>Ga0187783_10000740_pt1 | contig 23934 bp, 21 predicted proteins | sample 1015_SJ02_MP02_2_FD_132471 | JGI IMG/M metagenome (GOLD analysis project Ga0187783, IMG submission 132471) | Tropical peat soil microbial communities from peatlands in Department of Meta, Colombia - 1015_SJ02_MP02_20_MG | ecosystem: Environmental > Terrestrial > Soil > Wetlands > Peat | place...
AACCTCGCCGACCTGCTGCACGCGGCCGGGCGGCAGGACGAGGCGCTGTCCCACCTGAAGGAGGCCGCGCGACGATTCGCCGCTGTCGACGCGGGGGCTGGGCTCCGCCCGGAAATCTGGACCCTCGTGGAGTGGTGAGGGTCGCCGCCGACCGGGGCTGGCGGGCCGCCAGGCGACCTGACTATCCGGCCGGTGCGGTAGCATGACTGCCATGTCACGGTGGTATTGGCGCTTTACGCTGGCTCTGAGTGGGCTCAGCGGGCAGTCGACGCGCTGATCCACCACTCAGAGCCAGGAGGACAGAGACCGAGGTCTCTGTCCTTTCGCGTGTAATGGAGACCTGGCTCCCCCGTGAGGACGCCGGGGGTGCCGGGAAGGAACGCAGGATGCCACATACCAGCGATACGCGCGTCCAGGCCTACGATCCGTTGCTCGCGCCGGCGGCCCTGCTGGACGAGTTGCCGCTGGACGACGGCGTGGCCAAGGCCGTCGAGCAGGCTCGGACCGATATCTGCGCGGTGCTGGACCGGGTGGATGACCGGCTCCTGGTTGTCGTCGGCCCGTGCTCGGTGCACGATCCGGAGGCCGCGCTGCACTACGCCAGCCGCCTTCGCGAGCTCGCCGGGTCGCTGGCCAAGGATCTGCTGATCGTCATGCGGGTGTACTTCGAGAAGCCGCGCACCGTGGTCGGCTGGAAGGGCCTGATCAACGACCCGGGCCTAGACGGCACGCATGACGTGCATCGCGGGCTGCGCACCGCGAGAAGGCTCCTGCTCGACATCCTCGACCTCGGCCTTCCGGTCGGCTGCGAGTGGCTCGACCCCGTTACCCCGCAGTACATCGCCGATACTGTCGCGTGGGGCGCGATCGGAGCGCGCACAACGGAAAGCCAGGTACACCGGCAGCTCGCCTCTGGCCTGTCCATGCCGGTTGGGTTCAAGAACGGGACCGACGGGGACATACAGGTGGCTATCGACGCGTGCCAGGCCGCCGCGACCCGGCACCGCTTCTTCGGCGTCACGCCCTATGGCGCAGCGGCCGTGGTCACCACCGCTGGCAACCGCGACTGCCATGTCGTGCTGCGCGGCGGTCGGACCGGGCCCAACTACGGGGCTGCTGCCGTCCGCGCGGCGCTCGACGCAATCGCCGACTGCGACCTGCCCCCTCGGCTGATGGTCGACGCCAGCCACGGCAATAGCGGCAAGGACCACCGCAGGCAGCCGGTTGCGGCGCAGGCGCTGGCTGATCAGGTGGCGGCGGGGGAGCAGGGCATCGTCGGCGTCATGCTGGAGAGCTTCCTGGTTGCCGGCCGGCAGGATCTGGAGGACCCGGCGAAGCTGACGTTCGGCCAGAGCATCACCGACGCCTGCATGGACATCGAGATGACGTCGGATGTGCTCGACAGCCTTGCGGCTGCGGTGCGACGGCGGCGCGCGGCCAGCCAGCCGACGGCGGCGCGGCGCCGGCCGGGAGACCGCCGGCCGGTTGCGGCTCGCGGCTGACGCCACCCGGTCGGGGAAATCGCGACTGCGACCGTTAGCGTCACAATCACGGTCGTTATGTGGTGATCTGCGCCGCGCTAACGGTCGCACTTGCGGCGAGCAGGGCGCTCGCGACCTCCGGCGCGCCTCGTCGTACAGCGCCGGGGCGAGTCAGAGGGGCGGCAGCTGGTACACCCGGCGCGCGTTGCCGGACCCGATTAGCTCCGCGACGCGCGCGCCGTCGGCCGCACGCCACGCTCCGTCGGCGACGAACCCGGTGGTGACCGAGGCGATGTCGCGCCGAAACGCCGCCGCGCCCAGGTAGTGCAGCTCCGGCAGGCCGAATGCGTCGGAGGAGTAGAGCAGCTTGTGGAACGGGGTCAGCTCGAGCGCCTCGGCCAGTATCGCCGCTGAGCGCGCGCCGACGTGGTTGAGCGCCTCGCCGACGTCGAGGTAGGCGTGCGGGAATAGGTTCGCCATCGCGCCCGCCTGCCGGTGATAGGGATAGCAGTGCAGCAGCAGCACCGCGGCGCCGACTGGCTGGCTCGCCGCGAGGAAGTCCTGCAGCAGCGCTGGATCGGCGGCGTGCAGGCGCGAGTCCGCGTCACCGTAGCCGGTGTGCAGCTGCAGCGGCAGGCCGGTATCGAGCGCGGCCCAGATGGCGTGCCGGATCAGCACCGGGTCGTCGAGCCGGACCGGCGCGCCGGCGTCCACGGCGCGCAGCCACCGCCCGGCCGCGGCCGTGACCTCGGCAGAGCGCGGCCGGGTCGGCTCGAAGTCCAGCCCGCACCGGTACGCCGCGATCGACTTGAACCCGGCTGCGCTGGCTGCCGCGTGCTGGACTGCCGCCGCGACGTCGCCGCCCAGCCGATCCGCTTGCGGCCCGGCCCGGGCCACCCGCTCGGCAACCGACTCCAGCCGGACGATCTCGAGGGCCGGGCTACCGCTGAGCGCCGCCAGCTCGCCGGGCGTTGTGACGTCTTCGCTCTGGTAGCCGGTGTCCACGAGCCAGGTGGCAACCCTCGCGCCGGACAGCAGCCGGCGCGCTGCCTCGACCGCGCCGATCTCCAGGCGGCGGCGCACATACTCGTCGGCGGGTGCATGCGGGTCGAGGTCGAGCAGCGGCGCGCACCAGCGCCGGATGGCGAAACCGAGCTGCGAGTCGAACGCCGTCGTGCCGGCCGGCGTCGGCGCCGACGACTCCGTCAGCAGCGCCTCGATCGTGTCCCGGTCGACGTCGGCGCGCAGCACGCCGTGCATGTGGTGATCGATAAGCTCCAGTTCAGCGTCGGCCACCGTCAGATCAGCCACCAGGCGTCGGCGATCACTTGCTCGTCGCGCTGCCCGGCCGCGAGCCTGATGGCGGCGCGGCGGGCCGCGGCGTACGAGCTGAGCAAGTCGGCACCGAGGGCGCCGCGGAGGTCATCGTTGGCCTCGAGCGCCTTGAGCGTGTCGGCCAGGGTGGCTGGCAGCCGTACGGCCGACCCTGTCTGCGGGTGACCCGGAGCCGCCGGGTCCCCGCTGACCTCGGGCGGCAGGCCGGCACCGGCTCCGGCGCCCCAGCGCGCGACGGCCATGATCGCGCCGGTCAGCAGGTACGGGTTGGCGCTGAGGTCGAAGCACTTGAGTTCGACGTTGGCCTTGCCCGGATCACCGGTGGGCGCCTCGATCAGCCGCATCGCCGCCTCCCGGTTCTCGACCCCCCAGATCTGATAGGCACCGGCCCACCGGGACGGCTGCAGCCGCAGGTACGACGCCGGCGTGGGCGCACCGATCGCCAGCAGCGCTGGCAGGCTGTCCAGCAAGGTGGCCAGGATCGATTCGCCCGGCGCGGTGAGCCCGTGCGGGCCGGTGCCGCCGGCCAGCAGGTTCGCACCGTCACGCCAGAAGCTGGCGTGCAGGTGCCCGCCGTTGCCGACGTTGTCGGCCAGCACGGCCGGGCTGAACGAGGCCCGCAGCCCGTGTCGGGAGGTGACCGCCGAGATCACCAGCTTGGCAAGCGCGCACGTGTCCGCGGCGGACACCGGATCCGCCGCCGCTACCGACACCTCGAACTGGGCCGGGCCGTACTCGGGGTGGATCTGCTCGACGGTCACCTTGGCGGCCTGCAGGCTCTCCACCACGTCGCGGAGGTAATCTGCGGACGGCACAAAGCGGCTCACGCCGTAGCCGGTGCCGCTGAAAGCGGGAACGAAGTCGTCGCCCTCGCGGCTCACCATCCACTCGATCTCGATCGCCATCAGCGCACTGAGGCCGGCGACGTCCGCGACGGCCACCTGGCGGCGGGCGAACGACCGCTGGCAGTTCGCGTACACCGCGCCGTCCTGGGTGAAACGGTCGCCCGGCGCCCACGCCCAGCCTGCCGGGTCGTGCAGGACGACCAGCTGATCTAGGTCGGGCACCAATCGCAGGTCGCCGTCGGGCCGGTCGAGCGGCGACGCAGGGTCGATGCCGCCGTCGCTGGTGAACGCGTCGATGACCGGCGAAAAGCCCACGCCGAACCGGGCAGCGCTGGGCAGCGCCGCGAGCGGCACGATCTTGAGCCGGCCCGCCCCGCTGTGGTCGACGAACGTGATCGCAACGCCAGTGACCTCTCCTTCGAGCTGGCGCTGCAACTCGACGGCCTGCTGCTCGTCCGCGGCGCGCTGGTCCTCGTCGCGGACCGGCGTGAACATGCGCGGCATGCCCTGTTCCCTTCGGCCGGCGCTTCGACTTTCACACAGTAGACAGACCGCTGCGGCCCCAGCTACTGCCGCGAGGACCGCGCACCGCGAGCCGGATCGTGACCGTGTCGCCGATCTCGAGTTCCTCGTCGCGTCGCACCCAGGCCTTGAGCGGCACGATGTACTGGCCGTCCTTAGGGAACAGTGACGTCTCCCAGCGCGTGCTCCCTATCTGCGCGGTGACCGGGATCATGCCCCAGCCGTAGCTCACGAATGCTGACGTCGCCTCCAGCTCGGCGCTCTCCGGTTCCGGGACGGTGACGAAATGCCACGGCGCCGGGCCGCGCCAGAACCAGATCTCGCCGTTGAATTCCAGGTTCACCTGGGCAGGATAAGAGCCTCGCGGTGTTCGTCGCATCCGGACCCTGATCATCCGGATTGATCGGTACTGTCCCAGCCATGGACAGTGCGGGCCTCACGCCTTCGACTGAGCCGCCGGTGGCGAGGCTCGCGGTCGTGCCGGCCAACGAGGCGTCGTGGCCCGATCTGCAGACGATCTTCGGTACCACTGGCGATCCCGGTCACCGCTTCTGCCAGCACTCGAGGGCTATCCGCTGCGCACCTCGCCGGGCGAGGTCGTGCCGTCGGGGCCGCTGTACGTCGGCACCCGGCAGGTTTTCGCCGCAGCCGGATTCGCGGCGGTGAGCTGCCCCGCTCCGGGGCGGGTGGTGATGCGGATCGACTTCCGCTAGCGCTGGTCAGGCCCGCGCAGCGCCCGCCGTAGGCGGCCCGGCCAGCGCCGGGCCTGACGGCCCGAGGCCTCGGTGCCCGCCGCTCCCGCCTCCGGTCCGGGCGCCGCCGGAGGCACGGCCGGGCTGGGCTTCGCTGCGTGCCAGCGGCTGACCATCGCGTCCTCGTCGACCAGCGGCACGAAGATCGGCGGGCCCACCGGGATCCGCCGCCACTCGCGGATCTGATGGTTAAGCTCGCCGACGGCCTCGCGCACCTCGTCCTCGGAACCCATCCCCGCTACCTCGGTCGCCAGTCGGTCGATCGCCTTACGCAGCCGGAGCGGCGTGGGCAGCAGCGCGTCGGCCGACACGCCCTCCTTGCGCAGGTACTCGCGCAGCCACGCCTGGGCTGCGTCCTCGTCGCCGTGGTGAGGAATGGGCTTGCCCGCGCCGGGAAGGTTATCGAACGCGCCGCGCTCTGTGGCCTCGGCGATCTGCTTGTCGATCCACGAGGTGAAGGTCATTCCGCCGGGTTTGCGCTCGGTCATGGCATAGCTCCCTTGATACAGGCTAGCCGGGATGACCGGACTCCCTTGAGGTGGCCTTGGGTAGCGGCGGTGCGCGAAGGTACGGCGGTTGCCAACGGGGAGGCACGAGATGAGCAGCGGTTTCTTCGGGCCATCGGGACACGGGGGCAGCCCGTTCGACGACTTCATCGCGCGGATCTTCGGTGCGACCGGCAACCCGCCACCGCCGGGATACCGGGTGGATATCACCAGGCTGATGAGCGGGCCTGCCCGCGAGCTGATTGGCACGGCGGCCGCCAAGGCGGCCGAGCAGGGCGCCGGGCTCGACACCGAGCACTTGTTGTGGGCCGCGGCCACGGTCGATCCGACCAGGCAGCTGCTGGCTCGGTCCGGCGCCGACCCCAGCGCGCTGGCCCGGGCAGCCGAAGAGCAGCAAGGCGGTGCCGCGGCCGCGACCGGCGCCGCTCCGCAGCAACAGCCGGGCGCCCCGCCGCAGCTCACGCCTGGCGCCAAGCGCGCGCTGCTGGACGCACACCAGATCTCCCGATCGCTCGGGTCCACCTACATCGGGCCCGAGCACATCCTGTTCGCGCTCGCGGTCAACCCGGAGTCCGGCGCGGGCCGGATTCTCGGGGCCGCTCACGTGACGCCGGAGTCGCTGCAGGCCGGGCTCACCGGGCAGGCCGCGCCGCCGGGCGGCGACGGGCGGGCCTCCACGCCAACGCTGAACGAATTCGGTCGTGACCTGACCGCGCTAGCACGAGAAGGCCGGATCGACCCCGTCATCGGGCGTGACGGGGAGATCGAGCAGACGATCGAGGTGCTGTCCAGGCGCGGTAAGAACAACCCCGTGCTCATCGGCGAGGCGGGCGTCGGCAAGACCGCGATCGTCGAGGGCATCGCCCAGCGCATCATCGACGAGGAGGTGCCGCAGACGCTGGCAGACAAGCGCGTCATCCAGCTTGAGCTTTCGGGCGTCGTCGCCGGCACCCGGTACCGCGGCGACTTCGAAGAGCGGATGCGGCGGATCATCGATGAGATTCGCGAGCACGGCGACGAGCTGATCATCTTTATCGACGAGCTGCATACGCTCGTCGGCGCGGGCAGCAGCACCGAAGGCGGCATGGACGCAGGCAACATGGTGAAGCCGGCCCTGGCCCGCGGCGAGCTGCACGTCGTGGGCGCCACGACGCTGGACGAGTACCGGAAGAACATCGAGAAGGATGCGGCGCTCGCCCGCCGGTTCCAGCCCATCCTGGTGCCGGAGCCCACCGTTGAGGACACGCTCGCGATCCTGCACGGGCTGCGTGACCGGTACGAGGCGCACCACCAGGTCCGGTATGAGGACGCGGCGCTCTCCGCTGCCGTGGAGCTGTCTGACCGGTACATCACCGACCGGTTCCTGCCAGACAAGGCCATCGACCTGATCGACCAGGCCGGGGCAAGGGTGAGGCTGCGCACCAAGATGCCGGGCAGTGACCGCCGTCAGCTCGAACGGCGGGCCGAGGAGCTGCGGCGGGACCGCGACCAGGCCGTCGCCAGCGAGGATTACGAGCAGGCCTCTCGGCTGCGGGACGAGCTCCATGACGTCCGCCGGCGGATGGACGATGACGTGCGCTCCGAGAAGCCGGTGCCGGAAGTCACCCCAGGCGACATCGCCGAGGTGGTATCCAGGGCCACCGGCATCCCGGTGAATCAGCTCACCGAGGAGGAGAAGAACCGGCTGCTTGGCCTCGAGCAGCACCTGCACGAGCGCGTTATCGGCCAGGATGAGGCGGTCAGCGCGGTGGCCGAGGCCGTCCGCCGGTCCCGGGCCGGACTCGGGGACCCGAATCGTCCCGTCGGCAGCTTCCTGTTCCTCGGGCCGACCGGCGTCGGCAAGACCGAGCTGGCGCGGGCGCTCACCGAGGCCCTGTTCGGTGCGGACAGCAGGATGATCAGGCTGGACATGAGCGAGTTCTCCGAACGGCACACCGTCAGCCGCCTGGTCGGAGCGCCGCCCGGCTACGTCGGCTACGAGGAGGCGGGTCAGCTGACCGAGGCCGTGCGGCGGCGGCCGTACTCGGTTGTGCTGCTCGATGAGATCGAGAAGGCGCACGCGGACGTGTTCAACATCCTGCTGCAGGTGCTCGACGACGGCCGGCTGACCGACGGTCAGGGCCGGACGGTCGACTTCAAGAACACCGTGCTGATCATGACCAGCAACCTGGGCTCTGATCTGCTAAGCCGCCGTACCGCGGTGGGATTCGGCGCCGAAAGCACCGACACGAGCGGCGTGGACAGCGCGCTGCGTGACCAGCTCATGCGGCGGTTGCGCGAGTCCTTCCGGCCGGAGTTCCTCAACCGGATCGACGAGATCGTCATTTTCCGTGAGCTGGACGCCGCCGAACTGCGGCAGATCACGTTGCTGCTCCTGGAAGACACCCGGCGCAGCCTGCACGCCCAGAACGTCACGGTGCAGTTCGAGCCGGCCGCGGTGGACTGGATCGCGGAGCATGGCTATCAGCCTGAGTTCGGGGCCAGGCCGATGCGCCGCACCATCCAGCGCGACGTGGACAACCGGTTGTCGAAGATGCTGCTCGATGGCCAGGTCCGGCCCGGACAGAAGGTGACCGTCGATGTCCGCGACGGCCACCTCACCTTCCACACCAGCGGTCAGTACGCCCAGGTGTGACGTGCCCCGAGGTGTGCCGGGGCGGCCCTGGGGATGACCCCCGGAGCCCGGCGACTGGGCTAGCGCGCCTGGGTCACGCGATCGGTGTCGATGTGGCCGCGACCGCAGACGTCGATTTTCTTCCACCGGCCCGGCACGTCGAGAATCTCGAAGTGACCAAAGTTGAGCGGCAACGCGGGATCGACGATGAGGTGATCGCCGTCCGGCTCCAGGCCAAGGCCGGCCCGCAGCAGCAGCAGCGGCGCGCCGGTGGACCACGCCTGCGGACTGCACGCGGTCGGGTACTGCACCGGGTACCCGGTTGAGCTGCGCGGGTAACCGCCGAACGCCTCGGGCAGCCTGCCATCGAAGACCTCGGCCGCGGCCATGATGCCCGCGACGACGCACGCCGCCTCCTGCTTGAACCCGTACCGGCGCAGCCCCCAGGCGATGAACGAATTGTCGAACGGCCACACCGTGCCGACGTGGTAGCCGATCGGGTTGTACCGGGCCTCGCCCTCGGCGAGGGTACGCACGCCCCAGCCGGAGAACAGCCGCGGTCCGACCAGATGGCGCGCGATAGCCCTCGCCTTGGACTTCTCGACGATGCCGCTCCACAGCAGGTGACCGATGTTGGAGGTGAGCGAGTCGACCTGGCGGCCGTCGCTGTCGAGTGCCACCGCAAAATACTCGCCGTCGGCGACCCAGAAGTCGCGGTTGAACCTCCGCTTAAGGTCAGCCGCTTCTTTCTCCAGATGGTCGGCGTAGCCCGGGTCCTTCCACACCTGCCTGGCCAGCCGTGCACCGCGAATCTTGGCGTCATAGGCGTAGCCCTGCAGCTCGCAGGTCGCGCGCGGGAAGCCCGGCAGGTCGCCGTTGCGATAGGAGATCGAGTCCCAGGAGTCCTTCCAGCACTGGTTCTCCAGCCCGCTCTCGGCATTGCGGGTCTGGTAGGACACGTAGCCGTTGCCCTGCAGGTCGGCGTACTCGTTGATCCAGGCCAGGGCGGCGCGGGCGGCGTGCTGAAGGTCGTGGACCAGCTTGGTGTCCCCGGTCCAGCGCTCGTACTCATCGAGCAGGACGACGAACAGCGCGGTGGCATCGGCGTTGCCGTAGTAGGGCGAGTGCGGTCGCTCCTCGAACGCGGTCAGCTCGCCGTAGCGCATCTCGTGCAGGATGCGGCCGGGGTCCTCGTCCCGAAAGTCGTCAATGGTGGTGCCCTGCCGCTCGGCGAGTGCGAGCAGCGTGGTCGAGGCCAGCTCGGAGGTGAACGGCAGCGCCTGCAGACTCGTGAAGATGCTGTCCCGGCCGAAGATCGTCATGAACCAGGGCAGCCCGGCCGCTGGCAGGGCACGGCCGGGCATGGTCAGCGTGGAGAACCGGAGCGCGGCTAGGTCGGTCATGCACCGGCGGTAGACGCGCTCGACCGCCTTCCAGTCGCACTCGACGGTCGGGGCGCGCTCCAGCCACTTGGCCAGCCCGCGGGCCATGTCCCGATGAACCTCGCGCCGGCCACGGCCCCGGATGCTGACCGGTTCGTCGGCGTGCTCATCCGCGGCGTTCGCCGCCGCGACGATGTCCAGCCCGGTGCTCCACTCGCCATGCGGCGGCACCGTGACGCGGAACGACAGGCCGGTCTCGTCCACCGCCGCCGGTGCGGCGGCCGAGATCCAGGTCTCGCGTTCGTAGGTGTCCCGGCGGTAGCCGAGCACCAGGCTGTTGCCGACGATGCGGGCTTGGTAGCTGCCCTTCTTCTTGAGCGCGTCCTTGACCTCGAACAGATCGGCGAAGTCGCTCGCGGCCTCGATGCGGATGTCGAGGTCGACGGGCTGGTTCTCGTGGTTGAGTACCCGCAGGTCCTCATGGAAGCCGTCGTGCGCCACGTCGCGCTCCCGTTTGACCGACAGGGTCGCGTCGACATAGACGGTGCCGCTGCCAGGGACGAGGAAGAAGCGGGCCTGGAAATACTGCAGGTCGTCGGTGGACAACGCGGTCAGTCGCTGGCCGTTAATGGTCAGCACCCACCGGGACAGGAACCGGGTGTCGAAGGAGAACAGCCCGGTCGGATCGGTCTCCGAGGCCTCGATGTCGCCGCGATTGTCGCTGACGACGAACGTGTTGCCTTCGAGGATCTGGACGAGCTGGTCGCTCACGCTGGCCTCCGCTGGCTGGGGTCGTGCTTGGCCATTACCGTCTGCGAAGTGATAGGCGCAACCCGCCCGGTCGAGCCGGGCGGGCCGGGCAGACAGCGCTGGAACATCATGACCGCGGCCACGCTGCCGTCGCAGGTCAGTAGTCCGCGCAGCAGGGCCGCGGTGGCGTTGAGCCGCCCCCCGACGATCGCCTCGAAGTGTGGTCGGTCGATCGTCACCACCGCGTCGGCCGGCGCGTTCTGGTGGGTCACGGCGACGTCACCGTCCTGGACGGTGACGTGCCACCGCTGAACGCTCGACCCGTCGCGTACGTCGAATCGCAGCGTGGCCCGTTCCGACTCGAGCGTGGCGAGGTGACCAGGCTGGGTGAGGTCATCGAAGAACTGGCTGATGGGTCCCGCTTCGGTCGGCGCGGACCGCGTCTGGGTAGGCGACACGCCCCGTTCTTGTTCAGCTTGGCGGCCGGCTAACCGTAACGCGGCGAAGGTTTGCCCGGCCGCGGCCCACCTCGAGCCCGTTCCGTTATGAAGTGATTACGAAGGCCGCGCGGGGCTGGAGTGGTCCCAGTCGGCCAGCAGCGTTCGGATCCCGGTCACCAGCGCGATCGGCTGGTCGAGCATGACGTGATGGCCCGCCGCCGGGATCTCGATCACGGGCGCCAGCTGGCCGAGACTGTCGTACATGAGCTCGGTGGTCTGCGGCGGCACGATGCCGTTCTCCGCGTGGAACAGCGCGACCCGGCAGTCGAGCTGCCGCAGCAGCGTCGGCGTGCCCTGGGCGCGGCCGAACACGGCCGGGTCGAACTTCCAGCTCCAGCCGCCGTCAACAGCCCGCACCGAGGTGGCCGCCACGTGTTCGCGCACATACGGCAGGGTCGGCTGGTCGGGCATGGGGCGGAACCGCGCGATCGCGGCTTCGCGCGTCGGGTAGACGCGGAGCGGCCCGAACGCGCGGCCCTGCCGAGCGGCCTGGTCCTCGGGGGTGAACTCGCGCACCGGCGAGTCGATCACCACGATGCCTTCGAGCTGGGTGCCGTACATGCCCGCCGCGCGCAGCGCGACGAAGCCGCCCATGCTGTGCCCGGCGATGACCGGCTGGCCGGCGACTCCGGCCGCCTCCGCCACGGCAACGACCTCGCGTGCCCAGCCGTCGAGGCTGTAGCGGTCCCGGCGGCCGCTGTCGCCGTGACCGGACAGGTCCACCGCTACGACCCGTCGGTCGGCCGCGAGCAGCGGCGCGATGTGATCCCACCAGCGGGCGTGCGCCGCGCCGCCGTGGACCAGCACCAGGCCGCTGGTCAGGTTGTCGCCGAAAGCGCGGTACGCGATCTCTGTTCCGCCGACGCTGACCGTGCCAGTCTCCACCGGAGCCGCCAGCGCGGCGGTGAACCAGACCGGCGGCTGTGCTGCCCTCGCGGTCTCCGGCGTGTCGGTGAGCTCAGGAATCACTGGCCTGCCTCGCTCCAGGCGCGCTCGAGCACGCCGGTGATGGTCTCGGCTGGCTGCGCACCGGAGATCCCGTAACGACGGTCGATGACGAACAGCGGGACACCCGTCGCGCCGATCGAGCGGGCCATGGCCTCGTCGGTTTCTACATGGTCGCTGTAACGGTCGCTGGCGAGCACGTCGGCCACCTCGTCCGGATCCAGCCCCGCCTCGACCGCCAGCCGGGTCAGCGCGTCATGCTCGAAGATCGAGTCGCGCTCGGTGAAGTAGGCCCGCTGCAGCCGCTCCATCAGCTCGCTCTGCCGGTCGCTGGCCTTGGCCAGGTGCAGCAGCCGGTGCGCGTCCTTGGTGTTTCCGCTCCGCAGGCCGTCCATCCGGAACGTCAGCCCATCGGCGGTCGCCCGCTCTTCCATCTGCCGCTGAGCCTGCCGGGCGCGATCCGGGGTCATTCCGTACTTCTCCGCGAGCACCTCGACGGTAGGCGTGGTCACGCCCCGCGGGGCCGCCGGATCCAGCTCAAACGACCGGTACACCACCTGCACCTTGTCGGCGTGGTCGAAGCTGTCCAGAGCCTGCTCAAAATGCCGTTTGCCCAGGTAGCACCACGGGCAGACAATGTCAGCCCAGATCTCGACTTCCATGGTGACAGTCAACACCGCGGCAGGCCAAGCGCTTCCCCGGCCCGGCGCCCAGCCCGGCTAGCGTGCCCCGTACTGCACCGTGATGTGCCGGTATCCCAGTGATGCGAGCATCCCGTCGAGCATGGCCGTCGTGTTGCGCTGCGCGTCGGCGATCAGCGGGCTGGCGCTGGCCGCCTGGCTGATCCGCTGCGCCGCGAGAATGTAGACGGCCTGCTGGCTGTTCGGATTGCCGGCGAAGAAGTCGGCAACCCGGTTGACTACGCCCTGCTGCTGGGCGAAGACGTAGGACTGACGGACGTTCAGCACGGCTGGCTCAAGCTGCGCCTTCGGCAGCCGGACCGTCACGGAGTCACCCGCGCCAACCGTCAGCGCGCTGCCGCGCAGGTGCGAGAAGTCGACGTAGGCGATGACGGTGCCGTCGCCGATGAACAACGTCTGGCTGCCCGCGATGAACGAGGGCAGGAACGAGACGTGGTTCGACAGGTCGACGACCACCTGGAAGGTTCCGCTCGCCGCCTCATAGCGGCTCAGCGCGATGATCGACTTCAGCACGGGCGGCTGACTCCGGACGGTCATGTGCGTCGCGAACGGGTTGCGCAGTTGCGGCAGCAGTCGCACCGCCGACAGCACGACTAACAGTCCGGCGACCGCGGCAACTGCTGCCAGCACCACGACGGCGCGGCTCATCAGCCGGCCGGTCCGCCAGGTTTGTATCACGGCCTCCTCCGAGCGCCAGACGCCCCGCTGCTCCGGGCGTGCTCCCAGCTACCCAGGGGGCGGGCGGAGAATCACGGGCACCCGCGGTCTGCTGCATTTTTCGTCGCTGCCGGGGTAGCTGACGCGCATGGTGAACCGCTGGCGCAGCCGTCGGGAGCAACCGGGCGGCGGGCGTCGGCTGGGCTGGCCGATTGGCTGCCTGCTCTGGCTGGTGCTCTTAGTGGTCGTGCTGATCGTGCTGTCGGTGCTGTTCGGCGGCTTCCGGCTGGGAACACGGGCCGCGGGTCCCGGCGCCCAGCCGCAGGTGATCGCCGCGACGCTCGCGGTCCGGTGACCGGCCGAGCCGGCCGCCCGCCGGTCCTGACGATCTAGCGGCTGCCGCGATTGGCCCAGTTGTACCGGGCGGAGCCGCGGCCGAGCATCCGGTCGACCGCCGCGCTGACCGAGCCGTCCTCCGCCATCATGCGCCGGATCACGTAGGTCATCGTGGGGATGGCCCAGAAGTCGCCGCAGATCCACAAGATCCCGGCGCCGATCTGCTGGTCGGCGAACGCGGGCAGGGTCACGCCGGGGATGTGGTTGTACACCGAGTACCACGACGTGCTGCTGAGGATGCCCATGGCCATGGCCAGGCCCCACATGACCACGTTCGTCACCACGAGAGCGGCAGCCTGGGACACCGGAGTCATCTTGATCCGGAACGGCGGCGAGGGGATGAATTGCAGCCAGAACAGCACGCCCGCGATGAAAAAGCTGCTGTGCATGAGCCAGATGTGCACGACCTGGTTCCGCTCGGCGAGGTCGTAGGCAGCGGGCAGGTGCCAGACCAGCATCACGACGATGAACAGCGTCACGCTGATCCACGGCCGCAGCAGGAACCCGCCCACCGCGCGCAGCGGACGCGTCCAGCCCGCGGTCAGCACCTCGCGCGTGGCCGTCTTGCCTGCCCGGCCCGGCAGTGCGTCCAAGAGGGGTTGCCAGGGCGCCCCGGCGACGATGAGCGTGGGCGCCGCGAACATCAGCAGCAGGTGCTGGATCATGTGCACGAAGAAGTAGTCGTCGGCCCAGTAGTCGATGGGGGACTGGACCGCGATCAGCAGCACGGCCAGGCCGGCGTAGAACCAGATCGATCGCAACCGACGCTGCCGGGTGCGGTCCGGCCGGGACCTGGCCTTAAGCCTGGCCAGGCCGATCTCGTGCCACACCACGAGCACGATGGCGATGATCATGAACGGGTCGAAGGACCAGTGGTCGACGAGGTAGCTCATGGCTCCAGCTCAGTCCGAGGAACCGTAGGGAAGGCTCACACGCACGGTCTGCAACAGCGACCACTGGCCCGATCCGAGCTGCCAGACGGTAAGCGTGCCACCGTCGACGACGAGAGCCTGCAGGACGCCGCCGGCGGTCGCCGCCAGCGTTGCGAGCTCGCCGTGGCCACTACCTGCCGGGTGCGTTGCGGCCAGCGCGGGCAGTGCGTCCCACTGGCCGCCCTGCCAGCTGATTGTGTAGGCCCGGCTCGCGGTCGGGCCTGCCGCGGCCGCGGTGAGAACCAGACCGGTCGCGCCGCCCGCGAGGAACGAGACCGATGGCGTCACTCCCGCTGCCAGGGCGGCGGTACGCAGTCCCTGCGACAGCGTCCAGTGGACGCCGCCGTCGGTCGACCACGCGGCGAATTCCGTCGTCGTTGCGCCACTGCCGACGGCCAGCACCGCGGTCGTGTCACGGCCGGTGGTGTCTAGCCCGATAACATCCGCCCCGCGACGGGCGGTCGCCCCCGCGAGGGCCGGGCCGTCGGCACGCCAGGTTCCGGACGACAGTGTGAAGATCCCGGCCGCCCCTGGCCTGCTGCAGTCGCCTGCGACCATGGGCGCGCCCGTCGGGGTCCACGCGACCGCCGTGAGTTCCGTCAGCCCGCACGCCCGGCCGGGCGCCGAGCCTGCCAGCGTCCGCAGCGTGATCAGCCGGGTCCACGGCGCGCCGACGCCGGTGCCCGACTCGACGTCACCCGCATCGGTGAGCGCGAGCAGTCGGCCGGCCGTGTCGCCGGCCAGCGCGCCGGGCACGTTCGCCAGACCGGGGCTGAGTGGCGGCTGCTCCGACCAGGCCGCGCCGGTGTTGGCGCTCGCGGCCAGGGGCGAGAAGGTCAGATCCTGGGTGGGCCGGAATCCGGTGACTAGGGTGCCCGACCCGCTCTGTGTCATGACCAGGCCGCCGTTGCTGGCCACGCCCGCAGGCGTGACCAACTTCCACTCGGCGCCGTCGGCCGGACGGGAGAAGAGTTCCCAGAAGTTGTTGAAAGTCGACGCCGAGCCGCCCATGTCGACTACGGCCCAGCTCGTGCCGTCGGCTCCGGCCAGCGACGTGGCGAGGGTTGGCCCGGTCAGACTTGCCGCATTCCTCGAGCCTGCCTGGGCGGCGGGACGCGCGCTGCCGCAGGCGGCCAGGGCCAGCGCGGCGGCCAGCGTGGCGGCGAGCGCGACTGCCCGGCGCAGCGTCCTCGTCGTGATGGCCGTCATGTCTGCCTCAGCAGCTGCTTGGCGGAGTCGGCGAGCTCGGTCGCGAACGACGCTATCGTGACCGACGTGCCGGGGCCGGGGTCGAAGTCCAGCTCTGTCCTGGTGTGACCGGACCGGTCGATGACGTACGCCACGTCGCTGTGCGCGATCATCCCGCCCGGCGGAAGAATCTGCGCGGCGACCGCGTAGTTGCGCCAGGCCTGCTGGAGCTCCGCCAGCGACCCGGTGAGGAACAGCCAGTTGGGCAACCCGGACAGATTTTCCTGAGTGTCGAACGCCTGGGTGTAGGCGACCGAGCGATACAGCGGGTTGGCCACGATGGCGACAAGCTCGACGCGCTGCGCGCTGGCGCCGAGGAGCTGATCGGCGTCGCGGAACTCCTGGGCGATCACCGGACAGTCCGACGTGCACACCGGGTCGAGGAAGGTGAGCAGCACGACCTTGCCGCGAAGGCTATCGAGGCTGACCTGGTGGCCGTGCTGATCGGTCAGGGCGAAGGCAGGGGCGGTGAAGTTCAGCGGGGCAGCGTTACCGTCAAGCGCCTGGGCAACGATCGGAGACGCAGTCGAGCTGGCCTGGGCCGCTGCCATCGGGCCGACGCCGATAGCCACGATCACCACTGCCCAGATGGCCAGCAGTGCTCGCAGGCCGAGGCCGGCGAACAGGCGGGCGAGCCTGACAGCCGCGGGCTGGGCGGTTGCGGTCTGGGCGGCCGCGAGCTGGTCCGCGGCTGGTTCGGGCGTCGGCGCCGGGGTGAGGGCTAGGTAGCCAGCCACGGCCAATAGCGCGACCGGGATCATGCTGTTCGGGTCGGTGCCGAGCCCGCCCAAGAACCCGAGATCCTCGATGAACACCCAGTCAGCCAGGCAGAGTACGAGCAGCAGGATGAGAGCCGGGCGGACAGCCGTGGTCCGGATTGCGGGCAGCCGCGCGCCGGGAGCCACCGCGCCGGCGAGGAACGCGGCGCCGGTCAGCCCGAGCGCGACGACCGCGATCAGGTTGAAGGCGAACCCATCGCTGGCGGCGATCGACGCAAAGCCGCGGAGCAGCGCAGCCAGCGCGTGCGGCTGCGGCGTGCCTGCCATGGCCGACACCATGCTCGCGAGCGTTCCCTCATGGCCGTGCACGGTGCCTTGCCAGAATCCGCGGCCTGGCCAGGCCTGCAGCACGGCCATCCCGGCGAGGAACAGCCCGAGGCAGCCGAGCAGCTGCCGGCCGAGCAGCGCCGACCGCCACCGCACCTCGGGGAGCGCGATCAGCAGCCCGGCCGCACAGTAAAAGAGCACGGCACCGGGAGCGCCGAACAGGAATGACTGGCCGGGCGCGAAGATGCCGCCGATGACCTCGCCGAACACCCAGACGACTAGACCCCAGCCCACGCTGACCAGGCCGGCTAGCCTCGAGATCCAACCCGACGGGGCGGCGATCAGCCACGCCCCGATGCCGATCTGGATCCAGACCGCCGCCGCACCGGCCTGCACCGGGTGCAACGACCACGGACTGGCGCCCCAGTTGACGAGGTGCTGTACCCAGATCGGCGAGGTCGCTGCGGCCGGCTCGATCACCTGGGACGGCATTCCTGCCGCCATGGCGGGCTGCGCCTGCAGCAGCCCGTCGAAGACCCACACGATGCCGAAGCCAATGCGCAGCAGCCGCCGGGCGGCAGCCTCGGGTGCGGGGCCGCGCAAGCTGAGACGGGGCCACCGCGCGCCAGCCGGCACGAACTCACGAGCCGCGACCCAGGCCAGGCCGAGCACCGCCAGGACGGCGGCGATGATGAGGCCTTGATGCAGCAGCGCCGCCTTGAACGCCCCGACGATAACCGGATTGGTGTCGGAGAGTCCCGAGTTCATGCCTGGCATCTGAACCCGCCTCGGTCAGCCCGGCAGCGCGGGCGGGGCCGCGTGCATGGCTAGGGACTTGATCGTCTTGTTGATGGGGCCGTCGATCTTGGCGCGCTCCGCGTTCAGGACGGCCAGGTCGCGGGTCAGCTGCGCCTCGGCGTGGCTCTTGGCCTGCGGGGTCTGAGCTGCCAGCACGGCCGCCACGTCGTTCTGCACGTTCTCAGCGTCGGGCGCGGCCCAGGCCTCCAGATCGCTCACGACGGCCACCAGGCCGAAGCTGTCCAGCGACTCGGCTACCTGGTAGTTGTCGAGATCGTCGAGTTCCTCATCGTTGACGGGTGCGCAGTTAGCGGAACCCTGCTGCGCGACGCTGATCGCGTCGCTCACATCGGTGCTGGTGGCGGCCTGGCCCGACTTGACCAGCCGCAGCGCGCTGAGCGACTCCCCGACACCGCCCGCGCACGACTCGATGTCGGCCGTCACGTCCGAAAGGAAGCCGCGCATGTCCGCGGCTCGCTGGGCCTGCGAGGGCCTGTGCACCAGCGAGAGCACGACCGTGGCCACCACCACCAGCACGACGGCCAGCAGCACCCAGCGTGGGGTCCGGCGCACCGGCCACCCACTGGGCAGCGCACGATTGCGTGGCGACTGCTGGGCTAGGGACACGGCTCAGCCTCGATCCTGCTTCGCCGGTTTGTTCATCAGCGCCACATCCTTGGCCAGCACACGAGAGGTCACCGGACCCAGCACGTGGGCGACGATCCGGTGCTGGTCGTTGAGGAAGAACGTCTGCGGCAGTGCGTACACGTCGTAGGACGTCGTCACGGGGGACGGGAACGGGTCGGACCCGACCGGGTAACTGACCCCTGCCTTGTGCAGAAAGCGCAGCGCCGCGGCGAGCTCGTCGTTGGAGTCGATGCCGATCACCAGCACCCGTCCGTGCTGGCTGGCGTAGTACCGGGCCAGCAGCGGCGTCTCCCGCTGGCACGGCGCGCACCAGGAGGCGAAGAAGTTGACGACGACCGGGCGGCCGGCGTAACTGGCGAGTGACACAACGTAGCCAGGCTGCCCGACGGCCGAAAGCGAGAAGCTCTTCGCGAGCGGGGGTGGGCCGGTCGGTTCGGTCGACGGCGCGGAGGCCGATGCCAGCACGAGCCCGATCGCGACCGCGACCACCACAACGGCGCACCCGGTGCCGATCTTTGCCCGCCGGCTCAGCGTCCGGAGCCGGATCAGCCGGGCCACCCAGGCAAGTTTCGGGCCGCCGGGTCCGGTCTGCGGTGCCTCGCCGTGCTGCTGTGTGATCATCGGCCGTTAGGGTACCTGTCGTGCTGGCTGCCCGCCGTGGTTACCACGGAGGCGGCGGAGGGCTCTGCTGGCTGCGAGGACGGAGTCATCGGTCGGAGCGTAGCCTCTGGCGACGTCGGCACGGCGAGCGTGCCGGCGGGCAGGGTCGGCGGGGGCACCGGGCCTATGGGCAGGATCAGCTCGAACTTGCTGCCCAGTCCGGGCACGCTCGTGGCTCGGATCTTGCCGCCGTGGCCTTCGGCCACCGCCCGTACCAGCGACAGTCCGAGGCCGGTGCCACGGCGTCCGGCAACCGGCTGCCAGCCGGTCGTGAAGCGCTCGAAGAGGTGCGCGAGGTCATCGGCGGCGATGCCGGTCCCGGTGTCCTGGACCAGGAGGCTGACCAGGCGGGATCCGTCGTCGGGTGCCACCAGTGACAGCCTGATCAGGTCGTCCGGCCGGGTGTGCTGGACCGCGTTCTCCAGCAGCGCGTCGATGGCGAGGCCGAGGCGCTCAGGGTCGACGAGGGCCGTGACCGGGTCCAGCCCGCCCAGCTGCCAGCATCGGTCGGCGGCAGGGCGCCACCGGAACATCACGTCGGCGATGAAATTGTCAAGCTCGACTGGCTCCGGGCGCAGGAAGTCGGGACTCGCGGATGCGGCGATGAGGAGCAGCCGCTGGCTGAGCGTACGGAGCCGGTTGAGCTCGCCGACGATCACGTTGATGTCACGCTTGTCCTGGTTATCCGCCAGGTGCCTGGCGAGCAGCTCGGAGTGGCCGAGGGCAATGGTGATCGGCGTCTTGAGCTGGTGCGAGGCGTCCTGCAGGAACCGGCGCTGGGTCGCCAGCAGGCGCTCGTTCTCCTGATTAACCCGGATCAGCTCTGCGTCCGCCGCCTGACGACGGCGGCCGTGCCACATCATGACCCAGAACATGGCCGCCATCAGCGGAACTTCAGTCAGCTCTTCGGCGGCCGCCGTGCCGCGCAGCACGTCCACCTCGATCGCGCCGAAAGTCGTGATGCACATGGCGACCAGGACCCACACCGTGCGCCCGGTCGTGCGGACGCGGAAGCTGTACAGCAGCGCGAAGGTGATCCAGATCAAGTGGAACGGGACCGCCTCCCAGGTCTGGAAGAGCACGATCCCGGCGAGCCCAAGGATCCAGAGCACCACCCAGGCGAAGTCGATCCAGCCGGTCCAGGACCGCAGCTGGTCAACGTCGGGTCGCCACGTGCGCAGCCCCGCCGCCCACCGCAGCACGCCAATACGCTCGGTCAGCGATGAGTCACGAAGCGAGTCGATACCCTGCACCGCGCACCGTCTCGATGAGGTCGAATCCGAGCTTCGATCGCAGCCTCCGGACGCACACGTCGACGACGTTCGAGCCGGGGTCGAACTCGATGCCCCAGACCGACGCCAGCAGCGTGCCCTTGGGCACCGACTCGCCCGCGTGCTCCATCAGCTCGCGCAGCAGCAGTACCTCAAGTCGCGTCAACGGGACCAGGCCGAGTCCGACATCGGCTTGCATCCGGCCCAGGTCGAGGAGCAGCCGGCCGACGCGCATCATGTCGAGGCTCGGATGGTCGCCTGCCTGCTCACCGCGCAGCTGTACCCGCACCCGCGCTAGCAGCTCGTCCAGCGAGAAGGGCTTGGTCAGGTAGTCGTTGGCACCGGAGTCCAGCAGGTCGACCTTCTCGGTCACGTCTGACAGGCAGGACAGCACCAGCACGGGCTGGTCGGGCCGCAGCCGCTGTAGCTGGCGCAGCACCTCGCGGCCGTCCGCCGCTGGCATCAGGATGTCGAGTATGACCAGCTGGTAGTCGCCCGACAGGGCGAGACTCAGCCCTTCCTCGCCGTCCGCGGCTGAGTCGATCCCGTACCCCGCAGCCTGGAGCGCGCGAGTCACCACATCCCTGATCTGCGGCTCGTCGTCAACGACGAGGATCCGGCTGGGCACCGGTCCGGATGCTACCTGGCTGATGCTCATGGTGCGGGGGCCCCAATCGATTGCATCGGCACATCTAGACGGCAATCGTCCTACTCCATCAAGGCGGCAGGGTCAAGCTCGATAACCGGATTGAAACCTTAGGACTACCTGCAGATATGGCCGGCGGGCACGCTACCAGGGGCCCCGCGGCGCATCGCTGTCAACTATGACAATTTCGTCATTGAGCGCCGTCGTTCTTGCGGCCAGCGGCGCGGCGACCGGAAGATCTGTTCCGTTAACCGGGGCGTGGCCAGTCTGCCATGCCAGGACCCAGGCGGTCCCGCCGAAGGTGAAGAAGCGAGGTGATGGCCGGTGGCGCTGCCGGCCCGAATCGTGACGCTGGTCGTGGCGTTTCTCGCCGTGGTAGCGCTCGCGGTGTTCGTAATAGTGCACTACTTCCTCGGCGGTCCGCCGACGGTGGCATTCGGCTCCGGCGTCAGCGCGGACACTGGTGCCACGGTCCACGTTGTCATGCAGGAGGACCCGCAGAACACGGTCAGTACCCACCCGGACTGGGTGTCGTACTTCGTCCAGAGCCCGACCACCCATCAGTGGGTCCACACCACCGTCTTCTCGGTGCCGGCCGGCAGTCGCATCGACATGACGATCTACGGCTATGACGGCTGCACGCCACTGCGGAACCCGTACTGGGGCAGGGTGACGGGGACCATCGGCGGAGTCGAGTACGTCGACGGCAAGCCGTACAGCTCGCTCAACTCGTGGGGCGGCTGCCATGTCGGGCACACCTTCTCGATTCCCGGCATCGGGCTGAACGTGCCGATGGCCTCGCCAGACCTCAGCGCCAGTCTGTGCGGCACCTCGCCGTGCACCACCTCTAGCCCGTATCGCCTCATGACCTTCAGCTTCAATTCGCCGAAGGTCGCGGGTACCTACTTCTGGCAATGCCGGATCCCGTGCGGCGGTGGCTTCATCGACGGCTTCGGCGGTCCCATGCAGACGATCGGTTTCATGACGGGCAACATGGAGGTGGTGTCCTGATGGCCGCGTCTTCGGCGGCAGCCGCGCCGCCGGCAGAGCGGGGCGAGCCCAACCACGGCCTGCGGATCTTCCTGATCTGGCTGCCGATCGCGGTGATTGCCGACGTGCTGCTCTACTTCGTGTACGGGCCGCACATGCCACCGGGCGACATGTCGAATTCCGCGGCCAGTCAGCAGTTCGACATCAAGGTGATGTCCGTGCTGGCCGCGCCCGTCATGGCGTTCGTGCTCACCTTCATGGCGTACTCGTTCATCGTCTGGCGGCACCGCGAGGGCGACGACACCGACGGCCCGCCCATCTACGGGCACGCCAGGATCCAGGCCACCTGGATCACCATCAGCGCCGTGATCGTGCTTTCCCTGGCAGCGTTCGGCACCTACGAGCTGGCGGGGCCAGGCCTCGCGGGTGCTGGCGCTGGCGAGGGCCCGAGTCCCATCTGGAAGCCGGACGGCACACCCCTGCAGGTCCAGGTCATCGGGCAGCAGTGGCGGTTCACCTACCGCTACCCGCAGTTCGGCGGGTTCGAGACCACCGCGCTGTACCTGCCAGTCGGCCAGCCCGTCCAGTTCAACGTGACGTCGATCGACGTGATTCACAGCTTCTGGGCCTACCAGCTTGGGGTGAAGGCCGACGCCAACCCCGGTGTGAACAACGTCGCCTACACCACGCCCGAGCACACCGGCACCTTCATGGTGCGGTGCGCCGAGCTGTGCGGGCTGTGGCACGGCGCGATGTTCAACCAGGGCGAGGTCGTCTCGGTGGCTGCGTTCCAGGCGTGGGCGCACAAGACCGAGATCCAGCTGGCGTCGATCACCAAGCTGCTGCCGCCGTACGCGACCAGCTATGACCCGACGACCGTCGCGCAGATCAACAAGGCCATGCAAAAGGCCGGCATCACCGGCGCGAATGGCCTGTACTACCCACCGCAGGATCCGGTACAGCCGTGACCGCAGCGACGACAGTGCTTTGCAGCCAACACCGTGATGAAGAGGTGACCTGATGGCCATCGAGACACAGCCGGAACGCGCGCAGGGCTCCGGCGGTGGGCTGCCGGCCCGGTCTGGGGGCGGGCGGCCGTGGTGGATGCGCCCCGCGATCCACACCGCGATTATCGGGGCGGTGGTCGGCTACCTCCTCGGCCACATGCTGGGCGACTACCTGACCGGTGCGACCGGCTCCGCGAGCCAGTATCCGAACATCGCCCTGTCGGACTCCGAGGACTGGCCGATCGTCATCGGGTACGTGTTCGCGATCATCGGGTGGCTGGCCGGGCTCGGGGTGTTCAACGACATCCTGCGGCAGATGGTCGGTAAGCCGGCGCTGAACGGGAACGGCAACGGCCAGGCCCATCAGGACACGGGGCTGGCGAGGTACTTCCGGTACTCGCTCGACCACAAGGTGGTCGGCCTGCAGTACCTCGTCGGCATGATCATCTACTTCTGCACCGCCGGGCTGTTCGCCATGGCGATCAGGACCGAGCTGCTCTCGCCGGTGCACCACGTGTTCACCTCGCAGGTGTACATCGAGATCGTCGGCGAGCACGGCACGATGATGATGATGCTGATGACGTCGGTCATCCTCGGCCCGTTCGGCAACTACCTGGTGCCGCTCATGATCGGCAGCAAGCGGGTCGCGTTCCCGCGGGTCGAGGCGCTGTCGTTCTGGCTGACCCCGATGGCGTTCCTGATCCTGCTGTCCGGCCTGATGCTGGGCGGCTTCCCGTTCGGCTGGACGGGATACGCTCCGCTGTCCATCCAGTCCACGGTCGGCGCCGACTCGTACGCGGTGGCGTTCGGGCTGATGGGCGTGTCGATCATCCTGGCCGGCTTCAACATCATCGTCACCGTCATCTGCTACCGGGCGCCCGGCATGCGCTGGGGCCGGCTGCCGATGTTCGTCTGGTCGATGGTGTCCACTTCCTTCCTCATGGTTCTCGCGGCGCCCGTGCTGGTCGGCGGCATGTACATGCTGATCATGGACCGGACCGCGCAGACGGCGTTCTTCGAGGATTCACTCGGTGGCAGCAGCTACCTGTACGAGAACCTGTTCTGGTTCTTTGGTCATCCCGAGGTCTACATCCTGGCGCTGCCAGGGTTCGGCATCGTGTCCGAGCTGATCCCGGTGTTCTGCCGTAAGCCGCTGTTCGCCTACAAGGTGGCCGGCGCCGGAATGATCGGCGTCTCGCTGCTCAGCTTCTTTGTCTGGCAGCACCACCTGTTCGACAGCGGCATCAACCCGGACATGCGGCCGCTGTTCATGGTCACCACCGAGCTCATCTCGATCCCGAC
>Ga0187783_10000741_pt1 | contig 23929 bp, 17 predicted proteins | sample 1015_SJ02_MP02_2_FD_132471 | JGI IMG/M metagenome (GOLD analysis project Ga0187783, IMG submission 132471) | Tropical peat soil microbial communities from peatlands in Department of Meta, Colombia - 1015_SJ02_MP02_20_MG | ecosystem: Environmental > Terrestrial > Soil > Wetlands > Peat | place...
CAAACATTCATTGACGCAACGCCGATCGCGAAGGAGAAAATGATCGCAGCCTGACCACATCGGACACTAAACCCGACCGCTCATCCATGCACCGTCTGTCAGATCGAGTATAAGCTAATACAAATAAGCTGCCATTGGGCGGATCATTCGCGACGCGTCCGAACGTGGTCTTGAACCCGAAGACCCCGTTGACAGCCGCTGGATTGCGGATCGAGCCGCCGCCATCCGTCCCGACCTGCAACGGCCCGAGGCCGAGCCCCGCAGCGACACCCGCGCCGCCGCTGCTCCCTCCGCTCACATATTGCAAATCCCACGCGTTGGGCGTGACGCCCGCAAGCTTCGTCTCGGTCAACGCCCTCTGGCCGAACTCGGCGGTCTGCGTTTTGCCAAGAATGACGGCGCCGGCTTCGCGCAGGCGCGCGGCGGCCGGGCAGTCCTCCGTCTGGATCACGTCGGACGTCGCTAAGCTCCCCTTGCGCGTCGGGAAGCCCCGCACATGCAATAGATCCTTGACGCCCACCGGAACGCCATCGAGCACGCCAAGCGGCGCGGCGCGCACCCAGCGCGATTCTGAAGCGCGCGCCTGCTCAAGCGTCGTTTCGGCGTCGATGATGCGATAGGCGTTGAAATGCGGCTGCAGCAGCTCGATGCGCTCGAGGACCGCCTTTGCGACCTCGATGGGTGAAAAGGCTTTGGCACGAAAACCAGCCACAAGCTCGGCGGCGCTTAATTGCGTCAGATCAGCGGTCATCCGGCTCGGCAGGTTCGTCGGGGGTTTATCAAGCGCCTTTGTGGCCTGTCTGGATTGATCGACCCTCGAGCCGCCGCCAAGCGTTTGACGGGAGCGAAAGGACTCAAGCAAAAGCCTCCGAGTTAGCGAACAGGCCCGCTCGGATGCTTTTTCGCTTTTTGGCCAATCGGCTAACGGCCTGTAGAAAGCGCCGCGTCAGTTCACGCTCGCGCGCTTCTGGCCGATGGCGGCGCGCAGCTCGTCGATCGTCGCCACGCGTCCGTGGAGACCGGCGATGCGCTCCACATTGAGCCCAAGCTTCTCGATCGTTTCATAAAGATTGACCGAGAAGGGATTGGGGCTCTGCGGCGCCGGAGCGCCAGGGGCCGCAGGCGTATAGGCGTCGGCTTCGACGATCAACTTCTCCTTGGGTAGATAGACCAAGGCAAGATCGTCGCTGTGGCCGCTACCAGCGATGTGATGGATCTCAATCGGCCGCTCGGAGTCGCCAAGCGCATACTTATCGTCATAGGTCTCGAACTTCGCCGCCTTCTTCGAGAGCGCGAGCCGGTCCGGACGTAGGGTGCGCGGCTGCGCCCAGGCCTTTTCATAATAGGCCCTGCTGATGTCTTGCGTCACGATGGTCGCACCGGCGTCGACGAAGGTGCGCAAGCCGCCGGAGTGATCGAAATGCACATGGCTGTTGATCACATATTTGACTGGCTTCCCCGGAATGATCTCGGCGATCTTCTGGATGAGCGCCACGGACCGGTCCTCGCTCAGCGGCGCCTCGACGAGCACGACATGATCTTTCTCTTCCACCGCGACGCTGTGATGCGTGCCGCCGGTGAGATAGTAGACGCCGTCGCCGATTTTTTCCGACGCGACCGTGACGGGGTTGGCGGTTAGGCCCGCGATATCGGCCGGAACGGCGATCTCCACCGGCCCATTCAGCTTCGCCGACGCGACATTGATGTGTAGCACAGGAAAGCCGCCTTCGCTTCGCGAGATTTCGCTGGGGAAGTGAAGACCGCCGAAGTCCTTGTAGCCGGAGAAGCTCGTCTCGATCGGCGTGTCGCCGAGCACCGGGGTGTCGACCCAAGTCTTGATCAAGGAGACGTGATTGTCGGCGCCGATCACGCCGACATAGCGGTTCTTGCCGATCGAGAAGTAGACTTCCACGCCGTCGCTTGCGGGCTTCGATTCCGCGTTGTTCGCCAGCGCCGCCTTCAGGAAGCCTTGCGGCGTCGAGAGGATGTCGGCGTCGCGCTCGTCGCGTTGGAGGAAAGCGGGGATCGCCACCGGCGCGGCGTCGGGCGCGGCGCCGGGAGGCGGCGCGAGATTCCAGGCCTTGTCGCCGGAAACATACCAGTCCGCCTTCTGTTCCGTAGGCGTTGGGCGCGGGCGTCCATCGAGCACCTGAATGCGGGCGAACTGCACGCGCTCGGCGTTCGTGTCGAAATTGATCGTCGCCGTGTATGAGGTCACGTCGAATTTCGGCCAGGCGCCGCCTGGGACGGGCGCCTGCCCGAACTGCCACCAATGGCCGGCGCCCGAAAACTCCAGCGTCTTGGCGCTCGTTGCGGAGAGGAGAGCGGCGGCCTCCTGCAGTGAGGCGGCGCTGGCGTCGTCGTCGGCGAGCGCGGCTGCGATGAGGAGGGTCGTGGCGGAAACGATGGCTTGGCGTCGCATGTCGAGCTCCTATGGGGTGTCAGGACGGATTAAATCATACTATTTTGATAGGATAAATAGGCAAATACGCCCAAAGAGATATATTTTTCTGTCTCTCATCTCATTGATCTTCTTACCTAGATACGCTGGACGGCAATTTTTATATCTATTAAATAAGTATAAAATCAGCGCACTGAACTGCACGGGGAGAAGCTTCATGGGCACATTGACGTCTCGAGCTGCGGCGCTAGTGGCGTCGGCGGCATTGAGCTTGGTGGCTGGGCAACTGTCCGCGGCCGATCTCAAACCCACTCTGGAGGGTTCCGCCGCCTTCGGCGATTGGCGGTCGGACGCGCCCAGCGTCGCGCGCAGGATTTCGCCGGCCGATCTCCCCGCGCCTTACGTTGGAGAACTCGCGACGTCGCGCTCGCAAGTGGTCGCGCGCCCCGAGGGAGCGTCGCTTAAAGCCCCGGAGGGCTTCTCGGTCGACCTCTTCGCGTCCGGACTCAATGGCCCTCGGGTGATCCGGGTGGCCCCGAACGGCGACGTCTTCGTGACGGAGAGCTTCGGCGGCCAGGTGCGGGTGTTTCCGGCAAGACGATCCGGGGAGCAGCCGCAGAGCGAGGACTTCGTCTCCGGCCTTGAACGGCCCTATGGCCTCGCCTTCTACCCGCCGGGCCCGGATCCGCGCTGGCTCTATGTCTCGACGCCCTCGCAGGTGCTCCGCTACCCCTATCGCCCCGGCCAATTGAAGGCCACGAGCGAAGGCGAGAAGATCGTCGGCGATCTTCCCGCCGACGCAGGCCATTGGACGCGCGACCTCCTCTTCTCTGCGGACGGAAAGACGCTCTATGTCGCCGTCGGCTCGAAGAGCAACGTCGCCGAAGGGCATGTTCGGCCCTCCGCCGAAGAGGTCGCCGACCTGGAGAAGACCAACGGACTCGGCGCCGGCTTCGGCCCTGAGCTCTTTCGCGCCGACGTTCTGGCCTTCGATCCCGACGGCGGCCACAAGCGCGTCTTCGCCACGGGCTTGCGCAACTGTTCCGGGCTGGCGCTGCGCCCCGGAACGGAGGAGCTCTGGTGCGTCGTCAACGAACGCGACATGCTGGGCGACAATTTGCCGCCCGACTATGCGACGCGCGTCAAGCCGGGCGGCTTCTATGGCTGGCCGTGGTATTACATCGGCGCGCATGAGGACCCGCGCCATGCGGGCGAGCGGCCGGAGCTCGCGGACAAGGTCATCACGCCGGACGTGCTGATCCAGCCACATTCCGCGCCGCTCGGGCTGACCTTCTACCGGGGCAGCCAATTCCCCGAAGCCTTCAAGGGCGACGCCTTCGTCACGCTGCACGGCTCTTGGAACCGCTCCAAGCGCACCGGATACAAGGTCGTTCGGCTGCGCTTCAAGGATGGCGCGCCGACCGGCGAATATGAGGACTTTCTGACTGGCTTCGTCGTTCCCAATGATGACAGCAAGGTTTGGGGCCGACCCGTCGACACGGCGGTCGCGCCCGACGGCGCGCTGCTCGTGACGGAGGACGGCAATGGCGCGATCTGGCGGGTTTCATACGCGCCGAAGTGAGGGCTAACAGCGGTCACAGGCGCCGCTGCGCAACGGCGGCGGTGAGCATGGCTTCGTGGCCCGCCCAAGCTATGCGTCAGACGGGTCCACGGTTGGGGCTCGACAGAGCTGCAAACAGCCTTCGCCAGCGCCGTTTGGCCCAAAGGCGAAACCCATCAATATAGAGATAGACGATTGGCGTCGTATAAAGCGTGAGAAACTGGCTGACGATCAACCCGCCGACAGTCGCTATGCCGAGCGGGCGGCGGATTTCGGCCCCCTCGCCAAAGCTGAGGATGAGGGGAACAGCACCAAAAATCGCAGCGGAAGTCGTCATCATGATCGGACGAAACCGCAGTAGGCAGGCTTGATAGATCGCATCGCGCGGCGCAAGCCCGTGGTTGCGCTCCGCATCGAGCGCGAAATCGATCATCATAATCGCGTTTTTCTTGACAATTCCAATCAACAGGAACACGCCGATGAGCGCGATGAGCGAAAATTCAGTCCGGAACAGCATGAGAGCCAGCACCGCGCCGACGCCGGCGGACGGCAATGTCGATAGGATCGTGATTGGATGGACGAAACTTTCATAAAGGATGCCAAGAACGATGTAGACTGCGGCAAGCGCGGCGAAAAAGAGCAGTGCTTGATTGCCGAGTGAATCCTGGTAGGCTTTTGCGTTACCTTGCGGCACGCCGTGGATTGATGGCGGCATACCAAGCTGCGCGGTAATCTTGTTTATTTCAGTAAGGGCTTCGCTAATCGACACGCCAATCGGCAGATTAAATGAAATCGTGCTGGCGACGAAGAGACCCTGATGGTTGACGTTCAATGGTGTTTTGCCCTGCTCGAAATGGATGAAGGCCGATAGGGGCACCATTGTTTCGCTCGCGGTGCTGACGGCGGCACCTGCTGAGGCGCTGCCTTTACCCGTGTTGGCCAGGGCGTTGGTTGCAGCATTGCGCGCCGTATCGTTGGCGCTGGAAGGAACAGTGGCTGACTGTGTCGCGGCGCTCTTCACCGTGCCGGCCGGCAAGTTGCTTTGCGCTGCGCCGCTTGGATTTCCCCCCGAGGTGCTGACGAAGAGGTCATTGAGGATCGTAGAATCCTGCCAGTAGCGCGGTTCGACCTCCATCACGACATGATATTGGTTAATGGCGTTGTAGATCGTCGAGACCTGCCGCTGGCCGAAGGCATCGTAAAGCGTGTTGTCGATCTGGCTTGCTGACACACCGAGGCGTGAAGCCGTATCGCGATCGATGACAATATTGGTCGCAAGGCCGCCTTGTTGCTGATCGGAATTGACGTCGGCAAGCAGCGGGCTGCGGCGCAGAGCCTCGGTTAGTTTCGGCGTGAAGTCGTAGATGTCATCCGCGTTGTCGCCTTGCAGCGTGTATTGATATTGCGCGTTGGATGAGCGCCCTCCCATACGAAAGTCCTGCATCGACTGCAAGTAAAGACGGACTCCCGGCACTTGGGAGAGTTTATGGCGCAGACGATCGATGACTTCGTCGGCTGTAATGTTGCGATCGGCTTTGGGCTTCAGCGCCATGATGCTCTGTCCAGAGTTGGTTTCCCTGCCGCCGGTGAAACCGATGACATTCTCAATTGCTGGATCAGTCTGAACGATGTCCTGAAGGGTCTTGAGCTTCTCCCGCATGGATTGAAAGGAAATGCTCTGATCGCCCTGGATGCCGCCCTCGACGCGGTTGTTGTCCTGCTGCGGAAGGAAACCCTTGGGTATGATAGAGAACAGAACCACGTTAAGGCAAATCGTTGCGAAGAGAAGCAGCATCACGACGTCGCCATTGCGCAGGGCCCAGTCAAGCGTACGGTCGTAGCCGCGAATAATCGCGCGAAATAGGTCGAAGCGGCGGCGTTGAGGCCTCACGCGGGAAGTTCTGGGCTTTAGCAGAATCGCGCACATCATCGGCGTCAGCGTAAGCGACAGCATGAGCGAGACAAGAATGGAGAAAGAGAGCGTCAAGGCAAATTGGCGGAACAGCCGGCCGAGAAGACCGCCCATCAAAAGGATTGGAATAAACACTGCGATGAGCGAGATGCTAATCGAGGTCACGGTGAAGCCGACCTCCCGCGCCCCAACGAACGCGGCCTCCCGTGGTGCCATGCCGGCCTCGACATGGCGGCTGATGTTCTCGGTCACAACGATGGCGTCATCGACAACGAAACCGGTCGCGATGGTCAGCGCCATCAGCGACAGTATGTTGAGGCTGAAGCCCGCGAGATACATCACTCCGAAGGTGCCAATAATTGACAGAGGCACCGTGACCGCCGGGACCACGGTCGCACGCATGTCGCGTAAAAAAAGAAGGACGGTCAGCGTGACGAGGCCAATTGCGATCGTCAAAGTCAATTCCGTATCCTTAACCGAGGCGCGTATACTGACGCTTTTGTCGGCGGCGACCATCACGTCAATGCCAGGTGGCATCGCTGCCGTAAGATGCGGCAATTCCGCCTTAATCGCCTCAACCGTGCGAATGATGTTGGCGCCCGGTTGCGCAGTTAGCAACACAGTGAGCCCCGGCTTGCCGTTGACGAGGCCCGCGTTGCGCAGCTCCTCGACCGAGTCGATCACTTCGGCGACATCCGAGAGACGCACGGGCGCGCCATTGCGATAGGCGATCACGAGTGAACGGTAATCATCGGCAAAGCTAGCCTGATCGTTAGTATAAATTTGGACGTGCAGATCATCGTCCTCAAGGGCGCCCTTCGGGCTATTGGCATTGGCGGCGGCAAGCGCCGCGCGCACGTCTTCGAGGCCAATGCCATATTTCGACAGGGCATGCGGGTTGATTTCGGCCCGCACCGCGGGCAGAGCAGAGCCATTGATCGTGACCTGACCTATGCCGTCAAGCTGCGACAATCTTTGCTGCAAAATATTTGATGCTGCATCGTAAATCTGCCCCGTCGTCAGCGTCTTCGACGTCAAGGCAAGGATGAAGATTGGCGAGTCGGCTGGATTCACTTTGCGGTAGGTCGGGTTGTTGCGCAGGCTCGAAGGCAGATCGATGCGCGCTGAATTGATTGCCGCTTCAACGTCCCTGGCAGCACCGTTAATGTCGCGATCAAGGTCGAATTGAAGTGTGATGCTGGTGTTGCCGATGGAGTTGCGCGATGTCATTTCGGTGACTGCAGCGATCTGACCGAGAGAGCGCTCAAGCGGACTTGCGACGCTCGAAGCGACCGTGTCGGGGTTCGCGCCGGGCAACGTTGCCGAAACAGAAATGGTCGGAAAATCGACTGGCGGCAGCGGCGCAACGGGCAAATTGAAATAGGCGAGGAGCCCAGCGTGAGCGAGCCCGAGCGTCAACAGAGTGGTTGCAACTGGTCGCTTGATGAAAGGTGCTGAGAGGTTCATTCAGCGCTCTCCCCAGCCAACGGACCGGCGAGAGGCTGCCCGCGCAGCCGCGTGGCGAGACGGCTGAAAGAAAGATAGATGACCGGTGTCGTAAACAAAGTCAGAACCTGGCTGAGGATCAGTCCACCAACGATCGAGATGCCAAGGGGATGACGAAGTTCGGAACCGACGCCAGTCCCAAGCATCAAGGGCAATGCGCCGAGAATCGCGGCCATGGTCGTCATAAGAATAGGACGGAACCGCAACAGACAGGCCCGAAAGATCGCTTCTTCTGGTAAAAGCCCCTCGTTGCGTTCAGCATCAAGCGCGAAGTCGATCATCATAATGGCATTCTTTTTGACAATGCCGATGAGAAGAATGATACCAATAACGGCGACAACGTCGAGTTCGCCGCCAACGGCCATCAGGGCGGCCAGCGCGCCAACAGCGGCGGATGGCAGTGTCGACAGGATCGTGATGGGATGGATGAAGCTCTCGTAGAGGACGCCGAGGACGATATACATCGTTACCACCGCAGCGATGATGAGTAACAGCTCGTTCGTCATCGAAGCGGTGAAGGCGGCGGCAGACCCTTGCAGCGACAGGACGAAACTGCGTGGCAGTCCGATGTCTTCCTCGGCTTTCTCAATCGCCTCAACGGCGTTGCCGAGCGAATAACCGGGGGAGACATTGAAGGAAACAGTGATTGCGGGAAACTGGCTGAGATGGCTAATCAGCAAAGGCCCTGGGCGCTGTTCCGCATGAATGATTGCCGAAAGTGGAACCTGTGCATTGGTGGCCGATGAAGAGGATGGCAGGTAGAGCGACGAAAGTTGGGAGAGATTGCGTTGCAGCTTGGGATCGACTTCAAGAATGACACGGTATTGATTTGATTGCGTATAGATCGTTGAAACTTGCCGTTGGCCGAATGAATCGTACAGGATGTTGTCGACGCTGGCGAGCGTGATACCGAATCGCGCGGCGGTGTCTCTATCCACAACTAGGTCAACCGCATGCCCGTTTGTCTGTGTGTTGCTAGCGACGTCGGCAAGCTCCGGTGTCTTGCGCAAACGTTCGAGAAAGCGCGGCGTCCACGCGGCGAATTCGCTCGGATTACCGTTTTCCAAAATGAAAGTGTATTGCGCTCTTCCGACTGTCGAATCGATGGTGAGATCTTGGGCCGGCTGCATGAAGAGCTCGATCCCGGGAATTTTGGCGACCCGGTTTTGTAACCGGTGGATGACTTCGGTTACGCTGGCCCCTCGCTCCTTCTGCGGCTTGAGATTGATCAGAAAGCGGCCGCTGTTCAGCGTCGCATTGTCGCCATCGACGCCGATGAAGGCGCTGACGCTGTCAACCGCCTCGTCTTTCAATATTGCCGCTGTGAGCTGCTGCTGCAGATTCGACATGGCTTCGAAGGAAATGCTCTGCGAGGCCTGCGACGTGGCCTGGATCATGCCGGTATCCTGCACCGGGAAGAAGCCTTTTGGTATGAGGATAGAGAGTCCAATAGTCACGCCGAGTGTGGCGATCGCTGTAAAAAGCGTGGAGGGCTGATGCCGCAGCACAAGTCTCAGTGCGCGGCCGTAGCTTGCGAGGACGGCGTCAAATGCGCGCTCAGCCCAGAGATCCAAAGGGCCGCGCAGAGCCTCCGGGCGATGATGAATAAGCCGTGCGCAGAGCATTGGTACGAGTGTCAAGGAGACCACCGCCGAGATCACGATTGTGACAGCGAGAGTGATCGCGAACTCGTGGAAAAGCCGGCCAATGACATCGCTCATGAAAAGGAGTGGGATCAGCACGGCGAGCAAGGAGACGGTCAGCGAAATGATTGTGAAGCCGATCTGTCGTGAACCCTTTAGGGCCGCATCGAGGGGACGATCGCCATCTTCGACATAGCGGCTGATGTTCTCGATCATGACGATCGCATCGTCGACGACGAAGCCGGTTGAAATCGTCAGTGCCATCAGCGAAAGATTGTCGAGACTGAAGCCGAGAAGATACATCGCGACTAATGTGCCGACGAGTGACAGAGGGACCGATAGGCTAGGGATGGTCGTCGCCGGCAGATTGCGCAGAAAGACGAAGATCACCGCGACGACAAGCGCAATGGCGAGAGAGAGTTCAAATTCGACATCGGCAACGGAAGCACGAATAGTCGTCGTGCGATCGCTAAGGACATTGATGTCGACCGCTGCTGGCAAACTCGCTGTCAGCGTTGGCAGCAGTCTCTTGATGTCATTGACGACGGAGATGACATTGGCGCCCGGTTGTCGCCGGATATTGATGATGATCGCCGGCTCGCCATTTGCCCAGGCACGCAGCCTTGTGTTCTCGGCGCCTTTTACAACGGCGGCAACATCGGCCAGGCGGACGGGCGCGCCATTACGATAGGCGACGATGATGTTTAGGTAGTCCGTGACATTGAAAAGCTGGTCGTTAGCAGTGATCGTCGACGATTGAGCTGGACCGTCAAAACCTCCTTTGGGGTTGTTCACCGTGGCATTCGAGATGGTGGTGCGCAGGTCGTCGATGTTAAGACTGTAGGCGGCTAGCGCTTGCGGATTGAACTGAACCCGCACAGCCGGTCTTTGGCCGCCACTGATTGCCACCTGTCCCACACCAGCCCGCTGCGCGATCTTTTGAGCGAGGCGCGTTTGGGCGAGGTCTTGCAAGTCGATCAGGTCCAGGGTCTTCGACGTGACGGCTAGCGTCATGATCGGAGCGTCGGCGGGGTTGACCTTGGCGTAGATCGGCGGCGCCGGCAGGTCGGACGGCAACAGATTGCTCGCTGCATTGATCGCCGCCTGCACTTGCTGTTCGGCGATGTCGAGGCTGATGTTCAAGCTGAACTGCAAGGTGATGACGGAAGCACCGGCCGAACTGTCCGATGTCATCTCGTTCAGTCCAGGCATCTGCCCCATTTGCCGCTCAAGTGGCGCTGTGACCGAAGACGTCATCACTTCGGGGCTAGCGCCCGGATAGAAGGTGCGCACCTCGATCGTCGGGTAATCGACTTCGGGCAGCGCAGACAACGGCAGGAATTTATAGGCAACAGCCCCCGCGAGCAGAATGGCCACCATCAAGAGCACTGTCGCAACCGGCCGCAGAATGAACAGCTGCGACGGGTTCATCGGCGGCTCATGCCCTGCATCTGCGGCCTTTTTTCACCGCGATTGTTCATCGTACACCAGGTGCACCTGGTGCGGCTTGCGATGGGCCGCTCTCATCAGTCCCGTTATGGCGATGGTGTCCGCCCCGCTCCTTGTCCGTTCCCTTTCCACCAGGATGGCCAGGGGCCGGTTCCCGGGCAGGCACGCCATCGCTTGCCGCGATGAAGACTTTTGCTCCGTTGCGCAAGCGATCAGCGCCGTCGACGACGACGCGATCGCCCGCCGCAAGGCCTGAAATGACGGCGATCTTGCTATTATCTTGCGGTCCGAGCTCCACATTGTGCTCTGATACCGTGTTGTCTGAGCCGATTAGATAGACATAGGTTCCTCGCGGACCGCGTTGGATAGCGGTCAAGGGCGCGGCGACGACACCGTGCAAGGATTTGATGCGGAGTTGCACATTGACGAATTGATTTGGAAAGAGTTTGTCCTCGAAATTGTCGAACTGAGCGCGGATCTTCGCGGTGCCCCTCGTGGTATCAATTTGGTTGTCTATCGTCATGACGTTGCTGGTTGCGAGTTCATGAATGTTGGCGCGATCGTAAATCGTAACTTCGAGCGGGGCTCCGGCCTTCAGCTGCTCCATAATCGACGGAATATTATCCTCTGGTACGATGAAAATTACCGAGATCGGTTGCAATTGGGTCAGAATTGCGATGCCGGCATCGGTCGTCTGCACATAATTGCCGGCATCGACAAGACGCAAGCCCACCCGGCCATCGATTGGCGAAACAATATGAGCATATGTGAGGTTGAGCTTCTGCGCATCGATCTGAGCTTGGTCGGTCTTAACGGACCCCTCGTATTGCCTGGCGAGAAAGACCTGATCCTCGGCTGTCTGACGCGCAATCGAGTTCTGCTTTACAAGCGTCTCGTAACGTTTCATGTCGGCTTGCGCCTGCTCGAGCAGTCCCTGGTCGTGGATCAGCTGGCCTTCATATTGGCTTGCCGCCAACTGGAAAGGACGGGGATCAATTTGCGCTAGAAAATCGCCTTTTTTGATGATCTGTCCCTCCTTAAAACCAACTTCCAGAAGTTGGCCGTTGACCTGGCTTTTTACGGTCACATTGGCGAGTGGCGTAACGGTGCCGAGACCGCCGATAATGACGTTGATATCGCCGAGCGCAATGGTTGCCGCACCGACAGGCTGGGCACCAGCATCACGCGAGGGACCACCCGCCGGAGCCCGGTCTGTCGTCAAAAAATGATAAGTCGACAATCCGATCAAAGCCGCAAGCACGAGAAGAATGACTGGCCGCAGCGGCCTCCCTGTGCGCGTCGCGAGGTCACCGCTGGGGCGATACGGTTTCAGCTTTTCTTCGTTCGATTTCTTCGTTTTACGGAAAAAGTAAGGGGCAAGAGTCTCGTTTTCGACTATACGGGCGCGATCATCCATGGCGCACGTCCAATACCAGTGTCTCACTTTGCTTTGGACGACCCATGTTTTTTTCGGCTCAGCGTAAGAAAAGATTGCAACCGTTTATCCAAGAAAGAAGGACTTTCGTTGGTTCGACGCCTGGCCGAACGGTCCAAACCGGCGCATTCGAAAGGCTTCGTACCGCAAATGCCGGTGCTCTGGCCGCGTCCTGCGGGCACGCTGTCTTCTGTGTGGTTGCGGCCAAGCTTTGCGAGGCCATGCGAAAGACGCCAGCTCTTGCCATTGGCATCCCTTTATGGTTCGCATTAATCTCCTAATTTAGTATGAAATAATACCACGAAGTCAGTCTCGTCAAGTCTATAAGGAGGGTTGCTAGCCTCATTTAATCATACTTAATTACTAGTTTTGTCTAGCCTGAACGCCGAGAGCTGAGGGGCCGGGGCGAATCCTGCATGGCTCTGGCTCAGGGACGGCTCTGATCACTCGTGCTGCCGACGCGCCGGTCCTGACCCGCGCAACATTCCGCGCGTGGTCAAGAGCGGCTCGCACCTCCCTGAGCCGAACTGTTGCTTCCGCTACCCGACCATCCGTACGGCAGAGCGAATCCATGGATTCCTCAACCTGCCATATCGGGTTCCGCTGCGTCGTGCGGCACGCGGTATGAACAACAGTTAGCAGACATGATCGGCCGCACCATCCATCGGCGCCGTCGTCGGGATATCACCGCGGGAGTTCACGTGCGAGGCTCTCCCCGGCGTCATGACCGCTGTCTCCTCCCGTAACCTTCATCGCGCTGGCGCAAGGCCGCGAATTGAGCGAGCGCTGGCGTGACGCCCGCGGGCTGCCGGTGTTCGAGTAGGACACTAACCAATATGAGAGCCGCCTGCGCGTCCAGCGGGCAAGAAAGCCAGGGAAGCCATACACATTCCGCACTCCCTTTGGTCTTTGGGTGTGCTTGGCGTATTAAAACGCCTTGTCTTCGCCGAAGGTGACGCGGTGAAGCAACCGTTCGCCGGTGTAGTCATTGAGGGCGTAATGAACGGTCGCGCGATTATCCCAAATTGCGACCGTGTCTACTTCCCAGTGCAGCCGCACCTGCACTTCCGGCTTTTCGAATAGACCGAACAGAAGGCTTAAAAGCGCGTCGCTCGCCCGGCGCGAAAGCCCCCTAATCCGGTCAGTGAAATTTGGATTCACATAGAGTATCTTTCGCCGGGTCACCGGGTGCGTCCGTACTACGGGATGAACCACTGGCAAATATTCGGCGCGGGCCTTGGCGTAGAGCTCGGCGCCATTTGGCAGCTGTTCAAAATAATTGGGCCAGCCGCTGTGCTCGAAGCTGTGGACGGCTTCAAGCGACTCCAACGTTATTTGCAGGCTTTCTGGAAGCAGATCGAAAGCGCGCGTTGCACTCGCCCAGGCCGTATCACCGCCGATCGCCGGAATCTTGCGGGCATAAAGCACCGTTCCCGTCGGCGGATTATGATAGAAGGTGATATCCGCGTGCCATTGATCCACGCCATAGCGCGGAACGTCGGGCGCGGTTTCGATCAGTTCGACCGCGTTTTGGGATGCAAGGCGCGGAAAAAAGGCCTTGGCCTTATCAGGATCTCCGAAAACACGGGCGAGTGCCAGATGCTCCTCGGGTGTTAGGGTTTGCTGACGGAAAAAGAGCACCTGGTATTCGGCTAGCGCCTTGCGCAATTCGCCGCGCAATACTTCGCTCGACACATCCGACAGATCGACGCCAAAAACGTTCGCACCGAGCAATGGCGCGATAGGCTCAAGCTTTAGCTTAGTGTAAGGCGCCGCGTTGATAAAGGACATGGTTCTTTTCTCTCGCGAAAGACCGTGGAAGTCGGAAGCCTGGTAAGGCCGTCCACAGATAGCCGCTGCGCTGACGCCCGTAGCCAAATAGAGAACCATTTCTATAGACAAAAGGTCTTTTGTCTATACTCTACTTGGGCGGAAAGGTAGGCGCGGCTAAACCGGCAACGAGCGGAACCAAACGCGGCGCCCAGGCCGGGGAGCACCAGATCGACAGCCGAGTCCTATGCTCCGAAAATCGGGGATGAAGGTGTCAATACGGAAAAATCAGATGAAAAGACGCTCCTACGCTGCCGCGCTCGGCGCGGCGGCCGGGTTGTTTACTGGCACGGTCCAACCTTATGCTGCCAATCTAGATTACGGCAAGCCCGGCGAGCCCATCCATCTCATTATCGGCTATCAGCCTTATTATTCCGAATCCTGGTCGGGTGCCGTTCTGAACGGACTCGAACTCTGGAAAAAATATCTGCCACCGGGTTCGACCGTGGCATTCAGCATCGGTCTGCAAGGATCAGTGGTCGTCAACGCGATGCTCGCAGGCAAACAGAGCATCGGCTATCTCGGCGACATGCCCGCAATCGTCGCCACGACTAAGCGTGACGTCGCAGACCTGCGCATCATCGCAAACATTGGGCTTGGCCATGATCAATGTAACGTCTTTTTCGTGCGCAATGACGCGCCGGAATTCGCCAATCCCAAAGAGGCCGTCGAATGGCTGAATGGGAAGTCGGTCGCCTCACCGCATGGGAGCTGTGCCGACCGCTTTGCGCGCTCGGTCTTTGAAAAAACCCATGTCACTCCGGGCAGCTATCTCAATCAGAGCCTGGAAGTCATCACCAGCGGCTTCCGCGCCGGCAAGCTTGACGGCGCTGTGATTTGGGAGCCAACCGCGTCGCGCCTTGTCACCGAGGGGCTCGCGCGCCGCATCGCGACTGGCTATGATTTTGACGAACCGGATGGCGCCTTTCTTAACGTTCGCGCCGATCTGTTAAAGCAGCGTCCAGACGCAGTGAAGGGCTGGCTGCAAGCCGAGCTCGACGCAGAACAATTTATTGCGGATCCGAAGAACGCGGCGGAGATTGTCAAACTCATCAAGGCTCAGACCACTGGCTTCACTGAAGAAGAACTCCACAGGGCCCTGTTTAGTTTCTATCCGAAAAGCGCCGATAACTCGCAACCAGGCCTCATTCTGCCCTTTGTCTTTACGCCTGCGGCCCTTGATCTGATCAAGAAGGACACGGCCTTCCTTTTCACCGTCAAAAGCATTTCCGCGGCACAGCTTGCCGCCGACGCGGTCGACGCCGAGTTGGCCGAAGCAGTGTTCAAGGAACGCTCCCTCGGTCCACCGCCCCCCGGCGACGCCAAGGCTGCGCCGCAGGCAGCGAAGGAGTGAGGCCTTGCCAGACGCTTCGCCGGGCCCAAATAAATTTCCCCGTGACGGCGTCGCCGCAGAAATCCGCGCGATCCAGTCGAGGGCGCCTGGCTCGAGCGAAGACTGCGGCGGCACCGCGGCGCGAAAAAAGCCGTCTTTCCTATCCCTGAGACTTTATTATTTCGGGCGATGGCTCCGCAGCCCGAAGCCCCATCTGATGTTGCTCGGTTATGCCTCGCTGCTCGCCTTCTGGTATCTCTCGGTTGAGGTCTTGCGGCTGCCGCGCTTCGCCGAAATGCCTGGCCCGACTGCCGTAATTCACGAATGGCTCAGTCCGTCGCCAACCTTCGGCGTTTCGATCCATACGCCTGTCTATTACCAGCACATTCTCATCAGCCTGCAGCGCGTTCTGATCTCCTTTGCTCTGGCGACAGCCCTGGGCGTGCCCACTGGCCTGCTGTTAGGCTGGTCGAAGACATTCAAAGACTACGCATTTCCGATTTTCGAAATGTTGCGGCCAATCCCTATTCTCGCTTGGGTGCCGCTCGCGATTATCATGCTACCAGGTTCGGAGTTACCAGTGCTCTTTCTCACTTTCCTCGCGTCTTTTTTCGCGACGGCCCTCAACACCAAGCTCGGTGTCACTTCAATCGACCCCACTCTGGTGCTGGCCGCAAAGTGCTTAGGTGCCTCCCCCTTACAGGTATTTCGCCACGTTATCGTCCCGGGCGCCCTGCCATATGTCTTCACAGGCCTGCAAATTTCGATCGGCGTTGCGTGGTTTTCGCTTGTCGCGGCGGAGATGGTCTCCGGGCAATTTGGACTCGGCTATCTCATCAACACTTCTTACACGATGGTGCAATATCCGACGATCATAATTGCCATGGTTACTTTGGGCGCGGTTGGTTTTGTCTCAAGTGTGGCGGTGCGGTTAATCGGCAATTGGCTGATGGATTGGCGCGGCCGCCAGCTTTCCCTGGATAACCGGCGATGAATGCGCCTGTTCTTCGCACGAGCATGCGCGGAGCAATTGAAATCTACGATGTCGTCAAGGTCTTCGAGGTGCGTGGCGTTTGCGTTCCCGCTGTCGATCATTGCTCTTTTTCCATTCGCGCCGGCGAAATCTGCATGATTGTCGGGCCATCAGGATGCGGAAAAACGACACTGCTCAATGCAATCGCCGGCTTCCACGGCATTGATTCTGGGTCGATCACTCTTGACGGCACGTTGTTGTGCGGACCCAGCCAACTGGTCGCCCCCACCGGCAGCGACCGTATCGTTGTTTTCCAGAACGGCGCGTTGTTTCCATGGAAGACAAATCTCGACAATGTCGCATTCGGTCCCATCGTTCAGAAAAAGCTCAGCAAGAAAGAAGCCCATGAAAAGGGCAGTCAATTGCTGGCACAAGCGGGCTTGAGCGGCTACGAACACAAATATCCGGGGGAATTGTCCTCAGGTCTGCAGCGCCGAGTCGAGATCGTGCGTGCTCTCATGAACGATCCCGCGGTGTTGCTTCTCGACGAGCCATATCGCGCACTCGATGCTCTGAGCAAATCGGTGATGCACGAGGCGCTGCTCGAAATTTATTACCGCACCGGTGTCACGATTTTCTTCATTACCCACGATCTCGAAGAGGCAATATTTCTCGGACATCGCGTTGTGGTCATGACCTCGCGGCCGTGCCGCCCGAAAGAGAGCTTCACTATCGATATCCCCCACCCGCGGCGTTACGAAGTGCTGACCTCAAGGCGATTTCGAGAACTGGCGGCGGAAATTTCCGCCGCCGTCAACGAGGAGGCGATGAAATCCTTCACGCTTGGCGAAAGAGAGGGGTGAGCCATGACCAACGCCCCTGTCGCCGAAACATCTGGCGGGCTTACATCGAATGGCCGGGCCGGCTGGCCTTCAGGGCTTGGCTTTGATCGTTCGGCGCGCCGCGCTGCCGTTGCCATCTTGATGGCTCTCATCTTCTGGCATCTCGGTTCTACAAGCCGCCAATGGCTCGGAACTTCTCTGCCTTTGATCGGCTCAGTTCCCGCGCCCGACGCTGTTGTCCGCGCCTGGATACATCTCCTCTCTGATCCCGGTTATTGGCAGAGCTGGCTGTGGAGCACCGTGCGTGTTGCGCTTGGCTTCGCCGCCGCGACGACGGCGGGGATGCCTTTCGGCCTCGCACTTGCCGCCAACGCGCGTTTTCGCAGCACCGTTTTTCCAGTCTTCGAACTCCTGCGGCCCATTCCTCCGCTCGCCTGGGTTCCGGCCTCGATCATCTTCTGGCCAACGCAGGAATTATCGATCGCATTCGTGATCTTCCTCGGCGGATTCTACACGATCGTCCTCAACGTCGTGGGTGGCGCCGAAGCCATCGACACGCGGCTGATCCAGGCGGCGCGCTCCATGGGCGCCTCACATTGGATAATTTTCCGCCGCTTGATCCTGCCAGGCGTTCTGCCCTCGATTGGCGTAGGCATGGAAGTTGCGATCGGCATTACCTGGGAGGTCGTCGTCGCGGCAGAGATGATTTCCGGCGGCGGTTCGGGCGGCGAGGCCTCTTCCGGTGGCGGGCTCGGTTTTTTCATATGGAACTCCTATGTCGGTGGCGCCTATCCCGACATCATCGTCGGCATGATCTCGATCGGTATCGCAGGCTATCTGTCGAGTGCTATGACGCGGCGCGCCGTCGCGTACCTGACGCCTTGGAAGAAGCGCGTATGACCGTGGCAACGGAATGGAACGCAAATTTTTTACCGCCTTCACGCGGTGAGGTCGTTGTGCGCAATGTCTCAAAGTCCTATGGGCCTCAACTTTTTGCGACGGAGGTCGTCCGCGACTGCTCCTTCGTCGCGCCGCCCGAAAAGTTCACTGTTATCGTTGGACCCTCCGGAGTAGGCAAGAGCACGCTGGTCCGGCTCATTGCAGGTTTTGAGATGCCGACGCAAGGCGAGATCTTGATCGACGGCCGTCCGGTGACGAGACCAGGACGCGACGTGCTTGTCGTTTTTCAAGAGACTGCGCTTTTTCCTTGGATGACTACGGAACAGAATATTCTCTTCGGCCCGATGGCACGCGGAGACCCCCCCGGCGCCAGCAAAAAGCTCGCAGACTTCCTGCTTGACAAGGTCGGGCTGCGCACGTTTCGCAAACATTATCCCTCCCAGCTCTCCGGCGGCATGCAGCGGCGCGTCGAGCTCGCCCGCGCCCTGATCAACAATCCCAGGGTCATGCTACTCGATGAGCCATTCCGCGGCCTCGATGCGATGACCAAGAGGCTGATGCTCGACTATTACGCGAGACTGAGCGAAGAGCAGCCGCGCAGCAATCTTTTCGTGACGACGGATACCGATGAGGCAATCTTTCTCGCAGACCGTCTGCTGGTGATGAGCCATATTCCAACATGCGTTCGCGCTGAGATCGAAGTGGATCTGCCGCGCCCGCGCAATTTCAGCACGCTGTTCCATGACAATCGTGCGAACGCCATCAAAATGCAGGTGCTGTCAATGCTTCACGAGGAAGCGATGAAGAGTTTTATTGGCGGACAGAAGGCTGCATCAGACTTCCTTGAGGCTTACCGCCATCGCACGGCCGCCGGCTAATTTCTATGAAAAATGCGGGCCTCGAGGGAGCGCTCTCTTCAAAGCTCCCAAACGCCTCTCGCTATAAGGATATGCCGGTCTAGCGAATGAAAATGATTGGAGTGAGCGCCCGGTGGAAACCGGCCGCAAAGACGCCTGGCTTTGAGGGATCACCAAACAAGACCGCCTGCGCGGGGACAACGCCAAAAGGGCTCTTGAACGGAACCTGTTCTGGCCCGATCCGGGTGGACAGACCGCAAAGGCGACAAAAATTGTTCTGCGGAATCTGCAAGTCGATTGGGACAAGGGATCGGCAGGCAACATCAGGGCCAAAGGCGATTTGGCCCTATCCAAAAGGCCGAAGATATCACCGTACTAACAATCAAACATACACCACAAGATAACCCGTAATCAGCGGGCGCCGTCCAAACGAGACAATGCCCGTGTCGGGAGAAAAACCAAATCACCGCTTTCTACAAGCGGCTGCCGTGTCGCAGCCTCGCCCTGGTCGTGCCCTCAGCGTTCTGAGCACACGCAAGCCTGAAGGGCTCGCGGTTGCAGTGGTTGGGATGAGCACATTAAGCCGTTGTCGCTTCATCGCACCCCTTTCTTCGGTGGAGCACCTGGATAGGCGCGGCGAGAACGGAAAGTCTTGCGATCAAGCTTCCAGCCGGAAAGGTAGCGATCGTGCTGGCCCTCTCAATCGATTTATTATATTGACTATATCAACTAGTCACAAACGACCAGGTTCAGGGTTTTTGTCCAATTTCCGAGGATGGTTTGCATATCGAGGTTAACAGCGTCGGTCATCGTTACGGCGTGCGTAGCGGCACTGTCCTCGATCGCATCTCGTTTGGTGTAGCGCGATCTGAGCGTCTCGCCGTCATCGGCCGCAGCGGCTGCGGCAAGTCCACTCTCTTGCAGATCATAGCGGGGCTTCTGACGCCAACGACGGGCGAGGTCAGAATCCATCGGCGGGCGGTGGCGGCGCCGTCCCCGCGCTGCACTTTGATGTTTCAGCGCCCATTGCTCTTCCCTTGGTTCGATGTTGCAAGCAATGTGGCCTTGGCTCTACGCTTCGCCGGCCGTCAGGTGGAAGCGCCCGCCCAAGTTGGGCGTCTGCTGCAGCTTGTTGGCCTTGCGGGGTACGAAAAGGCGCGGGTCACCGAGCTTTCAGGCGGGCAGCAGAAGCGCGTTGCACTCGCCCGTTCGCTTGCTGTCGACCCTGAGATCCTCCTGCTCGACGAGCCTTTTTCCGCGCTTGATCCGGTCACGCGCGACGAATTGCGCCAAGAAATCGGCGCAATCGTCAAGAAGCGCAAGATCACGCTCCTTCTGGTTTCTCACGATGTTGACGACGCGCTGCAACTTGCCGACCGGGCGATTGTCATGGCCTCGTATCCTGGGCGCATTGTCGCGGACATCGCTTTGCCGAGCGTGCCGCTAGGCAGCACGGATTATGCTGATCAACGCTCGCAGCTCTTGGCCTCCTTTGAGCCGGAACGCACGACCGACCAATCACCTCACGGCGAATTAGCTCTGCCTATTTAGCACAAGGAGGCAGCTTCATGTGCCAGCTCTGCGCCGAGTTCGGCCCCGCCTACCGTTCCTCTCCCGATGGCAAGCTTTCGCGGCGGGCTGCGCTCGATCGGCTCGCTGCCGGGGGTCTCGCCGCCTTGCTTGCCTCGCTACCGCAAAACGTTCTGGCCGATGCCGCCGATGACGATGTCGTTCGCATCGGATACCTGCCGATCACCGATGCGACCGCTTTGCTTGTTGCACATGCTAAGGGATTCTTCGAGGAGGAGGGACTGAAGGCCGAAAAACCCACACTTATCCGCGGCTGGGCACCGCTCGTTGAGGCTTTCTCTGCAGGCAAGTTTAATCTCGTTCATTTCTTGAAGCCTGTCGCGCTCTGGATGCGCTACAACAACAGCGTACCGGTGAAAATCGTGGCCTGGGCACATACCAATGGCTCAGGACTCGTCGTCGGCGGCGAGACGGCCATCCGAACCTTCGCGGATCTCGGCGGCAAGCAAATTGCGGTTCCCTTCTGGTATTCCATGCACAACATCGTGCTGCAATATGCCCTGCGGAAAAGCGGCCTCACGCCCGTCATCAAACAGCAGGATCAGCCACTCGCGGCAAACGAGACCAATCTGCAAGTGTTGCAGCCGCCCGATATGCCGCCCGCGCTCGCCGCAAAGAAAATCGATGGCTACATCGTTGCGGAACCTTTCAATGCTATGGGCGAGATTGGAGCAGGAGGCAGGCTTTTGCGTTTTACCGGCGACATTTGGAAGAACCATCCCTGTTGCGTCGTCTGCCTGCCGCAGCGGCTCATCGAAACAAAACCCGAATGGACGCAGAAAGTTCTCAACGCCGTCGTCCGCGCCGAGATCTACGCCTCCCAACACAAGGTCGAAGTCGCGGAACTCTTGTCCCGTGACGGCGCCGGCTATTTGCCGATGCCTGCGCCCATTGTGAAACGCGCGATGACGCTCTATGCAGGAGAGGAATCCTACAGGACAAACGGGGCCATCAAGCACGCGGATTGGCGCAACGGCCGCATTGATTTCCAGCCCTGGCCCTATCCTTCCGCCACGCGCCTCATCGTCGAGACGATGAACCAGACGATTGTTGCAGGTGATCGCACCTTCCTCGATAGCCTCGACCCCGATTTTGTCGTCAACGATCTCGTTGACTATAGGTTCGTTCGCACTGCGCTGGAGCGCTACCCGGAATGGAGGGGCGACCCGAGCGTAAACAAGAGCGACCCTTACGTCCGCGAAGAAATTCTTGCGCTATGAAGGTCTTCCTGGCATCCTCGCGCCAAACCGTGAGGCCGCTGCAAAGCCTCATTCGATGCTCAAGCGTTGAGGCGTTTCTCCCGCCACTTCTGGGCCTGTTCCTGCTCCTTGTGATTTGGGTTTTGGCTGGATGGGCTATCGCGCATGATCCTGCGACAGCGGCCTTTGCAGGCTTCGCACCGCTGCCAACATTGGCGTGCCTATCGGCTATGATCATCGATGGCTCGATCATGCGGGCCTTGCTTCCGAGCGCGGCACGAGTAGGGACCGGTCTCGGTTTCGCCATCCTTATCGGCGCGCCCCTTGGCGTTCTCATAGCTCGCAACCGCTTCGTTCGCGACGTCACCCACGTGCCATTCCAACTGCTGCGCATGGTGAGCCCGCTCGCCTGGATGCCGATTGCGATTCTGATGTTTCCGACGTGGGACAGCGCGATCATTTTCTTGATTACCGCCGCCGCCGTCTGGCCTATTATTTTTGCCACCGCCAACGGGCTCAAGAAGCTTGATCCGGATTGGTTCAAGGTCGCCCATAATCTCGGTGCGGGGTTTCGGCATGTCTTAACCGCGGTCATCATCCCGGCGATTGCGCAGGACATCTTGACGGGGATTCGGCTCGCCCTCGGCGTCGCGTGGATCGTGCTTGTTCCGGCAGAATATCTCGGTGTCACGAGCGGACTCGGCTACGCGATCAATGATGCACGCGACACGCTCGAATATGATCGCCTGGCGGCCTTTGTTCTCGTCATCGGCCTTATCGGCTTCCTTTTTGATAGTCTCCTTCTTGCGCTCATCAAACGCACAAGCTGGGCACGGCACGATTGACCAAACCACACGAAAGCGGATCTCCCATGGCTGAAGACCCCTCCATCGCCTCCTACCTCAAACCCATCGACAAGGTTGGCCTCGAGGCCCTCGCCGCCAAGGGCAAGGAAAATCCGCAAGCGGTGAGGACTGTTAGATGTCGGACGGTCGCGGAAGCCAAATTTCGTCACTTTAATTTCGTTCGCAATCTGCCGCCCCATATCGTCGACGAGCCTGTCGCTTTGCTCGGCGATGATACCGCACCGAATCCCTCCGAGGCGCTGCTGGCCGCGCTTGGCTCCTGCCTCGCTGTCGGAATTCATGCCAACGCGGTAGCCCAAGGCATCGCCATCCGCTCGCTTGAACTTGACCTCGAAGCGGACATCAATATCACCTCGGTCTGGGGCGTCGGCGACACCTCACCGAAGCCCGTCGGATTCGAAGCGGTGCGGGTTGCTGTTCGACTCGATGCCGATGCGCCGAAAGCTCAGCTCGACGCTTTGATTTCGCATGCGACCAAATGGTCGCCTGTCGCAAACACACTTATGAAGCCCATCGCCCTCTCGGTTATGCGTTCCGGTTGAAATGCGAGGGTAGACAGCCATGACAACGATAGAATTTAACAAGACTGCTCCGGCAAGCGTCGCACGCTCCAGCCTGTTTGATCGGATCCGCGAAATTAGTTTGCGGGAGATCCGCTCTCGCGCTTTCGAAATCGACAAAGAGGGCAGATATCCTGTCGATATTCTGCGCCGTCTCGGAGAAGCGGGCGCCTTTGCTCAGCATCACAACGGGTTCGGCGAGGACTATTGCACCGACATGGGCGCTGCCATCACCGCCATGAGCATCGTCGCGCAGGAATGCCTCTCAACTGCGTTCTGCACCTGGTGTCAGGACGCGTTTGGCTGGTATGTTCAAAATACAGAAAACACGACTTTGCGCGACAAGCTGCAGGAAGGGGCTGCCACTGGGGAAATCCCTGGTGGCACGGGGCTATCCAACTTGATGAAGGCTTTGTCGGGCATTGAGCAACTTCGGCTGAAGGGTACGCGAGTTGCGGGTGGCTATCGCATCGAGGGGCTTTTGCCGTGGGTCTCGAATATCGAGGACGGACATTATTTCGGTATCTGCTTTGCGCTCAACGATGATCCCGATCATCTCGTCATGGCGCTTGCACGCTGCGGCGATGAGGGCGTTGCTGTCCGTGAGGCGGCGCGCTTCATTGCACTCAACGGCACAGCGACGAGCTCGGTGAGTTTTGCGCAGGCCTTTATTTCCGAAGAACGCGTTCTTGCCGACCCGGCGCGTTCGTTTGTGCAGAAGATCCGGCCCGGCTTCATTCTGCTCCAAGCAGGGATGGCATTGGGCCTCGTTCGCGGTTCCATCGCGCTTATGCGCAGCCTTCCAGGGGCGACATTAAGGGCGAATGCCTTTTTGCCCATCGGTCCAATCGAGATTGAATACCGGCTCCTTACCCTTGAAGATGAAATCGCTAAACTCGCGGCCACGCCGAGTAGGGATGATCGTGAATTTCTTGAATCCGTTTTAAAAGCGCGCTTTGAGAGTTCGCAGCTAAGTCTCGATTCTGCGCAAGCCGCTATGCTTCATGCGGGTGCCCGCGCCTACGTCGAAGGCTCGGTGTACGCCCGGCGCCTTCGCGAATCCTACTTCATC
>Ga0187783_10000742_pt1 | contig 23918 bp, 19 predicted proteins | sample 1015_SJ02_MP02_2_FD_132471 | JGI IMG/M metagenome (GOLD analysis project Ga0187783, IMG submission 132471) | Tropical peat soil microbial communities from peatlands in Department of Meta, Colombia - 1015_SJ02_MP02_20_MG | ecosystem: Environmental > Terrestrial > Soil > Wetlands > Peat | place...
AAGGTGAAGAACCTGGTCGGCGGCGGCATCCTGCGCATGGTCAACCGGACCGTGCCGGACGGGCTCTCGAGCCTCGGCTACACCCCGGACGAGATCCGGGAGGTCACCCAGCACATCGAGAAGGCGGGGACGATCGAAGGCGCACCCGGCCTCGACCCCGAGGACCTCCCGGTCTTCGACTGTGCGCTCGCGCCGATGGGCGGCGTGCGCACGATCTCGCCGATGGGCCACCTGCTGATGCTCGGCGCGGTCCAGCCGTTCCTCTCGGGCGGGGCGTCCAAGACGATCAACCTCCCGAACGAGGCGACCGTCGAGGACATCGAGAAGATCTACCTCGAGGCGTGGCGCCACGGCATCAAGTCGGTCGCGCTCTACCGCGACGGCTGCAAGGCGAGCCAACCGTTCGAGACCGGGAAGGGCCGGGCCGGGGCGCCCGGTGGGCCCCACGGCCCGACGCGCGAGCGGCTCCCGGACGAGCGGGACGCGCTGACGCACCACTTCTCGGTCGGCGGCCACGACGGTTACGTCACCGTCGGGCTGTACCCGGACGGCCGGGTCGGCGAGATCTTCTTCCGCGTGACGAAGGAAGGGTCGACCGTCAACGGCCTGATGGATTCGCTCGGGATCTCGATGTCGATGGCGCTCCAGCACGGGGTGCCGCTCAAGGACCTCGTGCGGAAGCTGGCGCACCTCCGGTTCGAGCCGGCGGGCGCGACCAACAACCCGAAGATCCGGTTCGCGAAGTCGATCCCCGACTACGTGGCGCGGTGGCTCGCCCTCGAGTTCCTGACCGAGGACGAACGCCGGGCGATCGGTCTCGAGGGACCGCCCGACGCGAACGGCAACGGGAACGGCCACGCTCCCGTGGCGGCGCCCCCGAAGCCCGCCGGGACGAGCCAGACGGTGAAGTTCGAGACGCGCGCCCTCGACACGTTCGGCGCCGAGCCGGCCGGGGTCAGCGAGGATTCGCCGTCCTGCGCCATCTGCGGCGGCATCATGGTCCGGTCGGGCACGTGCTACGCGTGCACGGTCTGCGGCTCCACGAGCGGCTGCTCGTAGTCGCGACCGCCGCCCGGCGGTCCCTCGGCCCTCCGCCTACGCCGTCGGGCGTTCCGCGACGTCGGCGATCGGTGCCGGCTCGCTCTCGCGGGCCGGTACGGACTCGGTGGCGCGCGTGCCGTCGGCCAGGAAGCGGAAGTTCCGGAGGCCGAGCGAGAGGACGAGACCGACCAACGCGAGGGCCGCGGTGATCCCGAAGACCAGCTCGAAGCCGGTGATGGCGTACGTCTGGATCGGCACCGGTACCGGGACGCCCGGGACCGTGATGTAGGACGTCGTAAGGAAGCTCGCGGTCACGGTCGCGGCGACGACGGGGCCGACCGCGCTGCCGAGGTTCCGGAACGTCTGGTTCATGCCGGTCTGGATGCCGAGCTCGTCCCGCCCGACCGAGAGCACGATGATGTTCGACATCGCAATCAGCACCGCGACGTTGCCGACGAGGGCGGGGATCGCGAAGACGACGAGCTCGTAGATGTTGCTGTGGAGCAACGCGAGCCCGAGGCCGCCGACCGCCATGACGGCGAATCCGGTGATCATCACCGGCTTCGGGCCCTTCGCGCTGACGAAGCGGCCCCAGACCGGAGCGAAGGCCAGCATCGAGATTGATGACGGCACCGACACGAGCCCCATCTGGAACTCGTTCAGCCCGAACCCGGGCGCGAACTTGTACTCCACGAGGATCACGAGTCCGATGAAGATCAGGAACATCCCCATCCCGACGAAGACGCCGTTGACGTTCGAGATCCAGATGTTGCGCTTCTTCAGCGCAGTGAACGAGACGACTGGGTACTTCGCGCGCGGCTCCCAAACGAGGAAAAAGACGAGTCCGACGAGCGCGAGCACGAAGAACTGCGGCACGCCCCACGGGATGCCCCCGAAGTGGACGGCGGCGAAGTTCGACCAGCCCCAATACGCCCCTTCGGTGATCCCGAACATCGCGGTCGCGAGCAGGAAGCCGAGGCTCGCGATGCCGGGGAAGTCGATCGGCGCCGGCGTGAGGTGGGGGGACTCCTTCAAGATGTAGTACGCGAGGACCGCGACGAGGATCGCGACCGGGACGACCGTGTGGTACGTGAGCTGCCAGCCGGACGTGAAGGCGATGTAGCCGCCGCCGACGAGGCCGAGCGAGGCGCCCGCCGCGAACATCGCGGAGACGATCCCCTGGGCCTGGCCGACCCGCGCCGCCGGGAACGCCTCGGGAAGCATGGCGAACGCGAGGGGGAACATCCCCATGCCGAGCCCCTGGAAGGCCCGGATCCCGATCAGCACGTAGATCTGGTTCGCGCGGTCGATGCCGAACGCCTGGCCGATGTTCGGGGAGAACCCAGCGAGCGCGACCGCGACCGCGTAGAGGCTCATCACAAGGACGAGCATCCGCTTCTTGCCGTACTTGTCGCCGAGCTTCCCGAAGATCGGCGTCGCGACCGTGCCGACGAGGAGGTAGGCGGAGACGATCCAGACGACGGTCGTCGCCGGCGCGTTATCGAAGAACGAGACGAACGAGGAGAACGCCGGGATGACCATCGTCTCGACGTACGTGACCATCAGGGCCATCACGGCGAGAACGATCAGCACGTTGCGGGCCGCCCGGGCGTCGTACGGCGTGCCCGCGGCCGTGAGCACGGTCGTGCCGGTCGGGGCACTCATGCGGACTCCCCCGCACTCGCTTCGGGACCAGCGCTGCGCAATCGCGCGGAGACGGTCACGAGGGTCCGGGCGGTCGTCGCGAGGTCCTCGGGCGGTATGCCGACCAGCCGCTCGCGCAGCGAGCTGCCGAAGTGGCGCCAGACCGCCTCGAGCGCCCGGTGCCCTTTCGGCGTGACCGCGAGCACGACCTGGCGGCGGTCGCTCTCCGACGTGCGGCGGACCACGTAGCCGAGTTCGACGAGCTGGTCGACCGACGCAGTGCACGCCGCGGGCGTGACCCCGAGGCGGCGGGCGAGCTTGCTCGGGTACGGCTCCTCGGAGCGGTCGAGGTGGTGGAGGGGCCAGAACGTCGACGGGGCCATCCCGGCGGCAACCATGTGCGGTACGATCAGGCGGATGATCTCGTGCGAGACATCCCGGATCGGCTCCAGGAGGTCGCTCTCGGAAACGTCGTGCGCGATCGGGCGCGGAGCGGCGACGGACATCGGTGCGGCGCCCACGTCCTTCACTTATTTAACTATACTGACCTCTAACGATTCACAAACCTAACAAATCGGGGACCGTCACGCGAGCGCGTACCGGGCGAGCTCCACCAGGTCGCGCACGGTCGGTCGGGAGTCCGTCGGCACGGTCACCGCGCCCCAGCCGGCGACGATCGCTCCGGACGGGAACGCGCGGTCGCGACCGGCGTTCTCCGCACCGAGCTGGGCCGGGGGTCCCCGTCGGTCGATCTCGAGCAGCAGCACGAGCGCGCCGACCGGGCCGGAGTCGACCGCGATCCCGCGGGATTTCGCCGTGCCCCATTCCTCGACGCGCGCCTCCTCATCGTGGAGGTGCGCGACCCGCGCCTTCCGGCCGGACGGCCGTCGACTCCTCGCCGCCGCTCGCCAGGCGATCGCGCGGCCGGCGTCGCGGAACCGGGCCAAAAGGCCGGGGTCGATCTCGAGCGAGGCCCCGGGCGAGCTCATGCCGCCACCGCTCGCCCACGCCACAATCTGCAGTCCGGTCGAACGGCGCACGGTCCGCAGATGGCGAGGTCCCGTTCCTTCGGGCAGTCCCCCGAGACGCCGGTGTGGCAGAGCACGAAGTCGTACTTCACCGGGTCGAGCGGGTCGATCCGGCGGAGCGCTTCGCTGACCTCTTCGACCGCCGGCCACGAGCGCGTCCGCCGGGCGGTGAGGCCGAGGTGGTAGGCGATCCAGTAGACGTGGTGGTCGAGCGGGATCTTCAGCTCCCCGGTTGGCACGGCCGTCCAGTAGCCGAGATCCGGGTACCGCGCCCGGACCATCCAGCGAACGAAGAGCGTGAGGCGCTTGCAGGGGCTGCCGGAGGCGTCGAGTGGGCTCGGGAACAGGGCCCGATACCCCGGGGGGGACCGACCGACTGCTCCCGTGCGACCGTCGCCCCGGAGCACCGAGGAGAGCCCGTCGAGACCGGCGGCGAACCCCCCGTTCTCCCAGCCCCGCACGAACGGCTCCTCGAGCGACGCATGGCCGGCGTAGAAGTCCGTCAGGACGCGGAACAGGTGGTCGAGCTGGTCGCCGCGGATCCACCGATGGCGAAACCCGCGCAACCGCCGCGATCTCTCGGCCGCGTGGGAGGGATCGACCAACCACGCGACGTCACCGCCCGCGAGCGCCGCCACCCGTCCGATCGCGCCGCGGATGGAGGTCGTGTTCCCGACGGCCAGGGTCGCGCCCAGGATGCCGGCGACCTCGCCGCGGCGCCGGTCGGTCGCGAGCGGTCGGATCGCGGAGATCGGGTCGTCCGCGAACGAACGGTCGAACGGGAACCGCTCGTAGAGCTGCTCGAGATGCCGCGCGAGTTCGGGCGTCGGCCGGTGCGCTCGCATCACGCCACCGACGGCCCCCGCGGATTTACGGTTACGCGGCCCCGGGCGTGGGACCGGCGGGCTAACTACCGCCCGGCGCTCGACGCGTCATGGGGGCGGCACCCGTGACGGTCCGCCCGACCATCGACCGGGCCTGGCTCGAACGCGCGGCCCGCGACGACCCGCTCACGCATGCGTACGCGCTGTGGGATCTCGAGCAGTTTCCCGACCGCGTCCGGTTCTACTCCGCGCTCCGGGACGACGTGACCGTCGGATATCTTCTGGTATGGCCCGGGCGCGCCGCCCTCCTCGTGCACTGGGTCGGAGGCCTCGACGCCGCGCCGGAGCTCGCCGCGCTGCTTCCGCCCCGGCCGGTCGTCGTGGTCGCCCCGGACGAAGTGGGTGACGTGGTCGCGGCCGCGCGGGGTCCGGTCCGGACCTTCGAGGTGCTCACCCTGATCGCGCCCCCGGGCGCCGCGGGCGCCGAGGATGGGGGCGCGTCCGTGCGCCGACTCCGCGCCGCCGACCGGCCGGCGCTGCTCGCGCTGACGTCGACCCCGGAGGAGATGGTCGCCTCCGGTTACCCGTACGTCGACCTCGACCGCGAGGCGGTCTGGGGTGCGTTCGACAGCGGACAGCTCGCGGGGGTTGCGCGGACGACCGTGGCGCGGGAGTCGATCTGGGTGTTGAGCGGCGTCTTCGTCGACCCCGAGCGTCGGGGACTCGGATTCGGGCACGCGCTCGTTCGCGCAGTGCTCGCCGATGCCGCTCGGGCGCAGGTCCCGGTCGGTCTGTTCGTCCGCGAGGACCGACCCGCCGCCCGCGCCGTCTACGACCGGGCCGGGTTCCGCCCGCACGGGCGTCGCGTCTGGATCGACGCCGGCACCGGCCTCGACCCGTGACGGCGGCGAACCGCTAAGCTCCGTCCCGGTTCTCCCCGACCGGCGATGCCGACCAACCGGGACGCCGCCGAGCTCCTGCGGAACATCGCCGACATCCTTGACGTGCTCGGGGAGAAATTCAAACCCGAGGCATACCGGCGGGCCGCGCGTTCGGTCGAAAGCCTCACGGAGGACCTGGGGGCGGTCGCGGCGCGCGACGAGCTCCGGACGATCCCGGGCGTCGGCGAGGCGATTGCGGAGAAGCTCGGGGAGTATCTCTCGACCGGTCACCTCGCCTACTACGACCGTCTGCAGCGAGAGGTCCCGCCCGGGATCCTCGACCTCTTGCGGGTGCCCGGCCTCGGCCCGAAGACCGCGCGCCGGTTCTGGCTCGAGCTCGGGGTCGAGGGGCCCGCGGAGCTCACGGACGCCATCGCGAAGGGCCGGCTCGATGGGGTGAAAGGGTTCGGGCCGAAGAAGGTCGAGCAGGTCCGTGCGGCGCTCGCCGCGGCGGCCGCGCCGACCGCCGGCGCTCGCCTCCCCTTGGAGGTGGCGTATCCGATCGCACGACGGCTCGTTGACGGACTCCGCGCGGCCGGCGGCGTGGAGCAGGTCGAGCTGGCCGGGAGCTACCGTCGCTGCCGTGAGACGGTCGGGGACCTCGACGTGCTGGTGACGTCGTCCGACCCGGAACGGGTCTTCGATACGTTCAGCCATCTCCCCGAAGTGAAGGAGGTCCGACTTCGGGGCGGTACCAAGGAGACGGTCGTCCTCACCCACGGCCTGCAGGTGGACCTGCGGGTCGTCGAACCGGCCGCGTTCGGGGCGGCGTGGCAGTACTTCACCGGCTCGAAGGACCACAACGTCCACCTCCGCTCCCTCGCCCGCGACCGGGGGTTGAAGATCAACGAGTACGGTGTCTTCCGGGGCGAGGAGCGGGTGGGCGGCCGCACGGAAGCGGAGGTCTACGCCACGATGGGCCTCGCGTGGATCCCTCCCGAGATCCGGGAGGACCGGGGCGAGATCGACGCCGCCGCGAAGGGTCCGCTGCCGGCGCTCGTCGCGCCCGACGACCTCCGCGGCGACCTCCACGTGCATCCGCCCGACGACGCGACCGCGAAGGACATCGACCGGTTGCTCGCCGCGGCCCGGACGCAGAAGCTCGACTACCTCGGTGTCGTCGTCGCAGCGGTCCGGGAGGACGGAACGACCTGGGCGCTGCCGGCGCCCGCGCGGACGCGACTCGAGAAAGCCACGACGTCCGGGATCGCGGTCGGTCCGGTCGAGGAGGTCGCCCCGGACGGGACCGGTGCGCGTCCCGCCCCGGAGCGCATCGCCCTTCGGGTCGTTCGGCCGACCCGCGCCGACGCCGCGCCGCCGAAGGAACGGGCCCAGGTCGCCGGACTCGTGGCGCACGTCGGGGGCGAGGAAGCGTCCCGGCGATGGATCGCGTGGGCGCGGTCGGTCGGCGCCGCAGTCGAGATCGGTCCGGGCCCGAACCGGCTCGACTCGACCGCCGGTCGGGCCGCGCGGGAGGCCGGGGTGACCCTCCACGTGCCGACGGGGGTGGAGCGCGCGGAGGATGACGCCACGGGCGCGGTCGCGATCGGGCTCGCCCGGCGGGCGGGCGCGGCACCGAAGGACGTGAAGAACGCCGCGCGCGCCGCGGACGTCACGCGCGGTTGGTCGGGTCCGGCGCGGGGGTGAATCCGCTCCGGCGCGGCGTCGCGCGGGCGCCCGAGGTCGCCTCGGCACCGTGCGGCGACGCGAGCGTGCAGCTCGTGCAGAGATGGGCGGACGGCACCAGGCCGTGCCGCCAATAGCAGTCGCTGCAGAGCGTACGGCCGCATCCCCAGCACCGCGGGGTCGCGAGCGACGCGCCGACCGGCGCCGCGCAGTTGACGCAGGCGCGTGCCGACGTGAGCGCATCGGAGCGGTAGACCGGGGGTTCCGGTAGCAAGCGCCGACCCGCCACGGGCTCGGGGGGCCGCACCGGGCGGGACGAGGGCGCGTGCGGCGTCGCCGACGGTGTCCCGGCCGCGACCGGCCGTCGAGGGGGGTCGCTCACCGACCCGAGGAGACCCCTACGGTTTATCATACCTTGTCTCGGCCCGGGCCCCTTTCCACTGGACCTCCGGAGTTCATGTAGGACCGCAGGGGACGGGCCGACCGTGTCGGTCGCCCGCCCGTACCGCACGCGCACGATCCGCCCGGTCGAACTCGAGTCCCGGCGGTCGAACGCCGCGATCCCCGTCGCCGTCGCCGTGGTGCTCGTCGGGCTCTACCTCGGCACGTACTCGATCCTGGCGCCGGCGCTGCTCGGTCTCGCGCTCCTCTGCTCGTCGGGGTCGCTCCTCTCGACGCGAATCAACCCGTTGAGCGCGACGTACTACCTTTCGAAGAAGCCGTCGTTCCTCGCGATCGTCGTCGTGTTCCTCGGCGCGCTGATCCTGTTCGGCGGCACGTACGAGCTCTGGGTCCACCAGCTCGCGCCGATCGTGCCCCCCCACGTCTAGGTCGGCGGCGGTCGCCCAGCGGCGGCTACGCGGCGACGCGGGCCTCGACCTTCAGCGCGGTGAGCGTGACCATCTTGCTCGGCTTCCCGACGACCTCGAGCGCGGTCGGGGTCGGACGGTCCTTCGGGTGCGCCTGCATCCAGCGCAGCATGCCGCCCTCGACGTCCGGATGGACCGCATCGAGGTTCCACCGACCGTCGGGCCGGCGACGCTTCGCGAGGTGGCGGAGCGCGTACCGGAGCCGCCGGTCCGAGCCGTAGCCGAGGGAGGTGAGCAGGTCGAGCCCGACCAGGAGGTCGTAGTAGTAGTGGATCGGGTAGTGGAAGCGATACCACGGGCGGTACCGGTCCCCCTGGCGGTACAGCTCGCGCTCGAGGAAGAACTCGGCGCCGGCCTCGACGACCCGTTGCATCCCGGCGGTCCACTTCGCGCGCGGGTAGGCGGCGAACGCGCTCAACCCCTCCCACGAATCGAGGTTCCGGCCCGAACCCCAGCACGACCAGCCGCCCTTCGGGGCGGCGGTCTCGACGAGCCACTCGAGCATCGACCGGACCCCGGGGTCGTTGACGTAGCCGAACCGGATCAGCCCCCGCGCCATGTTGCCGACCACGCAGTGGTGGGGCTGGCCGGTCCCGCGGCCCCCGAACCGCTCCTTCGCCCAGACCCGCCACCATTCGACCGACGTACGCACCCGCGGGACCTCCCGCGTGAGGCCGAGGTCGGAGAGCATCAGGACCTGCCAGTTCGTGCACTCGTACTTCGGCTGGTAGTAGTTCTGCGAGTTCACCCACCACCCGCCCGGGTCGCCGCGCGCGAGGATCTCCGCGGCCCACCCGACCTCGGGGATCCGCGCCCGGGCCTCCCGCACGTCCGGGTCGCTCTCGGGTCGTCCGAGGAGCTCCGTGAGCGTTCGATACCGGACGGCCGGCTGCTCCGGCTCGAGCAGCCAGTCGACCGCCTTCTTCGTCGCCATCGCGACCGCGAGACGGTCGGGCTTGAAGACCCTGGGGCGGGGGTGGTGAAACGGGCGACTACGCCGCGACCATCCGCTCGAGCGCCTGGCGGGCCCGCGCGGCGGTCGCTTCGGGGACGTCGATCACGAACCGGTTCTCGGCGAGCGAGTCCCGGACGTCCGTGAGGTCGATCTCTTTCATGAACGGACAGACGGTGCCCGCGTCCAGCGGGACGAACTTCGTCGTCGGGTTCAGCTTCCGCATCCGGTGCAGGATCCCGACCTCGGTCGCGACCACGACCTCCGGCGCCCGCGTCTCCTCGGCGAACCGCACCATCCCGTCGGTCGACAGCACGCGGTCGACCAGCGGCAGCGCCTGGGTCGCGCACCCGCACTCCGGGTGGGCGACGATCGGGGCGCCGGGATGCTCGTGCCGGGCGCGCGCCATGTCCTCGGGACGCATGCGCGCATGGACCGGGCAGTCGCCGACCCACAGATGCATCGCGCGCCCGGTCCGTTGGCGGACGTAGTCGCCGAGGAACATGTCGGGAAGGAACAGGATCTCGCGGTCGGCCGGGATCCCCTCCACGACCTTCACCGCGTTCGAGCTCGTGCAGCAGTAGTCGGCTTCCGCCTTCACGTCGGCGGACGTGTTGATGTAGGCGACGACGACCGCGCCCGGATGCGCCGCCTTCCAGTCGCGGAGCTGCTCGGCCGTGATCGCGTCCGCGAGGCCGCAGCCGGCCTTCAGGTCGGGCAGGAGGACGGTCCGCGTCGGGTTCAGGATCTTCGCCGTCTCCGCCATGAACCGGACCCCGGCGAAGACGATCACCGGGCGGTCCGCCTCCCGCGCCTTCCGGGAGAGGTACAGCGAGTCCCCGACGAAGTCGGCGACGTCCTGCACTTCCGGCCGCTGGTAGTTGTGCGCGAGGAGGACGGCGTTCCGCTCCTCCTTCAAGCGGGCGACCTCCGCTTCGAGGGACATGGGAAGAACCCGGCGTTCTAGTTCGCCCGGGGGCTTAAGCGAGCGGGGCGGAGCTCGAGGTGGAACGGCAGCGCCCGCGCCGAGTGCGTCAGCGACCCGAGGCTCGCCGCGTCGGCGCCGACCCCGCGGTACGCCCGGACGTTCGCGGGCGTCAGGCCTCCGGAGAGCTCGACCCAGACGCGCCGGCGGAGGCCGGCCCGCTCGAGGGCCCGCACGATCGCGCGCGCCCGGGCGGGGGTCGCGTTGTCGATCAGGATCGCGTCCGCGCCGGCGCGCGCCGCCCGGACGGCCGCCATCCTCGTCCGAACCTCCACCTCCACCGTCTCCCCGCGCCCCGCGGCCGAGCGCGCGCGCCGGATCGCCGCGGCGAGCGGGACGAGAGCGAGATGGTTGTTCTTGACGAGAAGGCCGTCCGCGAGGTCCCGTCGATGCGGCCGTCCGCCGCCGTGGACGACCGCGGCCTTCTCGAGGTCGCGCAGTCCCGGGAGCGTCTTGCGAGTCGCCCAGACCTCCAGCGGGTGCCGTCCGCCCCGGGCGGCGCGGACGGCGGCCGCCGTCGTGGTCGCCACGCCGCTCGCGTGCATCAGGACGTTGAGCAGCGTCCGCTCGAGGGACAGGATCCGGCGGGCGTCGCCCCGGACGGTCAGCACGACCTCGCCGCGGCGGAGCCGGTGGCCATCGCCCCGGGCGGAGACGACCCGGACCCCGGCGGCGCGGGCGAGTGCGCGGGCGACGGACACGCCCGAGAGAACGCCCGGGGCCTGTGCGACCACGCGGGCCGTCGCGGGCACGGCCCGTGGCAGCACGGCCCGGGTCGTCCGGTCCTGCGCCGCGCGGTCCTCGGCGAGCGCGGCCCGGGCGAGCGCGGCGGCCGCCACGGACGCCGGAGGAGCGTCAGGTCGACGGGGCATCCCCGTCCGGCTCCTTCGACGAGAGCGCGTTCTTCAGCCGCTCGAAGTCGGTCGCGATGTCCGGGCGGAGCTGCGCGATGTGCTGGCGCTCCAGCTCCGCGACCCGGCGGCGAGCGCTCGCCCGGTCCCCGCGCGCGTACGACAGCTGCGCCAGCCGCAACACGACGTCGACCTCGTCCGCCGGCGCCTTCAGCTCCCGGACGAGCCGGTAGGCATCGAGGAGGTCCGCCTCGGCGTGGTCGTACTCGCCGCGGTCGAGCCCGATCTTCCCCTGGATGATCAGCGACTGGACGAGCCCGAACCGGTCCCCGATCCGCTCGAGGATCTCCCGGGAGCGCTGGTTCCGCTCGGTCGCCTCGTCGAGCCGACCGGCCATGCGGAGGATGTCGGCGAGGTTGAACAGGGACCAGCCGAGCCGCCGGACGTCGTGCGCCTTCTCCGCGAGCCGGATCGCTTCCTGGAACTCCGTGACCGCTTCGGAGAGCCGCGGGTTCGCGCCGCCGTACCCCGCGATCAGGACGCCGAGGAAGAGGTGCGCGTGCGCCGCCTCGCGCGCGTCCCCGAGCCGCTCGAGCGTTCCCGCCCCCTCCCGCGCCTCCTGGAACGCGCCTTCGGAGTGGCCCATCATCGCGAGCACGTTGGCGCGCCAGATCCGTGCGGAGGCGATCGCCCGCTCGTCGTTCGACGCCTGGGCGAGCCGGAGGAGCGCGTCGTCCTCCTTCAGCGCCTCGTCGTACCGGCCCATGTAGTAGAGCGCCTCGGCGAGGAGGCGGCGACCGTTCATCTGGGTGCGCGGCTGCCCGGCGAGGTCGACCGAGTCGAGCACCGTACGGCTCGTGCGCTCGGCCTCCCGCCACTCTCCCTGGTCGGTCAGGATGCGCGCGAGGTAGAGGTCGAGCAGCGCGAGGACGTGCGGGCTCAGCCGCTTGCGGAGGCCCCGACGCGCCCGATGCTCCCGGAGCAGCGTCTCGGCCTGCTTCAGCTCGCCCTGATGGTCGACCTGGCGCGCGAGCTCGATGACGAGCTCGGTCTCCGCGTCCCAGTCCTCCGTCCGCAGCCGCCGGTGGCTCTCGAGCGCCCGCTCGAGGTGCTCCCGGGCGACCTCGGGGGAGAACGAACGGGCCGCGATCTCCGCGGCCTCCCGGTTGTACCGGATCGACCGCTCGTCGACCCGACCGAGATAGAAGTGGCGCGCGAGCGCGTAGATCGTCGTCAGGTCGGCGTTCCCCTCCGCCTCCAGCGCCTCGCCGGCCCGCCGGTGGAGGAGGCGCCGCCGGCTCTCGGTCAATCGGTCGTAGACCTCGGTGCGCACCCGGTCCTCGGGGAACGCGAGCCGCTCGCCCGGCCGCTCGAACAGGATGCCGCGGCCAACGAGGCCGTCGAGCGCTTCCGTGAGGCGCTCCTCCTCTTCGCCGCTCGCCCGGAGGAGCAGCCCGAACTCGAACTCGGGGCCGAGCACGGCGGCGACCGCGAGCACGCGCTCCTCGACTGCGTCCATCGGCGGGAGTTCGGCGACGCCCGGTCGCACGCCCCGCAGCCCCGCCGGGCGCTCCGCGATGTCGACCCCCCGGCGCTCGAACTGCTCGAGCAGGAGTGGATTCCCGCCGGTCTCGGAGTGCCATCGGGCGATCTCCTCGGCGGTGAACGACCGGTCCGGCGCGCGCCGGCGCAGGAACTCGGCGACCTCGTTCGAGGTGAGCGGCCGGAGCAGGATCCGGCCGGCGTGGGTCGCGGTCTCGAGGCCCTCGAGCCGGACGCGCCGCGCCTCGGTCAGCGCGGGGTACGGCCGCACGGTCGCGAGGATCCAGAGCGGACGGTTCTGCAGCTGGCGGGCGAGCTGCTCGACCGCCTCGAGCGACGGCTCGTCGGCGCGATGCAGGTCTTCCAGCACGAGGACGGTCGGCCCCCGCTGCGTGAACGCGAGGAACTGTTCCGCGATCCCCGTCCAGAGCGGGTCGCGGATCGCGTCGCCCCGGTCGTCCGCTTCCCCGAGGGCGTCGAGGAGCCGCTCTTCGATCCGGACCGGGGTCGAGAGACTGGTGTCGTTCATGCGGGGCGCGAAGCCGATCAAGAAGCCCTCCGGCCCCGGCGCGTCCGGCACGATCGGGCGGTCTTCGTCGCCGTCGGCGCGACCGCTCTCGAGCGCGGAACGGATCAGCGCGAACGGCGGCGGCGCGTCGAGCGGGGGCGCCCGCCCCTCGAGAACCCGGACCCCGCGCGAGCGGATGTCGCTGACGAGCCCCTCGACGAGGATCGATTTCCCGACCCCGGTCTCGCCGACGAGGAACGTCACCCCCCCGTGGCCGGCGCGGGCGTCCTCGAACCGTCGGTGGAGCGCCTCGACGGCCTCCATGCGGCCGACGAACGGTCGGCCGGTCCCGGCTTCGGCCGCCATGTGGTTCGCCGATATGGGTCGGACCGCCTATTTACGACCGCGTTCGGACGGCGGGGACGAACGGGAGTCCGACGACGCGGGCGGGGACCTCGCGCCCCCGGATCTCCAGGACGACCGCCGTCTCCGGTCGCGTGAGCTCCCGCGGCAAGTAGGCGAGCGCGATGCCGTGGCCGAGGTTCGGGGAGAGTCCGCCGCTCGTCACCTCGGCGACCGGCTTGCCGTCCACGCGGACGGGCGTGCCGTGCCGCGGGATCGCGCCCTCGGCCGTGACCTCGATACCGACCAGGCGGACCGGCGGCCCGTCCGCGGCCTCCTTCTCGAGCGGGGGGCGTCCCACGAAGGTGTGGTCGAACGCGACGAACCGGTCCTGACCGGCCTCGATCGGCGTGCGGTCCCGGTGGAAGTCCTGGCCCGAGAGGAGGAACCCCTTCTCGAGGCGCAGCGAGTCCCGGGCGCCGAGCCCGGTCGGCACCGCGCCCGCCGCGACGAGCCGTTCCGCGAGGGCGTCCGCGCCGTCGCTGCGGACGAGGAGCTCGTAGCCGAGCTCGCCGGTGTAGCCCGTGCGGCTGACGAACGCCCCGCCGTCCAGGTCGCCCGGGATCGAGAGCCCGAGCCGGCCGGTGCGCTCGGGGCCGTCGGCCGCGCCGAGGGGGAAACGTCGGGCGTGGTAGAACGGAAGGCCCGCGAGGTCCCATCCGAACGTCGAGTGGAGCAGCGTCCGGGATCCCGGCCCCTGCACCGCGAGCAACGAGAGCTGGGGATTCCACCGGGTGATCGTGGTGTCGGGGAGCCGGTGCTGTCGGAGGATCTCCTCGATCTCATCGGCGCGCCCGGCGTTCGGCACGACGAGGAACGATCGGGTCAGCTCCGCCCCGGTGTCCGTCCGCGTGACCAGGAGGTCGTCGACGATCGCCCCGGTCGATTCGAGCAGGAACGTGTACCGGACCTGCGATGGCTCCTCCGCCTCCACGTTGGCGGTCGTCCGGCGGGCGAGCAGTGCGGCCGCACGGGTTCCCTCGACCGTGAGAAGGCCCATGTGCGACACGTCGAACAGTCCGACGCCGGACCGGACCGCCCGGTGCTCGGCGAGGATGCTCGAGTAGTACAGCGGCATCTCCCACCCGGAGAACGGGACCATGTGGCCCCCGTGGCGGACGTGGAAGTCGTGGAGCGCCGTCCGCCGGAGCGGCCGGGCCGGCGGCGGCGGCGCGGCCACGGTCGCGCTCACGTGACGATCTCCTTCAGGCGGCCGTCGGCCGCGGCGCGCCGGATCTCGAGCGCGACGCGTCGCCCCGAGCTCATCGGGCCCCGGTACAGCGCGTTGCCGTACGGATGCCCGAGGCCGAGGTGCACGTTGGTCCCCCCGCCGATCCGCGCCGCGACGTCGAAGACGGACGGGCGGCCGTCCCGGTCGAGGCAGGTCTGGAGGCAGAACGGCCCGAGGATCCCCGGCGGGTAGCGCGCCCGCGCCGCCGCGACGAACTTCTCCCCCAGGCGGAAGACGTCCTCCAGGATCGACTCGCGCACCGTGAGGGTTCCGTGGCCGACCACGAGGTACTCCGGTATCCGGTCCGATTCCGAGAGCTCGAGCTGCTGGGCGGCGGGCAGGCGCACGAGCCCGTCGAGATTGCTCTCGCGCCGCTCGTCCACGCCGAGCAGTTCGAGCCCCTCGGCGCGCGGGACGAGCGGGGAGAAGAAGAAATTGAAGTTGAACACCGGCCCGAGCACGTACTCTTCGATCCGGGCCGAGGCGAGGTCGGTGGCGGTGATCGTCCCCCGGGCGATCAGTCGCTCGCTCTTCGTCCGGAACTCCGCCGGCGAGGCCGCGGTGAAGAATCCCCGCTCGAGCCGGCGGCGGGCGTGCGGCAGCTTGACGATGGCGAGCCGGTCGATCGCGTCGGGGTGGGGGATCGCGCGCGGCGAGGGGATCCCCGCCGCCTCGAGGAGGCGGTAGTAATTGTCCCGCTCGCTCCGCTCCTCGATCCGAAGCATGGTCCGCGCGCCGACGATCGGGACGCGGAACTCCGACTCGATCGCTTCCAGGGGGACGTACGAGCTGAACGCCCGGTTCGGTACGAGCAGCACCCCCCGGGACCGAAGTCGCTCCTGCGACTCGGGCGTGACGATCTCCGCGAACTTCCCGTAGTTCCAGACCTCGTCCACGCAGCCCCGACGCCGCCCACCGGACGCGTCCCGGAGGGTGCGGAAGTACTGGGCGTAGGTGGCGTCGCGGCCGGTCTGCGTGAGGACGACGCTCGGGAGGCCTTCCGTGACCGCGCCGTCGGCGATGTCGATCGCCGAGTGCGAGCCGACCGCGCCCACGGCCGGAACCGACGGGTAGGACTCGAGAACTCGAGCGATCTCGGAGGGGGTGATCGCCATCGGGGCCGACACGGTCACAGGAGCTTAAGCGCTCGGGCCACGCGTTCGGCCGAGAGCGGCAGCTCCGTCACGTGCGCGCCCACCGCGTCGCGTACCGCGGCCGCGACGGTCGCCGGCACGGGGATGATCGGCGGCTCGCCGAGCCCCTTCGCACCGAACGGTCCGGCGCCCGAGAACCCTTCGATGAACGTCACTTCGGGGAGCGGCACTTCCCCCAGCGTCGGGATCCGATAGTCGAGCAGGTGCGGGTTGAGGAGGCGGCCGTCGTCGGACCAGACGGCTTCCTCGGTCAACGCGGTGCCGAGCCCCATCGCGACCGCTCCCTCGACCTGAGCCCGCGCGGTCGCCGGGTCGACCACGACCCCCACGTCCTGGAACGCCGCGTACCGCTCGACCCGAACGGCACCGGTCTCCCGGTCGACCGACACCTCGGCGACGTGCGCGGCCCCGGTGAAGTCCGTGTAGGGATAGAACGAACCGGTGACCACTCGGCGCTCGTCGATCTTGTTCGAGTCGGCGAAGTGGCGACCCGATGCCGTCACCCCGCCGTCCGCGTCGCCCGCGGTCAGGAGGGAACGCAGGGGGCGCCGCCCGGTCGGGGTGACGACGACGATCTCCCCGCCGTCGACGCCGAGCGCGACTTCGGCGGGCGTCGCCCCCGTCCGCTGGGCGAGCGTCGCGCGCAACGTATCCGCCGCCGCGACGATCGCCCGCCCGAGGGCGCCGACCGTCCGGCTCCCGAAGACGCCGGAGTCGAACGGAGCCTCCGCGGTGTTGCCGTACTCGACCCGGATGCGTTCGGCCGGCAATCGGAGCGCGCGCTCCGCAACGGCCACGAGGCCCCGCAGCACGCTGCCGCTCCCGATCTCGCGTTCCCCCTGGACGATGCGCAGTTCGGTCGGGGTCAGCACCAGACGGACCTCCCCGCCCGCCCCCGTGCTCGTCGACCAGAATCCGACTCCGACACCGACCCCATGCCCTTCGGGGGCGACCGACCGCCACCGCGCCGCGAGCGCGCCGGCCCGTTCGAGCGCCGTCGCGAGTCCGAACGGCAGGACCCGTTGACCGAGCGGGGTCGTCTCGCCCTCCTTCCATACGTGCTCCGCGCGGAATCGCACGGGGTCCTGGCCGACGGCGCGCGCGACCTCCTCCAGGTGCGACTCGGCGGCGAACGCGCACTGGGGAGCGAACGGGGCGCGGTGGGGCCCGAACGGCGGCTTGTTCGTTCGGATGCCGTACCCCTCCACGTCGAACGTCGGGGTCCGGTACGGTCCCAGGAGAAAACCGATCGAGTAGCCGGTAGCGAAGTCGCGGCCGGGGAGCGACGAACCGATGTCCAGGAGCAGTCGCACCCGGCGGCCGACGATGCGGCCTCCCTTCACCGCCGTCGCGAGCCGGATCACGGCGGGCAGGGTGGTGCGGCCGAGCTCGAACTCCTGGCGATAGTCGAGCGCGAGGCGGACGGGCCGGCCCGCCGCGCGGGCGAGCAGGAGCGCATACGGCTCGAGAAGGCACGCTCCCTTGCCTCCGAACCCGCCCCCGACCCAGGTCCCTTCGACGACGACCGACGCCTCGGGGACGCCGAGCAGCAACGAGAGGTCCTCGCGGATACCGAACGGCGTTTGGGTCGTCGTGCGCACGTGCCAGCGGCCGCCCTCGACCGTCGCGAGGCACGCGTGCGGCTCGAGCGCGACATGGTGGATGCTCGCGGTCCGGTACGTCTCCTCGACGACGCGGTCCGCGGTGCGGAACGCGTCGTCCACGTCGCCGTGCCGGGCGTGGACGTGCGCGATCACGTGCGGAGAACGCTCGGCATCGGACCCGGGCCACTCGGGGAATACCGTTTCGAGGTCGACGAGTGCCGGCAGCTCCTCGAGGTCGAACGTCACGGCAGCCACCGCCCGCCGGGCCTCGGCGAGGGTCGGGGCCGCCACGACCGCGAGGGGCTGGTTGCGGTACCAGACCTCTTTCGTGGGGAAGATCGGACGGTCGGGGTCCCCCTCGCCCCGGGGCAGGAGTCCGGCGACGTCGTCCGGTCCGACCGCCACGACCCCGGGCCGCGCGCGCGCGGCCGCGAGGTTCACGGAACGAAGTCGACCGTGCGCGATCGGGCTCGGCACCAGCGCGGCCCAGAGCATCCCGGGGACGTCGAGGTCGGCCCCGTACTCCGCGCCGCCGGCGAGCTTGATGTCGAGGTCGGGGCGGACGGCGACGCTCACGCCGGTCCCTCCCGCGCGAGCGCGACGCCGCGGGCGATCGCGGCGTATCCGGTGCAGCGGCAGAGGTTCCCCTGCAATCCGTCGAGCAGCTCCTCGAGCGGTGCTCCGGTCCCCCGCTCCTTCAGGAGCCCGGCCAGCGCGACGACGAACCCGGGCGTGCAATACCCGCACTGGAGGGCGCCCGCGGCCGCGAACGCCCGCACGACGCGGCGTAGCTCCGCGTCGGTGGCCGCCGCGTCGATCGTGGTGACATCGCTGCCCTGCACCTCGCGGGTGAGCGTGAGGCAGGAGAGCGTGCTCTGGCCGTCGACCAGGACGGTGCAGGCGCCGCAATCGCCGGTCCGGCAGCCTTCCTTCGTTCCCTTCAGGCCGACGCGCCAGCGAAGTGTATCGAGGAGTCGTTCGGAGTCCGGCATGCCGGCCAGGTCGACCGGCGACCCGTTGACGCGCACTCGCTCCGGCGGAGCGGTCATTGCGGTCCCTCCGGTCCGAACGGTACCGCGCGCACCGCGCGCGCGAGAAGCGTGCCGACGAGTCGACGCCGGTACTCCTCGGAGGCGCGCTGGTCGGACGTGATCGGCACGGCTCGAGTGGCCCGAGCGCTCGCCGAACGCACCTGCTCGCCCGTGGGGGCGCCGGAGCCGAGCTCGCGAGCGACTTCGGGGAGGAGCGCCGGGCGGGGCGGCATGCCGCCGACCGCGATCGACCAGGCCCGCGCGGTCCGCGAGTACGCGACCGCGACCGCGATTTGGGAGATGTCGTTCGCCGGTCGCACGCGCTGCCAGAGATACGCGGACGGGCGGGCTTCGGGGATCCGAACGGACCGGATCAGCTCGCCCGGGGCGAGCGCGGTGCGCCGGGAGGCGCGCACGAATTCGTCCAGCTGGAGGCGATGATCCCCGCGCGGGCCGACGAGGTCGACCTCGGCGTCCAGGGCGAGCAGCATCGGGACGAGGTCGGAGGCAGGGGCGGCCCGACCGAGGTTCCCGCCGAGCGTCGCGCGATGGCGCAACGCGACCGACCCGACCGCATGGACCGCCTGGTAGAGGCCGGGGATCCGCGCCCGGACGTCCGGGTCGGACTCGAGGGCGCGCAAGGGCAGCGTGCTCCCGACGGTCAACGACTCCCCCGTCCAGTCGAGCGTTCGCCACGGGAGCCGCCGCAACGACACGACGCGACGCGGGGCGATCCGGCCGTCGTCGAGGTCGAGCAGCAGGTCGGTGCCCCCGGCGAGCACCGCCGGGGCCTCCCCGTCCGCGGCCCGGAGCGCCGCGACGGCGTCCTCGACGCTCGCGGGGGTCACGAGCTCGAAATCGACCACGCCGCGCGAGCGCGCCGTTCCTCCATATCTTTTCTCGGCCCCGTACGAGGGGTCCGCGACCTTCCGTTTTATGTCATGGTGGGGTTTTGGCACTCGGACGGCATGCCGTTCGAACTTTCGTTGCGTTACAGCACGCCGCTGACGCCCCTCGACGACGTCGAGGAGGTGCTGCGGGAGTTCCTGCGGCTGGTCGGCTACCTGCCCGAGGGGGAGGACGGCCGCGGCACGGAGGGCCCGATCGCCCAGAGCCTCGCGTACCGCCTGGTGCGGGACTGCCTTCTCAAGGACCCGACGCGGGCGTGGTACGTCGGGGAGCTGACCGCGGTCCTGAAGACGTCCAAGCCGACGGTGTACCGGCACGTCAACAAACTCAAGTCGCTCGACCTGTTGGAGGAGGTCGGAGGGGTCGCTGACGGGAAAGGCCGCAAGGGGTACCGGCTTCGGTACGGCAACCTCGCGCGGGCGTGGGATTTCACGGAAGCGAACGCCCAGAACGCCCTCCGACGATACCGGGAGACGGTGAATCACTTGCAGGAGCTGATCGAGAAGGCCGCGCGCGACCCGACCCCGAAGATCGTCCCCGCCCCCCGCGTGAGCGCCCGCGAGCGCCCGGGGGCCCGATGAGCGCGCCGGCGTCCGCGGCGAAGCGCCCGCCGATCACGCTCACCCCGGGCTCGCGCGTGCGCGTGCGCTCCGCCGGACCGGACGACCAGGCGATCGAGTCGACGGGCACCTTCCGCGGGCTCGTCTCGATCGGCGGCGACAACATCATGGCGATCGAACTGGACGGCACCGGGGGCGAGGAGAAGGGCCGGATCCGGCTCGTCCCGATCCCGGCGCTGCTGGCGATCGACATCCTCGAGGTCGCGAAGGCCGAGGAAGAGAAGCACGCGGAGCCGGCGCAGTCGCCCGGCTACTTCCGCTGACCGGGCGCCGGTACGGGCTTGCTGGGAGTTCCGTCGCCGATACCGGTGATTTCGAACCCAGGTCGTCGGCTTCGAAGGCCGACAGGATAGTCCAGACTACCCCACAAGCCCGCGAGCCTCTCCACGCGGCCCCCTCTATTTGGGGGTTCCGCGGCGGGCCCGCGGATCACGGACCGGTCGGCGCGTCAGGCGGATCCGTGCGGTCGGCGGGGAACCGGTCGAGCGTGGTTTGCTGCGTCGACGTCGGGAACAGGGTCGCGACCGAGTCGACCAGGAGCTGGATCCGCTGACGCACGTACGGGGTGATCCCATCGATCTCGGCGAGATGCTGGGAGAGCGGGAGGTACTTCTTCACCGACGCTTCGTACACGGTCGGCGCGAGCTCTCCCTCGCACTTCCCCCCGGGCCGGCTCGCAGTGCACCGTCCGTCGAGCGGCGGGCGGCGGTACGACGTGCCGCAGCTCTTGCAACGGAACTGCTGGGTCGCGTAGCTCTTCAGATTCCCCATCACGTCGCGGAGGAAGTGGCCGTTGAGGACGAGGGTGACCGCCTCGGGCACGTCGACCGCGCGGATTTGCGAGGTCAGCACGATCGAGCGCTCGACCGTGTCCCGCATCCCCTTCTGACCGCGGTACGCGGAACGGACCGGTCCCGCGGCGACGTCGCGGGTGTCGTGCGTGAACCCGTAGCCCGACAACGCTCGCTCGGTCCCGAGGCGATGGCCGACGGTATCGATCAGCGCCTCGACCTCCTTCGGGGAACGACGCTCCGCCGCCGCCCGGTAGAGCGCGAGCGGGTACCGGCTCCCGACGTCGACGTTGTGGGCCTCCTTGTCGACCTCGGTCGGATCGAGCCGCGTCGTCAGGACGAGCGGCTTGTCCATCAACGCGCCGCGGCTCTCGGGCAGGTACGCGCGCGAGAAGTTCACGAGCGCATCGAGGAGCAACGTGACCGAGTCCTCGTCGCCGTCGCAGTTGCGGCGCTTCGCGGAGTGCAGGAGCGGGTGGGCGAAACACGCCTCCGCGTTCGTGAACCCGAGGAGCCGAGCGGCGACGCCGCCCGAGGTGTGCGGGGCGAGGGCGACCACAATCCCACCGACGAGGTCGTGGGGGCGCTCCGCCCGATAGAACGGCTCGAGGCCGTAGAGCCGCACGAGCTCGTCGTCGACGAACTGGGCGAGCCGCACGAGATACTCCCCGCACGAGCGCGAGACGATGACGTCCTGGGGCGCGAGCTCGACGAGCTGCTCCGGGTCGGTCAGTTCGGCGCCGGTCCAGTCGACCGAGTACCCGAGCTCTTTCAGGCGCGCGAGGCTCGTGCCGATCTCGCGCGGGCGAAAGTGCGTGAGCGGAAGGTCGGTGAGGTCGAACCGGGCCGTCCCGTCCTGATAGACCGAGATCGAGTGCGAGGCGCGGAGGATCCCCTTCTCGATCGGCTCGGGGCACTTACCCGGCGACGCGAGCCCCTTCACGCCCTTCACCATCGGCACGCGGGCGAGGTGGAGCCGGGCGAGCGCCTCGTTCCAGATCCGCGCGACCGGTAGCGACTCCGTGATGACCCGCTCGGTCGGGTCGGTGTGCGCGCCGCAGGCGCACCGCGGCCAGACGGTCGACCGACCGCACGCAGGGCAATGGCGGACCCCGAGCTCGACCGGAGTCCCCTCGCGGACGGTCCGGCGCGCCGCCTCCGGGATCGAACGTGCCGGGCCGCCGGCGGCGCCGACGGGGAACAGCGCGTGGACGTTCGGCTGCATCACGCGCTGGTACGCCTTCTCGGGCCGACCGACGCGAGCGCCGATGCGCGACGGGGCCCGGGCGCGCACGGTCACTCCCGAGAGCCGGCGGACGTACTCGAGCGGGTCGAGCGGGACCGGGTCGAGCTCGGTGCGCCGGAGGAGGAGCGTGCCTTCCGGTGCCAGTCCGAGGCCCCCGACCAGCGCCCCGCTCGGGTCGGGCTCCCCCCGGCGGCTCCCGCGGTCGGTCGGCGCCGAGAGAAAACCGAGGCGGAGCAACGGCTCGCGCCACTCCCGGTCGTCCGGGAGCTCGAGCGCGCCGTCGACCCACCGGCCGCTCCGCTCGACGAACTCGGCGAGCGCCCGGATCTCGGCGGGCGTCAGGTCATGCCAGAAGAGCAGCCAGCGGGGGTGGAGCGGCACGCCGTGCTCGCTCGCGACGCGCGCCGCCTCGTCGTACGTGGCGACGTCGAGCCCTTCGTCCTCGTCGACGCCCGCCGCGCGAAGCTCCTCCGCGTGCCAGTCGAGATTGTAGGCGCCGGGCACGAGGTCGTGGTTGTTCTCGAGGAATTCTCCGAAGGAAACCAGCAGTTCGCCGAGGTCGACGATCTTGCGGATGTGCGGGCCCAGCTCCCGCGCCCGCGCGACGTCGTGCACTGCGGTGATCGTGCCGTCCGCGAGCTCGACGATCGGCCCTTCGATGGTGTCGCAGACGCCCATCGCCGCCGCCTTGCCCGGATATTCGAGCTTGACCTGGGTGCCGATCGCGACGAACTCCTGGAGCACGACCATCGTCGCCGGGTTCACCGCGCACCCGGCGAGCCCGGTCGTGCGCGCCCGACCGTACACGAGCCGGAAGCCGCCGGGACGGTTCGGGTGCGCGAGCACCGGACGCCCGCCGACCGCATCCTGGAGGTACTTCGGCGCATGCGTGTCCTCCTCCTCGGGTCCGTGCAGCCCGATCCCGTCGAGGAAGCCCCACCCTTCGAGGTCGAGCGTCTCGACGACCTTGCGGAGCTTCGCCGCCTTCTGGCAGAGCCCCTCCGCGATCACGAGGCACGCTCCGCCCCGCAGCCCGTTCGTCGGCACCCGGGGCAGGTCGCGGAACGCGCTGACCTCGGCATCGCCTTCGGTCGCTTCGCCCGAGATCGCGACGGGAAGATTCCGCACGACGAGCGCGATCTCCTCCGCGGTCGGGGTGTACTGTAGGTGCTGGAAGTGTTTGTACAGCGGGATCTCCTCCTGGAACCGGCCGACCTCCTTCGCGTCCGCGTGGTACGCCGCGAGCCCGAGGTCCCGGCGGACGATGTCCGCGAGCAGCACGCTCAGCGCCTGGGCCGTACCGCCCGCGGCGCGGATCGGACCCGCGTAGTACAGTTCCACGTAGGGGGTTCCGTCCGCGCCCGCCCGCAGATGGACCTCGGCGAGTCCTTCGAGCGGGGCGACGAGGATCCCTTCGGTCAGGATCGCGAGCCCGACGCGGAGCGCCGTGTCGACGCGCTCGGCGGCCGGCCTGCCGCTCGCGGAATCGCTCGCGATCCGACGCGCCACCGCGACCGCGACCTCCTCGCGCGGCATCCGGGTCGCCAGCTCCCGGATCTCCGTGGAGATGCCCTCGATGCCGAGGTGGGCGAGGAGCTTCTCGACCCGGGACGCCATGTCCTGCGCCCGAGGGATCTCCGGGACCGGCCGCGGGTCGAGCCCCTCCGCGCGGGCGCGTTCCGCCACGCGGTACGCCCGGTCGACCTCGGACTCGACGGCACGAAAGTACGAGTCCACGACCCGCCCAGAAAATCGCGCGAGATAAACTCGCGTCGCGCGCGGGGGCGCGACGCGCGCGCGTTCGGGTGGACGGGGCCGCATCGCACCGACCGCGCGCACGGTCGGCTCGAGGGGCCGGAGCGCTCCGGCGCCACGCGCCGTTCCGTTCTACACAAACGTTTATGTACCGAACTCAGGAGTTCCCCATCAGAGCGTATGACGCTCGTCTGACAAACAGGATGGGAGAACTGCCGATGAAATCCATCATCCAGGAAGCGATCGCGAAGCACCAGGAGAATCAGAGCCTGGTCGAGGAAAAGAAGCCGACCGCGCCGACCTACGGGAGCGCCGACGACGCGGAACTCGCGAAGTTGGCGGAGACCCTCAAGGTCAACATCCG
>Ga0187783_10000743_pt1 | contig 23908 bp, 18 predicted proteins | sample 1015_SJ02_MP02_2_FD_132471 | JGI IMG/M metagenome (GOLD analysis project Ga0187783, IMG submission 132471) | Tropical peat soil microbial communities from peatlands in Department of Meta, Colombia - 1015_SJ02_MP02_20_MG | ecosystem: Environmental > Terrestrial > Soil > Wetlands > Peat | place...
AGCGGCAAATAGGGTTCGGGATTCGGCGTCCCAGAGCACGAGAGCGAACTCACCCCGCAATCGGTGCAAACAGTGCGCCCCGAATTCCTCATAAAGGTGAAGCGCGATTTCGCTGTCCGACTTGGTGCGAAGCTGGTGGCCCGAACTCTCAAGCTCCTTCTGGGTGGCCTCATAGCCATAGAATTCACCGTTGACGATGACGCGCAGATTCTCGCGCTCGTTGGCGATCGGTTGATCTCCGGTCGTGAGGTCGATAATACTCAGCCGTGCGTGACCGAGGCCAATTCTGCGGTCCGAGGAAATCCAGTGGCGCTGGCCATCCGGACCACGATGCTCAAGGCTCTTGGTGGCGTTCTCGAGCGCTTCTGCCCGGACTGACCCGTCGGGTGAGAATATGGCAACAATTCCGCACATCGCGTGCTCCTTACTATTCTAACGCCGCACTTCCATCTCTTCGTCGTGCGCGCGCTGGCTCCGAAAAGGAAGTGGTTGGCCGATGCTCATCGCTCTGTCAATCGACGTCCTGAGGGCTGTGGCCAAATGTTTCACGTAGGGTTCGAGCAGCATGCCAGCGGGATACACGGGCAGGGTCACAATTTCTTGTCCCTCTAATGCCAGATGCTCCCACTTAGCGTCCGGATTATCAAACATTCGATATTGCTTCAGGGGACGAAAGTCGGTCACCACACCCGAATAAGGTTTCGGAACATACTTCGAGGACGCACAGTCATTATTCTGCCAGATTTCTGCCAAAATTCTGGACTCCGACCGTCCCGTTCTCGAACTCTCGAACAGCCTCGCCATCAAAGTAGCCCGCCAGATGGGAATTCGGCTGCGCAGAATCCCCAGCTTTTCCCTAAAGAACTTGGACTGGCCGGCCCCATCCAGCCGCAAGAAGTTCATCGCGTGGAACACGAGCTTCTGACAGTGGTAGTAGGCTTTGTGCAAGATTGTAGGCGGAGGGAACATAGACCAATTCATGGTGTCGAAAAGCGCCAGCAAGGCAACCTGTTCCCCGGCTCGAGTTAACTGCTGCGCCACCTCGTAGGCGATCGTACCACCTCCGCAATAACCTCCGAGCAAATACGGACCGTGGGGCCGCACTTTGCGGATCTCCTTAACATACAGCGCTGCCATGTCCTCGACAGTGGTGATCGGCGCGCAAGTTCCATCCAAGCCTTGAGACTGCAGGCCGTAGAAGGGCTGATCAGAGCCGAGATTGAGCGAAAGTTCGCGGTAAATCAAAACATTTCCACCGGCTCCGTGCATCGAGAAGAAGGGCGGCCGTGAACCAGTCGGCTGAATGACCACCAGGGGAGACCAAACCGAGGCCGAGGCCGGGCTGTCGTGGCAGAGCATCGGGGCTAGCGCTTCGATGGTAGGGGCGTCAAACAGTGTGGCTACCGGCAATTTGACTCCGAATACCTGTTCGATTTGAGCAAAGAGTTGCACTGCCAGAATAGAATCCCCGCCCAGGTCGAAATAATTCTGGTCGAGGCCAATAGATTCGATGCCCAACAGCTGTTGCCAAATACTACGTAGCTGCCGCACGGCATCGTCAAGGGTCACCGACCCCGGGCTTGTCACCGGGCCAGTAACCGTTTTCTCCTGGAAACGAAGCTCAATTTTCATCTAATTCAATCTCCGCTGTAATATCGCAAACTTCTATCGGTCATCACACCGATTTGCCTTCCTATCGGCGATTCAGCAATCGGGGAGTCACTAGAGTATCCAAGGATTGCTGGTACCTTGGCTCTCCTGTTAGCGTAACCGCTCTCCTGGCAGCTCCATCTTCGACCTGCACATCTCAGGGGTGGTCAATCTGTTGCAAAGCCGGGTTGGTTCACTCAGGTCCTCGATGTCCACCAGTTGTCGGGATGAGAGTTCGCATTCTCTGGTTGCTTGGCAACTCGAGTCAGGGCCCAGCGAGACCCATGTTGATAGAATATGGCTCCCACTGCAGTTCCCAAGGTGTTGGTAATGACATCGGTCAGGCCCGAGTCTCGCGTTGGCAAAAAGGCTTGCACAACTTCGATCGTCAGACTCACCACGAACCCTACAATGACGGTCACTAGTGCCGCGCGTGATGCTGTTCTTACCCAGTGGAAATAGGCACAAAAGAAAAAGCCCAAAGGAACAAAGCCGAAGATGTTGATGGCGACATCTTTCCAGTAACTCCACCCCGGATAATACTCATCCCACGGCCAGGTCAGGAACTTCTCATGCACAACGAAGAACTTCTTTGGGATCAACAGGTCGGTGGCTGGATCGACCTGGTTATGCGCCACAGCTCCCGCGCCCTCGTTGAAAGCATAGACAGCCATGGCATGACCTCCCTCCCCTAAAGCCGAGACCTGGTGGATCGTCCAGTTTTCGTAGTGCCGTAGGATTTCCTCAGGCGTCAGTTCTTGTCTGTAAAGAGCAAGTGCCAACAGCTGACCAGACCATTCCTGGGTACCTGCCGTCGCATTCCCCACCAAGAGCTTGCCGGTCAAGTCTGCTTGGCGAAGTCGATACGTTCGAAATCTCTCGAACTCTCGCCCATTGACATAGGCGACCGTACCTTGCCCTCCCGACGTGATGGTAATGAACAGCGGAGTTCCGGAGAGCAGGACCCGCTGGACGTAGATGTGAGAATTTTGGCCATTCTGGCGCTCGACCTCGAGCAGCAAGTCGCTTAACGACTGGCGCAGCGCTAGGGACACCTTAAAATTGCTCGGCTGGTAGAAAGCGAAGATCGTTCCGGAACCAGCAACCACGGCCGGGCGCAACCAAAGCTCGATACTGCATGCGGATTCAAGGTCGGACGCTCTCGGTTCGAACTCACCGCCAGTGACCATGCTGCCATGAGGACCCAATGCCAAACCGTTTCCTTCCCTCAACCAGGCCACCTCGTTTCTGGGAGCATGAAACGGCCACAGTCCAGCGATCAAGATTCCGCATAGAACAAATCCGCATACGCCGCCCAGCAGCCTTGCACCGGAATCCATACTAACTGTGAGAGGAAGGGATCTCGGGTCCAGGCTCCTGAGCTACGGTTCTGGCAACTGGCTTGCCGGATACCACGCGGACCTCTGGGTTCATGATGAAGTCATACTTACTACGCAGATTTACTCCCGCATCGAGTTCAATCGGTCTCGATTGCACATATCGCAACCGCAGGTCTCTCGCGATTGTCAAGAGATGAATCTGCATTTCGACGCGGGCAAGAAGCGCCCCGATGCAGTTTCTCGGACCTGAGGAAAAGGGAATCGTGGCTAGTCGATGCCGATACTTTGCATTGTCAGTTCGAAAGCGATCTGGATTGAAGCAGTCAGGCTCCTCCCATACGTTGGGATTCCGCTGGATGAAGTAGGGCGGAACATAGATTTCGGTTCCCGCCGGAACGAAATATTCACCGAGCCGGTCATCATGCAGTGCTTTACGCGTTAGCAACCAACCTGCAGGATAAAGACGCATAGCCTCGTCGATAATTTGTCGTGTATAGGGGAATTTCGGGAGATCATCAAAATGGGCGAACATGGGGAGACAATCGAGTTCCTCGCCCAGCTTTCGTTCGACATCGGGATGCTGCGAGATCAGATACCAGGTCCAGCTCAGGGTGCTCGCCGTGGTCTCGTGACCCGCGACGATCAGCGTCAGGATCTCATCAATCAACTGATTATCTTCCATCGATGCGCCGCTCTGCCGGTCGCGCGCCTGCAAGAGCATGCTCAAAGCGTCCGCGGAGGCTGCGGGTTGCTTTCGTCTTCGTTCAATGAGTTGAAGCACGATCTTCCGTAACGCTCGGAACGAGTAGGCAAATCGCATGTCGCGTGCTGTTTCTTGAGAGAGGAGATCGAAATGAAAGCCTATCTCATCGTAGTCGTCACCCAAAATGAAGCGGAGTACAACCTCAAGAGACATGCCGCTGACATCGCGTGTAACGTTGACAGTTTCATTCCTTTCGGCTGCTAGCCGCCATTTCCCGAGGAGTTTTGAATTGACGGTGGCGATCAGTTTTGTCAAGGGCCCGATCGAGTCGTGATTGAAGCTCGGTTGGATCATTCGCCGCTGCCGCTTCCACAGCTCCCCTTCGCTTACCATGAGGCCGTTCCCAAGCAGTAAGGCAACGCGTTCGATGTGTTGACCCTTTACATAGTTCTGCCAGTTCTCGACGAGCACGTGGTTGGCAAACTCGACGTCTCGGATGACATAGACGTTGGTTTGAAACACGGAGGCCTTGAAGATGTCACCGAAGATTCTGAACTGGCGGTCGATCCAGTCCAGCATGTCATCAGTGGCGCGGTAAGCCTCTGGCGGGCCTGGAGGAATGCGCCCTTCCATATCCGAGCTTTCACGCCCAAAATTTGCCTTAACTGAATACACTATTTCCCCAGTTCCTTCAACTGTCGGAAACACCCTACTTGCCCTTCCGAGTTAACGAACTTGAGACAGGGCATTTACGTCTAACGGGTTCGAGAATAAGAGGTTAGCTCATCGGCCGTATCAGAACCTTCGGCCAGAGAAGCAGGCTTTTCGCCCTCCGCCGAAGCGGGCAGCGACCCGGCGTGAAGTACGGCTCGGGCTCGTCGGGTCAACCGAGAATATCCCTCGAGCAATGCCTTTTGCGAACGGTCCAGCCCAACAAGCTGAATGGACCGTTCAATACCAATTTGCCCCATTCGCTCTCGCTGTGCGGGGGCATTCAGCAGTTCGCTCAATGCTTTGCCGAACCGCCGAGGGTCATCGCCCGCGACGTACACCGCGGCATCTCCCGCAGAGCGACGCGATTCCAACAGATCGAAGGAAACGATGGGGTTTCCGCATGCCATGTATTCCATGATCTTAGTCATCGTTGATAGGTGGTTCATACGATCCGGGGGATCCGGAGCCAAACACACATCAGAAACCGACAAATAGTCCAACAAAAGATCATCCGAGACCCGCCCGGCAAACTGCACAACATGGTCGACTTTGAGCTCTCGACTTAGTTCCTGCAGTTCATTCCAACATTCGCCCTTACCGATCATCACGAAAAGCACGTCGCGGCGATGCAGTGTATGGACAAGATGGTCAGCGGCTCGCACGATTCGGTCGACACCGTCCTGCCTTCCCATCACACCTAGGTACACCGCTAAATAAGGGAACTGCTTCTTCAGCTCCGGACGCGGATTCCGGCGATGGAATTCCCTGATGTCAACTCCATTGCGCACGATTGCCAGCCGGCTGTCGGGAAGCTTTCCCCGCTCCCGGGCGATATCACGGTAGGACTGGTTGGGGCAAATGACCAAATCGGCAGCTCGATAGGACTCCCGTTCGAGCCATAGCAACATGCGATAGACCGCTCCCTTCCGTTGAAACTTCGAATCGTAAAGCTCGGGGCACAGGTCGTGCTCATCATAGACATACTTCTTGCCCACCAACTTGAATGGCCAGGCCAGTAGAAAGAAAATGTCGGGCGGATTTGCCGAGTGGATAATATCGATACCGTCCCGCATCCACACCAGCAGCGACAATACTGCTGTGCACAAAAGCGCCCACCCATACTCGAGCAGGTATCCGATTTTCCCCGAGGCGTGCCATAGCATCGGGTATCGATATACCTTCACACCTCCAAGAACTTCGAAAGAAGATTGTTCTTCTGGAACTTCTCCCTTGGGGCAAATGACACTCACTTCGTACCCAGCTTCCCGCAGCGCTTTTGTCGCATGCCACATCCTTCGATCGGCGGGAAATGAAACGTTTTCTATCAGCATCAGTACTTTGTAGGATTTCGCTTGTGTACGTCTCTCCATTCGATGTGATCCCCTTGTTCCCTTGGTCTTGTCCGTTACGGACGATTGCACGATCTAGGAGCTGCGGATCTATGCAAGGCTGGCGCCGATTGACGCCTCCCGAGGGGGGAAATCCATCGCTCGATATTCTCCACCAACCGCGGTGGGAGAGAGAGTCCGCACTAGGTCAATGCAGACCTGGTCGGACCTCATTGCTTTGAAACACTTCAGATCTTCTTCTTTCCGGAGCGTCTGCATCACCACCACCACCTCTGCATGCTGCATCAACTCATCCAAACGACTGACCAGCAGTTTCCAGATGTGAGGGATCGAACGCTCAATAAAGCTCAAGTTTGTGCCGTGCAGTTTTCCCGGTGCAATGGTTGGCTCATAAACTCGTACGTCAAAACCCTTGCCGATAAGCCGTTCCGCCAACTCCACTGCCGGACTTTCCCGCAAGTCATCGGTGCCCTCTTTGAACGACAGGCCTACGAGCCCGATGCGTCGCTTCGCGGTTTCGGCTACCATCCGAATACAACTCTTCAAGTGGGCCTCATTACTACGGAGAATGGATTCAAGCACAGGCAACTCAAGACCACGTTTACCCACTTCAGAGAGAATCGCCTTAAGGTCCTTCGGCAAGCAGGAGCCGCCAAAGGCGAAGCCGGGTTTCAAGTACTTTGGCGATATGTTGAGCTTCGAATCCTGGCAGAAGATTTCCATCATTTCGGCCCCGTCAATGCCCAATTCGCGGCATAAGGTGCCGACCTCATTGCCAAAGACAACCTTGAGCGCGTGGAAGGCATTGCTAAAGTACTTCACCATCGCCGCTGTCTTTGGATCTGTCCGCACGATCGGAGCCGGGAGGTTCTGGTACAGACCGGCCACAAGGTCACCCGCTCGCGCAGCGGTTGCACCAATGATGGTCCACGGTGCATCTTGAAAGTCCCTCAGTGCCACCCCTTCGCGGAGAAACTCGGGGTTATATACAAAGCCGATATCCGTGCCCACAGACTTTCGCGAGTTCTGCTCCAGCAGAGGAATCAACTGTTCCTCGATCGCGGTGGGTAATACCGTGCTCCTCACGGCAACAACGTAATAACGGTCTAATTCTCGGAGTGCTTTCGCGATGCTGGTAATAACGTGTCGCAGATAGTCCAAGCGAGTCGATCCATCCGTGTTGGTCGGCGTACCTACGCAGATCAGTGCCAAGTCGCTGTTGCGCACGGCATCGGTGTGATCCACGGTAGCGCGCAATCGTCCGGCGGAGACCATGTCCCGGACCAATTCCTCAAGGCCGGGCTCAAAGAACGGAGAGCGACCTTCGTTGATGGACTTCACCTTGAAAGGGTCGACATCGACGCCAATGACTTGATGTCCCTCCCGCGCAAGGCAAGCCGCACTGACGCAACCTACATATCCCACCCCGAATACACTAACCCTCATAATGTTCCCTTTTTTGAGCGTGAAATCAGACGAATCTGGCTCGACATAATGCGGACCAAGTCGCGGCAAGCGACTCCTGGCTCGGACCCCTACAGCTTTCACAATCCATCATCCGAGAACCCGGAGGCGATGTACCAGGGGAGTTGCGTAAAATCGGCGCTTAAGGGCAGAGGCCCAAGGTCTCCACAGGTAGCCACCCAGCAGCTTCAGGCGAAATTCCAGGGTCCAGTCTGTAGGCTCGGCCTTAACCCGCCCCACGACGAACTCGCCGGAATGTTCAAAGGCGTTCTGGTGCTGCGTGGTAAATACCCGCTTGTAGCCGCCCTCTCGACACCAACGGACCAGCGTTTCGTTAAAATCTCCATAGGGGAAGCTGAAGGTCTCGATTTTGCGTCCGAGGAGAGCCTCTAGCTGGTGGCGGGGCTCAAGAATTTCACGTTTTGCCTGCTCTTCATCCAGATGGGACAGTCGGGGGTGCGTCAAAGTATGGGCCCCCACGCCGATCCACTCACTGGGGAGTTGCTGAAGCTGTTCGGCCGTGGCGATGCGTCGATTTCGTTCAGGGCATGCCTCGGGCCACCAGGCTGCTGGCTGCCCCAACACACCGGTGGTTACAAAAAAAACCGCAGGGACATTCCTCTTTACCAGCTCGGGAACCGCATTCTCGATGGCATCCTCAAAACCGTCGTCGAAGGTGACGGCAGCGTACCTTGTACCCGGCTCGAGCGTGGACACGTCATTCACGCTCACGGGTCGCGCCAACCGAGCGAGCGTTTCTACCTGGTTGGCGAAGGCCTTTCGATCTTCGGCCGGAATGGAGTGATAATAAAGGATGATGCAGGTTGCCGGTGCGATGCGCCCCAACAACCGCTGGAACGCCCCCTTGAGCGATAGATACCCCCAGAAACCCACACTCACCGCTAGCATGAGAGCTCTGCGCAGGACATTGGATCCGGGTGCTGGGCGCTCTTCCGCAATCGCGACCGATACGCCGCCGGTGCTCGAGAATTCTCTAGTCTCCACGGAACAGACCCACCATCCTTTGTCTTTGCTCGCGTCTGAAGAACAATAAGACGTCGTGCGGTATCGCTCTGGCCTCTCGGCGCCAATAGGAATCGAGGAATCCGGCCAGCCGAGCCATGGCGCCAATCAGGTACGGTTTCATGAAAGCCCGCCGAAGCAGCTTGAAGAATTCAAACAGCGGGAGAGTGCCGAGTGAATAGTCCATCTTTCCCTGCCGGAACCATCCACGAAGGACGCCGCCTACAGAACCAGTCCGACGGTGGTGAAACACTTTCAGATCGGAAAAAGAGCAAACTTCCCAGCCGTTCATCCGCGTCATGAGCTCTGCATGGTGATCCGGACCCCCGTACGGGAGGGGAAGATAAGCAGCCCCGATTCCATCAAAGCACTCTCGCCGAAATAGTTGGCAAGCATGCGCAACCGAGGTAACGTTGTTTCCCCGCCGCGCGGCAAAGTCGCCGTTCCCAGCTCGCTCATGGACGGCGCCGCCCCCCAGGCCTAGCTGAGGATTCTGCCCGAATTTCTCGAGTAGGCGGGCAAAATAATCGGGCTCCAGAGTGATGTCGGCATCGATATTCCCGACAAAATCGTAGTCGATGTCATCGAGCAGCGACAGGCCGCGATTAATAGCATTGACTTGGGCGGCAAAGTTTCGAGCGTGATCTTCCGAGATGCGGTGGAGGTGAATGAAGTCATGCTTGGCCGCATACCTTCTCACGATGTCATCGGTTCGATCGGTTGAGCCATCACTGACAATGATCCACTTCGCGGGAGGAATCGTTTGGGACACGATGGAACGGATGACCTCTTCGATGAGTCGATCCTCGTTGTAGGCGGCAGTTACAAGGACATACGAAAAGGAAGATTTCATCATATAAACTTGTCGGCGAATTTACTTGCTAACGCGTTCAGACAATCGCAGGGGCTCGCTGGTGACCCATCGCAGACAGGATAGGCTTCTACTCATCGCCAGCGCAGACTGCGGACGTCGGTAGCGACTGAGGCAGAACATGAGGCCATGCACGACGAGTCGCAATGCATCGTGAATGCCGGTCGCCAGAAGAAAGCCGAGACCGCCGAGCCAGCCATAGTGCTTTCGAAAATACTGCAGATTGGCTCGCGCCATCTCGACATAGAAGCGGGTAGGGGCCTGGCCGGAGCTCGCTGCTCCATAGTGCAAAGCTTCCGCCTCGGCAAAGAAGACAACTCGCCATCCCGCTTTGAGAAATCTGTGGCTCCAATCTAGATCTTCGCCGTACATGAAAAACTGTTCGTCCAGTCCTCCTACCTGCTCTAATGCCGCTCTCGGCACCATCCAAAACCACCCGGTCAGCACCTCGACGTCTTCGGTTTTGTTATAGGGATAACCGGCCATGATGTAACCGCCGAAGAGCCTCGAATTGGGAACGAGGAGATGCAAGCCAAGGGCAAAGCAGAGGTAGTTCCAGACGGTCGGCAATCGGTTCACCGATTGGCCTACACCACCGGTTGGGCTGAGCATCTTCGGGCCAAGTAGTCCGATATCGCCGTGTGCCCTCATGTAATCGATCATCTTCTCCAGGCATCCAGGGGGGACCACAACGTCAGAATTGACTAGACAGAGAAACTCGCCATGCGCCACGGCGAGTCCAATGTTGTTGGCCTTCGCAAAGCCCAGGTTCGCTTGGTTTCGAATCAAGTGAACCTCAGGATAGTTCTCCTGAATCGCGTCTGGGGTTCCGTCTGTCGAAGCATTGTCAACCACGATGACCTCAATGCGAAGAGTGCTGTTGAGCGTCCGCAAGGAATCCAGACACTCCAGGGCATACTTCTTCCCATTCCAGGTAACGATGACAATCGAGATGTCGGGTTTCGCAGTTGATTGGTTCATTCTCTTACGTCCACCAGATGCTCGGCACTCCACGAGAAAACCGCTGCCGGGACTGGGGCTGCGGGTTCGCCGGTCGCTTTAGCACCTCCCGTATCGGAAGAAGTCTGCTTCAGGTCGGCCAAGAACGCTGGCGTGATGGATATCATGGCGAGCAGGGAGTACCACACCAAAATGCTCTGATCAAAATAGACGATTCCAAAAAATCCAACCGTATTGGCGAATAGGCTGGCGCCCAATGCCCAAATCAGATGGTCGTCCTTGCGGGAACGCCGGAGCAGTTGTCTCGACTTGCCCACCTGCTTGTAGGCATAGACAAATAGCGCGATGAAGGCGATAAAGGCCACCACACCCCCACCCACTCCTGCCGCCACAAACGCATTATCTACATCCCACATGTCATAACCCCAGTTGGCGTTGGTTCGGGTACCGAGCAGCCACCACTCGTCGAAATGTCGAATGAAGTTGTCAATCAACATGGCGCGATGGTACCCGCTGCCACCCAGCGCTCCTCCCGCGCGTGCGATCAACATCCACACGGGAGCCTTCATCATCAGATGTAACCAGACGATGCCAAGGACCGCGGCCCACCTCAGGAGTCGCAGCCGTGCTCGATAGGGCCAGAGGAGCAATGCACCGATTCCCGCCGCGCAGGTCATCAGGGGCGTGCTGGAGGCGGAAGCAATGGCCATCCCAATCGAGGCCGCCATGCCGCTTGCCAGAATTGTCCGGTGCTGCTTACCCTGCCACCAAACCCCGACGAACAAAGGCAGCAACATCGCACCCAGCGTTCCGGCGATAATGGGATGCCGGAAAGGACCTTCCGCACGAATGGCTCCATCGCGAATCGCGGAGACAGGGGGAGCTCCTAGGATCGCGAACAGGTTATGCTGGGTGAAGTGTTCGACCAGCAAGCCGGGCGCAATGATCGTTATGGTGATCGCCAACACGCGGATGACGCGAACGACGTCCGCCTTGTTACGGATTAGCAGACGGACCAGGAAGTATGATCCAAGAGTAGTCCAGAGAAAGCCCAGGCGGTTGGTCACGGCAGCCATAGTTCCCCAAAGTATGCAGAAGAAAGTGGCACTGCACAGCGCCCAGACCAGGAAAGCCTTATCAATTGAGTTGATTCGTAGTACACGAATTTCTCGCCGCAGGAGTAGACGAATCCAGGCGGTGCCCAGCAAGAGACGAAGCGCAGGGAAGTGAAGTCCGGCGATGACGATGTGCGTCTCCAACGGTATCAAAAGACCTGTCGTGAGCAAGACGGCGATCACATACCTGCGGCGCAGCCCGATGATCAGCGCCATAGCTACCAATAGCAGAATCAGCGCCAGCAGCGTGACCGAGGTGTCCGCACCTCCGCCGAAGTAGTAATTGCTCGGCATGTCGTAACTGTATTCTGGATTCATCGATTCGCCGGCATTCGTTGGGAAGATACTTGAATAGAGCAACCGCCCTTGATCAAGAAAATAACGCTATCGAACGGCAGAGGAATACGGTGACAGATACCACCAGGAGGAAGATTCCAAAACAGGCGAGTTCGGTGCGAATGGCAAACCGAACCTGCTTGTGAAGTCCCACCAGCATCACGAGGTATTGAATCAGCGGAGCAAACGCCAGCACCCAAATAGCTTCTCGAAGCCCAAACCAGGTAAAGGCAATGCTCAGCCCAACTGCCAGAAAGATTACCCTCGCCGTATTGCCAATTGCGGTATATCGAGTAATGCCCACGGCCAGCAGCATGGCCGACACTGCTGAACCGAAGAGCTCCAATGCGGAACGAAAACCCAGCAGCTGCAGCATCCAGGCGGTTGCGGCATACTGAGGCCGCAGCACCCACCCGACGACCGGACGGCTCAGGGTGATGAACCCAACCGCCAAGGTCAGGCTTGCCAGCAGGAAAACCAGACGAAACTTCCGGAAATGTGCCCCTGCCTTGGCGCCGTTCTCGCGCGCGGTGTCGGAAATCATGGGAAAGAAGACGTTGGATATAACCCGTTGTACGATGCCGAAGGGTGCGTAGGACATGCTCAGGGCTAAGGAAAAGCACCCCAATTCGGCTACGGACGCGAATTTGCCGACGATCAGACGTTCGGATTCAGTCGAGAAGAAATAGGTGGCCGAGGAAAGGAAGATGCCGCCGCCAAAGATCATGATGTCTCGAGCCGCTTGCCGTTCCCAGCGCAGCCCGGGCATTCTCTCGGCCATAATATGGGAAACCACAACATAAGCGAATGCGGTGGCAACCTTGCCGGCGACCAGCGCCCAAGCCGTGGGAGACACCAGGGCCCACACGATCGATACGAGCAGGCCGGTTGCGTCTCCAATCACATTGACCGTAGTGAGCTTGCCCATTTGCACGCGCCGGGTCATGAGCCAGATCGACATGCTGGCAAAGCCCCGAATTCCAACGGAAAACGATCCCACCACCGCTAGCCAGCGGACTTCCGGCTGGTGGTAGAAGACGGCAAAAGGCACGGCCAGTGCTACCGCCATTAGGCATAGGAACAAACTGCGGCCCACCTGAATGGCGAAAGCAGTGTCCAGGAAAACCTCTTCCTCCCCGCGTGGATGCTGAACAATATCGAGCCCGATTCCCAGATCCGAAAGTACTTCCAGGCCGGTCAAAAAGACGTTTACCAGAGCCATCAGTCCGAAGGCCTTGGGGTCCAAGAGGAGACGAGCCAGTACAAGCGTGGATGCCAACTTCAACAGTTGGCTGGTGCCGTATCCGGCGAAGGTCCAAGCGCTGCCGTGGACCGCCACCATGATACGGTCGGTAACCAAAGTTCCGCGCAGTCCAGGAACAAGTCCGAGTACTCGACCTGCGAAGCGTCGGGTAAGAGATGGCCTCTCTTGGACGATGACATCGGATGTCACAAGTGGAAGCGAATCGCCCAATTCAATGTCTTCTTTCGTTAGCATTTCACCCACATTCCAGATGCCGCGTCAAACCGCTTGACCACTCTCGCCGGATTGCCCACCAAGACACTAAAAGGAGGATGGCTCTGGGTGACGACGGCGTAAGCGCCCACCACGCTATTCCTCCCCAACACCAGGTCATCCTTTCCCGAAAGCACCATGCTCCCGTATCCCAGCCAACAATTACGCTCGATCACAATCCTGCCGCCTGGCTTCACTCCCTGGGCATGGATGGGGAGGTTTGGATCACTGTATTCGTGATTGTGATCAGTTACGAATACACCCGGCGCAAACAGAACGTTTTCTTGAATACAAATCTGATTGACCGCAGAAATCACCGACCTACGCCCGATATTACTGCCTTTACCGATGATCAAGGCCGGCTCTGGCTTCGCCGAAGCGATCGGAACGTTGAGCCAGACCTCTCGATCCAGGAGAACAGAATCCTCGATTCTGATTTTGTGCGAGTAATGTCGCTGAATGTCACAGCTGTAGTGAATCGAGACTCCTTGGCCGAACCCGTCGAAAGCATAGGTTGATTTCAGCCAAATCGAATTCGCCTTGGTCAGAAATCGTGAAACCCACATCAGCGGGTCTTCCAGGGATGCCATGATTTGCAGGCAACTGAGCAGTCTGGGGCGGGTCTTCGGAGGCGATATCAGCGAGGCAATACGGAAAACGTGGAGAAGAGCGGGGAACTATCCTTTGCAATTCCGCTAGCTGACAGGGAGGTCGCGAACAACTCGATCGGTTGTCCGCGATTTCCTCACGCTAGATCAACTCGACATTCGCCTAATAGCCGATCATTCCTGATCCGAAATCGTCCTCTTTCATGAACACAAGCCAAACGATGCTTCAGCTCAGACCAACCGATCAGTGCACGGTGGCAGTAAGGTCGGTAGGCGGAGCAGGCGGAGTAGCGCCTGTACCAACAGAAGAGGAAGAAAACGGATAGGCCCCAGCATCCCAATTTCCTGAGGATGGACGCGACAAGCAGTCGTTGCCACAGGAACCGCTCGGACCGAAAGTCTGTGGTGCTCCGGTATCGAGTGCTGTTAGGCCAAGACTTGTGAGGTTTGTTCCCAACCCGATGGCTGGCGAACCGGATTGCAATGTGTAGGGATTGGAATTCAGATCCGGGTTCGATTGTTTGCTGTTGGCATCATAGCCGGCAGAAGTCCAGGTCGAAAAGGAAGCCGTTGCGCCGTTTGCCTGGCTGCCCCAGGCATTGCCGCCAACATTCCAGTCATTGTAATTGCTGGTCGCAACGGTTGCTTCAAATTGCGAGAGAGACCCCCAGTAGGTATTGTAAGCAAACATCCCACTGGGACCGGTGCAGACATTATTCTCAATACTGGCCGTCCCAGTAATGTTTAGCATGATGCAGACATCTTGTGAGGTGGCACCCACAATTGTGTTGTTGTACACATTCATGTTGTGCCCCATATTCGAGGACTGCCCAAGCCACATCAGGCCATAAATCACATTACTGGTATTAACAAGAGCATTATTATAAATAGTGCAGCTCGAGAAGTCGGCGCAGTAAATAAAGCCAGTTGGAGAGCCGACTCCTAAATTGCCATAGATGTAGTTATTGTAGATGTTGGCGTTGATTCCGGCCGACGGATTGCCCACATTGAACAGAATGATCCCATCCTGGTGGTAAGAACCAGTGGGAAACTGCCAATTCGTCCAATTTGTGATGGTGTTGTCATAGATTGAGACGTTGTTGAAGGTGTCGCCCGAATCACCACCACCTACGTTGATGCCCCAGTCCATATCGCTGATCGAGTTTGAAAAAATCTGAATGTTGCTCGCGTCTCCGCCCGGGTCTCCGGCGAACTGGATGGCGGTCTTGGCCTGGGAAACCGTATCGTGATCGACTTTGGAGTTGGTAGCGTTAGCGTTGAAAACGATGTCCACAGTGCCTGCGCCACCGGTGTCGGAAGCGTTGCTATTGCTTCCTTGATTGACGTAGATATTGGAGATGGTTAAGTTCTTGACCTCGGAATTCGTACAGTTCTGTCCGTAAAAGCCCGTACTGGTCTGCTGATTGGCTAAGCTGGTCCCGTTGGCAGTGTTTTGAATGAGGCCGTTTGTTCCACCGTCCACAACAATGTAACTGAGATTAGTACAGTTGATAGCGCCGTTGGCGGACCAGAAAGGAGATGTTAGCTGTGTGCCGGTATCAAACTTCAGAGTAACCGGGTTGCCGCTCGTGCCGCTGCCTTGAAAGCTAAATTCCGTCGCGCCGCCCGTTCCATTAAAGGTTCCACAGATGAGCACGGTCGTTCCCGGCCCGATCTGGCTGGCGCCGCTGCCCCAGTTGCCAGAATTGTTGAAGAAGGCTGGTGTTTGTACGTTGGCCGTGCAGTTTCCGCTGGGGCTTCCACTCTGTGTGATGTAGATATTAGAGGCCGAGGCGAAGGCCGAATTAACAGCAGGCAAGACCGTAAAGGCGACAAGAACAAGAAGCCGTCGAACAACCGTCATACATTCCTCCGGGGATATGGCTGCATGCTCTTTGTGGCAATCAGTGCCTCCACGTTCGCAAGGCAGCGGTGGAAAGTCTGGGACAACGTCCCTATGCTGGATTGTGCCCGCCAGTGGCCCGAGGCGCTAGGTGTCGATAGTACACAACCTGGCTGGGCCGCAAGGACAATGTCCCTTCTTCGGCGCGGGGCAAGGCCCAGCGCCGCCCGGAGTAAAGCCGATAACAACAAATGAGTGCCTTAGTGAGATGGAGGAAAGACTCTAACTAGTTCGGTTGCTCACCGCGAGCTCTACTTCTTGGCGCGACTTACGCGTGGGAGAGGTTCGGACAAAGTCAGCTACGGACTCTATTACCCTGCTTTGCTGTTCGCTGGTAAGCTGGGGAAACATCGGCAAAGACAATATCTCGCCTGCGATTTTTTCTGCTATAGGGAAATCCCCCAGGTTATGCTTGCGAGTTGCGTAAGCTTTCTGTCGGTGTAATGGAATCGGATAGTGGATTCCGGTACCGATGCCCGCTTTCTTCAAATGGTTCATCATTCCCTCGCGGTCGTGGGTGCGAATCACATACAGATGATATACAGATTTCGACCATGACGGCTCATAGGGAGGAGTGATCCCGCAATCTGCGGCGGTTAGCAAGCGGCGGTATTCGGCGGCGCGTTCACGACGTGCCTGGTTCCAGTTTGCCAGGTGCGGAAGCTTGACATGAAGTAGGCCGGCCTGAATAGCGTCGAGCCGTCCGTTATAACCTTCGATGTCGTGGTAGTATTTTGTGCTCTGACCGTGATCGCGAAGCATTTTCACCATCTTGGCGATGTCGGCATCGGAGGTGGTAATGGCTCCCGCCTCGCCGCAGGCTCCTAGATTCTTCCCCGGATAGAAGCTGAAGGCGGCGGCGCGGCCCATCGATCCGGCTTTCATCCAGCGGCTGTGTTTGCGCGAGAAATATTCAGCCCCATGGGCCTGGCAGGCATCTTCCACCAGGGCAAGGCCGTGGCGTGTCGCCAATTCCGAAATCGGGTCCATATCCACACTCTGCCCATAAAGGTGGACGGGAACCACGGCAGTGACAGGTCTGCCGCTGCGCTTGCTGATCAGCCTGCCGGAAGAGTCTTTCGTACACTGACTCTCCAGGTAGGCGCGAAGCTTTGCTGGATCCATGTTATACGTCTGCTCATCGATGTCGATGAATTCCGGTAACGCCCCGGCTTGCGAAATAGCCTCGGTCGTGGCAATGAATGTATGGGGCACGGTTACCACCACGTCGCCCTGCTTTACCCCACACGCCATCAGTGCAAACCGCAACGCATCCGTCCCGCTGTTAACGGCAACTGCATATTCCGATTGGCAAAATGCGGCAAACGCCTTTTCAAAGTCTTCCACCATCGGACCGCCAATGAAGCCGGCTGTCCTCAAGGCTGTGCGAAACACTTCGGTCAGTTGCTGCTCCAATTCCACATGAGGAGTGACCAGATCTAGGAAAGGAATGTTATTCGGCGGATTATTAAGCACACTCACTTTGAGACCTCCGAGGTCTGTTCGATATAACGTAAAACTTTCGCTGGGTTTCCAGCCACGATGCTATTGGGTGGTACGTCTCTGGTGACCACGCTGCCTGCCCCTACAATCGCGTTTTCCCCGATGGTGACGTTCGAGAGAATCGTCGATCCAGAGCCAATCGAAGATCCCTTCTTGACCACAGTTCGCTCCACCACCCAGTCGGCCTCCGTTTGCAGAGTCCCTTCCCCGGTGGTGGCTCGAGGGTAACTGTCGTTGATGAAAGTGACGCCGTGCCCGATGAAGACGTTGTCCTCGATGGTGACGCCTTCGCAGATGAAGGTATGGCTTGAAATCTTGCAACGCTTGCCTACGCTTGCGTTCTTCTGAATCTCGACGAAAGCACCGATCTTGGACTCGTCGCCGACTGCACACCCGTAGAGGTTAATGAACTTAGAAAGTTTGACATGCTGTCCCAACTTGACGTCGGGTGCGATAGAAAGATAAGGATCCATGGCTGGCGAGAGGCCCTTTCGAGTGGCGGAATACCGCTAGAGGAATGGTGGAGGGGGAAGGCTCTGTCTAAGAAATCGGCTCAGTCCGCATCGGAACCAGTTCGCTCCGACTCGTACACCCATGCGACCGGCCTGTCGGAGTCAACCGGGAACATAGCGGAAGCCAGTGCTCCCAGCTGGAATTCGCGGTGCGCGGCGATCAGGGCGGCTTTTACGTCTTTCCTAGCGACCACGAGCGAGAGGTTCGAAGCCGAAGCGCCGTGAGCAATGGCAATCACGTCCACATGCTCTCGTCCCAGCGCCGCGAAAATTCGGCCGGCAGTTCCCGCCATGCCGCGCACTTTCTGCCCGACAACCGTCACGATGGCCACGGTCGTGTCAAGCGCGATGTGCTCCGCCTTTTCGTGGGCCAAGTCATGCGAGAACTCGTGGCGAAGTGCCTCGAGGGTTCGCTTGGCGTGAGCGGACGAAACTACCAGACAGATGTCGTTTTGCGAAGAAGATTGCGAAATCAGAAGTACGTCGGTTCGGGCCGCCGTGGTTGTGGCAAAGGTTCGGCCCAGGACATCCTGCACCCCTATTAGGCCGGGTCCGCCGACGGTGATCATCGCAGCATCGATGACGGCGGCGAGCGCGGTTACCCCGCCACCGTTGGCGCAGCCGGTTGGAGTGATTTTTGTTCCCAGCTTTTCCGGGGCGAAGGTGTTGCGGATACGAAGAGGGATACCCTGTTGCATTACCGGCTGAAGCGTCTTAGGGTGAAGCACCTTGGCGCCGAAGTATGCGAGTTCAGCGGCTTCCCGATAAGAGATCTCCGAGATCAGGCACGCGTCCGGTACCAAACGCGGGTCCGCCGTCAGCAGCCCATCGACGTCCGTCCAGATGATTACTTCGTCGGCGTCCAAAGCCGTACCTAGGATCGTAGCCGAATAGTCGGAACCCCCACGGCCGAGCGTTGTAAGTACTCCATCTTCGGTGGCACCGATAAATCCGGTGACTACCGGAACAACGCCTTGCTGGATGAGAGGTTGCAGGCGCGCAACGCTGCGGTCCCGGGTCAGATCCATCCACGGCTCAGCACCGCCGTGGTAAGAATCGGTTACGATCAGCTCTGTGGCGTCCACGCACTGGCTGGGAAGCCCACTCTCATCGAGCACGGCTGCCAGCAGAGGAGCAGACAGCCGTTCGCCAAGACTCGATATGGCGTCGCGTGCCCGAGGAGTCAGCTCGCCTAGAAGCGTGGTTCCTTCACAGAGGCGTTCACCTTCCCGGAACAACTCTTGCATCTGTTGGTCGATGCGATTGCGATTGACATTCGACTCAATCAGGGCATGTACGGCTGCGCCATGTTGCTTGCGCAAGTCGGTGAAGATCCGGGCCACGGCTTCACGCGTGCCGCCCTCGGACTGAACGGCAGCGTCGATCAGCTTGTTGGTGACACCACTCATTGCGGAAATCACGACGACGATATCGCTCTCTCTGGAAGCGGATCGAATGATCTTGACCACCCTTTGAATACAGGAGGCATCGCCCACGGAGGTTCCGCCGAACTTCATGATCCGCAGCGGCTTGTTCGGGCTCTTCCGGAAGCCTTCGCAGCTGCTCGAAGTGTTCGGAAGCAGCGACGGGGACAATCCGGAGGTCCGCACCGATTCCGAATGCGCACTCCGATGGTTGCGCAACGAGTGCGCGCTGCGCATGATCTCGGGATTCACTTTGCTTCGCAATCTACCTCCACGCTGCGACTCTCAGGTCGCGCGCCTAACGGTAAGGAATGGGGTCGGGCGGTTGAGCTCTGCTTCACGTACCAGCCTCTTTGGGTCTGGCTCTTGCGAACGCTGTCGCTGACGAGGGCGGGTTCCTCCCAAGGAACATCGTGATAGCCCGAGCGCAAGAACTCACTCTCGGGATCCCGGATCCATTCCTGCGGAAAAAGTGCGACCGTGTCCTTCTCGGTCACCTTAGGAGCTTCCTGAACAGGTCTGCCGCAAACAGCCGCACACAACGCCGCCGCCAGGTCGTGTCCGGGGCCCAATGCCAGGTGTGCGACCTGAGTGATGCGAGGATTGATTTCAATGAGGTACGCATTTCCGGTCTGTGCTTCCAGCATGAAATCCAATCCGTGGCACCCTGAAAGACTCAGTCGGCGCGCCACCTTCTCCGCCGCGGCGGACATTTCTGGATGTTCGATCAGGCGCAGCACCGTTGCGTGTCCGGTTGGCCTTACTTTCTTCAACACTGCAAAGTGGAGCGCGGCGAGCACTGTACCCTGCCAGCAAAAGATCGTGCTGGTGGCTTCTTGGCCGACCACATACGCCTGGGCGTTGACCACCGACCGACGACGAAGCAGCGAGGGCCAAACCAGCGTCTTGTCTCCGTCAATCAGGGCCCGTTTGGCTGCTCGCGCGAGCAATGGCGGCGCTTCGAGCTGTCGAAAAGCGCGCTCGGCTTCTTCCAGGGTGTGGACGACCCTTACGCCATCCCCACCCGAGCTGCCGTTTGCCTTCAGCACGATCGGAAAGCCAACGCGGGAAGTCCACTGCGTGAGTTCTTCCATATTTTGGATGACCGAGGTTAGAGGAACCCGCGCACCTTCCGCGTGGGCCAGTTTCATGAAGGCGGTCCGGGCGCTAATGAGCGGATAATTCTCCGGCGCCCCAAGCGAACGCTCGATGAGCGCACAAATCTGCTTTCCCTTCTCGCCCGAGCGGCGCTCTCGCTCATGCAGGCGATGAAGATGTTGGGTGGCAAGGTCGTCGCAGGGAACGATGAAGTCCGGCTGGGCGCTGGTGATGGCGTTGTGAAACGACATCAGCGGCGCCAGGCCGTAGTAGCTGTGCATTTGCCGCGCCGCCCGTGTCATCGCGAGCGGATGGCCGGGTGGGCAGACGGCCTCGACGTGACATCCAGCTCTCGCCAGTGCCATGGCAAGCCGCACCGTCGGATACCAGCGGTGGGTCGTAGCAACCAGGACCGTCGGCTTCAACATCCCTGAGGTCTCCGCGTTCGTATGACTGTCACTTGGATCATGCTCGCAGCCGAGTTATAGAAATCGGCGCAAACTCAGAGATGCACCAGGGTTCCACGCTGGCGGAGGGACTCCGAGGCGGCTTCCAGCATTTTGACGACGCGTAAGCCAGCATGGCCGTCGTTGATCATGGCGGTATCTCGGGAGATACATTCGACGAAATACGCCAGCTCCCGATGAAGCGCCTCGACCTGTTCGATTTGGGGTGCCCACATGTCCCCCGAGCGATAGTTTACCAAGAGGTTGTAGAGGCCTTCTTGCGTCGTTACGCTGACGCCTTTGTCATAGATCTTGATCTTTTCATCCACTTCGAGATCGTTCCAAACCAGCATCTTTTTTTCGCCGCCGATCAAGGTGGTCCGAACCTTTACTGGGGAAAGCCAGTTCACGTTGAGGTGGGCGATCATTTTGTCGGGGAAATAAAGCGTAATGAACGCGACGTCTTCGTACCCGTTCAGGTGGGTCTGGCCCGTAGCCACAATCGCCTCAGGGTTCTCTTGAATCAAGTAGTCCATGATGGACAGGTCGTGGGGAGCCAGGTCCCAGATGACGTTGACGTCATGCTGAAAGAGTCCTAGATTCACCCGGGTAGAGTCATAGTAGTACAAACTACCTAGTGCACCTTCATCCAGAAGTTGCCGGATCTTCTTCACCGCTCCAGTGAACAAGAATGTGTGGTCCACCATGATCTTCAGGTTCTTCTTGGCAGCCAGTTCGATTAGCTCCTCGGCCTGCGCGACATTACTGGTAAACGGCTTCTCAACAAAAATGTGCTTGCCATTTTCAAGAGCCGCCTTCGCGAGCTCGTAATGCGTCCACACCGGTGTCACGACGGCCACCGCATCGATTTCGGGAGAGCCAATGAGATCGTTGGCGTTCGTTGTGATCTGGACCTTGGGGTACGCCTTCTGAATTCGGCGCCGAGCCGCTGGACTCTTGTCACAGACCATGAGGACATCGGCTTCCTCCAACTGGTTCAGATTCCGTACGACATTCGGCCCCCAATACCCGTATCCGATGACTCCGAACCGTACGACATGACTTCCTTGTTTTTCTACTGCCGACACGCTTTCCTCTTTGGCCAGATGGGTAACCATTCTCGATTCCTTTTTTTGGTATACAGCTTGAAGGGAGGGTGAAAGGTGAATATTGTTAGTGAGCGCCTTCCCCGATCACCATTGCGCCTGGAGTCTGCAGCATGATTTTGACATCCAGCCAGGGCGACCAGGTGCGTGCATATTCGAGGTCGAGCCGCACCATGTCGTCAAATTTCACGCGACTGCGCCCTTTGACTTGCCACAAACCGGTGATTCCAGGCTTCGCCTCCAGTACCCGGCGGCGATGCCAGAAATCGTACGACTCTACTTCGTAAGGAACCGGCGGGCGTGGTCCTACCAGGGACATCTCTCCCCTCAGGACATTAATGAACTGAGGCAGTTCGTCGAGACTCGTCTTGCGCAGAAAGGCGCCGATACTTGTGACCCGCGGATCCTTGGTCAGCTTATAGACGCCGCCCTCTCCATTTCCGTTCGATGATTGTCGCTCGGCTTTACCCGCGATCAACTGTTTTACATACTCCCGGTGGATACTCGGGTCGTTACCGACATACATCGACCTGAACTTCAGGAAGGTGAACGATTTGCCGTGTTGTCCAATGCGGCGTTGCCGGAAAAGAATCGGCCCTTTGGAGGTCAATTTAATAGCGAGCGCGATGAACAGAAGCAGGGGAGACAGAAGCACCAGCGCGGCCAGGCTCCCAACGACATCCATCGCCCGCTTGGTCTTGCGATGAACTTTCTTCGTCTCATCGCGGTCGGTCAAGTCCGGATACAGCGTCGGGTTGCTTGGCCGATGGTCGCCTTCGTGGTCCCAATCCTCGGGAAATACATGGAAGGAGATGCTGATCTGATTGAGCTCTTCGGCGATGAGATTAGCGCGCAACGTGTTGCTGACCCGGGTAATCATCGTGCTTAGAGTGGCGCTACGATCGGTAAAGCCGATTTCAGTGAACATCACGCCGACGGCACAATCATTCCTATACCATCCCGTAAGGTCGGTTTCGCGCGCGGTTAGCGAGAGTGCCGTCGCCACCTTTCTCAACGCCTGGCGACTGCTCTCCGACGGGTGTTGGTTCCCCATGTCGAGGAGCATCAAAACAAAAGGCTTGCGGGAGCGCTCACTCCTCTTTCTCTCAAGCGAGATCATCCTGCGGAAAGCATCCTCGTTCAGGATGCTCCGCTCCCCCGATAGAGATGGTTCTGTCAAGGGACTCAGATGGGACGAGCTATTGCTCGGCCGGCGTACGTTCACGATACCCTCCACTGATTCTGAAATTGAGGGAGAAACTGGTCAACGCTCATAACGAATTTCGCAACAGGGGATAATGAAATGGGGAACAAATTAAACTTTGGATGGCTCTTTGGCCTTCCCGGTTTTCCGAGATGGCGTCACCGAGTGATATCTATCATAGTAATCACTGTGAACCGTATTGGTCGAACTGTTCACGATCGCACCCAGCAACTTACCCTTCTCGAGCATTCCCAGGCCGCGCTGGAGCTGCTTCTTCTCGGTCCTACCCTGCCGGGTTGCAAGCAGGATTCCGTCCGCCAAACGAGCCCAGATGATGGTATCGGCCAATGGCAGCACCGGAGGCGAATCGATGACAATCCAGTCGAACCATTCCGTCAGCTGGTCCATGACCGGCAAGAGTCTGCCGGATTGCATCAACTCGAGAGGGTTCTGGGCTGGCCTTCCGGCAGGGAGCACCCATAGGCCCAGCGCATCCAGCCGGTGAACACTGGCGGTTAATTTGGTCTCGTCCAAAAGACATTCACTGAGACCGGAGACGGGTCCCAATCCGAGTTGTTTTGCCACGGTGGGCCGCCGCAGGTCGCCATCCAGGAGCAACGTTCGTTTCTCCTTTCGCCTCGCCAGCGTACACGCGAGATTCGCCGCCAGCATACTTTTGCCCTCTTCGGGTATCGTGCTCGTGATCAGCAGCTTCTTCAAAGGTCGGCTTTGCTGCAGCTGCCGTAGCCGCACGGCAAGAAAACGAAACTTCTCTGCCGCCAGGCCATCTTTTTCCGTGACCGACACGAGTTTACTATTGGGCGGCAATACCAGGGGCAAAGACCCAAACAATTCGAACGGGTTGGGCAACTCCGCTGTCGTGGGGGCGAGCGTTTTGGGCGGCGGCTCGGCAAGCCTGGCTCCCGATGCCGGCGGCGCCTCCGTGACCTCGATCACTGCCGGCCCTCCGGATTGCGCCATCTGTAATAGCTGGCGGGTCAGGGAAAGCTCGTTCCCTGGTTGCTCCGCTTCCGCTCTCTGCAATGCATCAAAAATGTGACTC
>Ga0187783_10000744_pt1 | contig 23895 bp, 22 predicted proteins | sample 1015_SJ02_MP02_2_FD_132471 | JGI IMG/M metagenome (GOLD analysis project Ga0187783, IMG submission 132471) | Tropical peat soil microbial communities from peatlands in Department of Meta, Colombia - 1015_SJ02_MP02_20_MG | ecosystem: Environmental > Terrestrial > Soil > Wetlands > Peat | place...
GTAGGGAATCTCATTGACCACGAAACCCGGCTCGATTCCGCCCGGCGAGTTACGCTGCGTGTCGCGCGAGGCGGTGTAGAAGAGGTGATCGTGCATGCCCACGAGCCCTGGCAGCACGGCGTACCCGGTACAGTCGCGCACCATGGCATCGCTCGGGACCGGTGTGCCGGAAACCGAGCCCACGGCGGCAATTCTGCCGTCGGCGATGAGCACGGTCTGATCAGCGCGTGCAGCATTGCCGGTGCCGTCGATCACCTCGACATGCTGCAATGCTACGCGGGGGGCGCGAATCGCAAGGTACGAGGCGCTGTCGCTGAGCTCAGCGCAGGGAGTCACCGTCGAGAAGCCGGCGAACCCGAGCAATAGCCAAGCAGAAGTAGTGCGCACGCTTCCCGCCGCTAGTGTGCGGCTGCGCCGCTCGCGGTGTGGTCCAGGAACTCGAGAATCGCCGGATTCACGAGATCCGGTCGGGTCTGCAACGTCCCGTGGCCCGTGCCCGGCACGATGAAGAGTTGTCCGTGCGGCACACCCCGGTATATTTCGACCGTCTCTTCCAGCGGCGTCTGATCACGGTCGCCGGCCATGACGAGAACCGGTGCCGTGATCTTCTTGAGCTCGGCCGGGTCGATTACGACCGGCTCGATCCACATGAAGTAGCACTTACCGAGCAGCGTCATCCAGTGATCGGGACCGTCGGGGCTCACCCGCCCGTAGTCGGGTCGATAGCTCGGCGGCAGGGAGTCGGATATTTTCTGCAGCTTCGCCGAAAGTTGCTCGGACGACCAGCCGCGACGCTGCCGCACCTCCTCGGGCGTCAGAGCGGAGCGAAGGTTGGCGCCCGAGATGACCACCCGGCGCACGAGCTCGGGGTGATCGCGCGCCAGCAGCAGGGCAATGTCGCCACCGTCGCTCTGCCCGACCACATCGACCGGACCGAGACCCAACTGCCCAATGACGGCTGCGGTGTCATCTGCCATGAGTTGGTAGGAGAGCGTCCACGGGCCGTCGGGACTGTGCCCGTGGCCGCGCTCGTCGATACCGATGACGGTCCGGTGGGCGGCGAAGTAGTCGCGCTGCTTCGCGAAGCTGCTGTCGAAGAACGTCATGCCACCGTGCAGAAAGAGGAGCGGCTGCCCGTGGCCGAAGGTCTCCGTGTAGAGCTTCGCACCGCGCACTTCGTAGAACCGGTGCGTGCCGCCGGAGCTTTCGGCGTACGCTGTCGCTGTGGTCGCGTCCGCAGCTTTCTGCGCCGCCACCGCGGCGCCGCCCGCCACTGCCGCCCCCGCAGCGCTTGCACCACCCGCCGTACCCGCACCCGCGCCGCCAACTGCACCGCCCGTGGCACCGCCAACTGCACCGCCCGTGGCACCACCAACTGCGCCCGCACCGGCAGCCGCCACGCCAACAGCGCTGCCGGCCGCGGCACCGGCCGCAGTGCCTGTAGCGCCACTGCTTTTGGCGCCGCCAGCCACGGCCGGCGCACCGGAGTTGCCTTTTACCGTATAGCCGCTGGTGACCAAGAATCCCTTCTGCTCCGCGTCCGCGCAGCTCAAGGGGGAGACGGCAGCATTCCTGAGTCCAGTCATCCCGTCGGCGCGCACGAACGCCTCGCCGGCTACGCCGTTCTTCTCGGTCTTGCCCGTCTTCGGGTCGACCAGGCAGTAGTAACGGTGCGTGTTGGGGGCCGCTCCGACATCGAAGTGTCCGCGCACCACTTCGCGCCTGAGGTCTTCGTCGAATCCCTGCTTCACGCTCGCGAAAAAATCCTGCTTGATGTCTGCGGACTGGGCTGTGCCCGCGGCTGCGCCACCGCTTTGGGTTCCCGACGGCGGCTCGGCCCAGGCCATCCCGGCCACACCGGGTAACAATAGCGTTGCGGCAACAAAGTACCGGCAACGCGGAATTCGTTCCGCAGTGTTCAAGAGCCCCCCACGCGACGCTTTGGCGCCGATTCTAACGGCTCGGGTAAGCCTGTCGAGCTTGCGTCCGGTGGGCGCTCGCGACTTCAGGGCAGCGGATTTGCGCTGAAGCGCGCGAAAAAACTCGTGCTGTGCCACTGCGGCCGGTCGGGGGCCTCGGCCACGCGAGTGATGAGCTTCAGCAGAAAGCCGTTGAAGGCCTCGGCCGCCGCCAGATCCACCGGCTGACCGAGATCATCGGCCTGGGCGTGGTAGCGATTCGAGAACCAGGCGGTCTGGGTCTGCGCCTCCGCGGTCCCGGGGCGCGGGGAGATCGCGGGCATGAGTGCGGGAATCCCCCTGCGGATGAAGTTGTACTGGTCCGAGCGCACGAAGACCAGATGGTCGGGGGCCGGGTCCGGCACGAGTTGTACGCCGATCTGGGCGCACACTGCGCGGGCATCATCGCCGAGCGTGCTTTCCTCGGCCCCGTAGCCGACGATTCGCGTGAGCGGATATAGCGGCAGAAACATATCCATGTTGATGTCGGCAACGATGGTGCCGGCGTGCCGCGTCGGGTGGGCCGCGAAATAGCGCGATCCCAGCAGGCCCTTCTCCTCGCCGCCCACTGCCACGAACAGCACCGAGCGGCGTGGACGGCGACCGCTCTCGTGCAGCGCCCTCGCCACTTCAAGGAGCGACGCCACCCCGGAGGCATTATCCATGGCGCCGTGAAAGATCCCATCGCCATGATCGGGCGTGCCCGTCCCAAGGTGATCGAGATGTGCCGACAGTACGATCGCCTGCGAAGCGAGGCCGGCATCGCTGCCCGGCAGCTCGCCGACGACGTTGTCGGCGGTCGCGTGCGAGCGCGTGGTCGCCACCTGCGCCTTAAGGCTCTGGTTGAGTGCAAAACGCGGTAACGGCCTATGGGCATCGGCGAGCGCAGTCAATTCGGCGAAGCCGCGCCCGCTATCCCGGAAGAGCTTGTCGGCGAAGGCGTCGTTGAAGCGCGCCGTGAACATCGGGCCCTGATAGCGGCGCAGTGTGACTTCCTCGAGCAGCATGCCCGGCTGTACCGAGGCGGCCTTGATCCTTTCCCAGGGCACCTCCCGGTTCTTCGGCGCGGTGATGCTGATCAGGCCGACGGCGCCCGCTGACTCGAGGAAACGGGGAAGTACTTCCGCATACGCGTGGGCGCGCTGTGCGCCACTGAGAACCGCGGGTCCGCCCACCAGCACCACGACTATCGCACCCTTCAGCGGCAGGCCGACGAAATCGTCATAGCCTGCCTCCGGCAGATGAATACCGTAGCCGGCGAACACCAGGGGACCGCTGACGCTTGCGGGTTGCAACGCGCCTGCCCCGAGTACCAGGTCATCGCCCACGCTGAGCGCTTCGCTGCCCTGGCGGTGCGTCAGCGACACTGCCGAGCGCTCCGGCAGGACGGTCTGCACCTCGTAGCGCACCGTCTGGAAGTAACCCTCGTCCCCGGCGGCGGCGAGGCCGAAGCGCCGCATGGCGTCGGCAACGTAGACAGCGGCCTTGCGATAGCCCGCGCTTCCCGTGAGCCGCCCCTGAAAATCGTCGGACGCAAGTACCTCGATGTGCTCCCACCAGAGACTGGTGTCCTTGCTAGGTGGGTTGCTCGATGTCGCGGCGCCACTCTGTGCGAGCAGCAACGGCACGAGCGCTAGCAGCGTCGCCGCGCCGCGGCCGACGTGGCGAGGTCGAGCTTTCATGCTGCGGAATCCTCCAGTGCGTTGGGCGGCTGCGCACGGGTGCCGGTAAGATAGTTCCGAACGAGCGGCGTGATGGGCACGGTACTGCGCGCGTCCGAGGTGCGCAACGTCATCGAATTCCCGCAAGACACCCACGACACCGCACTCACCACGCGGCTGCACGATGCACTGCACAGCAGCGTGACGCGCGCATGTTATTGTTCAGCGTTCGATGAGTGCTGGCTAAGCGACCTGCGGACGCTCCACCCCAGCGGGTGAAGGAGTGCCCGGTGCCGGGGGTGCCGTTCCAGGGGTAAATCGGGGGGTCCAAGGCCCCCCGCCCCGGGGAACGCCAGGGTGTCAACGCGCACATCTTGTGCGCGTTAAACTGCCTCTGGTGCAATGATGCCCCGGTCCGGTCGTGAGCGCAGACCGGGAGGGAGGGTGCAATGGAGCGCTACAAAAGGTTTCTCGGAGCTGCAGCGGGCTGCACGCTGCTCTGCATTCTTTCGGCCTGCGGAGACGACGGCTCGGGTACCGGCAACCCCATCCCGTACGCTGGCGATGCCGCCACCCCCAGCGGACTGATGCAGGCCAGCGACGGCAACTTCTATGGCACCAGCACAAACGGCGGCCTGAACAGCCAGGGTGCCTTTTTCAAGGTCACCCCCGCGGGCGCCGAGAAGGTGCTCTATTCGTTCGTCGGGGGCGCAGGCGACGGTTCGAATCCCGAAGGCGTGATACAGGGCAAGGACGGCAACTTCTACGGCGCTACGGGCGCCGGCGGTATCGGTTCCTGCCCGGGCGGCTGCGGCATCATCTTCAAGATCACCCCGGCCGGAGCCGAGTCGGTGCTGTACTTCTTCACCGGCGGCAGCGACGGGGGCAGCCCCAACGACCTTCTGCTCGGCAGCGACGGAAACTTCTACGGGGCCGCCGCCCTCGGCGGCTCCACGAACGCCTCCTGCAACGGTCAGGGTTGCGGCGTGGTGTTCCGTTTGACCCCCTCCGGTACGCTGACGACGCTCTACGCGTTCCAGGGTGGCCTCACCGATGGAGCCGAGGCGGCATACGTCATTCAGGGTAGCGACGGGAATCTCTACGGCAACACCGTCTACGGCGGGAGTTCCGACAACGGCACCGTGTTCCAGCTCACGCTCGGTGGCGTCGAGACCGTCCTGCACTCCTTTGCGGGTCAAAACGATGGCGCAATCCCATTCGCGCCAATTACCCAGCACGCCAACGGCTTCCTCTACGGCACGACGCAGTACGGCGGCACGTATTCCAACGGCACGGTCTTCGGCATAAGCCCGAGTGTCGCCGGTAATTACGCCATGCTGCATGCGTTCGCGGGCACCACGACCGAGGGTGCCAACCCCGTGGCGACGGCCCTGGTTCAGGGGAGCGACGGCGCCCTCTACGGCACAACCAACTCCGGCGGAAATCCGAACTGCGCCGGCGGCTGCGGCACGGTGTTCAAGATCACGCTGGGTCCGGTGCCGGTTTGCCCGGTGGGAGTAACGGCTTGCCAACCCGGAGTCACATCCTTCTCGACGCTCTATCTGTTCGGCACCGGCGCGGGCAACGTTCCACCGAACCCGACCAGCCTCATTCAGGCCAACGATGGCAACTTCTACGGCACCACGTCCCAGGGCGGTGGCAATGGCTTCGGCACGGTCTTCAAGATGACACCGGCCGGGGAAACAACGGTGCTGTATAACTTCGGCACCAATCCCTAGCGCGGCCGCACGCACCGCAGCGGCTCAGCGGCGCTTCGGCGCGCCTGCGCGACGCCGTGCGGCGCGGCGTTGTCCCCGTGTGCGTCGCTCGCGCTGATATGGATTGGCGTCGGTCCGATACTCGATGAACACCGGCGTCGCGAACAGATCGTAGGACTTGCGGAACACGTTAGCGAGGTAGCGCGTATAGGCCTCGGGAACCTCCGCGGTCTGATTGCCGTGAATCACGATGCGCGGCGGATTGCGCCCTCCCTGGTGTGCGTAACGCAGCTTGATGCGCCGTCCCCGGACCACGGGCGGTTGATGCGCCGTGAGCGCCTCCTCGAGAGTGCGCGTCAGCTCGCGGGTCGGCAGGGTCCGCATCGCGGCCTCGTAGGCACGTACCGTCGACTGCATGAGCTCGCCTACCCCCGTGCCGTGGCGCGCGGAGATGAAATGCAGCGGCGCAAACGGCACGAAATCGAGTTTGAGTGCCAGCTGGCGGCGGATCTGCTCGCGCTGCTCGGGCGCGATGCCGTCCCACTTGTTGACGGCAATGATCAGGGCCCGCCCGCGCGCGAGCGCCAGCCCGAGCACACTCGCATCCTGCTCACTCACCGTGTCGTGCGCGTCGAGTACCAGTATGACGACGTGCGCCCCATCGATCGCCTGCAGTGTCTTGGCAACGCTCGCGCGCTCGACGACGTCCTCGACTCGCGACCGTCGGCGCAGGCCCGCGGTGTCGATGAGCTGGAAGCTGCGGCCATCGCGCTCGAAGGGGACGAGGATGCTGTCGCGCGTCGTCCCGGGCTCCTCGCTCGCGATCACGCGCTCTTCCCCGAGCAGGCGATTGACGAGCGTCGACTTGCCGACGTTCGGGCGCCCGATGATGGCGATACGTATGGCCGGCGAGCCCGGTTCTGTTGCCGGTGGCTGCGCCTCGAGACCGGCGAGCACGTGGCGCATCAGCTCCTCGCACCCCTCACCGTGGCTCGCGGAGATAGCAACCGGCTCGCCGAAACCAAGCGCGTGGAAATCCGCGGACACTACGTCGGCGTCGAGTCCCTCGGCTTTGTTAAGGGCCAGCGTCACCGGCTTGCCCGAGCGGCGCAGTTCGCGGGCCACGAACTGATCCTGCGGTGAAAGGCCGGCACGAGCGTCGGCGAGGAATATCAGCCGATCCGCCTCCTGCACGGCGCGCTCGGTCTGCGCACGCATCTGCGCCTCCATGCCGCTTGGATTCTCGACCAGCCCGCCGGTATCGATGACCACGTACGGGACCGGTCCCAGGCGGCCGAAGCCGTACTGCCGGTCGCGCGTAAGCCCGGGCACGTCGGCTACGATCGCATCACGCGTGCCGGTGAGCACATTGAACAGCGTCGACTTACCGACGTTCGGCCGGCCGACGAGAGCGATGACGGGCAGCATGCGCGCGGTGGGCGCTGCCCCAACCGCTACTTGTCCTGCGCCGGGAGTGGCGCCTCTGATACCGGCACAGGCTTCTTTGCCGTTGCGACCACACCCTTGATCGGCGTCACGCGGTAGGCGTTGATCTTGCCGGTATCGTTGATGACTACCACCATGTCACCGGCAACCACCGGCGGCGTGCTGACACGCGTGCTGCCGCTCGAGACGCGCGCGGCGAGTGCGCCGCTCGCCTTGTCGAGCCAGTGCACGTAGCCCTGAAAGTCGGCAACGACAATGGCGTCGTCCATGATGGCCAGCCCCGAGAGCCCGCGATGCAGCAGTGCATTCTGGCGCCAGATCTCGGCACCAGTACGCGCCTTGAGCGCCACCACCTCGCCGTCGGCATCGGAGACGTACAGCGTGTCCTCGTCGAAGATCAGCCCGTGGTAGCTCGAGGCCTCGTGCGACCACCAGATCTGCCCGGTGTCGAGAGCGAGCATCGCCACGCGTCCCTGGAAACCGACGGCATAGACATCGTGACCGGAGACCATCACCTCGGAATCGATGTCGGAGAGCCGCTCGAGCTCCGTGCGGCCGTGCGGCGGGGTCACCGTCGCCTCCCACTGCACCGAGCCGTCGTTGCCGTTGACGGCGAGCACCTTGCCGTTGTCGAAGCCGCACAGCACCACATCGCCAACGATCAATGGACGCGCAGTCCCGCGCAGCGACAGGCGTGGGACCTGCTGTTCCTGCACCCACACCTCGTGCCCGTCAGAGGGGTCCAGACCGTGCAGCTTGCCGTCGACAGTGCGCGCGGCGATCAGCCGCTCGGAGATGGTGGGGGCCGCCAGCACCTCGCCGTTGAGACGAACTTTCCAGCGCGACTTCCCGTCGGTAGCGTTGAAGGCGAACAACTGTCCGTCGCTCGAGCCAACCAGCATCAGGTCGGCGCTCGCGGCCGTGCCGCCCGAAAGGGGCGCGTGCGTCGCGGCGCGCCAGACGACACGGCCGTTGGCCAGGTTGAAAGCCACGACGTCGCCGCGGTTGCCCGCCGCGTAGACACGGTTGTCGGCGATCGAGACGCCCAGCCCGAGCCGCAGCGGTCCGGCGCCTTTGTCCTTGACTGAGCCGTCCCAGACACGCTCGACGCGCAGGCTGGGTTCGGCCAACGGGGTGAGCTTGGCCGGCTCGTCGACGTTCTTGTCCTTCGAGCAGGCGGCGATGAGCAGCAGCACTGCCAGCGCGCCCGCAAGGAGCAGGTGCCCGTTGGAGTTCATCGAGCCTGGTGGCCGGCGCGTAGTAGTCATCGGGCGGCTGCCGGTGCGGCAGGCTTGGCCGCCGGCGCTGGCGGCGCAGCGGTGGTCGACAGGTCGGCGATTTTCAGCTCGAGCAGTGTCCCTTCGGCCCCTTGCGCCGCTGACTGCGCACTGCGGTACTCGCGCAGCGCCGCTGCCGTGTCGCCCTTGGCGTAGTACGCATCGCCGCGCACCTCGTGGTAGCGGCCCGCGAATGCGCCAGCTTGCTCGGGGTTGCCGAGCGTGGCGAGCGCGCTGTCCGCCTTACCCTGTGCGATCTGCACGCGCGCCAGACGCACCCGTGCAATGAGCGCCAGGTCGTGATCCTTGGAATGCGCGGAGACGGCACCGAGCTCGGCCGCGGCGCGATCGAGCTCGCCATCATCGACGTACACGCGCGCCGCCAGCATTTTCGCCTGGTCCGTGTAGGGTGAGGCCGAATAATCGCGCTCGAGCTCACCCAGCAGCACCAGCGCCTGGGAGCGGTCGCCGTGCTCGAGTGCCTGAACCATCTGCAGGTACTTTCCCCCCGCCGCGAGCGAGCGGGCATCGAGGTGTGCCTGCCACCACCGCCAGCCGAAGACCGCGCCAAGCGCGATGGCGACCGCCAGGAGCACCGCCGGCGCGTTCTCGCGGACCTGGGTTTTCACCCACTCCCATTGCTCTTTTTCGGACAGGTAGTCTTCCACAGATCCCCCTGAAGTTCATTCTCGCGACGCTGCCGCGGACGCCGCGGCGGCGAGGGCCGCATCGAGCGCCGGCGCCAGCTGCGCAACCGGGCACTCGCTCTGACCAGTGTCCGCGCGCAAAGGTTTCATGCCGACCACGCCGCGGGCAAGCTCGTCCTCGCCGACGATCAGTGCGAGCGCGGCACCGCTGCGGTCGGCACGGCGAAACTGCGCCTTGAAGTTGCCCGCGCCGAAGTTGAGCTCGAAGCGCACTGCAGGCCGCTCGCTACGCAGTCGCTCCACCAGCTGCAGCGCCCGCAACTCGGACTCCGCTCCGCTCACCACCACGTACACGTCGGGATGCGCTGCTGCCGGGGTGCGCCCTTCGGCTTCGAGCAGCGCCACCAGCCGCTCGACGCCCATCGCAAAGCCGACCGCGGGTGTGGCATCGCCACCGAGCTGCGCGATCAGGCCGTCGTAGCGGCCGCCGGAGCAGACGGCATTCTGGGCTCCGGAGGACGCGGTGATCCACTCGAATACCGTGCGGTTGTAGTAGTCGAGGCCGCGCACCAGGCGCGGGTTGATGACATAGGCGATGCCCACCGCGCGCAACATGGCGCACAGCGCCTCGAAGTGCGCGCGCGAATCGGCGTCGAGGTGCTCGGTGAGCAGCGGCGCGCCGCGAATCAGCTCCTGCATCTGCGGGTTCTTGCTGTCGAGGATCCGCAGCGGATTAGCGGCGAGACGCCGCTGGCTGTCGGCGTCGAGCAGTCCCTCGTGGGCGCGCAGGTACTCGATGAGCTGCGCCCGGTACGCGCGGCGACTGTCGGGGGTGCCGAGGGAGTTCACCTGCAGGGTGAGGCCGCTGATACCCAGGCGCTGCCACAGTCGTGCGCTGAGCGCGATCAGCTCCGCATCCACATCCGGTCCGGGGCAGCCGACCGCCTCGACGTCCACCTGCCAGAACTGGCGGTAGCGTCCGGCCTGCGGCGCCTCGTGGCGGAACATCGGCCCCAGGCACCAGAGCTTGTGGCGCTGGCCGCGCAGCAGGCCGTTGGAGATCAGCGCCCGCACGATGCCGGCGGTGGCCTCGGGCCGCAGTGTGAGGCTGTCGCCACCGCGGTCGATGAACGTGTACATCTCCTTGCCGACCACGTCGGTGTGCTCGCCGATCGCGCGCTCGAAGAGCTCGGTGTGCTCGACGAGCGGCACACGGATCTCCTCGTAGCCGTACGCGGTGAGCAGCTCACGGGTACACGCTTCGAGATGCTGCCAGCTGCCGATCTGTGCGGGCAGCACGTCGTTCATCCCGCGTACGGACTGGATCTGCTCGGACACGTCAGTCGCCGTGTGCAAGGCGCGGGGCGGCTGCGCTCGCGCGCCCGGAGGCATCGATGGAAAGATGTGCGCTGCCGTCGCGGTGCACGAGTCCGGCAATGGTCACAGGCTGACCGTTGAGCCGCAGCGCGACCGCAGGCGCGTTGCCGAGCACGACGCGCAGCGGCGGCGTGCCGCTCAAGGCGCGCTCACTGCCGCCGTCGATGAGGCCGCTCAGAAGCCGCCGTCCGCCGGCATCGGAGATCTCGACCCAGCTGAGCGCCGCGAAGCGCAGATCGAGCCGCGCCTCCCCCGGGCCGGGTGCGCGCAGCCCCGCAGGCAGCGCGCCGTCCGTCGCGCTGCGCGGCGGCTCCGCAGCAGCGGCCGCATCGGCAGCGGCGACCTCGGCGCTCGGTGCAGGGGCCGCTGTCAATGGCTGCCCCTTCTCGGCCGGCAGCGTGAGCAGCCACCACAGGAGTCCCACGATCGACACGCAGAGGACGCTCAGCAGCGCCGTCAGCAGCAGCCGCGAGGGCCGTGGCTGGGCCTCGCCGCGTGGAATGCGTGTTAGATCCGGCCGTGCCGCGTGGGCACTGCCAGCATAGAGCTCCTGCAGGGCGGTGGGCGACTCGCCGACCGCCTCGGCGTACCGACGCAGATGGCCGCGCACGTACACGTCGGCGCCGAGCGCCGCGAAATCCTCCGCCTCGAGCGCCTCCAGCACGCGCGGATCGACGTGCAGCTTCTCCGCGACCTGCAGTAGCGTGAGCCCCCGGCTTTCGCGCGCAGCGCGCAGCCGCGCGCCCGTGCCGCACAGCGGATTACCGCCAGCGTCACTCGCCACGGATGTCAACCGGGGTGATCGAGCCCGGCCAGGGCACGGGCCTGGGGGGTTTCCGGAAAGTCGAGCTGCAGTTTGCGGGCGTAGCGCTGCGCGGCCACGCGATCGCCCTGGGCGCGTGCCACGCGCACCCCGAGCAGCAGCAGGTCCGGGGTGGCAGTAAAGTTGCCGATGAAGCCGTCGATCCCGGCGCGTGCCTGGGTAAACTCGCCGTGCTGGAACTGCAGATCCGCGAGCTGGAACTCGGCTTCGGCGAAGGTTGGACTGACCTGCAGCGCGCGCACGAAGTAGCCGCGCGCGTCCTCGTCGCGCTTGGCGGCCCGCAGACAAACCCCGGCGTTGGTGTAGGCCGCTTCCGGCGTCTTGTAGAGCGCGTTATGCGCCGCCTCGAGGAAACGCTTCACGCCCTCGTCGGTACGGCCAGTCTGACACAGGTAGACCGCGTAGTTGTTCACCACGTTTGGGTCGTTCGGCGCGAGCCGCAGCGCGGTGCGGTACTCCTCGTCCGCCTTGCTCGCGTCACCCATGCGCGTGAACAGCATGGCGCGCGCGCTGTGCACGTCGGCGTTGTCCGGATCCTGCTTGAGGGCGCGGTCGAGCTTGTCTTTGGCCCGCGACAGATCGCCCTGGTTCATGTAGGCGATGCCGAGCTGCACGTTGTAGGCGGCGGCGTCCTTCTGATTGCCCGTATTCTTTGTCGTCGTCGTGTGGACGCACCCACCGAGGAGCAGCGACAGCAGCGCGCAAGCGAGCACGCGCGCCGGGAAGACACCGGAACTGGGATTGACTTGGCTCATGGTTGCACCGCGACGCCGATGACCTTGTTCCCGAGACGGACCGTGGTGCGATCGATGACGCGCCCGGCGAGCTGGCCGCAGGCGGCATCGATATCGTCGCCGCGCGTGCGCCGGATGGTCGCCAGAACTCCGCGCTGCAGCAGCTCGTCGCGGAAGCGCTGGATCACCGGTGCCGGCGAGCGCCGGTAGCGCGTGCCCGGAAACGGATTGAAGGGAATGAGATTCACCTTGGCAGGATGCCCCCTGAGCAGTCGCGCCAGGGCGCGCGCCTGCGCCGGGGAATCGTTCACACCGTCGAGCATCACGTACTCGAAGGTGACGCTGCGGCCGTTTTGCTCATCGAGGTAGTGCCAGCACGCCTCGAGTAGCTCGGCAATCGGATGCTTGCGGTTGATCGGCACGAGCTCGTTGCGCAACGCGTCGTCGGGTGCGTGCAGCGATACCGCCAGCGCTGCGTTGGTGGTCGCCGCGAGGCGGTAGATCTGCGGTACCAGTCCCGAGGTCGAGAGCGTCACCCGCCGCCGCGACAAGTCGAAGCCGAAGTCATCGAGCAGAATGTCGAGTGCCGGTACTACCTGGCGAAGGTTGGCGAGCGGTTCGCCCATGCCCATCAGCACGACGTTGCTGATGCGCCGCTCGCTGCGCGGCAGGAGCAACGCGCCCGCCTCTGCCGTTGCGGCGCCATCGCGCTGCTCCTCGCGCTCGAGCTCGCGCGCGGCGAGCCACACCTGACCGACGATCTCCGCGGTCGTGAGGTTACGATTGAAGCCCTGTTGCGCGGTGGAACAGAACGAGCAGTCGAGTGCGCAGCCGACCTGCGAGGATATGCACAGCGTGCCGCGATCCGGCTCGGGAATGAACACCATCTCGAACGCCTGGCGGGCGTCAGCCTTCAGCAACCACTTGCAGGTGCCGTCGGCGGAGCGCTGCACCGAGACGATCTCCGGGGTACGCACTTCGGCGGCGGCCGCGAGACGTGCGCGCAGCTCCTTCGCCAGGTCCGTCATATCGGCGAAGCAGCCGGTTCCGCGCTTGTAGATCCAGTGCATGAGCTGGCGGGCGCGAAACGGCTTGCTGCCGAGTTGCGCCACGAAAGCCTCGAGTGCCGGCCGCGGCAGGCCGAGCAAGTTGGTGAGTGGTGCGCGTTGCGCCGTCATGGCAATTGGCGCGCGCCCTCAGGCGCGCGGGTGCAGCTCCGTGGCGCTGAAGAAATAGGCGATCTCGCGCGCGGCGGTCCCGGGCGCGTCCGAGCCGTGTACCACGTTCTGCTCGATGCTGCTCGCGAGGTCCGCGCGGATCGTGCCCGGTGCGGCCTTCTTCGGGTCGGTCGCACCCATGATGTCGCGATTGCGAGCGATCGCCTCCTCGCCCTCGAGTACCTGCACCATGACGGGCCCCGACGTCATGTAACGCACCAGGTCTCTGAAGAAGGGACGCTCCCGGTGCACGGCATAGAAGCCCTCAGCGTCGCGCTGTGACAGGTGCAGCATGCGCGCCGCGATGATCGACAGGCCGGCCTGCTCGAAGCGGCGATAAACCTCACCGATGAGGTTGGCGCGTACGCCGTCGGGCTTGACGATGGACAGGGTGCGCTCGAGCGCCATTCGCTTTGACCTTTCGAAAACCTAAGTGCGCGTGGGGGAGTCCTCAGCAGCGCCGTGCGGATGAGGATCGGGCAAGCGGCGCAGTCTACCTTGGGTGATGCGCTCACGGCAATTTGCCGCGCAGCGGAAGTGCCGGTTCGGCAAGGACTTTTTGCCGTGCCGCCGGCGGCGAGCGCCGCGGATCGGGCAGCGGCGCGGTACGCGTAACGTCAGACCGAGAAGCTCTCCCCGCAACCACATTCACCCTTGACATTGGGGTTTCTGAAGCGAAACGCCTCGTTGAGACCCTGCTTCACGAAATCCACGATCGTCCCATCGATGAGCGCGAGACTCGCGGCGTCCACGAATACGTGCACGCCGCGGTCCTCGAAAATGGCGTCCCCGGGCTCGGGGGCATCGGCGTAATTCACGACGTAGGCAAAGCCGGAGCATCCGGTCTTGCGCACGCCGAGACGCAGCCCAATGCCGTGGCCGCGCGCGGCGAGGAAGCTCTTGATGCGGTTGGCTGCCGATTCGGTAAGTGAAATGCTCATCGCCTCGTATCTTAGCGCCTTATACCCACTGCGAGAGACAGGCGCGTAATGCGTCTTCGACAATCAGCAGCCGCCCTAGTTTCTCGACCGGGATACCGCGTGCTGCCGCCCATTCCGCCGGCGAGCCCGGAATTAACGCCGCCCGTGCCCGCCCTGGCAGCTGACCACACAGCCAGGCTGCCACGTTCGTAGTATGAGGGCAGGCGTAGGCCTGAAAGCGTGCGTCCTTCACAGTGCCGTCGGCGACCAGGAGCTGAAAGCGCACCCAGGTGTCCTGCCCCGGGCCACCGCCCTCGCCGCTCACCACCGCAGCGCCCGCCGCGTGGCCGCCGATTGTCCAGCGCCCGGGCGTGCGCGCGGTGGCGGCGTCCGGGGACAGCGCACGCAGCGGCGCGAGCTCGTGTGCGACGCTACTGACGGCTCGCTCGATGTCGGCGTCGGCCGTGAAGCGCCCGAAGCTGAAACGCAGCGAGCTCTGGGCGAGCTGCGCCGGGCGGCCGAGCGCGCGCAACACGTACGAAGGCTCCGGGGAATCGGAGCTGCAGGCCGAGCCAGTCGACAGGGCGAGCGCGGAGAGTGCGGCTACCAGACTTTCGCCCTGCACGCCCTCGAAGGACACGTTGAGAATCCCGGGCACTCGTGGCGCGGCGGCACCGTTGAGGTGCATGCCGCCGAGTGCCGCAAGTCCCCGCCAGAGCTTCTCGCGTAGCCGCGTCAGACGCGCGCCCTCGGCTGGCAGCTCGCGCACCGCCAGCTCACAGGCGGTGCCGAATCCCACGATCTGGTGGGTGGGAAGTGTCCCGGGGCGCAGGCCGCGCTCCTGTCCGCCACCGTGGAGGAGCGGCTGCAGCGAGCCGCGGGCGCCACTGCGCACGTACAGGGCGCCGATGCCCTTGGGGCCGTAGAGCTTGTGAGCCGTGACCGAGGCGAAATCGAGCGGCAACCGCCCGAAGTCGACGGCCACCTTGCCCGCCGCCTGGGCGCAGTCACTGTGAAAGGCAATGCCGCGCTCGGCGCACAGTGCACCGAGGGTCGCCACATCCTCGATCACGCCGGTCTCGTTGTTCACGTGCATGACGCTGGCGAGGATCGTATCCGCGCGCAGCGCGGCGGCGAACGCCTCGGGATCGAGGCGCCCGGAGCGCGTCGGGGTGAGCCAGGTGACGCTGAAGCCTTCCTTCTCGAGCCGCCGGAACGTATCGAGCACCGATTTGTGCTCAGTGCGCACACTTACCAGGTGACGGCCGCGATGCGCATTGGCGCGCGCGCCGCCGAGTATCGCCAGGTTATTGGATTCGGTCGCACCCGAAGTGAACACGATCTCCTGCGGCTGCGCGCCGAGGAGCGCCGCCACCTGGACACGCGCGTGCTCGATGCGCGCCGCGGCCTGCTTGCCGTAGTCGTGCGCGGAGGACGGGTTGCCGAAGTCGCCGCCGGCGGTGAGGCACTCGCTCATCGCTTGCGCGACGAGCGGGTCGACGGGCGTGGTCGCCGCATAGTCGAGGTACAGCGGCGCGTGGCTCATGGCGGCGCACTCCCGGCGGTGCGCCGCCGGTTCTGCACGGCCGTGAGGATGCCACGCAGAATGTGGACCTCGTTCTCATCGAGCTCGGCGCGCTGCAGGAAGCGGCGGATGCGGCTCATGAGATGGGTGCCGCTCTGGGTGCGATCGCGGAAGTCGATCTCCTCGAGCACCGCGGCAAAGTGCGCGTAGAGACGCTGCATTTCCTGCGCCGTCGCGAGCGGTGCGGCGAGCGGTGCGCTCGCCACGGTCGCGCCGCCGGCGGCACGAAACAGCTCGTACGCCACCAGCTGCACTGCCATGGCGAGGTTCAGCGACGGATACGCCGCACTCGCCGGGATACGTATCAGGGCGTGCGCAGTCTCGAGCTCCTCGTTGGTGAGCCCGGTGCGCTCGGCACCGAACACCACCGCCGCCGGCGAGCGGCGCGCCGCCACGAGCAGGCGCTGCGCGGCAGCGCGCACGTCCACCACGCGGAAGTACTGATCGCGATCGCGCGCCGTCGTCGCGGCGACGTAGCCACAACCGGCGAGCGCCTCGGCGAGCGATCCCACCACGCGCGCCGCCGTCAGTACGTCGTTCGCCCCCGAGGCGCGCGCGGTAGCCTCCGGGTGCGGAAACTGCTGCGGGTTCACCAGCACCAGCTCGGTGAGCGCCATGTTCTTCATGGCGCGCGCCGCCGCACCGATGTTGCCCGGATGGGAGGGCGCCACCAGCACAATCCGAATCCCGGGGGAGTCCATCTGCTACGCTAAGGGCTCGGTCGTCACCGATCGATCAGACGAGCTTAAGGACCGTGCCGCCGCTTCTCAACATCGCCGTGCGCGCCGCGCGCCGCGCCGGCGAAATCATCGTCCGCAGCATGAACCGACTGGAGTCGCTCACCATCGCCTCCAAGGGACGCAACGACTTCGTCACCGAGGTGGATCGCGCCGCCGAGCACGAGATCATCGCCACCATTCGCCGCCACTATCCGCAGCACGCGTTTCTCGCCGAGGAGAGCGGCCGCAGCGGCACGCACGACACACTGTGGATCATCGACCCGCTCGATGGCACCACCAACTTCCTGCACGGCTTCCCGGTTTTCGCCGTGTCGATTGCCTGCCAGGTGCGCGGGCGCCTCGAGCACGCGGTGGTCTACGACCCGCTGCGCCAGGAGCTGTTCACCGCCAGCCGCGGCGCCGGCGCCCACCTCGACAATCACCGCATGCGCGTCAGTAAGGCGCGCGCGCTCGAGGGCGCGCTGATCGCCACCGGCTTTCCGTACCGCGCCAACACGCGCTATCTCGAAGCCTACCTCGACATGCTGCGTGCGGTCACCCTGCAGGCGGCGGGCGTGCGCCGCCCCGGCGCTGCGGCACTCGACCTGGCTTATGTCGCAGCGGGACGCGTCGACGCGTTCTGGGAAATCGGCTTGAGCCCGTGGGACACCGCCGCCGGAACGCTGCTCATCCAGGAAGCCGGTGGACACATCGGTACGCTCACCGGTGCGGCGTATCGCCAGCAGGGCCACGTCGTCGCCGGCACGCCTAAGGTGTACGCGGCGCTCATCGAGCTGCTCGCGCCGTTCGTGCCTGCGGAGCTGCGCGCAGCCTGAGCACGACGAAGCTCACCGAGCGCGCAGCGCCGCCGCCTCGCTCGCTTTCGCGGGGTCGCTTGTGTAGAGTCCTCGGCAAAAATCGGGGGGTTGCATGGCGCGACAACTGCTTGCCACCAAGTCCATAGCCGAGCTACACCAGCAGGAATCCTCGGGCAACCAGCTGCGGCGCGCGCTCAATGCCACGCATCTGACACTGCTCGGCATCGGCGGCATCATCGGCACGGGCATCTTCGTGCTCACCGGCACGGCCGCAGCCAACCACGCGGGCCCGGCGCTGCCGCTGTCGTTCATCATCGCGGGGATCGGTTGCACGCTCGCCGGACTCTGCTACGCCGAGTTCGCCGCCATGATCCCGGTCTCGGGGAGCGCCTACTCCTACTCCTACGCGACGCTCGGCGAGGGCATCGCCTGGTTCATCGGCTGGAACCTGGTGCTCGAATACATGTTCGCCGTGGCGACGGTCTCGGTCGGCTGGTCCGGCTACGCGGTGAGCCTGCTCGAGCAGCTGCACGTTCACATTCCCGCCGCACTATCGCTGGCACCGCTCGATCAGGGCGCCGACGCGCTGCACTGGGTTGCTACCGGAGCGATCATCAACGTGCCCGCGATTTTGATCGTCGCCGTCATCGCCACCATCTGCTACATCGGCATCCGGCAATCGGCCGCGTTCAACTCAATCATCGTCGCCATCAAGGTGACCGTGATTATACTGTTCATCATCTTCGGTGTGAGCTTCGTCAACACGGCGAACTGGCATCCCTTCATCCCACCCAACGCGGGGCATACCGGGGTGTTCGGCTGGAGCGGCGTCATGGCGGCTTCGGGCGTCATTTTCTTCGCTTACATCGGCTTCGATGCCGTCTCGACCGCCGCCCAGGAAACCAAGAACCCGCAACGCGATATGCCGATCGGGATTCTGTCGAGCCTCGTGATCTGCACGATCCTGTACGTGATCGTGTCGGCGGTGCTCACCGGTATGGTGCCCTATCGGCAACTCGACGTGGCCGCGCCGGTCGCGCTGGCTCTTGACAGGTACCCGGGGCTGCACTGGCTGGGAATCCCCGTGAAGCTCGGCGCGGTCTGTGGCATGACCTCGGTAATGCTGGTCATGACGATTGCGCAGGCGCGCATCTTCTTTGCCATGGCCCGCGATGGGTTGCTGCCGCCGTTCTTCGGGCGTGTCCATCCGCGCTTCCGCACTCCTTCCACCGGCACGGTCATCACCGGTGTCTTTGCCGCGTTGATCGGCGGGTTGTTTCCGGTGAAGATCCTCGGCGAGTTGGTGGCGATCGGTACGCTCGCGGCCTTCGTCACGGTGTGCATCGGCGTGCTGGTGCTGCGGCGGACCCGTCCCGACCTGCCGCGCCCGTTCCGCGCACCCTGGCCGTGGTTCACCGGCATTGCCGGCGCCCTGGTGTGCGGCGGGATGATGCTATTTCTCGGGCCGGCGACCTGGGCGCGGCTGCTGCTCTGGACGTTGATCGGTGTTGTCATCTACGCCGCCTACGGTTACCGCCACAGCCGTGTGCGCCAGGGTGCGCACGGTGCGGCGACCGCGAGCCCGCGTACCGCCTGAGACGCAGCAGTCCGCCGCGGCGCGGCCCGCGGCCGGGCGTGCCGCGACAGGTCGCAGCGCGTCGCGCGCCCTTCAGGGCTTTTCGTCCGGGTGACCCTCCTGCGGGTAAGCGTCCGGCCGCCGGGCATCGAGCTGGCGCCGCACGCGCATGTTGATCATCTCCACGCCCACTGCAAATGCCATGGCGAAGTACAGGTAGCCTTTGGGGATCTCGAAGTGCAGCCCTTCACCCACCAGGGCCACGCCGATGAGCAGCAGGAACGCCAGCGCCAGCATCTTGATGGTCGGGTGACGGGTGATGAACGCCCCGATCGAGCGCGATACCCACATCATGACGAGGATCGCCACGACGATGGCGGCCACCATGATGGGCAGCTCGCGCACCAGGCCGACCGCGGTGAACACGGAATCGAGTGAGAACACGATGTCGATGAGCGCGATCTGCACGATCGCGGCCAGGAGACTGTTGCGCACCGGCGCGCCTGCCGCGGCGCGTGGCGGTCCCTCCAGCGCCTGGTGAATCTCGAGCACACTCTTGCCCAGGAGGAACAAGCCGCCGCCGAGCAGCACCACATCGCGCCCGGAGAAACTGCGGCCGGCGACATACAGCCAGGGACGCACCAGGTGCGTCAGCCAGACGATCGAGAACAGCAGTGCCACCCGCGTCAGCATGGCGAGCGCCAGGCCACTGGTGCGGGCCAGCGGCTGCAGCTGCGACGGCAAGCGGCCCACCAGGATGGAAATGAAGATGATGTTGTCGATGCCGAGAACGATCTCGAGCAGCGTCAGCGAGACGAACGCCAGCCAGACATGCGGATCCAGGCTCAGGCAGCAGCCCGTCGCTACGGCAGGTGATCGAGCGCCGCCTTCTTCACCGACGGGAACACGTGGTCCGCCGTCAACCCGCAGTCGAGGGCGATGGCGCTCGAGATATAGATCGAGGAATAGGTGCCGGCGATGATGCCGATCAGCAGCGCCGCCGAGAAGCCCTTGAGCACCGGCCCGCCGAGGAACAGCAGCGCCACCACGACGATCGAGGTGACCACTTTGGTCATGATGGTGCGCGACAGCGTCTGGTTGATCGACTGATCGAGCACCACGTCGGGCGGGCTGCGGCGGTTGGTCTCGAAGCGCTCGCGGATGCGGTCGAACACTACGACTGTGTCATTCAAGGAGTAGCCGATCACGGCAAGAATCGCCGCCACCACCGCCAGGTCGAACGACAGCTGCGTGAGAGAGAAGAATCCCAGCACCAGGATCGGATCGTGCAGCACCGCGAGGATCGCGCCGAGCGACAGCCGCCAGGTGTGAAAGCGGAAGGCGATGTAGGCGAATATCCCGAGCAGCGTGAAGAACAGCGCCCACATGGCGCTCACCTTGAGCTCGTTCCCAACCTGGGGGCCAACCACGTCGAGCTGCGTCACCTGCACGGCGGGGTCGACCGCCTTGAGCGCAGCCTCGAGCCGCGCCCGCACCGAGGCGGCGGTCTGCTGCGGATCGGGCGGCAGGCGGATGGCGATATCGCGCGAGGAACCGAAGTTCTGCACCTGCGGGTCGCGAAAGCCGGCGGTGGTGAGCCGGGCGCGCACGTCATCGACGTTCACCGCGTGCGGGAAACTGACTTCGGCACTCACGCCGCCGGTGAAGTCGATGGCGAGATTCAGGCCACGGGTGAAGAAGGAGCCGAACGCCACGATCATGAGAATCGCCGAAAGCGTGTACCACATCCGGCGCGTGGCCATGAACGGGAAACTGGTCTGGTGACTGAAGAATTCCACGGATGATCCTCGTGTGTGCCGTGCGCGGCGCCCTCAGATCGAGAGCCGTGCGATCTTGCGCCGGCCACCGTACATCAGCGTGAGGAGTGCACGGCTGCCCATGAGAGCCGTGAACATCGAGGTGGCGATGCCGAGCGTGAGCACCACGGCGAAGCCACGGATCGGACCGGTGCCCAGGACCCACAGCACCACGCCGGCAATCAGCGCCGTGATGTTGGAATCGGCGATCGCCGAGAACGCCTTGTCGAAGCCGGCCCGGATCGCGGCCTGCGGTGAGACACCCTTGCGCAGCTCTTCGCGGATGCGCTCGTAGATCAGCACGTTGGCATCCACCGCCATGCCGACGGTAAGGATGATGCCGGCGATGCCGGGCAGCGACAGCGAGGCGCGCATCATCGACAGCAGAGCAGTGAGCAGCACCACGTTGGCGAGCAGCACCAGGTCGGCGACCAGGCCGAAGGTCTTGTAATAGATCGCCATGAACACGAACACGCCCGCCATGCCGACGATGAGCGCCGTCACGCCCTTGTCGATGTTCTCGCGCCCGAGGCTCGGGCCCACGGCGCGCTCCTCGATTTCGTAGATGACCGTGGCGAGTGATCCGGAACGCAGCAGCAGCGCCAGCTCGCGTGCCTCACCGGCGGTGAGCCCGGTGATCTGGAAGTTGTTGCTGAACACGCCGCGAATCGTGGCGTCGTTGATGACTTCCTCGTCGGTCACCTCGCGCGACACCTTCTTGCCGTCGACTTCCTGGGTTTCGCGGCGCTTCTCGATAAGCACCACGGCCATGCGCTTGTTGAGGTTCCCCCGGGTAGTCCTCAGCATGTTCTCGCCGGCGCGAGCATCGAGGCGCACGTTGACGGCCGGCCCCTCCTGCGACTGCCCGCTCGTGGCGTTGGTCAGCTGGTCACCGGTGGCGATCACCTCGCGCTTGAGCAGCACCGGGTAGCCGAAGCGGGTGTGAGTATAGAGCTTCGAGCCGAGCGGTACGCGCCCGGTCTCCTTCGCCTCCATGGCGTTGTTCTGCATGTCCTGCAGCCGGAACTCGAGCGTCGCCACTCGGCCGAGGATGTCCTTGACCTCGGCGGAGTTCTGCACGCCGGGCAGCTGCACGTTGATGCGGTCGATGCCCTGGCGCTGCACGATCGGCTCGGAGACCCCGAGCTCGTTCACGCGATTGCGCAACGTGGTGATGTTCTGCTGGATGGCGTAGTCCTGGCGCTCGCGGATCTGCGTGGTGGTCATGACGGCGGTGATGGCGGAACCGCTGGCGAGACTCTCGGTGCTGACCGACAGGCCCTGGAGCGGCGTGTTGAGCGCGCTGCGCGCTGCGGACACGTCGGCCGCCGGCGGCAGCACCACTCGCACGGCGTTGGGTCGCTCGCTGCCGACGGCGACCAGCGCCACGTCCTTCACCGGGATGTTGGCGGCAGCGAGCGCACGGCGCGCGTCCGTGGCATAACCCTCGAGTGCCTGGCTGACCGCGGCATTGACATCGACCTGGTAGAGCAGGTAGAGGCCGCCGCGCAGATCCAGACCGAGCGGCATGGGACGCAGGCCCAGCACGCGCAGCAGCTCCGGTGTGCGCGGTGCGAACGACAGCGCCGTGATGTAGGTGCCCTTGTACTCCTCGTCGACTGCATCGCGCCCCGCAAGCTGATCGGGCACGTTGGCGAAGCGCACCATCAGCCGCCCGTTGTCGATGTAGCTCTTGACGAAATGCACATTGCGCTGGCGCAGGAAGGCTTCCACCGCCTGCATGGCGTCGGCGCTGACTGGGCTGTGGTCCTTGCGCGCGACCTGCAGCGCCGGGTCTTCGCCGAAGAAGTTCGGCAGCGCGAACAGCAGCGCGAGCAGCAGCACCACCGCGATGAGAATGTATTTCCAGCGGGCGTACTCGAGCATCTTCAGGCGCTCTTCAGCGTGCCCTTGGGCATGAGCTGGGTAACCTGCACCTTCTGCACCTTGACGCGCACGCCATCGGCCACCTCGAGCGTCACGAACACGTCGCCAACATCGGTGATGCGGCCGAGGAGCCCGCCGCTGGTCACCACTTCGTCGCCCGCGGCGAGCTTCGACACCAGCGTCTGGTGTTCCCGGGCGCGCCTTTGCTGCGGCCGTATCAGCATGAAATAGAACAGCGCGATGAACGCCACCATCAGCAGGGCAAACTGGAACTGTCCGCCGGCGGCGCCAGGGCCAGCCTGCGCCCAGGCGTCAGAGATCAAGCCATTCATGTGTGCGGTCCGGGCAGCGAAAAGGGCGGCATTATGCCACAGCATCGGCAGTGCGCCGGGAGGCGAGGAATCGCTGTGCCCACCCCGTGAGGCCGCCGGCACGGATGGCAGTGCGCAGCGAGCGCATCAGGGCGATGTAGAAATGCAGGTTATGAACGGTGTTGAGCCGCGAGCCGAGGATCTCGTTGCAGCGGTCGAGGTGGCGCAGGTAGGCGCGGCTGAAGTTGCGGCAGGTGTAGCAGTCGCAGGTGGCATCGATGGGCGACAGATCGGCGGCGTAGGCGCTGTTGCGGATGTTGATGACGCCCTCGGAGGTGAACAGGTGGCCGTTGCGCGCATGGCGGGTGGGGATGACGCAATCGAACATGTCGATGCCGCGCACCACCGCCGCGACGATATCCTCGGGCCGGCCGACACCCATCAGGTAGCGCGGCCGGCCGACGGGCATGTGAGGCACCAGCGACTCGAGGATGCCCAGCCGCTCTTCCTCCGACTCCCCGACCGCGAGCCCCCCGACGGCGAGGCCGGACCACTCGAGCCGTGACAGCGCCTCGAGCGAGGCGAGACGCAGTGCCGCATGCGTGCCACCCTGGACGATACCGAACAGCCCGCCGGGGGACTCGGCAGCTCCAGCGCGGTAATAGCGCGCGTGGCTGCGCGCCGCCCAGCGCATGGAGCGTTCCATGGACGTGCGCGCCTCGGCCTCGGTCGCCGGATACTCGGTGCAGTCATCGAGCGCCATGGCGATGTCCGAGCGCAGCGCGAGCTGCACGTCCATGGAGTCCTCCGGCGTCAGCCGCACCTCGCGCCCGTCGATCGGCGAGCGAAACTGCACGCCCTCCTCGCTGATACGTCGCAGGCTGCGCAGGCTGAATACCTGAAAGCCGCCCGAGTCGGTGAGCACCGGATGCTGCCAGTGCATGAAACGGTGCAGTCCGCCGTGGGCGGCGATGATCTGCGGTCCCGGGCGCAGCATGAGGTGAAAGGTGTTGCCGAGGATGATCTGTGCACCGAGACCCTCGAGCTCCTCGGGGGTCATGGCCTTCACGGTGCCATAGGTACCGACGGGCATGAATGCCGGCGTCTCCACCACGCCGTGCGCGGTTACCAGGACACCGACGCGCGCGGCACCGTCGCTCGCGAGCACGCTGAAGGAAGGAATCACGCAGACCTCCGCGTGAGCAGCATGGCGTCACCGTAGCTGAAGAAGCGGTAGCCTGCCGCGACGGCATGGCGATAGGCGGCGAGCACATGATCGCGACCCGCAAAGGCACACACCAGCATGAGCAGCGTCGACTCGGGCAGATGAAAATTGGTGAGCAGCGCATCGCTCACCTGAAAGCGAAATCCCGGCGTGATGAACAGCCGCGTCTCACCCGACCA
>Ga0187783_10000745_pt1 | contig 23895 bp, 19 predicted proteins | sample 1015_SJ02_MP02_2_FD_132471 | JGI IMG/M metagenome (GOLD analysis project Ga0187783, IMG submission 132471) | Tropical peat soil microbial communities from peatlands in Department of Meta, Colombia - 1015_SJ02_MP02_20_MG | ecosystem: Environmental > Terrestrial > Soil > Wetlands > Peat | place...
CGGAGAAGGAATCCGGGACCTCCTGGTGAGCTATCGTTCCGGTGACATGTGGGCTCCCCAGGTAGAGCAGATGGAAGCGCTGCACGTGGAACTCGGCTACTTTGCCGACTGCATTATGAACAATAAAACACCCTTCAACGACGGCCAAGCGGGGCTGCGCATCGTGCGGATGCTCGAAGCCGCAGAAGTGTCCATCCAAAAGAGGGGAGAGTTCGTCCGCCTGTGAACGAGTTTTGTGCCATTACGTCCGACGTGAAGCTTGGAAAAGGGGTCAAGCTTTCCAAATTCATCAACCTCTACGGCTGCGAGATCGGCCCCAACACCAAAATCGGCGCTTTTGTCGAAATTCAGAGGAACGCCAAAGTGGGGAGCAACTGCAAGATTTCGAGCCACACCTTCATCTGCGAGGGCGTAACCATCGAAGACAACGTCTTCATCGGTCATAGCGTGACCTTTGTTAACGACTCCTATCCACGGGCCACGGCTGGCGATGGTCAACTGCAGACCGAGAAGGATTGGAAGGTAGAGACGACACTGGTCCGGAAAGGAGCCTCGGTCGGCTCCGGGGCCACGATCCTTTCCAACGTCGTCATTGGAGAAAATGCCATGGTCGGTGCCGGCAGCGTTGTGACCAACGATGTGCCGGCGAACGCGATTGTCGTGGGAAATCCAGCCAAAGTGTTGCGCTACATCTCGGAGGAGTCCAGAGTCTCCCAATGAGCGAGAGCGGAAAAATCGCCTTCTTAGATTTGGCCAGCTTACATCAAGAGCTTGAGGCAGAGTTGGTTCCCGTTTTCCAGAAGGCCTTGCGTACGGCGGGGTTTGTCGGCGGCCCGATGTTAGAGGAATTCGAGCGGGAATTTGCGCGATTTTGCGATGCGCAGCATTGCGTGGGCGTGGCGAGCGGCACCGACGCGGTGCGTTTCGCCTTGATGGCCGCTGGCGTGGAACCGGGTGACGTCGTCCTCACGGTCTCACACACGTTCATCGCCACGACCGAGGGTATCAGCCAGGCCGGTGCGCGACCAGACTTCATCGATATCGACGAACGCACCTACAACATGGACGCAGCCAGGCTCGAGGAGTATCTGGAACGCGAGTGTTACTTCGATCGCGAGACTGGTATGCCCTATCATCGCAAATGGCGCGCGCCTGTGACCTCCGTGGTCCCCGTCCACCTGTACGGGCAGATCGCCGACATGGATCGAATCCTCGAGATCGCACGCCGCTACAAGCTGATCGTTGTGGAGGATGCCTGCCAAGCTCATGGTGCGCAGTATTTTTCCAAACAAGAGAATCGATGGAGAAAAGCGGGTTCCATGGGGCACGCTGCGGCGTTCAGTTTTTATCCCGGCAAAAATCTCGGCGCCTGCGGCGAGGCTGGCGCGGCCACAACGAACAGCCAGGAAGTCGCACGCAAGATGCGCATGCTACGCGACCACGGCCAAGCGAAAAAGTACTACCACGACGTGGAAGGATACAACGGCCGGCTGGATGCGATCCAAGCCGGGATTCTGGCAGTGAAGCTGCGCCACCTGCCGGAATGGAACCGCAGAAGACAGGAGGTCGCCAAGAGATATGGCGAGCTGTTCTGCTCGGTCAGCGGTGTCGTCGCTCCCTATGAACCCAGTTGGTCGCGCGCGGTGTATCATCTCTACGTCATCCGCGTGGCGGATCGAGATGGCCTGCAAAGGCATCTGGCCGCCCAGAAAATCGACACCGGAATCCACTACCCCGTGCCACTTCATCTGCAAAAGGCCTATGAAAATCTGGGATACAAACAGGGCGATTTGCCCGTCACGGAGCGGATCGCTTCCGAGATTCTTTCGCTGCCCATGTATCCACAACTCTCGTTCGACTGCCAGCAGCGTGTTGTCCACAAGATCCTGGAGTTTGATCCCGTCGGCTCCCCCCGATAGCGCCCGGTCCCGCCGTCGTCGCTCGGCCTGAGAATAGAAGCGGCAGTGCTCCTACTGTGTCACCCTTTCGAACAGATCGCATGATCACGCTGTATCTGGCTCGGCCGCTGCGTTGGCTTGGGTCTGTGCACAATGGAGTGCGCATTCCCATTTTGCTGTATCACAGTATTTCAGAGCGCTCGGGCGATCGAGCCCACCCGTATTTTGTGACCGAGACGCACCCATCGACCTTTGCCAAGCAGATGAAATACGTGTACGACAAAGGTTACTCCACCATTACCTTGTCTGAAGTGCTGGCGTTGTTGCGTTCAAAGTCGTCTGACCGGAAGAAGCGAGTCGTCATCACCTTCGACAACGGCTATCGTGACTTCTACACGCACGCTTTCCCGATTCTGAAAGGTTATGGGTTCCGCGCACACGTGTTTTTGCCCACTGCCTACATTGGCCACCGGCGGCAGTTGCTCCAAGGCCGGGAATGCCTGACCTGGCCGGAAGTGCGAGAATTGGACGAAGCCGGAGTGGTTTTCGGCTCGCACACCGTCACCCGCTCCCAGCTGCACTCGTTTCCGATCTTCGATATCGAGCGTGAGATTCAGGAGTCGAAAGACTCGATTGAGAACGAGTTGGGCGCTGGTATCAGTTCGTTCTCCTATCCCTACGCATTTCCGGAGGAAGACCGCGAGTTCATGCACCGCCTGCGAGACATTCTTCAGAGTCATGGCTACCAGAATGGCGTGACGACCATTCTTGGATCGGTCCAAACTCATGAGGACCGTTTCTTCCTCCGACGCTTACCGGCGAACTCATACGATGATCTGGCACTGTTTCGGGCTAAGCTGGATGGGGATTACGATTGGCTTGGCAGCCCGCAGTACTTGAAAAAATTGATTGAGAGGCAAGTGCGAAGACACGAGCCAAGAGCAAGTTCGACGGACCCGGCGGTTGCCGCTCCCCAATAACCGCTTGCCAGAGGCACGCACACAACCATGGCCGAGTTGTCACTCGCGAGGTGCCGTGGAGTGCGGGTATATTCGCCACGCGGAGCCCTGTTGCCGGGGAATGACCGCAGACTTGACAGACGTGCAAGAGAAACGTATAGCTTGGTCGAGTGAGAATAGGGTGCAGGATGGGCCCCCGGCCCTGCCAGACCTGAAAGGAGAAGGTATGCGGGTCGGGGTGGTGGCGTACGCCTACTATGAGAGTAACAGAAGGCTTCAACAGTATGTGCATGCGCTTGTTCAGCGCGGCGACACCGTAGAAGTCATCTGCTTGAATCACGGGGGGCTGCCGGAAACCTCCGAAGGAGCTAAGGTATATCGCATACAGGACCGCAAACTGGGCCGAGAAAGTCTTCTAAAGTACGCTTTCCAACTCGCCCTGTTTATGTTGCGGTCCTTTTTCCTGCTGGCGAAGAAGCAATGGCAGCATCCCTACGACCTCATTCATGTCCATTCCGTTCCCGACGTTCTTGTTTTCAGTGCGCTGGTCCCAAAGCTCGCGGGCGTTCCGATCATCCTCGACATCCATGACATTCTTCCAGAATTCTATTTGTCCAAATTTCGGACCAAAAAGCGATCACTCTTCTTTAAATTCCTCGTCTTGGCGGAAAAAGCATCGATCGCATTTTCGGATCACGTCATTATCGCAAATCCGATTTGGCACGAACGCCTGCTGGAGCGGTCTGCCAGCTCCGACAAAGTGACCACCATTGGGAACTATCCCGATCCACAAATTTTTTTCCCTCGTCCGGAAAAGCACACCAACGGCAAGTTCGTTATGATTTATCCCGGTACCTTGAATTGGCACCAGGGATTGGACATTGCCATCCAGGCGTTCGCGAAGGTCGTGGAGGAAATACCAACCGCTGAGTTCTGGATTTATGGCGAGGGGCCGGAACGAGACAATCTTATTCAGTTAGCCCATCGCCTGGGCGTCGAAGCCAAAATGTTGTTCAGTGATTTCTTGCCCAGCCAGAAACTGGCCGATATCGTCGCGAGCTCGGATGTGGCGGTCGTGCCAAAGCGGTCCAACTCCGTTTTCGGAACCGAGGCGGCCAGCACAAAGATCATGGAATTCATGTCAGTCGGTATTCCGGTAATCGTATCGAGGACCAAGATCGATACCTTAATTCACTCTGATTCCACGGTTCGATTCTTTGACTCGGATGATCCAGACAATCTGGCCCACGCCATCCTGTGTTTGTACCGGAATCCGGCGCAGCGAAGACAGTTGAGGACGAATGCCCTTGCCTATGTTTCGGAGAACCGGTGGGAGAAGAAAAAGAGCGATTACCTTGCGATCGTGGATCGCCTCGTCGCTGAGGGTCACAGGAATGGTCGCGAGGACAACCAACGACCGAACTGACGGCGCGCGATTGGCCCGCGTGGTTGTTTTCAACCCGGGGGCGGACCGGGTGGCGCTTGGCGGTTCCAGCCGCCTCGGGCCTGCAGTTTTCTCGTGGAGCCCACCTAACTCTCTATGAACCAGCACTCGATACGCGATTGGAGCAGCGAAAGGAAAAACGGGGGACAGCTGTCCTTCGACTGGTCTCGCGGTCAGTTTTCTCCAAGGTTTTCGCAGTGATAGGTTCACAGCCACGACACCAATCGCGGGTCGCAACGAAGCTCGAAACCAACGACGAACCAGATTGGAAACACGGCGCGGGGCAACGTGGCAGTGTTGCTGACGTCGTGCAGAAGGATTGACATGACCCGGACCCGATACTGCGTCTTGCTGCTGTGCCTCATGCTCGCACCACGACACCTGCGGGCGTCGGCGACGGACATTTGGGTGACGCAAAACGGCGCAGGCTCTCAAAACGGCACCAGTCTAGCGAACGCCGCGTCTGTTAGCTTCCTCTCCAGTGGTGGCAACTGCGGGGGCGGCTCGTCAAAAGTAGGTCCCGGCACGACAATTCACCTCTCCGGAACGTTTACCTTTCCGCAAGGTGCCGCAGGCATCGTTTTCATGTCGTGCAGCGGCACAAGCGGCAACCCGATTTGGCTCAAGACCGAGCCGGGTTTCGTCTGCCAATCCCCAGCGTTTGGCTGGAACGTCGGCAATACTACAGGCGGCTGCTTCCAGGTAAACAACGACAATTACATCAAAATCGGCGGTGCCACCCCCTGTGGAACAAGCCCAGGAGCAATTCCACCAACCAGCAACAACTGCGACGGGACAATCCAGAATACTGCCTACGGTACGCCCTATGCTTTTTCGGGGTTTCAGCAATCTGGCGGCATCATGGTCACACGATGCACCGGATGCGAAATCTCGAGTATTGCGATCACCAACCTCTACGTGAATCTCGCGCCTTGGCCCATTGCGAGCATTAGCTGCTCAAACGGCAGCTGCACGGCGACCTGTCCATCGGCTTGTCCCGTGGGCGTCGGCATCCTTCTATCCTTCCCCGGGAACTCGCTGATCGGCTCCAACACTGCGAAATTCACGGTGACCGGAAATAAGGGCGGCAACACGATCGAGTTCACCGATGGTTCAGTGTCGGGAACGGCGTCGGGAGGCACGGCGGTAGACGAATCGACGGGCTCGCAGCATAACAATATCAACTCGGTTTTTTCGAGCAATGATGTGGGACTGTCGATTCACGACAATTACCTGACCAACGCCGGATGGGGCATACTGTTGACGCCACCGAGCGCTCCCACGTTTAACATCCGTTTCTACAACAACTACACGAACGGGATGGACCACATGTTTGCCGGGGGCCCGGCAGCTGGCTCCAACGGTGGCGCAGGAACGACCGGCGTGTATATTTATGGAAATTATTTCGGCAACATGAACAACTGGGACGACTCGATCGCCAACAACTATCACCACCATGACGGTGTGCATTTGCAGATCGATACGTGGGATAACCCGCAGAACTATTTTGAGAATGTCTACATCTACAACAACCGCTTTGGCGGCAATGCCGGAACTCCAAATGATTGGCTATTCCTGCGGGCCAGCACGTCCAATATGGTCATCTTTAACAACGTCGTCGGATGTCAGAACGGGAGCATGTTCCCCGATATAGTTGGGATAGGCGACCAGACCTACAAAGGATCCTTCACGACCAACCCGGCGCTTTACAACAACACATACACGTGTGGAGCGTACGGCGGCGGTGGTGCCGCGTTGATGTGGGCATCGACTGCGACAGGCATAATGTTCGAGAACAACTTCATCGCCAGTCAGAAATACCTTGTGACCACCAGTGCTCCCACCGCCGCTTTTTCCATGGCCGATTACAACATCTATGAGGCCCTCTGGACGGATTCGGGCATGCGGACAGGCGAGTGGCTGTTCAGCTGGCCGGGTCAGAACACGCGTTGCGACACGCCCTCTGTCTGTGACCCGAATTCCTCCATGTCGCAAAACAATCCTGCAGGTGCCTATTCGTTCCAGAACCTCATCGGGACAGGCAACGACAATCATTCGAAGGTCAAGACGTATGCTCAAGTGAATCTTGACAGCAACGGCAACCCGCGAGGGGGCTCGGCCATGGTTGGAGCCGGAGCAAATCTGACCAGTCTGTGTACGGGAGATCTCGTGCCACTCTGCGCAGACATTCTAGGGAATCCGCGCCCAACAAGCGGTGCGTGGAATATTGGCGCCTATCAAGCAGGCCAAAACACCTCGGCGCCCGCAGCCCCCGAAGGGCTCGCTGCGACTGTCACGGACAACTGAGTGCGCAGCTTCTGACTGTACAGCTCGATCCATCCGATCGAATCTCGCTGGCAATCAAAGACTCAGGAAGTTTATCCATCAGACGCTCCCTGCGAGTCAGGATCGCTGAACCCCTATGAAGCTTCTCGTAGCCATCGCCAGTTACGGAATCGCGAACGATCAATACTTGGCTCGGCTTATCCAGGAGTATCGGTCAATGTCGTTCGATGTCGACATTGTCGTGCTTTCCAATAGATCCAAGGAGGTAGCCCCCGGAGTCGAAGTGGTTGTGGTGGACCTTCGGGGTCAGAAGCCGTGGTCGCTTCCCTTTCCTCACAAAGCGATTTTTGCTAGCCGAATAAACGATTACGACCTTTTTGTTTATTCGGAGGACGATATCCTTATCACCGAGCGGAATCTTCGTGCCTTCCTGGAGATATCGGCGGTCCTTCCGGAAGGCGAGGTCGCAGGGTTCCTTCGTTTCGAGCAGAGCCAAGGTGGCGGACGGAATTTTCCTGACGTGCAAGGTCGTTTCCGCTGGGATGTGGGCTCGATACGATCGCGAGGCGAGTATACGCTAGCACATTTCACAAACGAGCACGCTGCCTGTTACGTTTTGACCCGCCAGCAGCTTCGGCGTGCCATCGACTCCGGCGGTTTCCTCGTAGGTCCACACGAGGGAAAGTACGATCTTCTCTGTACCGCCGCAACCGATCCGTACACGCAATGCGGTGTTCAAAAGCTGATCTGCGTCTCGCATATCGAGGATTTCATAGTTCATCACCTATCGAACCGATATGCGGGCACGAGTTTCGGTGTCGACGGACCAGAACTCGGTCGGCAACTGGAAGCGCTCGTGCGAATGGGGTCGAATGGCCACCGTTCGGCGTCTCTTTTCCAGACGGAGACCAAGCTCTGGGCAGCACGATATTCAAAGAGCTATTACGAACCCGCCCGAGCCGAGGTGCTTGGCTTAATAGCAGGCAGCAAAAGTGTGCTCTCGATTGGATGCGGCTGGGGTGCGATCGAGGCACAGCTGGTTGCGAAAGGGCTGCAAGTCTCAGCGATTCCGCTCGATTCCGTGATTGCTGGGTGCGCCGAAGCCAAGGGTGTCAGGATGGTTTATGGCAGCTTTCAGACAGCGCGAGCGAAGTTGGCTGGCGAACAGTTCGATTGTCTCTTGCTATCCAACATACTCCATCTGGTTGCAGATCCAGTCACCGTCCTATCGTCCTTCGGAGGTCTTCTTTCAGAAGGAGGAAAAACGGTTGTTCTGGAGCCGAATATCTTGCGACTCTCGGCCTATTGGGGAAGGATTCGTGGCGATCGGCGCTTTCAAGATTTTGGCAGCTACGAGAAAACCGGGATCCATTTGACTTCGCCCAAGATTGTTCGAGATTGGCTTCGGAAGGCCAAAATGGAGCCACAGCAGATGATCGAGGTTTTGTCGCCGCATGCTCAGAAACTGAGTCGTCTGCTGCTGGGCTTACTAGATCCGCTCCTGGCCTCGGAGGTGATTGTCGCCGCCAGGAAAATCTGACGGCGGCTAGCGGTTGTTGGGGGGCGATGGTTTTCGCTCGTTTTAGAGAGAGTTCCAGTTTCGCCATTCCGGTTCGGGAGGACAGATGTCCCTGAAGCATGCGATGCGGGATAGGGTAAAGCAAGCGACACGACATTCCGGCCTTTACTTGCCCTTAAGGAATATGTATCAGTTCGCCTGCAATCCCGGCAGTCGACAATACCGAAGGGAAGCGACATCGTTTTTTTCGCAGTTCATCTCCAAGAATGACCTCGTGTTTGACGTTGGAGCCAATGTCGGGGACTATACGGAGATATTTGTCGGTCTCGGTGGGCGTGTCGTGGCTGTCGAGCCCAACGCACGGTTGGTGCCAGTGCTCAAGCGAATCAGGCCGCGGGATCGGGTTGCCATCGAGTGCATGGCGCTTGGCTCCGCGGAGGGCCTGGCGAGTCTGTACTTGTGCGGAAAGGATTATCTCGCGACGCTGTCGCGTGACTGGATTTCGGTGGCCGAACAGTCCGATCGGTTCGCGGGTATCAAGTGGAGTCAGGAGGTGGCGGTTCCCGTCTCGACGCTTGATGCGCTCATTGAAAAATACGGAACGCCACAATTCATAAAAATTGATGTGGAAGGGTTTGAAAAAGAGGTGCTTGCGGGTCTGTCGACCCTAACCGGTTTCTTAAGCTTTGAGTTCAACAGCGAATTCACGCAAGGTGCGGCATCCTGTCTGGCACAGCCTTGCTTCTCTTCCGACACGAAGTTCAATGTGGTTATGGGATCGTGTCCGCCATTCCTCTTCGATCGGTGGGTCGGCCGCGATGAGATCCTTCGATTCCTGGAAGATCGAAGGTTTGTAAAACCTCATGCGAATGGCGACATCATCGCTTGCGGAAGAGATGGAAGGGCTTGTGCACCGCGAGAAGTCCACGGCAAATGACGAAGCCAAAATCATTTCTGAAAGCCGTGAAGTGGGCTTACGTCGGTAACTGGGGCGAGCGCGGTTTCACGGCTCTGTTCACGGTTGTCCTAGCCGGACTGTTGGGCCCCCGAGATTTTGGAACCGTGTCGATCGCCCTGATCTACATTGGGTTCCTCCAAATGTTTCTGGACCAAGGATTCCCGACCGCTTTGATACAAAGAAAGGAGCTCGAAGCCGAGCATTTGGATGCAGTGTTCTGGTTGGACCAGGTGCTCAGCCTCTTTCTCGTGGCCATCAGCATTTTGCTGAGCGGATGGTGGGCCGCGAAGAACCATGCGCCGGAGGTGGCCACCGTCATTTCTGTGATGTCGATCTGTATTCCCCTCCAAGCGCTGAAGGTCGTGCAAGTAGCGATTCTGAGCAGGGAGATGGACTTCAGGAGTCTGTCGATCCGGTCGAATGCGGCTGTGTTGGCTGGCGGCGCTGTGGGGCTCGGTATGGCCTTCACGGGATTTGGAGTCTGGTCTCTTGTGTGGCAACAGATTGTACGAGATTCCACGGCCCTCGCGCTGCTTTGGAAACTGAGTTCCTGGCGTCCCCGTTTTAAATTTTCATGGAAGCATCTCCAGAGTCTGACGAGGTTTTCCCTATCCAATTTTGTTGCTCAGCTTGCGCTGTTCGCGGAGGGACAAACCGCTTCTATTATTCTTGGGCTCCTGTTCGGGCCGATTGCGGTCGGCTTGTATCGAGTTGCCGATCGCATTTGCAACAGCGTCGTGACCATCGCCACCTCCTCGATTCAGTCCGTGTCTTTGCCCGAGTTCGGGCGATTTCAGGACAAGCCCTTGGAACTGCGTCAGAGTGTTCTCAGATGCGTTCATTTGTGCTCGGTCGGGACGTTGCCGGCTCTGGCGGGCCTGGCGGCGGTGAGCGGAACTTTGATGGCAGCTCTTGGGCCCCAGTGGACCCCCGCCGCCGGTGTTCTGAAGATCCTGAGCGTGCTCGGGATGTTTTTCATCTTCGCCTTCTTTACAGGTCCGTTGTTGCAAGCGCTTGCGATGCCCCGCCAACTCGCACTACTGGAATGGGCTCGTGTCGGTGCCGGAGTCGTAATCTTAGTGATTGCGGGTCTGATTGTTCGAAATCACTCGATAAGTTCCCAGCTGCTGGGTATTGCTCTGGCTCGCTTTGTGACGGTCACGTTTCTGATCACGCCTGTGTTTGTTATCATTCTGATGCGACTTTCCAAAGTATCTTTCGCCGAGTTGGTGGAACTCGTTGCCCCTGCGGCCATCGCCTCGGCAAGCGTGGTGATTTCGGTGACCCTGTTTCACCTGACGGGATGGCTGTCGAGCGGTAGGCCCATCTTTCTCTTAGTTGCGGAAGCCCTGATTGGGGCAGTCACCGGTCTGACAGTTCTGTTCTGGCTCGATGTGCAACTGCGGATGTGGGCCGCTCAGCTGCTAGAAAGAATTCTTGGCTACAAACTCGTTTCCAAGGAACTCGTCTGATGTCCACTACACAATCGTCCAGCGATCGATATCCCCCCGCGAGTGTGTCCGTTGTGATCCCGACCTACAATCGCGCGTATATTATAGGCGATGCGCTCCAAAGCGCTTTGGCGCAGACCTACCGCGATTTTGAAATCGTGGTCGTCGATGACGGATCCTCTGACAATACCCGCGAAGTCATTGAGAGCTTCCAAGACAGCAAGATCCGATATATCCGGCACGATCGAAATCGTGGATGCAGCGCAGCGGCGAACACTGGCATAGAGGCGGCCAGAGGGTCGATCGTCGCCTTCCTCGATTCCGATGATCAATGGAAACCAGAGTACTTGGAATTGCAGGTGAGGTTCTTATCCAGACATCCTCAGGTTGGCGTTGTCTTTTGTAACACGGTGATCGAGAATCGGGATGGAACTTCTTTTCCTCTCATGTCGGCTATGGAGGTGTTTCCAAATCTGGTCATGAAAAATGCCCCTTTGCCAGAATACGTCATCAGTTCCCGCCAAATCTACCTATGCCTGCTTCAGGAAGTGCCGGTGAAACCAAGCGCCGCCGTCGTGAGACGAGAGCTCTTTAAGCGGGTGGGTCTATTTAACGAGGCGTGGCCTTCGGGGACCGACTGGGACCTTTTTCTCAGGCTATCGCGAGTGACCGATTTTGGATATATCGATCGAACTCTCGTGCTTCAGGTGCGCACTGAAGACGCGACGCATCGTGTGTTTCGTGAGCAGGATAAGCTGTTTCTGATCAATATCTTCCTGAAGGAAAAGACCGCTCTTGCCAACGACCATGAGGCGCTCGTGTGCGTCAATCGGGGTCTCTCGGACTGTTACAATGGCTTGGGCTGGCACTACTTTTTGCATCGGCGCGATCAGGAATCGATGTCGACGTATTATCGAGGGTTCAAAGAAACTCGGGAGCTGCGACTCCTGAGAAAACTCGCTGCCGCAGCTTTGCGGATCGCATTCACTCGCGGCTCCGCGCTTCCTGCTGCGAGAGCGTAAATGAGTTCCGTGGAAAGCGTGGTTCCTTGCTATGGTAGCTGAGCAGGTGTGCAACGGTTTCGTGTCTCGGGCTAGGTACAGAGAAACAATGCGGCATTCCGTAAAGGTCGGTAACAGGGTCTAACGTATGTATATCCCTCCTGAGCACCCCCGAACCTTTGGCGGTGGCGCTGACGACACGACCTTAGTTCCGGCCGTGGCGGTTGCCCTGGTTGTCGCCCTCATATTGATCTTGGCGTTGCCCCGGAAGTATATGGTTTGGCCGGTTTCCTTCATGCTGTTTCTCGTGCCCTCCACTCAGCAGGTGTTGATCGGTGGCGTCCATCTGTTCGCCTTTCGGATCATCGTTTTGGTCGGCGCGATGAAAATGCTGCTGGCAAAAGCTAGCTCGCCGACGACTGCTCCGTCCGGCAGGTTCAGTGCAGTGGATCGAGTTTTTTTGTGCTACTCGATCTGCTCGGCATGTGCATCCATCGTGCTGTTTGCGAGCACGGACGCGTTGGTGAATCAAGTCGGCTTTCTCTGGGACTACATCGGTGGCTACTTCCTATTTCGCTATCTTATACAAGATGAGGAGGATATCTTTAGGGTCATCAGATGTTTTGCTGTTGTTGCTATGGTTGTCGCCGCCTGCATGCTCGTCGAGCGAGCTACGCTCCACAATATTTTCGGACAAATTGGCGGAGACGTGAGCCCGGAGATCCGCAATGGCCGTGTCCGGTGCGACGGGCCGTTTCGACACGCACTGACAGCCGGGGCGTTCGGTGCTACGCTCATGCCGCTTTTCCTGCTGGGATGGAAAAGTGGCCGGGGCAAAGCGCTTGCCGTAATTGGCCTGGTTTCCTCGATCCTGATAACCTGGAACTCGAACTCCAGTACCTCCTTGTTTGCTTTCCAGGCAGGTCTCCTGGCCCTGGCCTTTTGGCCACTGCGCCAGCGGATGCGCGTCGTGCGGTGGGTCATCGCAAGTGCTCTGATTGGCTTGCAAATTGTCATGAAGGCGCCGGTTTGGTTCCTGATTGCGCGTGTCGATCTGACAGGCGGATCACAGAGCTATCATCGCGCTGAACTCGTCGATCAATTCGTAAGGCACTTTTGGGATTGGTGGCTGATCGGAATAAAAAGTACGGGTTTGTGGGGCTTGGGCATGTGGGACACGCAGAACCAATTCGTCCTGGTCGGTGAAACGGGGGGATTGCTCGCCTTCATCCTATTTATTGCCGTGATTTCACGCTCTTTCGCGAGCTTGGGCAACGCCAGAAAGGTCGTGCAGGGCCAAGCAGAGAAAGAATGGTTTCTGTGGATTCTGGGTGCCGCACTGTTTTCCCACCTGGTGGCCTTCTTTGGTGTGAACTACTTCGACCAGTCGAAGTTTGCATGGTTTGCGGCGCTGGCGATGGTTGCGGCGGCGACCGCCCCCATCCTCGAACCGGCCTTGTTGGGGCAACGTCAAGCCAGTGCCTCGCTCAAGATTTCCCGATCCCCCCAGGTTCTGCCTTCGCCGGCGCCAGTGGTTGCCGGAAAAGCGAGTCGGCCAACAAACCCCCCGCCCGCCAAGAGTCCGGCGGCAACGCCCGCCGCGGCAGTGCCCGATCGACGATCCCGACCGACGCGCGCGTTCCAGCGACTCGGTGATGTCTGATATCTTTGAACCCAAGACCCAGGCGTTAGCGAACCCCATGGACAGCAACTACGTGGTCATCACTCCCGTTCGGGACGAAGAGGCCTATTTGCCTCTTTTGATCGAGAGCATGGTCCAGCAGACGATTCGCCCAGCGGAGTGGGTGATCGTCAACGACGGCTCGAAGGACCGCACGGGTGAAATCATGGAGGAGGCCGCCCGCAACTATGGATGGATTCGCGCCGTCCATCGGAAGGATCGCGGATACCGCAAATGGGGTGCCGGCATCATCGAGGCCTTTTACGACGGCTTTAATAAACTGCACTGCCGCAACTGGCGATTCATGTCCAAGCTGGATGGAGACTTGTCATTCGGCCCTGAGTACTTTGAAGGAGCGTTCAAGAACTTCGAGGGAGATCCCAAGCTCGGAATCGGGGGAGGGACTCTTTACCACTACGAGGGCGGAGTCAAGGTGCTGGAGCGAACGCCGACATTTCACGTCCGAGGGGGCGCCAAAATCTTCCGCCGGGAGTGCTGGGAGGCCATCGGTGGACTTTGGGTGGGCCCCGGGTCAGACACCTTGGACGAGGTAAAAGCCAACATGCTCGGCTGGACCACGATGAGTTTTTCCGACTTGCTGATGCACCACCATCGTCTCACCGGCGCATCTTGGGGCCCCTGGGGAGGGCTGGTGAAGGGCGGCAAAATCGAATACGTGTATAGGTGTCACCCCGCATTCCTCATGGCGAAATCCGCGGCTCATCTTTTTCGGCGTCCCTACGTTGTGGGCTCCATCGCCTTGCTCTGTGGCTACTTGACGGCTCTTGTCCAACGGACTCCCCGACTGGATGATCCGGAGCTTATTCGATACCTTCGGCGTCAGCAGCTGGCTCGGCTCTTCGGCGGCAAAACCATTTGGAAATAGGCGACCCCAAGCGCATTTTCGAATGAACCTTTCGATCATCTGTGTAAACTGGAACTCGGTCGAGTATCTCCGAGAGTGTATCGCCAGCATTTACGAGAATACGCAGGGAATTCGCTTCGAGATTATTGTGGTCGATAACGCTTCACCTCAAGGGGGCGTGGAGGGACTGAGAGAGGAGTTTCCCGAAGTCAAAATCCTCAGCAGCAGCCGAAATATTGGTTTTGCGGCAGCCAACAACATGGGATTCAAAAATTCGGCCGGGGAGTACGTCCTGTTTCTGAATCCGGACACCAGACTGATGGGTCCCACCATCAACATCCTGATGGAATCGATTCAGAAGCTACCCAATGCGGGAATCGTCGGATGCAAGATGCTGAACACCGATCTGTCCGTGCAGATCACCTCCATCCAGAAGTTTCCTACGATTCTCAATCAGATGATCACTTCCGAGCATCTGCAGTTGCGGTGGCCGAGCTGTCCGATTTGGAACATCGGGCCGCTGTTTTCTGAGCAAACGCAGCCCATTCCGGTCGAAGTCATACCCGGTGCGTGCATGTTGCTCAGGCGTTCGGTGTTCGAGCAAGTGGGCATGTTCAGCGAGGACTACTTCATGTACGCCGAAGACCTCGATTTGAACTACAAGCTCAAGCGAGCCGGCTACGTGAACTATTACGTCGGCGCAGCCACGATTATTCATCATGGCGGGAAGAGCAGTTCGCAGCAAGCTGTGAACCAGTGGGCGACGATGATGAAATATAGGGCCATGACGCGATACTACCGAAAAACGCGCGGCCGCTTCTACGAAGTCATGTACCGGACCGCTATGGGTTGCGTCGCGATCGGACGACTGGTGTTGCTCGCTTTGCTGTCCCTGTTCGTGAACCCTCTTCGGAACCAACAATCCCTCAAGCGATCCTCCGAGAAATGGAAAGTCGTATTGAAATGGGCCATTGGGCGCCAGAGCCTGGTGCTGGGAGATCGGTAGAAAGAGGCGCATGTGTGCGGCATCTGCGGCAAACTGAATTTTGACCCTCAGGCGGCCGTTTCCGCTGCCCTTTTGAAGAGGATGGCGGATACGATTCACCATCGCGGGCCCGATGACGAGGGCTATTACACGTCGGGCCCCGTAGGGCTGGGTTTCCGCCGATTGTCCATCATCGACTTGAACACGGGTCATCAGCCCATCTCGAATGAAGACGGCTCTGTCTGGATCGTTTTCAATGGGGAGATCTATAACTATCAGGAGCTTCGGGAATCGCTCTTGAGCAAGGGACATCGATTCAAGACCCAGACCGATACCGAGGTCATTGTTCACCTCTATGAAGAGTATGGAGAGGGCTGCGTCGAAAAACTACGCGGTATGTTTGGATTTGCGCTTTGGGATGAAACGAACAAAACGCTGTTTCTCGCGCGCGACCGGGTCGGTATCAAGCCGCTGTATTACTGGCTGTCGGAGAGGTCGCTGGTCTTCGGATCGGAAATCAAGGCGATCCTGGCCGATCCAGAGGTGAAGGCGGAAGTGGTTCCGGAAATGATTGATCGATTTCTGACCTTTTACTACGTCCCGGGCGAAAAAACGCTGTTTCGCAACATCTTCAAGCTGGCACCTGGGTGCTGTCTCGCACTGAAGGCCGGCAAGGCCCGCACCCGGCAGTATTGGGATTTGAAATTTGTCCCCACTCCTCAGAGTGTCGCGGAGGCTCAAGAAAAGCTGGTCGAGCTGTTCGAGGAGTGTGTCCGTCTGCACATGATCAGCGATGTGCCGGTGGGATTTCTGTTGAGCGGAGGGATTGACTCGACTGCGATGCTGGGCTTTGCGGTCGGAAAGACGGATCATCCGCTCAGCAGTTTCACCCTTGGCTTTTCTGCATCCGGCCTTCCAGACGAGAGGCCCTACGCACGACTGGCGGCCGAAGCCTGCGGTTCCGAACACCACGAGATGACGATCAGTTACGACGACTTTGCGGATTTTCTACCCAAATTCGCTTGGCACATGGAAGAGCCGGTCTGCGAGCCCCAAGCCGTTGCGCTCTACTACGTCTCGCGGTTGGCCAAAGACTACGTGAAAGTACTGATTTCAGGCGAGGGTGGGGACGAAGCGTTCGCCGGATATTATGCGTACCAACGCGTGATCTGGCTCGAACGGCTGAAGAGCCTGCTGGGAGGCTTGGCCGCTCCTGTCTCGTCCGGCCTCCTGTTCCTGAACCGGGCCCTGAAGTCGCCGCGCATGAGAAAGTACGGCCCAATGCTAGGCATGCCGTTTGAGGACTACTACTACAGCCGCACGTCCAGCCCATTTCTCTATTTCAACCGCCACGGCAACGAGTTCTATTCCTCGAGTTTCGCAGGCGAGATTGACAAACAGTCCTCGAGCACGGTGGCCAAGCGCTACCTGCGCAGCGAGGCGGCCCAAGGCAAGCTTAACAAAATGCTCTATTTAGATACGAAGACATCGCTTCCCGACGACCTCCTGCTGAAGGCCGACAAAATGACCATGGCCAACTCCATCGAGCTGCGCGTCCCGCTGCTGGACCACGTTTTGCTGGAGTTTGCGGCGGCTTTGCCAGAGAGTTTGAAACTTCGCCTCTTCTCGGCGAAGTACATCGTCAAGACGGCCTTGAAAGGCCGCATCCCCAGGGAAATACTGACACGGCCCAAGGCCGGTTTCCCGGTTCCATGGGAGCAGTGGCTGCGCGCGGAATTGAGGGATTGGGTTTCAGGAATCTTGCTGGATCACGAGACCTTGTCGCGGGGCTACTTCAACCCGATGGCGGTCGAGAAGCTGGTGAAATCGAACGTTCAATCGGGCGGTTTCTCGAAGGAGATTCTTTCGCTCGTATCGCTGGAACTGTGGCACCGCACCTTCTTAAAGCCTTCAACCGAATCGCTTAGGCCAGTGTCCGGCGTGCCACGCCTGGTTCCCCAGTCGTAGTGTTTGCCAACGATGCTCCAGAACCTATGACCCCAACCGACAAGGCCATTCGAGTCCTCTATAGCTTCCCTCACAAACTGGGTGCCGGCAGGATTTGCTACACGGCATGGCAACAGGTAAATGGTCTTGCTGCCGCAGGAGCGGAGATTCTGGTTTTTCCCGGCGTGCTTCAGCTGCCTGTTCCGTCGAGCGTTTCTGCCCGTCCGACTCTGGCCCGGGGAAAATTCCGCGTTTCCTACAAACTACTGGGAACCATGCGCGCGCTGGCGCTGCACGATCGGATTGTGGCACGCCGACTGGAAAAGATGGGCGGCGACGTCGACATTGTTCACACCTGGCCAGACGCGGCACAAAAAACGCTCGAGACGGCTCGGAGACTTGGAATTCCAACCGTGCTGGAGCGTCCCAACGCACACACTCGCTATGCCTACGAGTCGGTGCAACAGGAATCGCGCAGGCTGGGCATCGACCTACCGCCCGACAACGAGTATGCGTTCAAGCGAAACGTTCTCGAGCGAGAAGAAAAGGAGTATCGGCTGGCCGATTGTCTGCTTTGCCCATCGGACTTTGTTCTGCGAACGTTTCTCGATCAAGGCTTCCCCTACGCAAAACTGATGCGACATCAGTACGGTTACGATGAAAAGACCTACTATCCGGACCCCCACCAGCGCCAGGACGACAGCCGGGGCCTGACCATGCTGTTTGCGGGCGATTGTGCGGTCCGAAAGGGCTTACACTTCGCATTGGAGGCGTGGCTCTCCTCTCCGGCCCATCGCGAAGGAAAGTTTATGGTCGCCGGAAAATTCTTGCCGAGCTATGCCCAAAAGCTCGGCCCCATGTTGTCGCATCCGAGCGTCCGCGTGCTCCATTTCCGCCGAGATGTTCCGGAGTTGATGCGCCAGAGCGATCTTTTTGTCCTTCCGAGTATCGAGGAGGGAAGCGCGCTGGTAACTGCCGACGCCAGGGGAAGTGGTTGTGTGCTGCTCGTTTCAGAGGCCGCTGGGGCTATTTGCACGCACATGGAGAACGCCCTGGTGCATCCGGTCGGGGATGTAAAAGCGCTCACCGAACACATCACCACGCTGCACCAGAATCGCTCGCTGCTGCGCCAGCTCCGCGCTGCTTCCCTGCGCACGGTCCACGAGATTACCTGGATGGCGGCCGGGAGGAGGCTCTTGGAGGTATACCGCGAAGTCGTGAACCGAAACCAGGTCCGGTCACGAGGAGCGCAGACCGAGCTTGTCCATTAGTGGAACCGCGCGATGCCAGCCATTGAAAACAAGATCGCTCATCTCGCACTGAGCCGGATTCGGGCCCTCAAAAAAGCGGCCGCCAATGGCTCTGGCACCGATCAAGGCGAGGGCCACACCCAAAGCACCAAGCGGGTCTTGGTAAGAGAAGCGCAGTTCTGCGACTTTGAACAGGTTCATGCACTCAATCTGCGGCTCGGACAAGGTCCCGACTCGGTTGCCAACTGGCGACGGCTGTGGCGGGAAAATCCAGCGCTCGTTGGTACCAAGCGAGACGCACCGATTGGATGGGTTCTCGAGGCTTCCCATGACGTGGTGGGGTTCTTTGGCAGCATACCTCTCGAGTACGAGTTCCGGGGATCCGTGCTTGAAACGGCTGCGACGTGCCGATTCGCTGTCGAGCCCGCCTACCGAGCATTCAGCCATCTGCTGGTTGGGTCGTTCTTTCGACAGAAAAACGTGGAGCTATTCCTGAATTCGACGGCGACGCCCGCTGCAGGGAAGATGATGGCTGCCCTGAAGGCTTCGCCGATGCCGCAGACCGATTATGGTACGGTGCTTTTCTGGGTACTGAACGCGCGACATTTCACCGAAACGCTGCTGGAAAAACTCGGCGTGCCGCAGAAGCTGCGACGGGCCGGGTCGGCGGTGGGAGCCCTGGCGCTCGGTGCGGACCAAACCATTCGCGACCGCACTCCGCGGGCCACATCCTCGAACTATCGCATTCAGCCGATGGACGTGAGCGAGATTGGACCGGAATTTGATCAATTGTGGGCCGACCATGCGCAACAGTCGCAACAGTTGCGGGCCAAGCGCAGTCGAGAGATCCTGCGCTGGCACTTCGATCCGCCGGGAAACAGGCGAAAGGTTGCGGTTTTGGGCTGCTATGGAGGGAGGGAGCTGGTGGGGTATGCCGTCGTGAGGCACGAGCCAAACATCCCGGGGAAACTGCGACGCTCGCTCATAGCCGACCTTCTGGTTCGCCAGGACAATCCCGAAGTCGTCGAACAACTGCTCGCAGCAGCGTGCAGAAGCGGGCGTGACGCGGGTTCTGACGTGCTCGAAGTCATGGGTTTCCCTGACCGCATCCGGCAGATTCTCTGGCGATGGAAACCATACGTGCGGGACTATCCGGCACATCCCTTTTTCTTCAAAGTGTCGGACCGCCGTCTGCACGAAACGCTTCTGGATAGACGGCTGTGGTATGCGTGCCCGTTTGACGGCGACGCAACTCTCTGGCCCTGACCGATGAAACTGATTGAAGCCCTGGAGATTCTGAGGAAGGAGCCGCCGGAGCCATCCGACGCCTTCCGAGCCTTTCTGGCCAGCGGATTTGAACCTCTTCATCTTCAGACATTCCTTACAGCCCAGTTGCGCCTCGCCTTCCCTGGCAGGAAGACACAGATCCTTTCCGGCGTCTACGGCGACTTTTGGGGAAACCTGGATCGCCTCTCCGCGCTCGGCGCGGACGTTGGAATCCTGTTTTGCGAGTGGAGCGATCTGGATCCTCGGCTCAGCCTTCGCAGCTTAGGGAGTTGGGAGCCGTCAACCTTTCCTGAAGTCTTGAGCAATGTGCGCGCGAGAGCCTCGCACTTGGTCGAAGTAGCGGAAAAGCTCTCGCGCCAGACCACCGTCGTGATCAGCCTCCCGACTCTGCCCTTACCGCCCGTTTCCTTTACACCTGGATGGCATGCCGGCGCTCTGGATCTGGAACTGAAGGCGATTGCGTCTTCCGCCGGCGCCAAGCTGGCCCTGCTTGCGAACGTGAAGGTGTTGAATTCAGAACGCCTGGATCGTGCGTCACCGCCCGGCGCCCGGCTCGATGCCAAGTCGGAGCTGGCGTTCGGTTTTCCCTATCAACTGACCCACGCCTCCGTGCTGGCTGAAATGATGTCTCACTTAGTCTCAGCCCCAACGCCTAAGAAAGGACTCATCACCGACTTGGATGACACTCTTTGGAGCGGTGTTCTAGGTGAAGAGGGTTTTGACGGAGTTTTCTGGGACCTTGAACACCACAGTCAATCCCATGGTCTCTACCAGAGATTGCTCGACGCACTGTCGGAAACGGGTGTTTTGCTCGCTGCGGCCAGCAAGAATGACCCACAGCTGGTTGCCAAAGTGTTGGACAGGAATGACTTGATACTTTCGCGCCAGGCTATCTTCCCCGTAGAGGCGCACTGGCGTCCGAAATCGGAATCCGTGAGCCGCATTTTGAAAACGTGGAACATCGGAGCCGATTCCGTGGTGTTTATCGACGACAGCCCCATGGAATTGGCGGAGGTGAAAGCGACGCACCCGGATATCGAGTGCATCTTGTTTCCCAAGGATGACCCCCAGGCCCTGCTGGAACTTTTGCATCAGCTTCGTGACCTCTTTGGCAAGGGCGTACTATCTCAAGAGGATGGGATCCGACGGGAAAGCATCCGACGGTTTCAGGAAAACGTTCGCGAGTTCGAAGGCCGTGACGGGAAGCTGGAAGACTTCCTGGCCCAAGCCAAAGCCGAACTCACTCTGAACTTTTCGAAAGAACCGCTGGATCCCCGGGCTCTTGAACTCGTGAACAAAACCAATCAATTCAACTTGAATGGGAGACGGTACACGGAATCGGCCTGGCAATCCTATGTGAAACAACCGGACACGTTCCTGCTGATAGCAGCCTACAAAGACAAGTATGGCCCTTTGGGCAAAATTGCGGTATTGGCCGGGCAAACGCGAGCAAAAAAGATTCTCCTGGACGTCTGGGTCATGAGTTGTCGCGCGTTCAGTCGGCGGATTGAATATCAATGCGTCGCGGAGTTGTTTAAGCATTTTCAGGTGAGTCACATTGCCTTTAACTTTCAGGCGACAACCAAGAACGGGCCTCTGCGCGAATTCTTGGCGCAGCTTCTGGGCATGGAGCCTCGGGCGGGCTGCGAGCTCTCAAAGGACGAATTCGCAGCAATCCAAGAGAAAACCTTCCAAGGTGTTGTCGAGGTCCCGAATGGATGAAACCGAAGCCCGGTTGAGGCGATGCTTCTCAGCCGTCTTCCCTTCACTTTCCGCAACCGCGATGTTGGGGGCCGACGCGACAAACACGGAGGAATGGGACTCGGTCGCGAGCGTCACGCTGTTCGCGACGATAGAAGAAGAATTCGGCATCCAGATCGATTTGCAGGCGACAGACGGATTGCTTTCTTTTGCCGGACTGTTGGACCATCTCCGCGCCCGAACGGCTCCCCGATCGGGATGAAGAGCCGGAATCTGCCCCGCGAAAGCAAGGGAACACCAAGTCTTCGCTGTGAATTCGGAAATGGCTAATCAATCAAGCGCCCTGCGGACCCTGAAGTGCTCGGTGAGCCTTGGTCTGTTCGTTTCCTCCCGGATTCGGGATTTTTCCCTGCGACTAATTGGAGGAAAGCCCAAGGGTTCCTGCGTGATTCTGTATTACCACTCTGTTCCTTCCGACGGGCGGGGCCGATTCGCACGACAGCTGGACACGCTGCTTCAGTTGACGAAGCCGATCTCATTGGGCGGTGGGTTCCCCCTGGAAGCAGGCGTGCGCTACGCGGGGATCACGTTCGATGACGGGTTTGAGGACTTCGTGGACGTTGCGTTGCCGGAACTGGTGAAGCGCACGATCCCGGTTACCGTCTTTGTCCTTGCCGGCGCGCTGGGCAAAACCTTTGGCCCACACGGGGAAGGGAAACGCGTGATGTCCGCTCGGCAAGTCGTCGATCTTCCATCACATCTTGTGACGATCGGCTCCCATACGTTGACGCACCCTTTCCTTCCCTCTCTTTCCGAGCGGGAGGCCCAGTTTGAGATCGCACAGTCGCGGACCCAGATCGAGCACATGCTGAACCGTCCGGTGCTACTGTTCAGCTTCCCGTTTGGTGGCTTCAATGAAAGGCTTGTGGAGCTCTGTCGCGAGGCGGGATATGAGCGTGTATTCACGACGCTGCCGGGGTTCGCCTTTGAAAATCCGGACGAGTTCGTGGTGGGCCGCGTGCGAGTTGATCCCGGCGACTGGCCCTTGGAATTCCGTCTCAAGTTGGCGGGTGCCTATCACTGGCTTCCCTGGGCTTTCGCTCTGAAACGCAGGTTGCGATCGAATCCTCTAACGCGATGGATATGGGACCATGTGGTGAAAGGCTCGACCGGACGACGATCGGTGATTCAGGAATCCAACAGCTTGTGATCCCCCGCACGCCGGTGACGAGCAAGCGTTCGGGTTTGACCAAACATTCGGACGCCTGTCGAGAAGGCACGCCCCCAGCATGACATTTCATGAAACCGAGCTGCCGGGGGTTTTCGAGATTCGCATTGAACCTCATCCAGACGAGCGCGGCTTCTTTGCGCGAACTTGGTGCCAAAAGGAGTTCGAAGGTCACGGGCTTGCGGCCAAGTTGGTGCAATGCAGCGTTTCGTTTAACAGGCGAGCGGGAACCCTGCGGGGCATGCATTATCAGGTGGTACCATGGGCGGAAACGAAACTGGTGCGCTGCACGCAGGGAGCGATCTATGACGTTGTCTTGGATCTACGCCCCGAGTCCCCCACATTCAAAGGTTGGATCGCGGTGGTTCTGACAGCTGAAAAACGGAATATGGTATACGTGCCGGAAGGGTGCGCGCACGGGTTTCTGACCCTGGAAGATCAGAGCGAAGTCTTCTATCAAATGTCGCAATTCTACAATGCGGATTCAGCGCGCGGCGTGCGCTGGGATGATCCGGCGTTCCAGATTGCTTGGCCGAGAGAGGTAACGTTGATCTCTAAGCGGGACCGAGATTATCCAAATTTTGAATAGAGCCATGGACCTAGTGAAGGATCTCGAGTCGAGCAATCTAACGGAAATCGGTTTGGAATTGCACCGATTCGCAACGGAGCTCTATCCGATTTGCCGAAGTATCACCGGTGACGGCATTCGGAAAACCTTGCGCATGATCGGGGAACGAATTCCTCTGCGGACCTTCGAGGTGCCCACCGGAACGCCCGTCTTCGACTGGACCGTACCCAAGGAATGGAACATTCGCGATGCCTATATCAAGGTGCCGGGGGGCGAGCGAGTCGTCGACTTCAGGAAGTCGACCCTGCACGTATTGAACTACAGCATGCCAGTCGACGCCACGATGCCGCTCAGTGAACTCAAGTCACACCTGTTCACCATCCCGGAGGCTCCCGCATGGATCCCCTACCGAACGTCGTACTACAAGGAGGACTGGGGATTCTGTCTGTCCCACAAGCAGATGTTGGCGCTGGGGGACGCCAACTACGAAGTGTTCATTGATTCAACCTTAAAAGACGGACACCTAACGTATGGCGAATGCCTGATACCCGGTCGGTCCGATGAAGAAGTTCTGATTTCAGCTCATGCCTGTCATCCGTCGCTCGCCAATGACAACCTCTCGGGGCTGGCCGTGGCGATGGCCCTGGCGCGTTTTCTCTCCGGGCATGATCTTCACTATTCGTATCGGTTCCTCTTTATCCCCGGCACGATCGGAGCCATCACGTGGCTGGCGCGAAATAAGGAGGCTGCCGCACGCATCCGGCATGGATTGGTTTTGACATGCATCGGGGACAGCGGTCACTTCCATTACAAGAAGAGCCGCCGAGGGAATGCCGAGATTGACCGGGCCGCAGCGCATGTTCTCAC
>Ga0187783_10000746_pt1 | contig 23889 bp, 22 predicted proteins | sample 1015_SJ02_MP02_2_FD_132471 | JGI IMG/M metagenome (GOLD analysis project Ga0187783, IMG submission 132471) | Tropical peat soil microbial communities from peatlands in Department of Meta, Colombia - 1015_SJ02_MP02_20_MG | ecosystem: Environmental > Terrestrial > Soil > Wetlands > Peat | place...
CGCGACTGCTTGACGAAGCCATAGACTTGGCTCAGCCCAAGACCGGTGCCCTTACCTGCCGGTTTGGTGGTAAAGAAAGGATCGAAAGCGTGCAGCGCGATTTCCGGCTTCATGCCCGAGCCGGTGTCGGTAACCGCAATCATGACGAATTGACCGGGCTCGATCTCAGTATGTTGGCTGCAATAGGCCTCGTCCAGATACGCGTTGGCGGTTTCGATTGTAAGCTTGCCTCCTGCCGGCATGGCGTCACGTGCGTTGATCGCAATGTTGAGGATCGCGCTCTCAAGTTGATGGGGATCGGCGCTGACAGCCCACAACCCAGCCGCCGATACCGATTCGATCCGGATGTGCTCGCCGAGCGTCGAGCTCAGGAGCTGGGACATGCTGGCAATCATCCGGTTGGCATCGATTGTCTTCGGCGCAAGCGGCTGCTGGCGCGCGAAGGCCAGGAGACGATGTGTCAAGGCCGCAGCACGTTCAGCGGCCTTAGAGGCTGCATTCAGGAATGGCTCGATTCCGAAATCGCCCTTATCGATGCGCCGCCGCATCAGGTCAAGAGAGCCTGCGATCACCCCCAGCATGTTATTGAAATCGTGCGCGATACCCCCGCTGAGGTGCCCGATCGCCTCCATTTTCTGGGATTGCCTCAGCTGACTTTCGACATGCTCGCGCTCGCTAATCTGTTCCAACAATTGTTGATGAGTGGCGACCAACTCATCGTGCGTGGCGGCGAGTTGGGCGAAGGAGCGACGCGTCAGGAAACTCGCCAGCGCGCAGACCGCACAGATCAGGACGAATGCGGCCTCTGCACCGATCTGCAACAAGGTGCTCAAGGTCGCCGAGGTGGACTGGCGCAGCGACAAGAGCCGGTTTTCCTCGTCCTCCATGGAGGACAACAGCCGACGTATCTCGCTCATCATTTGCATGCCGCGATCAGAATTGACGATGGCCAAGGCAGCATCCTCCTGCCCTGCCTTGCGCTCTTCGATCGTGGTCCGCAACTCGCTGAGCTTGTCGGAGATGAGTTGGCGCAGTCGGGTCAGGGTCTGCTGCTGTTGCGGATTGTCCGCCACCAAGACGGCCGTTTCATCGATGGCCGCCGGCAGAATCGAAACGGCGGCCTCGTAGGGCCGAAGATACGCGTCGCGACCTGTTAGCAGATAACCGCGCTGGCCGGTTTCGGCGCTCTGCACCAAAGTCACCAGCCGCGCAAGCTGATTGTGCACCTCGAGGGTATGACGAACCCACTTTTCCTGGGTTTGCGTCTGGATTCCAAGCCAGACCGTCGCAACCACGAGCAGTGCCGCCAGCACGGCGCTGACGATGAGGCTCCAGTACAGTGAGGCTAGCGGCTTTGAATTGGGCGGAGGCACAGGACCAGCTGACGCGTGAGGAACCGATACATTGAGTATATCACTGGCGGGGCGTCAGTCACCGTCCTGTCGAGCCTAGGCAAATGTTCCGCGCCCAAGTTACTGCTTCGCGGACGCGCATTTCGCGTCAGTCATGAGGGCCCGGCAGCGCCAGCATCTTCCGCGGGTTGCTGCCCACGGAATTTGCGGTTCAGTCCGACATCATTCGAGCGGATCTTTTACTGGTTGCGGCGCCTCTGCGGAGGAACTAGCCGATGGCGCCGTTGAAACTTTTCGCGGTATTTGAAGCATCACGGGAATTTCTTCGTGCGAGAATACCGTCGCTTGAGGAAACGCTCGCTGCACCAGCTCGCGAGCTCGGGCTTCGTTTGAGGCATCCACGATAAATTTTCGAACTGTGCCGTTGTCATCCAGCCAGAAACGCCAGTTACGATCGGCGGACATTTTTTCTCTCCGGGCGGTCAGCACAATGAAACAAACAAATTTTTCAGCACCGAAGCAACACCATACTATATTCTCGTAGTCGGAATATTTTCAATAAGATTAATCGGTCACAGTTATGACACATTACGATCGCGGCACGCGGAATTCGCCATGTAGCGACTAGGTGCCTTTGGTACCAGTGCAAGGCACCCGCTGATGCAGGTCTGATGCGAGACCTGTCGAAGCTGCTCGAAGCCGTCATCGTGGAGCAATAGCACCGGGGCTGGACTGCAGGTCATCTCCCGTGGTCTTCGGGATCCCAGCTTTGCGACGAGCCCGTGAGGCGCGAGGTGCTGGCTGTCAATAGCCGAGGGCAGCGGATCAGCTTGCTCCGGGGGCTGACCGCCCGGGGAATAAGAATCTAGGGGAACCAGCCAGCCTCAAAACCGGGATTGAGGCCAAGAGGGCTTCGGGCGCGGAATGCACCTCGGTCAGCCGTCGACCGTCGGGGGGCGAGGAGAAGCATTTACCACAGTGTCCCGGCGGGTGGTCCCGCAGCGGTGAGGGCCACGGCGTAGAATATCACGCGGCGCGATGCCACTGTCCGGCATCTCAGGATCTCAAGCTCTGAAGCTCTCAAGCTCTCAAGCGACCCGGCATCTGAGATCTGATGGATTGACGACAATTTACGTCACACTGCGATTGATTAAGCTTGTTGCCAAAGAGATATCTCTCCCGACGTCACCGAAGATACCAGACACTTGACCATATGGAAGGTAGGCCAGGAGGCAATGCTGTCTTTCCTTTCGAATCTACGTTGGGGCTGTCCTTTGCATCGAAGGAAGATCGGAGATGCAGCGCATCCAGCATGCCAAGCGTGGACGGCCAGCGGTGAGATCGTCAAGCCCGCGCTTGCGCGCCGTCTCGACCGCGACGGCAAGTATCAGGTGCGTCATGCCGGGCGATCCCTGTAGCACCGGATCGTTGACATGGTGCTCGAAAAAATCCGCCATCCGCTGGGCACGCGCTGACTCATGAGCGAGAGTGGTCGGCGAGCGTTCGTTCGTAGGCCGGACCATCTCCCGACCCCACACGGCGATGCCGTCGCACATGCTCCGCGCCGCGAACTCGAGCCGACGATACACCCAATCGGTTGCCTGCGACGCGTTGTGGAAACGCGGCTTGCCGTCGAGGCCGTCGAGATAGGCGCAGACGAGTTGGCTGTCTTCCATACCCACGCCGGTATCGTCGACCAGATAGGGAACACGGCCGGAGGGATTGATCTGATAGTATGGACTGCCGGGAATGCGTGTTTTTGCCTCGATGATCTCGACGCGGTCCTCTAGTGCCTTCTCGATAACCACGATGCGTGCAAGGCGGGCGTACGGCGAGCCGTATGTGATGTAGAGTTTCATATTCAGTTGCTCAATGCGTGGTACTCGATGATTGCGGTGCCCCGCGTTTATAGAGGCATCCTGATGGGCGCCCGGCCATCAACTACAGCGGTTTGACGGTCACACTGTTCGTTCGGGAATACGAAACCACCATCTGGGCGCCGGAGCCCCCTATGACGAAGGCGACTTTTGCCGAGAGGTCCACAGCGTTCCCCCAAGTTCAGGCATCAGTCGCCAGAGCCGAATCATAACGTTTCCGGGTTGCTTTCCACAGCGGGAATGAGGCGTACGTGTCGGAAGGTACGAGTTGGGTCCACATCTCATAAAGCGATTTGTCACTGCGTCGAACCGACCGGAAGGCCTCTTAGTGCCGCCAGCCCAAGCGCCGCAAAGGCGAGGCCGACCAGCGCGCGACGCGGGTGCAGACGATGTGTCGGCAGGCTGAACATCGTCGGTTCGCCAAGGTGAGCGATTGAGATAGTTGGCGATGAGCAGGCTGAACGCAGGCTGTCCGCTCTGCGCACGGCGGTGTTCACCCCCTGACGCAACTCTATATTTTTAATGTATTTTTAGACGGACCGGGACATTCGCGAACGATGCGGAATGGTCACTTGGTGCCCAGGGGCGGAATTGAACCACCGACACCGTGATTTTCAGTCACGTGCTCTACCAACTGAGCTACCTGGGCGGCGAGCCCCATCATAACCAGGGCCGAAGCGAGGGGTTATAGAGACAAGGTTCGGAACTGTCCAGGGACGGGCAAAATTGCGGTAACGGACTCGCGCCAAGTGGTCGGAGCTTATCGCTAATCATCGTCGCGTTTTTCACCGCCGGGCGTTTCCGGTCCGTTGCCGTCCTCGGATTCCCCACCGTCGAACGCGTAGGCACCGACCAACCAGCGGTTGAGGTCGATGTCGGCGCACCGCCTTGAGCAAAACGGCCGATATTCCAATACCGCGGGCTTTCCACAGATCGGGCATCGCTTCGGCGGACGGAGATAGGCTGGTTCAGACATCTTCTCGGTCAAACGTATTTGAGCGTCAAGCCGCCATCGACCACGAGTTCGATACCGGTGATGTATCGACTTTCATCACTGGCGAGAAAAACCGCCGCCCACGCTACATCCCAGGCGGTGCCGCCGAAGCCCATGGGTACCTGGCCATCTCGTACGCGCCACATCTCTTCGATATCACCCCCCGCATAGGCGCGCGCAAGCCCAGCGGCTTTCTCAACCATCGGTGTCTTCATCAACCCAGGCAAGATGGCGTTCACACGAATCTGCTTGCTGGCGTATTCCGCGGCAGTGGTTCGGGTGAGGTGATTGAGCGCAGCCTTTGATGCGTAATACGTAGCATACGGAACGCCTGTCCAGCGGATCGAGGCGACCGAAGAAATGTTGATGATGGCACCCCCACCCTGCGCCTCCATAAGCGGAATGATGTGCTTCATCGTCAGAAATGCGCTCTTGAGGTTGACGGCAAATACGCGATCCCATTCGGCTTCGTCCACCTCAACTACGCCGCCGACCTCAGCGATGCCGACATTATTGTCGAGCACATCGATACGGCTGTAGGCCGTTCGACAGGCCTCCACCATGGCGCCAACGTCCGAGGCCTTTGCGACATCAGCGCAGAAGGCGCGCGCGTCGCCGCCCTCGCTCTGGATGATCGCCACCGTTTCCTGAGCCGCAATAGGATTTACATCGACGCAGAAAACTTTGGCGCCTTCACGAGCAAACGCCACCGCAGTTGCCTTGCCGTTACCCCAGCCGGGTCCAATCGAGCCGGCGCCAACCACCATTGCGACCTTGTCCTTCAACCGGTCAACCATGAGATTCACATCCAGACGGAGCGGTCACCTTTTTGGCGAACGCCCCATTGCGCGTTCATACCGCCGTCCCGAATGGCCCCGCGCGCCGACTGATCACACGCAGCACTAACCGTTCATCAACCGGGACGGCAATTCGGACCCGTAGGTACTCATCGCGGTTCAGCCGCCCCGTACATTACTTCGGTGCGGCTCTCCGGTCGATCAATCGAACGTGGGCGGTAAGGAAGGGAAGTCGCGGCCGTTGCCGCACCAACGGCCTAACGGTCTGCGGCTGAGCCGGCCCGACCGGCATCGACGACCCGCAGGTCCGCCTTGAGCACCTTGCCGTAGTTATTCTTCGGCAAGCTGGACACGAAGACGTATTCTCTGGGTCGTTTGAAACGCGCCAGCCGCGACAGGCACAAAGCATCCAGTTCTGCGGCGCTCGCGTCGCCGACTACGTAGGCAACGACAACCTCCCCCCACTCCGGATTCGGTCGGCCGATCACAGAGGCTTCTCGCACGGCTCCATGCATCAGAAGCACTTCTTCGACTTCCCGCGGGTAAATATTGGAGCCGCCAGAAATGATCAGGTCCTTTGATCGATCCCTGATGGTGAGATAGCCGTCCGCATCGAAGGTGCCGATATCGCCGGTGTGCAGCCAACCTCCGCGTAAGGTTACCGCGGTTGCGTCCTGGTTGTCCCAATAGCCGGACATGACAACGTCGCCGCGGCAGAGGATTTCACCTGTCGCACCGACCGGAAGGGGACCATCCCTGTCGTCGGCGACCATCACCTCGACGCAGGAAAAGGGCCGTCCCGCTGAGCCCAGTCTATCGAGCCAGCGCGGGTGGTCGCGATCCGCAATCTCCTGTTTGGAGAGGGTGGTGATGGTCATCGGGCTCTCGCCCTGACCGTAAATCTGGGCAAAGCAGGGTCCGAAGCGTTCAAGCGCACGGCGCGCGTCTTCGACGTACATCGGTGCGCCGCCCCAGATGATGGTGCGGATGTTCGCGGTAGTGCACGACGCCGGACACTCGACCAGTCGCTTGACCATGGTGGGTGCAGCAAACAACGAGGTACGCGGCCATACGCTGATCAGGTCGAAGATCTCTTCGGGTTCGAAAGCGGCGGACTCCGGCACCACGTTGACGCCAAGCCGTGCCACGTGGGCCATCAGATAAAGACCCGAACCGTGGCTCATCGGCGCGGCATGCAGGATGGCGTCCCCGGGGGCGACCGGATTGACCTCGCCCAGATAGGCATAACTAGCCCATGCCAGCACACGGTGAGTCAGCATGGCGCCCTTTGGCCGTCCGGTCGTTCCGGATGTATAAAACAGCCAGGCGAGATCATCGGCCGAACGCTGCACTATGCCGATCGGATCAACTGTTAACAGCGCGGTAAAATCCGGCTTGTTGATCGACACCAGGTGTTCAAGGCTGGGGGGTGCATGCGAGGCGATGGCGTCGACGAGATCAGCGGAGGCGAAGCAGACGCGGGCGCCGGAATGTTCGAGGATAAATGCGAGCTCATGCCCGTGCAGCTTGGCGTTGACCGGCACCGCCGCAAGCCCGGCATGCCAGATACCGAACAGCAGCTCGACGTAATCAGGCGCATTCTTGGCCACGATCGCGACACGATCACCGGGCTCAAGCTGGAATCGCTCCCGCAAGGCTCCAGCCAGGCGGGCAGCGCGTTCGGCCACCTCAGCGTAGCGCTGGATCACCCGCGAACCGACGGCCGTTGCTGGCAGCTCGCCGTGAGCCGCGCCCGCGCGCGCCAGCCAATACGCGATGTTCATAGAGATAGGCCTGGCTTCATGCGCTCACCACCGCGAGGGGTGCAGGCAGACACCATTGCACTCGCCGATCCGGCTACTGTGCATTAAACCAGCCAAAATGCACCGGATATCCCTCTCCGGCGAGAAGACCGATCGTCTCCAGCAGCGGCAAACCAACCACATTGGTGTAGGATCCGACGATCTTGACCACAAAGGTTCCGGCGAGACCCTGGATGGCATAGCCACCGGCTTTCCCCCGCCATTCGCCGGAAGCCAAGTAGGCTTCGAGGTCTTCTTGTGACAAGCGCTTGAATCGCAACCTTGTCTCGATCAGACGCTGACGGAAGCTTTCCTTTGGGGTAACGAGGCAAATACCGGTATAGACTCGGTGGTTGCGGCCGGAGAGCAGCCTTAGGCAAGCCGCGGCTTGATCCAGCGTCTCTGCCTTTGGCAGGATTCGCCGCCCCACGGCTACGACGGTATCGGCCGCGACGATGAAGGACCCGCGCAGCGCATCGTCGACGCGTGCCGTGTAAAGGGCATATTCAGCTTTGGCTCGCGCCAGCCGCGTGGCGAGCGAGCGTGGGAGTTCACCCTTGGTGGGTACCTCATCGACCTCGCAGGGCAACAACGTGTCCGGCTCGATGCCTGCCTGGTTGAGCAGGCCGAGACGCCGTGGCGATCCTGAGGCGAGGATGAGTTTGGGTCGACCAATCATGCATCAAGGCTCGGGCTGAAGCCGGGATGGCCGATGATCACTTAAAGCGATAGGTAATGCGACCCTTGGTCAGGTCATAGGGTGTCATTTCGACGAGCACTTTGTCACCCGCCAGCACGCGAATGCGGTTCTTGCGCATACGGCCGGCAGTATGAGCGATGATCTCGTGGTCGTTCTCGAGCTTGACCCGAAAGGTCGCATTGGGCAGGAGCTCGGTCACGACTCCAGGGAATTCCAGCAACTCTTCCTTCGCCATCGAATGCCAGCATGTTTGGGTGGGGTCCCGGGCCACTTTCGCCGCGTGGACCGCGGGATCGTCGAAATTCAAAATGGGGCCGGAACCTAGCGGAATTGAGGGACTTTCACAACGACCAATAGAAATCCCGGCCGAATTGCGGGCTCGGGAAAGCCCGTCGCCCCTGCACTGCCCGTAGGCGCTCGGCGCCCGAGATCCCGACATCGCAGTATCAAGGGGGCCAGCTGCCAGCCGGTCGAACGCCCTTCGATTCCTGTGAGTAACCGGACCGCAGGGGCGTGATGGTGCGTCTACCCGAATTTCAGCCAAGGCCCTCGTGCGTCGTTTGTGGCGAGGCCCAAAATCGCAGCCGCGAAAGTGTCGGCGCCACGACCCTGCAGTCGAAACGAATGTTCGGCACAGGTCATTCATTGCTACCTGGACGCCAGTCGAACCGCACCTTGATACGCTGCATTAGTTGATCCCGAACCTGCCGATAAGCATCCAAGCGCTGTTCGCGGTGGCCTGCCGCCGCGGTGGGATCCGGCGTCGGCCAGTACTCGACCTCAACCGCCAGAGTGCGGGTGAGTTCCAGAGCGCGGTGGTGGGCCTCCGGCGAGAGGGTGACGATGAGATCAAAGTTCAGCCCCTCCAGATCCTCTAGTTCCTCGAACGTATGGGGGCGATGCCTGGTGATATCCAGGCCCAGTTCGTCCATCGCGGAAACCGCAAAGGCGTCGAGTTCGCCCTTGCGGACGCCGGCTGATTCTACGTATGCGTTGCGGCCGAAGAGATGTCGAAACAGTCCGGCCGCCATGGGCGAACGGACGGCGTTAAATCCGCAGGCGAACAGCACCGCTTGGGGCCGGCGCGCACGCTCAGGACCGCCCATCCGCCTCCTCACCCCTTCCAGTGCAGCACGCAAATCAGCGTGAAGAGCCGGCGGGCAGTATCAAAATCCATCTCAATCTTGTCCTTCAACCTCTGCATAAGCTGTTCGGAGCCCTCGTCGTGCAGCCCGCGCCGGCCCATGTCGATTGCCTCGATCCGGCTCGGCGGCGCGGTGCGAATCGCCTCGTAGTAGCTCTCGCAAACAGTGAAATAGTCCTTCACGATCCGACGGAACGGCGTCAGCGACAGGTGGTGGGCGACGACGGGCGTGCGGTCGGCCAGCATGATCGAGAAGACCAGACGATTTTCAGAAATGCTCAGCTCGAGCGCATAGGGACCACCCTCGTGACTGATCGGAGCGAACAAGTTCTGTTCGATGAGATCGTAGACGGCCACTGCGCGTTCGTGGTCGATATCGGGACCAGTACGACCGATCGATCCTTCGTCGAGGGTGACAGCGACAAGGGATTTCGACGGGCGGGTGCCGGCGGGGTCTGATGGGTTCATCGGCGGGCCCGGCGCATAGGGGATCTCTTACGACAACCTAACGCGCTCACCCGCGCTACCGGTGCGGGCAATTTGACGTTTCATCTCTGTTCTTGACATGTTCGATTTATCCGTCATTTGCTGCCGTCCTGCGCCGCAGGCCCGATCAGGTGATCCGACAATGGTCCGGCGGCGGGCCAAAAGATGCGACAGTTGAACAGACGCACACGCGAGATCTGGCGCCACCAAGGCCTATCACGAGGCAACCAGGATACTGGTGTCAACGCCTGCCAGATCCAAATGATCGGTTTAGCTGTTGAGCCGCATTGCGACTGAGCGGGCGTGAGCGTCCAGGCCTTCTGCTCGACCGAGAGCGATCGCAGCGGGCCCGAGCGCGCGTAGGGCGTCGGGGCTGAGCTTAAGAAGAGACGTGCGTTTCATGAAGTCCAGCACGCCCAGCCCGGAGGAGAATCGCGCTGTCCTCGCCGTGGGCAGCACATGATTTGAGCCCGCTACGTAGTCGCCGATCGCCTCGGGGGTATGGTGACCGAGGAAAATCGCCCCGGCGTTACGGATCCGGCTGGCGAGACGTTCCGGCTCCGCGGTCGCGACTTCCACGTGCTCGGGAGCCAAGGCGTCGATCAGGGGGACTGCTTCCTCAAGGTGTCGGACCAAGATGACGGCACCGAACTGCCGCCAGGATGCGGCGGCAACCGAACCGCGGCTCAGGGTGGTGAGTTGCGTCTCGACCGCTTTCTCGACCGCATTGGCCAAACCGACATCGTCGGTGATCAGAATGGCCTGCGCGGCTTCGTCATGTTCGGCCTGCGCGAGAAGGTCGGCGGCAATCCAGTCGGCCGGGCCGTTGCGGTCGGCAACGATCAGCACCTCCGAGGGGCCGGCGATCATATCAATTCCCACTTTGCCGAAGACGAGACGCTTGGCGGCTGCCACGAAGGCGTTGCCGGGCCCGACCACCTTGTCGACCGGCGCGATCGTCGCGGTTCCATGGGCGAGGGCTGCGATCGCCTGGGCTCCCCCGACCCGGTAGATCTCGTTGACGCCGGCCAGTTTGGCTGCGGCCAGGACCAGCGGATTGAGTTGGCCGTCCGGCGTCGGAACTACCATGACGATCCGCGACACACCCGCGACCTTAGCGGGCACTGCGTTCATCAAAACCGTCGATGGATAGGCCGCAGTGCCGCCTGGCACGTAAATCCCAACTGCCTTGATGGGGGTCCATCGCGTGCCGAGTTCGGCCCCTAGTGAATCAATAAAGCTGTCGTCCTTCGGCCGCTGGCGCTGGTGATAGGCCTCGATACGGTCGCGCGCGAGTTCGAGCGCCTTGAAGGCGCTCTTATCGGCTCCGACTGCTGCGGCATCGATTTGGGCCGCCGATATGTGCAGTCCGGTAGTGTCGAGATCGACGCGATCGAATTTCCTGGAGAGTTCGACGAGAGCCCGATCCCCTCGCGCCAGCACATCGGCGATAATGGCGCGAACGGCCTCCTCGACGTCCTGTGCAGCCTCCCGCTTTGCGGCCAAAAACGTCCGAAAGCGCTCATCGAAATCCGGCGCCGCGACGTCAAGGTGGATCGGCATGGCAACATCCTAACTGGACCAATGGCGACGCAGACTGGGTTTGCGGATTGGCCGGGCTTATGATGCGCCCGCGGAGACGTCATGTCCTTTGGAAGACTCGGCGACTGGAGTCGAATACCGGCCTCGGCTGAAGACAATGGACCGCGCGGGACCTCACCCCTCTACGGAGGACGATTGGGCGTGCCGAGGACACACTTTAGTCGGCCAGACCGGGCCAAGATCGGCCAGTTCAATTTCGGGGCACTCAATGGACAGGCGCAGCGCAGCGCCCCCTGAGAACAGCAGCCTGATGTCCCCGCCCGGCGGATCTTGTTCGTCGAATTCTACCGCCAAAAGGTTCAGCACTGCATCGCGATCGGTGGGCATTAGTTTGCGGCATTTGACCGAGATGACGCGATCGAATCTCAGCGCGGCTCTTCGGCGCTGATAGTGGATCGGGGCGTCAGCGCACTGGGCCGCCTCCCAGTCGAAGCGGTTGAGGCCGATGACCAGCCGGTGCTCGGCCGGTCGCCAGACGATATCCTGAACCTTCAAGATGGCGTCTTGCAGATGGGTCGAGATGACTTCGATATCATCCTTGTCGAGAGCAACAAGTTTTAGCGTTTCCATGGCCGCAGCCCTCGCTTGACCCCGCTCATTTAGGTGGCGATGGCATATCCGCTCCGCAAGAGTCGCTGGTGGACCAGATTGCAGTCTGTCCGGAATCAGTTCATTGATTCTCAGACATTTAATGCCACGGGGACCCTACACGCCCGAGTGTCACGCAGAGCGAGCCGTTTCGGATTTCGCCTGTGTGATCCAGGCAGCGAAACCAATTTCCTGCGGATTAGGCGGATTCCCTCACCACAAATCGGGAAAGATTCAGGGGTGCCGGGAACCGACACGGTCCTTTCGTCCAGGCTGCCGATCCATCCGAGGGGCGACGGCAAAGCAAGGTCATGCTCCTATCCCATTGATTCGTCAATGAATGTTTTGGACAGACTGTTAGGTCCGGCGCCCGACGCCGGGTCGGCTCGTTTGCTGGTGAGGCCCGCGCACCCCGGCCTGCTGGGGCCACGAGCGGTCGTGGCCGGCGATCAGCCAATGGAGCGTGCTAACCCACGATGCGGTGAATGTCGGCGCCGCAACGCCCAAGTTTGTCTTCAAGGCGTTCGAAACCCCGATCGAGGTGGTAAACCCTGTTGACCATGGTTTCACCTTCGGCCGCCAGGCCGGCGATTACCAGTGACACCGAAGCGCGCAGGTCGGTAGCCATGACCGGGGCTCCCTTAAGGTGTTTGACACCTTCGATTGTGGCCGTTTCGCCGTCGAGGTGGATCCTGGCACCAAGCCGGGCCAGCTCCTGCACGTGCATAAAACGATTTTCGAAAATCGTCTCGGTTATGTGCGAGGTACCGTCAGCGCAACACATGAGAGCCATCAACTGTGCTTGTAGGTCGGTTGGGAATCCCGGGAACGGCGCAGTGCGAACGTGGACCGGCTGCAGACCGGCCCCATTGCGCGTGACCCGCACCCCCTTGTTGGTTGGGCTCACGCGGACACCAGCTTCGGTCATGACGTCGAAAGCAGCTTGCAGCAATTCAGGCCGCGCCCCTTCGAGCAGCACGTCACCGCCCGTCATCGCTACCGCCATCGCGTAGGTACCGGTCTCGATACGGTCCGGCATCACGCTGTGGCGAGCGCCAGCAAGCCGTCCCACACCCTCGATGACGATGCGTCCGGTGCCGGCACCGGAAATCCGGGCCCCCATCTTGTTGAGGCAATCAGCTACGTCTACGATTTCCGGCTCGCGGGCCGCGTTTTCGATCACGGTGGTCCCGCGGGCGAGAGACCCCGCCATAATGGCCGTGTGCGTGCCGCTAACGGTCACCTTTGGGAAGTTGATTTCAGCGGCCGTAAGACCGGATGGCGCACGGGCGACGACATAACCGCCATCGATCTCGATCGTGGCACCGAGCCTTTCCAGCACCATGATCAACAGGTCAACCGGGCGTGTGCCGATTGCGCAGCCGCCCGGCATCGAGATCCGCGCCTCGCCCATGCGCGCCACTAGCGGTCCGATGACCCAGAAACTCGCGCGCATCCTGGAGACAAGTTCGTACGGCGCCGTAGTATCGACGATGCGGTCAGCCGACAGGTGCAGGGTCTGGCCCTGATACTCGCGGTCACCGGGTCGTTTGCCGTTGACCATGACGTCGACGCCATGGTTGCCAAGAATCAGTTGGAGCTGCGTCACATCGGCGAGCCGCGGCACGTTGTCGAGTATCAGCGTCTCTTCGGTAAGCAGGCTGGCGATCATCAGCGGGAGCGCAGCGTTCTTGGCGCCGGAAATTGCAATCTCACCGTGAAGCGGCCGTCCCCCGACAATCCGAATACGATCCATATGGCTCCCTTTCCCGACCCCTGTACCTCTGGTCACAGCGCCCCCTGATTGCGGCGAAAGTCGGGACATTTCCCGGCCCCAGGGACGATCAATCCTCGGGACGTCGGCCGGTTCCCGGGTCGGTGGCACAATTCGCCGCCGTGTCGTCCGGATCGGACTTCGGCGCTGGTCCGCGGACGCGCAATTGTGCCTTGCGTCGCTTCAGATTTTCGCGAAGCGCCGCCTGCAAGCGTCGATCTCTGGCCGCGCGTCGCTTGGCCTTGTCATGCTCGCCCGCCATGCTCACAACCAGTCAATTGCCTGCCGCTTTGAGGTCATTGCCGCTGATTCGATGCAATGGCAAGCCACTGGCCGGTGACGCCGACTACGGTCCCACCCGCGGCCGCGGAGCAGCGATCTCCAGTTCGTCCGGCATCGCTTGCGCCGTCTGCGCCCTTGTGGCAAGGAACGGATCGATTGGGGTTGCCCCTGTGCGAAGGCGTTCACCCTGGCAATGCCCACGCTTTGCGAGCACGCCCGGCGGCCTAATGGATGCACCCCGGGCAGTTCCCGAGAAATTTTGGAGGTTTGCTGCCGTAGCTCAGTGGTAGAGCACTCCCTTGGTAGACTTGCCCACCCGATCGGAAACGATCGGGAGCGCACCGCTCAAATTCGGGGAACCCGTCCGGATCGCGCCGACGGCAATCCCGAGCCAAGCCCGGGAGACCGGGAAGGTGTAGAGACCAGACGGGCGGCGCCTAAAGGTCGATCTCGAAGACCCAGGGCGAAGGGATGGTCCGGCGCACAAACGCCGTTCGCGGCGGGCGCGAAAGCGCCAGTGCGATGAAGGGAGAGGTCGTCAGTTCAATCCTGACCGGCAGCACCAGTAAATCCGAGCTTTCCGATATGCAGCGACCGGGTTTGGTTTGCCCCATTAATGCAAACCATTTCTCCGTGCGGGGACGAGGTAGTCCGGAGTGATCTCGGTCCAGCATCCAGGGGCAATCGATCGGAAACGCTGTCCCACCAAGTTGGATACGATTTCGGTCCAAGCGGAGACAGGAATGAGCGCCGCGGCGAACAAGCAACTTATGCAGCAGATTTTCGAAGGTCTGTCACGCGGAGATGGGGCAGCATTCAGGGACAGCCTCGCCGACGATTTCTGCTGGACGATTATGGGATCGACCGAATGGTCCGGGGTGTATCGCGGTAAAACGGCGGTATTTGACCGGTTGCTGAAGCCTCTTTTCGCCCAGTTTGCTGATCGGTACACCAGCGTTGCGCATCAAATCATTGCCGATGATCGACACGCAGTGGTCGAATGCAGCGGCAAGGTCACGACCAAGTCGGGCAAGCCATACAACAACTCTTATTGCTGGGTGTGTCGCATCGAAGATGGGCGGCTGCGAGAACTGATTGAATATTTGGACACGGAACTGGTTGCAACCGCCCTGGATCCGCCTCCAGGCAGGCCCTGACCCCCGAAGCACCAAGATGGTACGAATTTAATGCGGGCAGCCAGCACAAAAAACCACTCGCGTCTTCCACTCCCCGGTCTTGATCGATCACATTTCCCCGTCGGCTTTCGCGCCGATATCACAAAGTCGAATGGTTGGCCCGCCCCTCACTCTCGCTCCTGTTGACAGCCTCGCGTCAACCGGTCTCCGTAAATTTGTCAGCAACGACACTCACGGTCATGACGGCTGTATTGATTTCTGATGGCCTTCTGATGCTTTCGGACGGTTGGCTGTGGTTGGCGCAACAGTCTCGTTCACGAATCGATTAGCCTCGCCAGGGTCAAACCGAACCTATCGACTTAAGGTTTGCGCTCAAACACGCCCATCATTGGCCCCAGCGGTACGATGTTGGAGCCGCGTTCGAGTTCGGGAACGTAGAGGCTCGGCGCACTTCCACCGTCGAGAAACAGCGCGTTGTTGCATTCCAGCGTGTCGCGGAACAGACGCGCAAAGGCGCCGAAAGACACCTCATCGTCCGAGATCGCAAACACCACCGTATGAGCATCGCGTAGCCCGACGCCGTCTCGATACTTGCGTGAACCACCGTTCGGGGAGAAACGCGGGTGCAGACGGCCATCGATCACCAGCATCGGCCCGGATTGGGTGGCGACGTCCACCCGCGGCGGGGCCTTGAGAAAGGCGCTCGTCTCCAGGATGCCGGCCTTCTCGCCTGCGACGAAGAACACGCCATTTGGCTTCATGTGAAAATTGCCAGGTCCCGGGCGCGTGTTAGCCGGCACAACTTCCCGGCCATTCTCGACATAGAGCCCGACCGGCCGGTAGTCGGGATGGTACATCCCGGCATTGGCAGCCCAGAGCAGACGGCCTGATCGTCCGCCGAACGCATTGGGCAGGGAGGCGAGATAGCCGTAGGCTTGGCCATCCGGCCGCCTCCAGAACAACTTGATGGTCTGGCGCCGCAGATCAATCTCGCAGACCGTGTAATGGCTGGCTTCGTGCGTCAGGGCACGGCAGAGCGCCGGCGAGTCGCCGAGCGCGGGAACGACATGAAGCCCCACTATGGACCCCAATATTTGTTCGAAAATCTGTCCAAGCACCAGCGTCAGGTATATGCAGCCTCGGCGTGTCATTGTGGACGACCCATCGTGATCGCAAAACGCGGCGGAAACCCCATGCGGGTCAAGCATCCGCTGGGCGCAACAGTACGGCGATTCGGGCACCCCGACGAGCGTCCGAATCAGCGCATTTCATGCCATGTGTGGAATTTCCAGCAGATTATCGTGCCGCTGAACCCACGATCAATGGGACGCACCAGATTGAGCGCGTCTGATGATAAACAGCAGGCCATAGGTGAGCAAGCTGGGGAAAGCCCGCTCGCGCGGCGCTGGCGGCCTCGGGTACCACCTTTTCGCCATATCTCTTTGCAGTGTGGGGATGGGACCTTGTCGCGGACCGTAGTCTCTATCGGAGTTTGATAGTCATCGAGCGTCGAGCGCTTGACCATCAAGGACGTCATTGCAAGGGGACGGGGACAATGAAAGCAAACATGACGAAGACGACGGTGGCAGCGGTCGTCCTGTTGCTGCAACCCTTGGCTAGCCTCGCGGAAAGTCCGGTGCAGGCGATTTGCCAATATCGCCACGCCCATGGTCTGTCTTCGGTCGTCGCCGACACGCAGCTGACGGAGGTCGCGCAACGGCAAGCACAGGCGATGGCGGCGAGCGGCGTCATGGACCACAACGTGGCAGGTTCCTTCAGCAGCCGCATTTCCGGCGTAAAGACCAACCATGCGGCCGAAAACATCGCGGCCGGCACCAAAACATGGAGCGAAACGCTGGCTGTATGGGAACATTCCTCCGGCCACAACGCCAACCTTCTGATGCCTGGTGCTACCCATGTCGGTGTTGCGGTCGCGCACAATGCGAGCACGCGGTACAAAACTTACTGGGCAATGGTCATTGCGACCAAATCAGCGTTCGAAGGGACCAAAGTCAAGAAGCTAAAGCGTGCTCCTGCCACCTAACGCCAAAAGGCTGTGACGAGCGGCCAATGTCGTATCTGATCTTGGCCGGCCTGTTTGACGCACCATCTCGATTCTAACAAGGCGGATGGTCTCCGGCAGGAACAGCCGGTCCGTCTTTCACCTGGAAGATCATGCTCGTCTCACGTTTGGCTGCGGTCCCGGTGAGAAGACCGGGAGTCTTGAGGTGCGGCCGCCTGACCTCTACAGAAGTCTGGGACCCGCGCGCCCATGAGGAGATCGTGACCTGCGGCGGGAAGTTCGGCTGGCCCAAAGGCTCCCTGCCACGAGACCATGGTCCGGGGATTTGCGTTCGCCCGTTACAAAAAATCTGGCCGCCTACTTGGCGGTCGCTGTCGAAGTCGCCTTGGAATGCGAGACCGATCGCATACAGATGGTGCGCGCGGTCGCCGCGGTCGACGGTGGACAGGCGGTATCGCCCGACGGAATTCGCAATCAGATCGAACGGGGCATTATTCAGGCAGCGAGTCGGACGCCGTATGACACGGTCGGATTCGATTCGGTGCGCATCATCAGCCGAGACGGGCCCCATCATCCGGTTCGAATCCGCGCCGGACAGCGTCGAAGTCCATGCGATTGGCCGCCCGGGAAAGCCGTTCCTTGGCATCGGCGAAGCCGTTCAAGGCCCGACTGCGGCTGCGATTGCCAACCGCCTGGCGCAGGTTTCCGGCATCCGAATTCGTGACCTGCCAGTTACCGCCACACGTGTGCGTGCTACCCTCCGTGTCTGACCGAAGACCCCCGCGAATCAGACGGAGGTGCGCTGCCCGCGCGGCGAGCAGCCGTACTCTCATCGAATCTGTGCGTTGGGATCGTCGGGCCGAACGCCGCGTAGCGCCGGCCCGAGACGACCAAATAGAGAGCGATCAGATGGCCACAAGAGCACGATCGCGCAATCGGTCTTTTGCGGTCGACAATCTGCTGGCAAGATACTGACGACTGTTGTTGGTCGTGTCACTACGAACAAGCGCCAACTTCGGCGTCGCGGCAACGACGCACAAAATCAGCGCTTCATTCGATGAGATGTAACTGCGGCAGCGATGGGGAAGGCACCGGGACCGGAAGCCTGTGCAGGTGCCTCCGGCCGCTAGACGGCTTCCTTGAGTTCTTTGGCAGCCCTGAAGGCAACCTTCTTGCTGGCTTTGATCTTGATTGGCTCGCCGGTAGCAGGGTTGCGACCCATACGCGCGGCGCGATGACGGACCTGCAGGATACCAAGCCCACCGATGCGGATGCGCTCTCCCTTCTTGAGGTGCTTAACGATCATGGAGACCATATCGGAGAGGATAGACTCGGCCTGCTTTTTGGGAACTTCGTGGCTCTCCGCCAGCTGGGCTGCGAGATGTTTCAGTGTGACCGTGATTGCAGGCTTCTTGGCTGCTGCCATGATGGAACCCCCATTGCGAAGCATGTGCGAATCGGAAAGCTACAGGATTTGGCCGCGCTCAGAAAGCCAAGATTCACGTATGTTTTGGGAATCTTTGGGTTGTGGAAACGTCGGCCCAACAGGCAAAATCGGCATGGGCAGGGACGGTCTGCTGGGGCAGCCGGCGCTGGCGCGCGGCCCGTTCCGGGACCGCCCGGGAGCAGGGCTAACCGTCTGATCTTGCAGCAAGTCGGGGGCGGCCATTATGGGCATTTTGGGGCGTTTTTACCGAATTATCGTGGGGTCGATCAGCAAGTTCATTGAGTCGGATGGCTGGGCGATCGCCAGCCATATCGCGCTTTCCACCTTGATGTCGCTATTCCCGTTCCTGATCGTCGTCACGGCCCTGGCTGGCTTCTTCGGGTCGAAGGAACTCGCCGACGAGGCGGCCCGTATCCTGCTCGAGGCATGGCCCCAGAACGTCGCCGCTCCCATCGCACGTGAACTGCACAACGTGCTGACCACAGCGCGTAGTGGAGTCCTCACGATCGGCGTGCTGCTGGCCGTCTACTTCGCGTCCAGCGGCATCGAGAGCCTGCGCATCGGGCTCAATCGCGCCTATGGCGTGACGGAAACTCGCCCGTGGTGGCTGCTGCGTCTGGAGTCGATTGCCTATGTCCTGGTTGGGGCCGTTTCGCTTCTGGTCCTCGCGCTTCTCGTGGTGCTTGGTCCGCTGATCGTCGCGCAGGCCCTGCCCTACGCACCGTGGCTCGAGCCGTTCTTACACGTGGTCACGTTGGCGCGTTTCGCGGTCGCCAGCATCGTTTTGATCGTCGCCCTGCTGGTCATCCATCTGTGGCTGCCGGCGGGACGGCGTGGGCTGCTTGAGATCCTTCCCGGCGTGCTGATAACGTTGGCGCTCTGGCTCGTTGCTGGCGCCGCATTTGGCCGTTATCTCGCCGACTTCGCCAGCGCCTATGTCACGACTTATGCGGGCCTCGCCTCGCCGATGATTGCTCTGGTGTTCTTATACATGACTGCATCGATCTTCATCTACGGCGGCGAACTGAATGCTGCTGTCAAGCGAAGCTCAGAGCCTGCGCCGGAGAAGCAGTAGATACCGCAGCCGGCGGTGTCGGAATAATTGTCGGAAGGAACGCGCTCAAACCTCGAGGAATTCTCCATCGGCGCCCCGGTGCTAGGCCGGGAAGGCAACCTGAACGGGTGCGCCGCGAGGTGTTTGCCCGACACACCGATCGAATCGAACGATAATCACCGCGACACCGTCAAAAAAATCGCTATGATCGCGTTGATTGCAGTGCCGGAACATCGAAAATCGTAGACGGAAAAAAGAGCCATGCTCAAGGAATTCAAACAATTTGCTCTGCGCGGCAACGTTGTTGACTTGGCAATCGCCGTTATCATTGACGCCGCCTTCGGCAAGGTCATTGAATCGATGGTCGGGGACATCTTCATGCCGGTCATCGGGGCCGTCACCCATGGCCTCGACTTCTCGAACTATTTCATCAGACTCTCGCCTCACATCGACGCCAACACGCTTGCCGACGCCAAGAAGCAAGGCGCCGTGTTGGCATGGGGCAACTTCGTCACGATTGTCATCAATTTTGTAATTGTGGCGTGGATCATGTTCATGATCGTAAAGGGGATGAACAGTCTCATCCGTACCGCCGTGGCCGAGCCCCCAAAGCCTGCACCGCCCAGTCGGGAGGTGGAACTGTTGACCGAAATTCGTGACTTGATGAAGCAGGAGACAGCCGTCGATCGTCAGACGCCGCGAGTCACGCCTGGATAAGCCAAGGTCGCTCCCGATCGGATCTAATCCTGCGCGGCGGTTTGGGATCAGCATCCGCAAGGGCACGTCGGCCTTCAGGTCCGATTGTCGCATTGGCGACGGGTGTCATCAGGCCAATATCTCTTTGAAGACCAGTTCGCGCTCGCACACAGGCTTCCCTTGTGATTGATACGCCCCTGTCGGCAATTGCTTCCCCGGACGAACTGCGTGCAGCTGAAGCAAAGTGCCAACGCTGCCTGCTCTACCGTGACGCCACACAGGTGGTTCCCGGCGAGGGACCGCGTCACCCCCGTATCATGCTGGTCGGCGAACAGCCCGGGCACGAAGAAGACCTTGAAGGCCGGCCGTTTGTTGGACCGGCGGGGCGCATGCTTGACCGCGCCCTTGTCGAAGCCGGCCTCGACCGCAGCAAGATGTTCGTTACCAACGCTGTCAAACATTTCAAGTTCACAATGCGAGGCAAGCGGAGGCTGCACAAGAAGCCAAACGCCTATGAGATTGACCAATGCCGCTGGTGGCTGCAGATGGAATTGGCGATGACGAAGCCGAGCGTGATCCTCGCTATGGGTACCACGGCGGCGCGCGGTGTCCTCGGCAGGCCGGTCACCATCTCCAAGGTGCGCGGACACATGCTCGCCGCAGGATCGAGCCGAGTGATCGTTACGATCCATCCTTCCTATCTGCTTCGGATCCCCGACCCGGACGCAAAGGCTCGGGAGTATCGCGACTTTGTCGCAGATTTGCGGACCTGCGCGCAACTGACGAAGCACTCGGCCTGAGTGCCAGCGACCTAACGGTCGGCCATTTGCCCTCCGACCGACCCGTGAGTGTCCATGTCTGTTGGAGGCGCGCCTCACCATATCAGCCGGGAATGCTCCATCATCAGAACTTCATTTGATGATGCCGTGGGACCGGCTTGCCGAAAATCGATCGATCAAGGACAACACCTGACGTCCCGGGAAAGAATCTGGGCGGTTCTTGGGACGTGATCACCCGAGGTGCGACAAGATCACGGAAACCATCGCGCTCGACACGCGTTGCAAATCCACCCAACGTATATTGAGGAAGCGATTATGCTCCACGCACAGTATTTTGTTGTCAACCATGAGGGCGAATGGAAGGTCAAGTTTGGCTACCGTCACTCGCCCGCCTATCCGAGCAAGAGTGATGCTATCGATGCGGCCATCGAACTTGCCGAACGTGATGGGCAAGCCGGTCGAGATGCGGAGGTGCTCGTGCAAGGCGAAGACCGACTGTTCCAAATCGAGTGGGTCTATGGACGCGATCCGTACCCGGCCAATCTCACCTAAAGGCAAGCCCCCAGCACTTCAAATTCATTAGCCCGGCCCGGCGCCTGGGTTCCACCGGCGGGAACGTGCCGCCGGATTTTCTCATCGGTTTTTCGCGCGCGATGTCCCGGCTCGGGTCGGCAAATGCGGAACATCCGCCGCCGGCATTGGTTGACTCCGGGCCGGACCCGGTGTGCGCGCGCTGGAGGTATCCGGAAAACTAGCGAAGATTGAGTGGTGGAAAATTGACCAAGGTGCTGCACACGCTCGTACAATAGACCAATTCCAGCACGCAGAGTATTTTTTTATTGTCGACAGTGGACTTAAAACGATACGGTTTGTGTAATCGAGCCTCGCCAAAAAGGGGAGGTATAACCGAGTAGCACAAAGTCTTTCCTATCGCGGCAGTGCGCGATATCGCTGTCCTGCCAAATAGTTTCTATGACGGCCTGATTTGCCGGCAGCGATACATGCGACCGCCGTACTCGCTGCTGCTGATGCAATGATTGATTGGCGCTGTTTCGGTCTCGAAGTCTAACTTCATGACGGTGTGCTTGCACCGGACAAGTATCGAATCGCAGTGCCGCAAAAAACTGGATTCTGACCTGATCCCGACGCTGATGTGATACGTGCGTACCTCCGCACTAGACCGACTGCCTCGCGATTTGCGATTGCGAAAGGGATTGCTTGTTGATTGTGACCCCTGTGAAAAGCACGAAAGTGTCTTGTCGTCAGAAAATGGGCATGAAAGCATGGAAGCTCCGGGCCATCGGACCAGTTAATTGATGGAGATCGATCGATGTCGCACCACTATTCCGGACCTGCGTTCGGTTTTCCACACGACGATGCCCGCTTGGACATAACTGATCTGTTTGCTTTTCCCAATCAGGACGATACTCGCAAGTCGATCTTGATCCTGAACGTGCACCCGTCTGTTAGCCTCGAGCCGCGGAAAGGAACCACCGCGGTACCTTTTGCTTCTGACGCTCTGTATGAATTCAAGATTGATACAGATGGAGATTCAGTTGCTGACATTTCCTACCGAATCAGTTTCACGCCGTTCATGAATGGGGCGCAAACCGCCACGCTGCGCTATGTTGAGGGCGACCAAGCGTCGGCTACTGGCGTGGAAGGAAGGGTGATCATCGAAGGCGCGCCCGTCAGTTTGGGTCAAGAGGCAGTGATAACGCAGGCCGACGGCTATCGCTTGTTCGCCGGCTGGAGAAGCGATCCCTTCTTTTTTGACCCGATCGGCGCGTTGAACAACTTTCACTTCGGCCAGGATTTCTTCGTCGACAAAGACGTGTGCAGCATTGTACTGGAAGTGCCGAACTCCGTGATTGGATCGAAAGAGGTCGGCATCTGGGTGCGAACGCTTGATCGTCGAAGCGGTCGCTGGATACAAGCCGACCGCGGCGCACGTCCCGCACAATCCGTTTTTCTTACGGGCGAGGCGAGAGACGCCTACCTCGCAGCAGAGCCGGCGGACGATAAGGGTTTTGTGGCAGTCTTTGCACACTCATTGGAGCATTCGGGCGGATATACACATTCCGAAGCACTGCGGGTCGCTGAAACGTTACTTCCCGATATCATGCGCTTCGATCATAGCCGACCGGCCTCATATCCTGAAAATGGTCGAGCGCTCGCCGATGATGTTCTTGATCACTTTCTGGCCATCCTGACCAATCGAAAGGTGACAACGGACGGCATAGGACCCCACACCGATCTGCTTGGTGAGTTTCCCTATTTGGGACGACCACACATCGATCGCACGAGCGAGGTCAGGCGAGCGGACCCGCGGTAGGTGGTAGCACCCGCGTCGAAATGGATTCGTTGCGGGTCAGCTGTGTTCGCTGACTACCAGCAAGAGATCTTTTGGGCGCCGCGCGTTCCATGCCTGACGGCGCTCCGAGCGCCCCAATCAAAACCGGCGACGGTCGCACGTTCGATTTTTCAGGACGATGGACCCATCATATTCCATATAATTCTCGGTGGATTGCGTAAACATTATCCCGAACTCGGCCGCCCCACGGGTTGAGGCCAGCGCTCGCTGGCGAACTGGGTTACAACAGGACTTTCTCCGCCGTAATTATTGTCACATGGTGGCGGCGCATCAGCAGGAGGCGCCTATGAGTTCCGCGAAGGGACTTCGTCAGGTCGGATATTTTGATTGCCCGGGTGGCGGCCAGATCGTCGTTGCGGGCACCACCGCGTTCATCGGGCACATGCGTGCACCTGCCGGCACCTCGATCGTCGATATCGCCGACCCGGCGCGTCCGCGGCTGCTTGCCCGGCTCGAGATGCCGCCAGGCACCCATTCGCACAAGGTGCGCGTGAACAATGGGCTGATGCTGATCAATCGCGAGCGCAATCATGCCGACAAAAACACGCCACCCGAAAATTTTCGCGGTGGGCTCGGCATCTATGACGTGACGAAACCGGCAAGCCCGCGTGAGATTACCCGCTGGGAGACCGACGGCATGGGCGTCCATCGCTTCGATTTCGACGGGCGCCACGCCTATATCTCGCCCACGGTGGAGGGCTATCGCGGTAACATCGTGATGATCCTCGATCTCGGCGACCCGGCGCACCCGTGTGAGGTCGGCCGTTGGTGGATGCCCGGACAATGGACAGCGGGCGGCGAGGAGCCGAGCTGGGAGGGCACGGCGCACCGCTGCCATCATCCGCTGCGCCAAGGTGACCGGCTCTATACCAGCTATTGGCATGGCGGCTTCGTCATCCTCGACATCGTCGACATGGGAAAGCCACGCCTCGTCTCTTCGTTCGACTGGAGCCCGCCATTCGCCTGTCCGACGCATACGACC
>Ga0187783_10000747_pt1 | contig 23839 bp, 20 predicted proteins | sample 1015_SJ02_MP02_2_FD_132471 | JGI IMG/M metagenome (GOLD analysis project Ga0187783, IMG submission 132471) | Tropical peat soil microbial communities from peatlands in Department of Meta, Colombia - 1015_SJ02_MP02_20_MG | ecosystem: Environmental > Terrestrial > Soil > Wetlands > Peat | place...
AATACAATCGCACGCTCTTCGGCGCCGCCAATGACTGGTTTAACAAGGAAGCGCAACTGACCAGCGGCTTGCCCAACAAGCCGGGCCAATTGATCCGGAACACCTTCGGCGGCGCCCTGGGCGGCCCGATCGTCAAGAATCGCCTGTTCTTTTTCGCCAACTACGAAGGGCAACGCTCCCGGGAAGCGGTCCAGACGACTCAGTCTGTGCCGAGCGCAAACCTGCGGCAAGGCATCGTAAGCTATCTTGCCGCGAACGGCAGCGTCGTCAACTTGCAGCCCGCCACGATCAAGAGCCTGGATCCGGGCTGTTTGACCTCGGGCACGTGCCCGAACGGAAACGGCGTCAACCAAGCCGTCTTGAACCTGTGGAATGGGAAGGACACGTTGCCCGACGGAACCCCAATTCCCGCGTACCCGCTTCCCAATACCAACAGCGCCTCCGGATCCGATGGATTGAACATTCTGGGATTCACGTTCGCTGCTCCTCAACCTACCGACCTCAACACCTATTTGGCCAAGCTCGACTACAACCTCACCGCGAATGGGAATCACCGCTTGTTTGTTCGCGGAAATCTGCAAAACGACAGCACCCTCGACGCTCCCCAGTTCCCCGGTGAGCCTCCCAGTCAGGTGCTCGACAACAACAGCAAAGGAATCGCCGTCGGATACACGGCCATCCTGCGTCCTACATTGATCAATAATTTCCGCTATGGCTATGTGCGCCAGGGCCTGGGGGATAGCGGACCGAATCCGTACTCGAACATTTCCTTCCAGAATCTGTCCGACCAGGTGTCCTTTGCCCGTACGATCAACGTCAATGTACCAGTGAATCAGTTCGTGGACGACCTGACCTGGACCAAGGGGCAACACACCATCCAGTTTGGCGGGAACTGGCGTATTGTGGACGACAATCGCTTCTCGAACGCGCAGAATTTTTTCAACGGCGAGACCCATCCCGACTGGCTCTTTGAGGGTGGCATTTCCTTTACCGGGCAGGACCTGGATCCAGCCAACGATTCGAATTTGCCGGCGATGGCCTCTGCGTTTGCCTACTCCTACGACGCCGCCATCTCGAACGTCACCGGCGTCCTGGGCTCGATTGAAGCCATTTATAACCAGAACAAGTACGGTCAGTATCTGCCGGTCGGGGCCCTGGTTCCGCGGCATTTCAAATCGAACGAAGCCGAGTTCTACGCCCAGGATGCGTGGCGCGTGAAGAGCAATCTTCAGCTCACCTTGGGGCTTCGCTACACGCTGCTCGAGACCCCGTATGAGACCAGCGGAAATCAGGTCTCGCCCACTCCCGGCCTGACTTCTTTTTTTAACGGACGAACGGCGGCGATGGACCTCGGACAGGTATACCGTCCGACGATCCGCTTCGTCCTCAGCGGACAAGCCAACGGTCAGGCTCCGTACTGGAATCCGGATTACAAAGATATCGCGCCCCGCCTGGCCTTTGCCTACTCGCCGTCCTCGACCAACCCATTCTGGGAACGGTTGGTGGGCTCAAGCGGCAAAACCTCGATTCGCGGCGGCTACGGAATTTATTACGATCATTTCGGCGAAGGCGTGGTCAATAGCTTTGACCGCGAGGGGGCCTACGGCCTGACTACCTACCTGCTAAATCCGTCGGGAGTGCTGACGACCGACTGCGCGGCGAGGTTTATCAGCTTGACGACCATTCCGACGACCGTGCCGGGAGGTCAATGCAACCCGGTGTCGGAATTGCCCGCGCAACCTGCCAGCGGATTTCCAGCTACGCCCCCCGGATATGGCGCCAACGGAAGTTTTGCCCTCGCCTGGGGCATCGATAACACCATGAAAACACCCTATTCCGAGGTCGTCGATTTTTCCATTACCCGCGAACTTCCGCGGCAATTTGTGGTCGAGCTCTCCTACGTCGGGCGTTTTGGGCGGCGATTATTGCAAGAGGTGGATCTCGCGGAACCGGTCGACATGAGGGATGCAAAATCTGGCATGACGTATTTCCAAGCCGCGACCATGTTGGCAAAGCTGGCCAGCGCCAATACCCCGGAAAGCAGCGTGAAGCCCATCCCCTTCTGGCAGAATTTTTTCCCCGCTGCGGCCGGCCCGGCAGGTGAAACGGGCTCAGCCCCAGGCATTCCCGCCAATCCGACCGCCACCCAGAATATCTACGACCTGTACTATGCCAACAATCCGAACTTCATCTATGCCCTCGAATCGCTCGACGCCACGTTTCCTGGTTATCCTTGCTTCCCGGCATGTTCCGCGCTGGGTTCGTATGCTTTTTGGGACGATCAATTCTCCTCGATGTTCGCCTGGCGGACCACCGGCACCAGCAACTACAACGCATTTCAAGCTTCGTTGCGGCGTCATGTGGGCGGACTGGAATTTGACTTCAACTACACCTTCTCGAAATCCCTGGACGAGAATTCCAATGCAGAACGGGTGAATGAGTACGAAAACGGAACCGGGGCAGGCAGTGCGAGTGCGGTCGCCTACAGCGGGCAAGTCATCAACTCCTGGGACACCCACGGACTGTACGGCCCGTCGGATTATGATGCCACGCACCAGATCAATACCAATTGGGTTTACGATCTGCCGTTCGGACGCGGCCAACAATTCGGCGCCCAGTGGAACAAGGTGGAAGATGCAATTTTCGGTGGATGGCAAACCTCGGGATTGGTTCGCTGGACCAGCGGCTATCCGTTTAGTATCTCCACCTATGCCTTCGCCACCAACTACGAGCAGGATGGCCGGGCGGTGCTGCTGGGAGCCGCACCGCAGACCGGGGTATCGATTCAGGATGGTGTTCCCAACGTGTTTAAGGAAGGGCCGGCTGCCGTCAACGCATTTCGCTTTGCCTACCCGGGAGAATCCGGACAGCGCAACAATCTGCGCGGCCCGGGATATTTTGGCATTGACACGAGCGTGGCCAAGGCCTGGAAGCTCACCGAATCCCAAGCGCTGCGTTTTTCCTGGGATGTCTTCAATCTGACCAACACGGTTCGTTTCGATGATGGCACGTTGAATCAGTACCTGCTCTATGGCACGACACTCGGAAACTTTACTCAGACCTTAAGCCACCCGCGGGTGATGCAATTTGGCTTGCGCTATAGCTTCTAATGAGGGAGGGGGATTGAAGGGTACGCTGCGGTTTCTGGCGGTTTTGAGCCTGTTCTCCACCTGGTTCAGCGCACCCCTGTGCGCGCAGCGGAGGACTCGCAACGTCGTTCTTGTCGTGAGCGATGGCCTGCGTTGGCAAGAAGTATTCACCGGCGCCGATCCCGACCTGCTGGATGAAAAGCATGGGGGGATTTGGGCGGACCCAGAGCGACTTCGCCACGAGTTTTGGAACGACGACCCAGGCGAACGGCGCAAGATGTTGTTTCCCTTTCTCTGGGGCGTGGTTGCCAAGCAGGGTCAGATCTTCGGCAACCAGAACAAGGGTAGCATCGCGCGGGTTACGAATGGCCTGGCCTTCTCCTATCCTGGCTATAACGAGATGCTCACCGGCCGGCCCGATCCGCGCATCAACAGCAACGAGTTCGGACCGAATCCCAATACAACCGTTTTCGAATGGATGAATCAGTTTCCCGAGTTCCACGGCCAAATCGCCGTTTATGCCACCTGGGACGTTTTCAAAAATATTTTCAACCAGCCGCGCAGCCAGCTGGCCATGCAGGTGGGCTGGGATCTCCCGGAAAAGGGAAGTCTCACACCACGCCAGGAGCTCTTGAACGAGTTATATCGCACGACAACCCGCCTCGACGACGAAGACGTGTGGGATTCATTCCTGCAAGTGCCCTTGCTCGATTACGTGAAGACCGCGCATCCCCGCCTGCTGTTTGTAGGGTATGGAGAGACGGACAACTGGGCCCACGCCGGACGCTACGATCTGGTGCTCGAAAGTGCACATCAGTTCGATCAGTTCGTGCGCCAATTATGGGAGACCGTCGAAGCCATGCCCGAGTATCGCGGCCAAACGACTTTTGTGATCACCACGGATCATGGCCGCGGCAGCGGTCTCGAACAGTGGAAGGAACACGGTGTAGAAGAAAAAGGATCCGAGAACATCTGGATTGCCATCATGGGTCCCGATAGTGATGCTCTGGGGGAACGTGCCAATTCGACGCCCGTTACCCAATCTCAAATCGCGGCCACGCTGGCGGCGTTGCTCGGCAAGGATTTTCGTCGCGCATTTCCGGATACGGCGGTTCCACTCCCGGGCTTCAGCTTGGAAAATCTCGACCGGTCGACTCGAGCGCCGGTCAGTCGTGGCGGAGGTCGGAGGTAGTTTCGACCGGACGAAACGTTGTCAGGTAGGAGGAGCACCGCACCGGGGAGTCCTGAGACTTGCAACCGGCATGCCAGCCAGAAGGTCTCGAATTACGTTCCGGACACCCCTGACCTTCCGCCAGGCAGACACGATTCCGATTTTGGTGTATACAAGGGGAGTCATCGGGAGAGGCGGATTATGAAACGCTGGCTGGCGGTGGGTCTGCTACTTGTGGTCTGTGGGGCGAGCGCGTCAGCTCGAACCCACGTCCAGCACTCCCATCATCACCGAATCCACCACGTGAAACGGCATCACGCTCACCGCGGCGCCTAGCGACAGGGTTTTCTTCGGGGTGACGCCCGAAAAGCGGCCGCCGCCATGGCGGGTGCGCTTTTCTCATGACGGCCGCTTGGCGGCTGCCGTGCTGGTCGAGACCCCAAGCTTGTGGAGCTGTTCCCGCGCCTGCAGCGCCTCGTTGCTTTTGGGATAACGTTGAATCACGTGACGCAGCTCCGCGATTCCATCATCCTTCTGGCCCAGTTCAATCAAAGCTAAGCCTTTTTTGAGCGCGGCGGAAGCCGCTTTATTGCCAGTCGGAAAATTCTGCAGCACTTGATCATAGTTGCTGACGGCGCCTTGGTAATCTCCCTGTTTGAACTGGATTTCTGCCAGATAGTAGAACGTGTTTCCCGCTAAATCGGTTGTGGGATAGAACTTGATGTAGTCGGAAAACTGCTGTTTGGCTAAGTCGGTTTTTCCGGCGTTGTAATCCCTCAGGGCGTTGTTGTAGAGCACGTCGGGCGGGGGAGCCTGAGCCAGAGCCTCCTGCTGCGCCTGTTGCGCGGCCCGGGCGGCACCCTGGCTTTGCTGGGCAGCCTGCAGGTCTTCCAGTTGTTTGCTCACCTTGGCGAGCCGCGCTTTCAACTCATCCAGGGAGTCGTTGAGCGCCTGGATCTGGCCGGAGAGTTGATCTACCCGACCGCTACTGTCGTTCTGCAGTTTCTCCAGGTTGCCTTGGAACGCCGTGATCGAGGAAGAAACCTTGTTCATGCTATCCGTGTTCTGGTCCATCAGGTTCTTCATGACCCCCATGCGTTCGTTAAAAGACTGCTGCATTTGCGTCATCTGATCCTGCAGAGCCTGCACTTGGGTCTGCAGCTGGACCATTTCTTTGCTGACGGCCCACGCCGGCCGCAGACTGGAGTACCAGGTCAAGAGCAACGCCAATAGGCCCAAGGATCGTAGGATTCTCATGGTTTTTTCCATTCCTATCGAGGGGCTGGATGGCCGGCCCCTCGATCTAGAAGTCTCTTTTTTTAAGGATAAACCGTTCCGACATGCTTGTCTCGCACGGTTTCCCAGGCAGCCAGCAGGCAGTCCAAAGCGCCGATGTCCTGCCCCGGAGAGGGTCGACATCGAAACGCTATTCAGAAACAGAAACCAGAGGTGCGGAGCTTCTTGCTCCGCACCTCCAAGACCTACCGCTGATAGACAAAGTGGCCACGGCGGTTCTCCTGCCAGCACGATTCGGCGTGCTCGGTGCAGAAGGGTTTCTCCTTACCCAAGCTGATCGTCTTGATATTGGAGGCCTGGACGCCACCCTGGACCAAGGCGCTCTTGACCGCATTGGCGCGACTGTCGCCGAGAGCCAGGTTGTATTCCGTCGACCCCCGCTCGTCGCAATGTCCCTCGATGGTGAAGTGGATATTGGGATGCTGCTTGAGAAAGCTCACATCCCCGATCACCACCATTCGCTGGTCGAAGCGGATGTCCGCCTTGTCATAGTCGAAGTAAATATCCTTCACGTTTTGAGAGAACAGTTCCTCCTCCGAGACAGACGGCGCGGCCGGTGGCGCAGGCGGTGAGGTGATGGTTACCCGAGCCGTAGCGGTCTGGGTGCCTCCCGGTCCCTTGGCCGTGAGGTTATAGGTGGTGGAATCTGCGGGTGTCACCAGTTGCGACCCGGTGGGCGTGACTGCCCCGATTCCGCCAATGCTGACGTCGGTGGCATTGGTTGTCTCCCAGTTCAGAGTCGTGGACTGGCCTTTCTGTATGGTGTTGGGATTGGCCGTAAGCGAGGCGGTGGGCGCCGATGCCGGCGGTGGCGGGGGTGGCGGCGGCGGTGGCGGGGTTTTCTTGTGACAAGCGCCAAGAAACAGGATTCCGCACAGCGCGAGTATGAGCGTGATCCACTTCACTGGTTGCTGCTTCACATTTCCTCCCTGCAAAATTCGCGCGCTCCGAATAGCTGCGCGCTTCGATTCGGTACAACAGAACCGACAACCCCAAACAAGAAAACGACAACTAACCTGCTACTTCCAACTCCAATTGGGCTGTGTGTTGCTGCCGGTCACGGTCAACGGCTTCTGATTGGTGCCATCAGCCAGCATGGTCCAGATCTGCTCACTCCCGGAACGGCTCGACTGAAATGTGATGTGGCGACCATCCGGCGACCAAGTCGGGAAGTCGTTGCGTCCGCCATCATGGGTCAATTGCACCCACTGCTTGCTGGCGATATCCATCAAGTAAATGTCCTGTGCCCCGGGCGCACCCGGGCCATAGTGGCGAATCCAGGAAAACACCAGGAACTGCCCGTTGGGCGACCACGCCGGGGAGACCGCGTACCCCTGATCGGTCACTCTCTGCACGTTGGTTCCATCGCTTTCCATGGTGTAAATCTGGGGAAGTTCGGTGCGTCCGCTGACCCAGGCGATTTGTGCCCCGGTCTTCGGATTCCACACCGGCGAGACATCCGGCAGCTTCGAGTTTGTCAGCCGCCGCAAATTGGCTCCCGAATTGTCGGCCACGTAGATCTCCGATTCCCCACCGCGGGAGGAGGAAAGCGCCAATTTGCTTCCGTCGGGCGACCAGGCCGGTGAAAGATTGGTTCCGCCCAGGCGGGGAAACGAAACCAGGCGGTTGAGATCTATGGAATACATCATGATCTCCCAGCCCGATTTGGTGAGGGAAGCAAACGCCAGCCGGGAACCGTCGGGAGAAATTCTTGGCGAGAGCGAGATCGTGTCCAGGTGGGTGATCTGACGTTGATTCGCTCCATCGTAGTCCATGGCCCAGATTTCCTTATGCCCGCTGCGGTTGCTGACAAAGTAGATCTGACTCTCGGCATTGCCGGGAATTCCGCCCCCCAGCCGGAAAATGATCTCGTCGGCGAACTTGTGGGCGGTGAGCCGGGCGGCAGGAACGGTGGAGGCATCCGTATACTGCTTGCCCAACACCTGGGGTGACATGACGTTTTTTACGTCGTAGAGCCAGCCCTGGACAGTCATCTGATTGCCGCTGGCTGCGAGATTGCCGAAAACCAGCATGGCGGCATTGGGCGGCGGCTGGTTCCAAGCATCGAACTTCACCTCCACCGGATTTTTGGGAACCTCCACCGGATAGAAGCTCTTGGAGACGATCTCGAAAATTCCGGCATTGTCCAAGTCGTTCCAGAGGGTTTCGTTGAAGACTCTGAGCAGATCAGGGTTGGTTGCTTCCGGACTCGGCGGCTTGAAGTCGGCAACCGCCAGGCGGACTTTTTCTACTCCTAATCCGGTTCCGGTCTTGATCCAGTCTTGGGCCGAGGCCGGTGGCAGCAAGCAGAGAAGCGCCAGCAACCCCAGGGCACACGAGGGCCGCCCCTTGCGGATCTGGCCTGCCCAAGATCCGACCAGGCACCGGTAGCTCGAAGGATGTATCGTATTGCGACTTAAAATGCAGTTCAACGGAAACCGATCCCTTCTTTGGTGGCTGAGGAAGTATGTCGGCCCCGGAGGAGCGAGCCAGTGCTGAGTCTCCGCAGGCTGCCCGACTCACCATCGCCGGTCACCAGGGCCCCCGCGAATGTCCATATTTCCTGTCTATTTCTCAACCTATTTTTTGTAGTCAAACCAAAACTCGACAGAGACTTTGTCGCCGGCGTAGTCGGACGGCAACGGACCGAACGTGTCGATGCGCTGCAAGGCACGCGTGGCGGATTGGTCCAAGGAGGGCACTCCACTGGATTGCTCGATCGCGATGTTCGTGGGTCGCCCGTCCCGATGAATATCAAAGGTTACGTACACCCTTTGAGCGTCGGTGATGCGAGGATCTACTTCGTATTTCAACCAGTTTTCCGAGACCTTTTGCTGCACAACCCGAACGTACCAGGCGAAACGGGTGCCAAAGTCCCCGCCCCCGCCGGTGAACCCAAAGCCTCCCTTGGCTCCGCCTGCACTGAAGGAGCCATACGGTCCGCTGACCGGCCCACCTTCACCGAAAGGGACGACATTCGTCGCCTCCTCCGTCGGCTGTGGCGGCGGCTTGCGCTCGGTAGCGCTCGTCTTCGGCTTGGGCTTCGTTTTGGCATTCTTGTCGGGAATCGGAATTGCTAGCGGTTCCTCTACCCTGGGTTGAGGAAGCGACTGACTCAATCCCTTGGACTCATTGGCCAGTACGTTCGCGGTTTCGACGGGATTGGCCGGGAGCGGAACTGTGCTGACCAGACTCACGCCAATAGCTTCCCCCCCACCTCCTGCACCCCAAGTTCCTCTCTGTCCGCCAGGAGCCAGAGTTGTGTACAACACGATCGCGCCGGTCACCCCGACGTGCAGGACAACCGAGCTTGCCAGGTTGCGGCCCCAGCGATCATGTTCAAAGAAAATCTCAGCGGCCATGGCTTTGAAGCGGCTGGGTCACGATGCTCACGTTCGTGATTCCCGATTGCTTAACTGCGTCCATCACCGTGGCAAAGGCCCCGAAAGGCACGTCCTCATCGGCGCGAATAAAAATCGATTGGTGTTGCGGGTCGCGAATCTTCTGCCGGAGCTCGGATGCAATCTGGTTAATGTTGACGGGATTGTTTCCCAAAAACACCCGCTGTTGTTTATCAATACTAATGACCAGCCGTTCTTCGGTAATCTCCTTCACGGTTCGAGTTTTCGGAACGTTGACCTCGATGCCGGATTCGAGCACCGGAGCCGTCACCATGAAGATGATCAAGAGCACGAGGACGACGTCAACCAACGGGGTGATGTTGATGTCTGCCAGGGAAGTCTGGGTCCGCCCGTTCGCTGCCGTGAAGGCCATTACCGCCGCACCTCCGGAGCCTCCGCTGCCCGGTAGCTGGGCTGCGCCTGCCCGCGCTCGACAGCATTCAGCATTTCCAGGGCAAAGTCATCCCCCCGGGCAGCGAATCCCCGTATGGAGCTGCCGATGAGGTTGTAGGCGATCACCGCCGGTATCGCCGCCGCCAGACCGGCCGCCGTGGTGATCAGAGCTTCCGAGATGCCCGGCGCGACCGCACGCAAAGTCGCGGCACCCGCAGTGCCCAGGCCGTGGAAGGCATCGATGATCCCCCAGACGGTGCCGAAGAGGCCGACGAATGGGGTCACGGCTCCGGTGATCGCGAGCCAGGGCAGATTTCGTTCAAAACGCGTTAACTCCTCCGAGGCGGCAATCTGCATGGCCCGCTGAATCGCTTTCGGGTTGGTCACCACACCGCTTGAGATCGCGCCCTGCTTGCGGTATTCGTCGAAGCCTCCTTCAAATACCGCGACCAGCGGGCTGGGCTGGAAGCGGTCGGCTACGGCCGCCACATCGGTGAGGCTGTGGGCTTTGCGAAAGCTCCGCAAGAAACGCCCGCTCTGTATCCGGGCGCGTTGCAGCAAACTCCACTTCGACAGGATGATGGCCCAGGAAATAATGCTGAACAGCAGGAGTAGGAGAAGCACGACTTTGGCGACGGCGCCGGTCTCAGCGACCAAATCAACAATTTCACCGCCCACAACAGCTGCCAGGAATTGCGAGAAGTACATATGATTTAGGAGGTCACTTATCAATCGATTATAGACGAACGGCGCGACATTGCTGTGGAAACGAGGCCCTGGAACCCCGTGGATCAACAGGTTTTTACAGTATTCACCCAATTTTTTCTCTTCTCGACCGCGAGTCGAGAGTGATCTGGCGCTGAACCGGAGGAGTCAGCGGTGGCATGGGACGTGTCCTAGGGTTCCGATCGCCATCGCTGTCCTCTCGCAAAGCCGGTGGCATTTGTGATTTTCGTGCTATCCTGCGCTCAAATTCTTTCTCGCGGAATCACCGGTGCTTGCGGAACTGCGGCTCGAAAATTACGCCGTCATCGATACTGTCGCGGTGGAGTTTGGCCGCAGCCTGAATCTGCTGACCGGTGAAACGGGTGCTGGCAAATCCATCCTCATGGATGCGCTCGCTCTTCTTCTGGGAGAAAAGGCGTCGGCCGAGATCATCCGCAGTGGAGCCGAGCGTGCCGTCATCTCGGCTGTCTTCGAGCTGGAAGGCGGGGCGCGCAAGGCTGCCTTCCGCCTCTTGCAGGAAAACGGAATCGACAGCGAAGACGGTTCGCTCGTCCTTCGCCGGGAAGTGTCGCTCGGTGGCAAGGGACGGGTTTTCATCAACAATCAACCGGCGACGGTCGGCGTACTGCGCCAGCTTGCACCCCATCTGGCCAGCCTCCACGCCCAGAATGAATCGATGGTTTCATTCGACGGGCCCAGCCGGCTGGCACTGCTCGATCGGTTCGCCGCTTCCGATGGGGATCCAACCGCCCGGGCCTTCGGCCGTTGGAAGAGCATCTCGAGTCGAATTCAAGATCTCGCGCTCGACGAAGAAAGCCGGCGGCGTCTTTGGGAGCTGTGGCGGTTTCAACGGGAAGAGATCAAAGGCGCCAAGTTGCAGGCCGGAGAAGACGAGCGGCTGGAAGCGGAAAAGCGCGTGCTGGCCAACAGCGAGAAGATCTATGGGGCGGCGATCGAGGCCTTCGACGCGCTCTACCAAGGTCCGGCTTCGGCCTCTTCCTCCTTGCGGGCAGCACAAAAACAGATTGAGGAACTGGCGCGCTACGACCCCAAGTTCGAGGAAACCCTCGCAACCATCGAATCGGCCCGCATCAGCGTCGAAGACGTAGGGGGCACGCTGCGCGACTATGCGGAAGGCATTCCCGCCTCTCCCGAGCGGCTGGCGGAGGTGGAGGATCGATTGGCGTGGCTCGATCGTCTCAAGCGGAAGTATGGGCCGATGCTCGAGGATGTAATCCGCCTGGGGGAAGAGCTCAACCACAAGCTATCCGAGGCGGACAACAAAGAGGAGGTTCGGGCCCAACTTACGGCCGAGCTCGAGCACGCCGCCGAAGATTATCGTCACGCTGCCCGTGCGCTATCGCGAGAGCGCTGCCGAGCCGCGCGCAAGCTGGAAACAGCGGTCGAAGATGAAATCAATGAGCTGGCGATGCGGGCCAAGTTTGAAATTGAAGTCTCGGGCACCGACGAGGAAGCAAACTGGACGGCTCGCGGTTTCGACCAGGTGGGGTATCGGATCTCGACGAACCCCGGCGAGCCGATGCGCCCCTTGGAGCAGATTGCCTCCGGGGGAGAGCTGTCGCGGGTGCTTCTGGCACTGAGGACGGCCGTAGAAGCGGGAGGCGGAGCGCGGAAGAGCTCAGGGGGACGGTCGCCCGTTGCCTCCTCCCAGCGAACGTTTGTGTTCGATGAGATTGACGCGGGCATCGGCGGGCGCGCGGCGGAAGCCGTAGGCCGGAAGCTGAAGGAGCTGTCGAGCGCCAACCAAGTGCTTTGCGTAACCCATCTGCCTCAGATCGCGACCTTTGCCGATCATCACTACCTGATCGAAAAACGAATTTCCGGCCAACGAACCAGGACGAACGTTCGGCTGATTACCGGCGAGGAGCGGACGGAAGAGATTGCACGTATGTTGAGCGGTGCCAAGCTCACCGAAACCTCCCGCAAACACGCCGAGCAGATGCTGAAGACCAGCCGCTAAGCTTGCCGTTTTCGATGCGCAATGTGATTTTCCAATGGATGCCACCGCAATCGTTACTACCGAACGGCTGATCCTTCGGCACTGGCGGCAGTCGGACCGCGAGCCGTTCGCCCGCCTCAATCGTGATCTCCGAGTCATGGAGTACATGCCAAGCGTCCTCTCGCAGGAAGAGAGTGACGCGCTCGCGGCCAGAATCGAGGCGCATTTTCGACAGCGCGGGTTCGGCCTGTGCGCGGTTGAGCTGCGGCGAGATGGAAGCTTCATTGGCTTCATCGGCCTCAACGTGCCCTCGTTTGAGGCACCCTTTATGCCCTGCGTCGAGATCGGATGGAGATTGGCGACGGAGCACTGGGGACAGGGCTTGGCAACCGAAGGTGCCAGCCACCTCGTTGGCTACGCCTTTGAGAGCTTGCAGCTGGATGGGTTGGTTTCCTTCACCGTGCCGGCCAACGCCCGGTCGCGCCGGGTGATGGAGAAGCTCGGGATGGTGCACGATCCTGCCGACGATTTCGACCATCCTCGCCTGCCACTTGGGCACCCGCTCCGCCGTCATGTCCTCTATCGGCTGAACCGCTCCGCGTGGAGTTTGGGCGGTGACCAGCATCGCCAACCCGCATTGGGCGCGGGGGCAGAGATGGCTCAGGGACGCGGCAGCTAGCTGGTTTGACGTTCGAGCAGCGAACGCACCGATCCCAATGCGCCAAGGCCATCACCGTTACTTGCGCAGTACGCGATGTAACCACCGGGGCGAACCAGAGTGATGTCCCGGCGCTGTGCCGAGCGTGTTCCATGATCTCGGGAAACGATGTGGGGTCGAGCAGCATGGAAAATTACCTGAACGAAATGCTATCCGGAGCGTTCTTTATCCATAAGGGCCAAGCCAGTGTTTGCAGGAGAAGCGATTCTGAGCGGCATAGCGCCGGCCGAGCGCAGTCGAGACCAGTTGCTCGAAGATCTGGTTCACCAGCACTCACGGCTGGTCTACCGCATCGCCTATGCCGTCGTCCGAACTCATCATGACGCCGAGGACGCAACCCAGGAAACGTTTTTCCGTGCGCTACGGTATCGCCGCAAGCTCGCGGCCGTCGAGGATCCCAGGAGTTGGCTGGCACGCATCGCGTGGCGAGTTGCGGTCGAGCGCAGCCGGAAGAACAAGCGCGAGATCTCGCTCGATGATCCCGAAAAACCACTGGCGGAAATCGCCTCGGCGCGGTCGTCCGCCGATGACGCCATCGAAGGTTTCGAGGTGCATACGCGGCTGGAGAAATTGATCGCCGCTCTACCCAGGAAGCTGCGCGAGCCACTGATCCTGTCAACCGTCGAGGAAATGTCGCCGCGCGAGGTGGCCGCAACGCTCGCCATTAGCCCAGCCGCCGCGCGGTCGCGGGTGTTTCGCGCACGGCAGATTCTTCGGGAAAAGCTCGGCGGAACGAGCCGGAAATCGGAGTTCGAAATATGACGGAGTGGAGGGACGGAGACAATGGCCGCGATCCGCGCCAGGAGAGTTGGCGGCATGCGGAGAGTGAAGTAAAGAACCATCGGCTCGCCGACGAACTTGATGCCGCGCTGGCGAGATATGCCGCGGTCGAGCCGAGGACCGGCTTTGAGGAGCGCCTTCTGGCGAACCTGCGCGCTCGGCAAAAACGCGCTCCGGTCCGCATTGGGTGGCGATGGCCTTGGGCGGGCGCGGTGGCTGTGGTCGTGCTGGTTCTCGCGTTCTCTCTGGCCTGGAGACCTAGCAAGCAGCACTTGGACAAGGCAACCGACCAGCCCATTACCCAGGACGGCAGAGACACCCAAGTTGCCAACCGTGCGCGCCAACCATATCTGCCGGCGCGGGCTCTGCCATCCGTCCGTCCCACCGTTCGGCATCGGCCGCGTCCCTCCATTGTCCGAATTGCACCGCACCTAGAGCAGTTTCCCTCGCCTCAGCCGTTGAGCGAGCAGGAGAAGATTCTGGCACGCTACGTGGCAACGTATCCAGAACACGCGGCGCTGGTCGCGGAAGCCAGAGCCGAAGCCTTGCGACGGGACGCGGCCGAGGAAATGCGCGATCTGGCAAGGGAACCGAAGTTAAAACCGTAGGAAACAGCAACAACTCGAGGAGAACTACCGATGCTGAAGAAGACAATCGTATCTCTAACGCTGGTTTTGGCGGTGATGGCTGGGGGGCAAAGCCGGAAAGCCGCGGCGCAGGAAGCGAGCGCCACGAAAGCGCCCGACGGCGAGAAGCAGGCTTACCGCATCGACTTTTCAGTCAACGAAATGGAGGAGGGAAAGAAGATCAACTCGCGGCAATACTCGATGAACCTGAATGCTGGAGACAGCAGTGAAGTCAAGATTGGTACTCGCGTTCCCATTGAGGAGAAGGCGGGCGAGTTCAGCTACCTCGACGTCGGCACGAACGTCTGGTGCCGGCTCCGCGACCGGAGCGATGAAGCCTGGCTGGGGAATGCCGTTTTATTGAGTGTTCGCTCCGAGATCAGCAACTTCGCCGTGCCGGACCAGCAGGGGCAGAACGTGAGGCCGCTGCTGCGTCAGTTGAAGATCGAAGCCAGCACGGTGGCGCAATTGGGGAAGACATTGGTGGTGGGCAGCGTGGACGATCCCAACTCCAAGCGGCAGTTTCAGTTGGAAGTAACCGCCACGAAGCTGCGGTGACCTCGGCTGTTCGTTGGCCTTCGGTCGCTGGCCTATCTCGACCTGGGAGTCATCTCCACAAGCCTCGGCGGAAATCGCTCGACGATCCCGAAAAGCCACTGCGCAAGCCTTTCCGTGGGCTGGCCTCCCATCGTGCTTACTTCAAGTTGAACAGCGCATTGACGTGGGCGGAAACGGTGACGGTGTGGGGTGTGAATTCCTCCGTGGGCGCGGGTGCAGCCTTGGCGGCGACGCTCATGGCCCTGGGCATGATGATGTGCGGATTCTCGACAATATCGATCGAGGCGTAGGAAAGCTCACCGAGCGTACGTCCGCTGGCATGCGCGAGCGTCTCGGCGGAGTTGCGTGCGCGGCGGTAGGCATCCTCCACCGCCTTGTTCTTGGCTTCCTCCATGTCTTCCAGGAGGTAGCTCAAAGTCTGGTTTTCGCTCACGTTGGCGTCGGCGAGTTGCTGGGTGATGGGGCCAACCTTCGAAAAATCCTTCAATTTCAGCGTAACGTCGGTCGTGACACGGTAGGCAACCACTTTCTGCTTCGGATTTTTCCAGTCGTACATCGGTTCGACGGAAAAGAAACCCACGGTTGCAGTCTTGGGGTCAATCCCATTCGCGCGAAGCACTTGCCGCACCTGCTCGACGTCTTTGGAGGCATGCTGGTAGGCCTCCTGCGACGTGTCCTCCCGCACGGAGACGTTGAGTTCGAGTTGTGCCGTATCGGGAGCAGCCTCAAACTTGCCGTCTGCACCAGCGTAGAGGGTGTTGGCTGGCGCGGAAACCGCAGGGCGCTCTTGCGCAAGGGTCAGGGTTGCGGTGAGAGATAGCATGGCCAGGACAGCGCTTGCTGATGTCATTGCTTTCCTCCGACGGGATTATCAAGCATGGGAGGGCATTTCCCAACCGTCGACCGCAAGAAACCTATTCGCAAAAGGGAAGAGCGGTGCCAACCCCTGGGTTCGAATGGGCAAATCCTGGTGGGCGGAGGAAGGTTGCGGCCTGAACCAAAGTGATCATCGTCGCTCGTCGAAAGAATCAGGAATGGCTCGCATCCGACAAGAGAGCATGAAGCCCGCTGCCGCTCGCCACTAAGGCTGAGGTGCCGCGAGCTTAGCATTTCGGCGCTGCCCGCCCTCATCCTTTACGGTACCAGCCGAGTACCAGCGGATTGGTTGACCAAAATGGCTATCTCCGGTAACAATAAAAACTTGGGGGGAAACCCTGAAGGGAACTTTATCGTGTCCACTAAAAACCAAGGCAAGATTTTGCTTTTGCTCAAGCCCCGGGGTTTCTGCGCTGGGGTGGTGCGGGCCATCGACATCGTCCGCATTGCTCTCGAGGCCTTTGGCCCTCCTATCTACGTGCGTAAAGAGATCGTTCATAATCGGTTTGTGGTGGAGGAACTCCAGGCCAAAGGGGCCGTTTTTGTCGATAGCGTCGACGAAGTCCCGAACGGAGAACGGGTTATCTACAGCGCCCACGGAGTCTCGCCCGAGGTGCGGCAGGCCAGCCAAGCACGCAACCTGCGGGTGATCGATGCTACCTGCCCGCTCGTCACCAAGGTTCATGTTGAAGCCGTCAAATTTGCCAAAGAGGGCTACTCTCTGATCCTGATCGGACACCGGGATCACGATGAGGTCATCGGAACCCTGGGTGAGGCGCCGTTCGTTACGAAGGTTGTGGGATCGCCCGAGCAGGTCGAAGGACTCACCGTTTCTGATCCAAACCGGGTCGCCTATCTCACGCAAACCACTTTGAGTCTGGATGAGACGAAAGATATCATCGCGGCGCTGCGCAAGAAGTTTCCCCATATCCAAGGGCCCGCCGCACAGGATATTTGCTATGCCACGGAAAACCGCCAGGTTGCGGTGAAACAGGTAGCCTCCGAAGCCGACCTGTTGCTCGTCGTAGGCTCCGATAACAGCTCTAATTCCAACCGTTTAGTAGAAGTTGCGCGTAATCTTGGCACTCGGTCGCATCTAATTGATAGCTATTTGAATATCCAGCCGGAATGGCTGGAAGGAGTGACTACCCTTGCGCTCACGGCCGGGGCCTCAGCTCCGGAATGCCTGGTGGAAGAAGTCCTGCGGTATCTGGGGACCAAGGGATTTGACCACGTCAAGGAGGTGGAAGTCATGCCTGAAAATGTGCGCTTTGGTTTGCCTCCGGAAATCGTCGAGGCCATCGGCCAGCAACCTCGACCGGTAGCTGCTGAGTAACACTTATGGACGATACCTCTCCCGTTCCAGGGTTTGTTCCCGAAATACGCTTCGGAAGGATCGAAGATCTTTCCGGGCACGCCGCCGCGGCCATGGCGACTGCCCGCAAGGTTCTGCTTTCGCAACAAAGTGAAGAGGGCTACTGGTGTGGGGAACTCGAAGCGGATACCACCCTCGAGTCCGACTACATCCTGCTTCATACCTTGCTGGGCACGGTCGACCGGGAACGATTCGAAAAGTGTGCCAACTATATCCTGCGGCATCAGGAGGAAGACGGGGGATGGAGCATCTATGCCGGAGGCCCTTCGAATATCAGTGCCTCGGTCAAGGCCTATTTCGGGTTAAAGCTGGCAGGTTATAAGGCGGACCACCCCGCGCTGGTGCGCGCCCGGGCCAGGATTCTTGAGCTCGGTGGCGTAACCGAGGTGAACACCTTCACGAAGATTTATCTCTGTTTTCTCGGCCAGTACGACTATGATGCCGTCCCCGCCGTCCCCCCGGAGATTGTCCTGTTTCCCAAATGGTTTTGGTTCAATCTTTACGAGATCTCCTCCTGGTCCCGGGCGATCCTGGTGCCGTTGTCGGTCTGTCACGCCAAGAAGCCGTTCAAGAAGATTCCGGAGGAGATGGGTATCGCCGAACTTTTCCTGGGTGGCCGGCAAAAGTCGCGCATGCGGTTGCACTGGTCGAAGCGGTTGGTGTCGTGGCGGAACTTCTTCCTCTGTTTGGATCGCCTGATCCATTGGTTTGAGGCCGTTCACATTCGTCCTTTGCGCTCCATCGCCTTACGCCAGGCGGAGCGCTGGATGCTTGAGCGGTTTGAGATGAGTGACGGGTTAGGTGCGATTTATCCCGGCATCCTGAATTCCATCATCGCGCTGCGCTGCCTGGGATATTCGCTCGACGATCCCCAAGTGATTCGTGCCTTGGACGAATTCGAAAAACTGGGCATCGAGGAGGGCGACACCTTTCGCATGCAGCCCACCAAATCGCCGGTTTGGGATACCGCCTACGCCTTGTTTGCCCTCGGGGAAAGCGGCGTTGCGGCGAATGACCCGCGGATGGTTAAGGCTGCCGACTGGACGCTGCAGAAGCAGGTTCGTTCGATCGGCGATTGGAAGGTGAAAAACAAAAAGGGGCAGCCCGGCGGCTGGTACTTTGAGTTCAACAACGAGTTTTATCCCGACGTGGATGATAGTGCCATGGTGTGCCTGGCGCTCACTCAGGTTGAACACCCCAACGGTCGCTATCAGCATGAGTCGGTGCAGCGTGCCATCGACTGGATCCTTTCCATGCAGTCGAGAAACGGCGGCTGGGCGTCGTTTGATAAGAACAACGACAAGATGGTGTTTCAGTACATCCCATTTGCCGATCACAATGCCATGCTCGATCCGCCGACCGTGGATATCACTGGGCGGATTCTGGAGATGCTGGCTGCCTACGGATATGGTCCGGACCACCCGGCAGTGAAGAAGGCAATTCGCTTCATCCGCGAGCAGCAGGAGCCGGACGGGTCCTGGTTTGGCCGCTGGGGGGTCAATTACATCTACGGAACGGTGCTGGTGCTGCGCGGACTGGAAGCCATGGGGGTCGATTCGCACGAGCCTTACATCCAGCAGGCGGCCGAGTGGCTACGCATGGTACAGAACGGAGATGGCGGGTGGGGTGAAACTTGCGGATCCTACGATGATCCGACGCTCAAAGGTGTGGGTCCCAGCACGCCATCCCAGACGGCTTGGGCGGTTCTCGGCCTGCTCGCGGCGGGCGACACCCGCAGCGACTGTGTCGCTCGTGGCATCGCCTACTTGCTGCGCACGCAAAAACCAGATGGTTCTTGGGACGAGCCGTACTACTCTGGCACGGGGTTTCCCCGGGTGTTTTATCTCAGCTATCACATGTACCGGCAGTATTTCCCGTTGCTCGCGCTGACCGCCTATCAGAAGGCCATGACCGGGAACGGTCCAGCTGCCACGCGACGGGTTTAACAATTTGCTGTTGTGGGAAGAGCGGGCGATTACCGGCTGAATTGGCGCCAGCTGTCGCCCACCTTGGAAGTCTGGAGAGCTATCCGATGGCAGTACCTATTTCGCAGGCGTGGACCGTGGCAACCTACGTCCTGAAACAGAAAATCAGGGGAAGGAAGCGGTATCCGCTTGTGCTCATGCTGGAACCGCTGTTCCGCTGCAATCTGGCCTGTGCCGGATGTGGAAAGATACAGTACCCGGCGCATGTGTTGAAGATGCAGCTTACGCCGGAAGAGTGCTTCCGCGCCGTCGAGGAATGTGGCGCGCCCACCGTGGCTATCCCTGGCGGCGAACCGCTGCTGCACCCGCAGATCGGGGAAATCGTCGCCGGCATGGTGGCCCGCAAGAAGTACGTCTACCTGTGCACGAATGCGCTGCTGCTCAAGCAGAAAATACAACTGTTTGAGCCGAGTAAATATCTGACGTTCTCCGTTCACATGGACGGGCGACGGGAAGCCCATGATTTCTCGGTGTGCCTTGAAGGCGGCTATGACAAGGCGGTCGAGGGCATCCGAGAGGCTTTGGCGCGCGGGTTTCGCGTCACCACCAATACCACTCTGTTCGACGGAGCCGACGCGAAAAGCGTGCGCGCCTTTTTTGACGACATGATGGAGCTCGGGATTGAGGGTATGATGCTTTCCCCCGGCTACTCGTACGAGAAGGCTCCCGACCAGAATCATTTTCTCGGACGGGCCCGTACCCGGCGGCTCTTTCGCGCTATCTTGTCGAACCGCAAGTCAAGTTGGCGGTTCAACATGTCGCCGCTATTTCTCGAGTTTCTGATGGGCAAACGCGACTATCCCTGTACCCCGTGGGGTATGCCGACCTTTAATGTTTTCGGTTGGCAAAAACCCTGTTACCTGCTGCAGGATGGATATTGCGATCGATTTGAGGAATTGCTGGCCACCACCGAGTGGGAGAACTACGGGACTGAATCGGGCAATCCCAAGTGCGCGAATTGCATGGTCCACAGCGGCTATGAAGCGTCTGCCGTCAATGACACTTTCAGTTCGCTGGGCGGTCTGTGGCGTACGGCTCGGGCCCTCTTTCAGAGCGCTTACCGGGATTCCGCGGCGCTCTCCCTGCTCGAGGAGCCGGTGCGCCCGCTCCATTCCGTTCGCCCTCTCGTCGAAATCAAAACCGCTGCGACCGAGGAGACTGCCGTTTGAGTGGGAGGGAATCAGGCCGAGTGGGGTCCGGATCTCCTGGCCGGGAGACCGATCCGGACACGCTTGCCGTGGTGTCGGGTTCGGAACGAGAGAACTTGGAAGGCTCGCTTGCTGAGCCCGGAACCCCCGAGGAACTCGACGCCGCGCTCGAGCAGGCATTCGACTATCGCGGCGATGTTCTGATCACCCGCAAAGACGGCAGCCGGATCGAAGGTTACATCTTCGACCGTCGCAAGGGAAAGAGCTTGTCGGACTCTTATCTGCGTTTGCTGCCGAAAGCCGGGGGCGCGAAAGTATCGATTGGTTACGACGAGATTGCTGGGTTGGCATTCACTGGACGCGATATGGCCGCCGGCAAAAGCTGGGAAGCCTGGGTCGCGCACTATTGGGAGAAAAAGGCCGCGGGGGAAAAAGACATTTCCCTCACGCCGGAAAAGCTTGAGTAGAAGCTGCCCTTGCGCGGCGGATTGCTCAGGACTGGCATGAAGGCCTTCGTCACTGGCGCGACCGGGTTCTTGGGCAGCCATCTCGCCCGGGTCCTCTCCGAGCAAGGGGCTGAGCTGCGGCTTCTGGTGCGCCCCTCAAGCGATCTGAGAAATATTGAGGGTCTCGCGGCGGAGCGCGTGACGGGCGATTTGCGCGAGCCCGAAACGCTCGAGAAGGCAGTCGCCGGGTGCGAAGTCGTTTTCCACGTGGCGGCGGACTATCGCCTGTGGGTGCGGGACCCGGACCAGATGTACCGGTCGAATGTTGAAGGAACCCGAGCGATTCTGAAGGCTGCCGAAAAGCACCGGGTCAGGCGGGTGGTCTACACCTCGAGCGTGGCGACCATGGGATTTAGTTCGAACGGTCAGCTCGCGGATGAGAATTCGCCGGTTTCGCTCGACTCCATGATCGGTCCTTATAAGCGATCGAAGTTTATGGCCGAACAGCTTGCCATCCAGGCCGGACGAAGCCACTCGGACGTGGTGGTGGTGAATCCCACCACACCGGTCGGCGAGCGAGACATCAAACCGACGCCGACAGGACGCATCATCGTTGATTTCTTGAAAAAGAAATTTCCCGCGTACCTCGATACCGGCCTCAATTTGGTGGACGCGAAGGAATGTGCACTGGGCCATCTAGCCGCCCTCGAGAAGGGAAGAAGCGGAGAGCGTTACATCTTGGGAGGCGAGAACCTGACTCTGAAGCAGATTCTCGACAAACTCGAGCAAATCACCGGGCTCCCATCTCCCCAAGTGCGCGTTCCCCATTTCGTTGCGCTCGCCGCGGGAGTGGTCGACGAACTGGTGACGGGCAGGATTTTGGGCCGCGAACCCCGGGCGACGGTCGATGCCGTGCGCATGGCGCGCAAGAAGATGTTCGTCAGCACGGGGAAAGCCGAAAGGGAACTGGGATGGAAGCCGGTTGACGTCGAGGATGCTCTCCGACGGGCCGTCGACTGGTTTCGAAGGAACCGATATGTTTAAGTGTGTCCGCAGGGATACTTGTTGAGTCAAGCGAAGATCGCAATCGTGGCCGCCATCGAGCGGGAAGTATGGCCGCTGGTGAAAGAATGGCCTCGGACGGAAACCAGTTTCGCCGGACGCTCGTATAAGTTCTTCGAGCGAGAAGACAGGGTCGTGGTTTGCGGAGGAATTGGCGCGCAGGCAGCTCGCCGGGCCACCGAGGCTATTATCGAGCTCTATCGGCCAGCGCTGGTCATTTCCGCCGGTTTTGCCGGAGGTCTGGATCCTGCTCTGGTGACGGGCGACGCCCTACGTCCGCGGCACATCCTCAACGGCGGAGACGGTAGTCGAACCGATGCCGGCATCGGCGAAGGGCTGCTCGTCAGCTTTCCTCATGTCGCCGGTCCCGAGCAAAAAGCCAAGCTGCGACAAGCCTATGGCGCCCAGGCAGTCGACATGGAAGCTGCGGCGGTGGCGCAAAGTGCCCAGGCGCATGGGGTGAAATTCATGGCCTGCAAGGTCATCTTCGATCCGAGCGGCGCTGCGCTCGCGCCGTTTGAGCTGTTTGTTGGGGACGACGGCGAATTTCGTGTCCTCAGGTTTCTGAGCTATGTGGCGGTGCGGCCCTGGTTGTGGCGGAAAGTCGAACGCTCGGCGAGCGAGGCGGCGAAGGCGGCGACGAACCTGTGCGCGGTCCTGGCTCAGATGTCGAGCACCAGGCCAGTCGAAGGCGCCGAATTCCAGACGATTCCAATATGAGACGCTCCATGGCGGTTGCCGAAGCTTCTAAACTCGAGATGCTCCCGAGAACCATCCCGACGACCATGCAGGCGGCCGTCTACCGGGGTGTCCATGACGTTCGCGTGGAATCGGTTCCCGTACCCCGGATTGGCCCTCACGAACTGCTGGTTCGAGTGCACACCTGCGGGATCTGCGGTACAGACCTGAAAAAGATTGCAACCGGCTCGCACTCAGCGCCGCGTATCTTCGGGCACGAAATCTCGGGAGTGGTCGCCTCGGTCGGTGCTGGCGTGTCGGACTTCGCTGTGGGCGATCGGGTGGTGGTCTTTCACCACATTCCCTGCGGCCAGTGTTTCTACTGCTACCACAAGACATTTGCCCAATGTCCATCGTATAAAAAAGTTGGTACGACCGCAGGCTTTGAGCCGGCAGGAGGAGGATTCGCCGAGTACGTGCGCGTCATGGATTGGATCGCTCGCCAAGGCACAGTGCGAATCCCCGATGGCGTGTCCTTCGAACAGGCCTCGTTTGTCGAGCCCCTCAACACTTGCATGAAGGGGATCGAAAGACTCAAGGTTTTCCCCGGGGAGACGGTTCTGGTGATCGGACAGGGGCCCATCGGCATCATATTGAGTTCCTTGGCCCAACGAGCGGGAGCTCATGTGATCACTTCCGATTTGTATGCTCAGAGGCTTACAATAGCTTCAACCTTTGGTATAGAGCATGGGATCGATGCTTCCCGCACCGACACGATCAAGACGGTGCGAGAACGTACGGAAGGACGAGGTGCCGACGCGGCGATTGTGGCCGTGGGAGGCAACGGTCTTATCCGGGCTGCAACCGAGGTCGTGCGTCCTGGGGGTCGGGTGTTGTTGTTTGCGCAGACTGCCAGAGGAGAGGTCACGATCGACCCAGCAGCGGTGTGCGTCGAGGAAAAAACCCTGCTGGGGTCCTATAGCGCTTCGATCGAGCTTCAGGAGGAGTCGGTACGGTTTGTAATGGACCGTGATATGGATTTGGAACGACTGATCAGCCACCGTTTTCCTTTATCCAGCAGCGTGGAAGCCTTCGAGTTAGCTGCCCATCCAGGACCAGATTCGATGAAAATTGTGATCCAACCCGGCAGCGCCTGGGGAGGTAGTATCGAGTGAACGGAAAGATGACTGCAGCCGTCCTCTATGGTAAGGAGGACCTCAAGATCGAAAAGGTCCCCATTCCTAGGCTGCGGGATGGCGAAGTATTGGTCAAAGTCCAGGTCGCCCTGACCTGTGGCACCGATCTTAAGGTGTATCAAAGGGGCTATCACGCCCGTATGATCGTCCCGCCGGCTCTGTTCGGACACGAACTCGCGGGCGTGATCGAGGAGCTCGGAGCCGGCGTGCGCCACTTCCGGCGCGGAACGCGGGTCGTGGCCTTGAACTCAGCCCCGTGCCAGATGTGCTTTTACTGCTCCCGCCATCAGGAGAATCTGTGCGACGACCTGCTCTTTAACAACGGCGCCTATGCCGAGTACATTCGCGTCCCGCG
>Ga0187783_10000748_pt1 | contig 23830 bp, 23 predicted proteins | sample 1015_SJ02_MP02_2_FD_132471 | JGI IMG/M metagenome (GOLD analysis project Ga0187783, IMG submission 132471) | Tropical peat soil microbial communities from peatlands in Department of Meta, Colombia - 1015_SJ02_MP02_20_MG | ecosystem: Environmental > Terrestrial > Soil > Wetlands > Peat | place...
AACACGTCAATGATTCGGTTGATGGTGGAGGCCGCCGAGTTGGTGTGCAAGGTGCCGAAGGTAAGGTGGCCAGTTTCGGAGATGCGCAAAGCCGACTCGATGGTTTCCAGATCGCGCATTTCGCCGATGAGGACCACGTCCGGGTCTTCGCGTAACGCGGCTCGCAGGGCATCGGTGAAGCTCTTGGTATCGGCGTGCAGCTCGCGCTGGTTCACCACGCAGTTCTTGTTCATATGGACGAATTCGATGGGGTCCTCAATGGTGAGAATGTGATCGTGCCGCTCCGTATTGACCTTGTCGATCATGGCCGCGAGCGTGGTCGACTTGCCGGAGCCCGTAGGACCGGTGACCAACACCAGACCGCGGGGCTTGTCGCACATCTTGCTCACCACCGCCGGAAGCCCCAGCTGATTGAACGACTTGATTTCAAAGGGAATTAAACGAAACACCGCCGCCGTCGCGCCCCGTTGGTTGAACACGTTGGCGCGGAAACGAGCCAATCCCTTCATGCCGAAGGAGAAGTCCAGTTCGAGATGCTCCTCAAAGCGGTGCTTCTGCGAATCAGTCATGACGCTGTAGGCCAACTGCTTGGTCTCCGCCGGGGTCATTTGGGGCAGATCGAGCGGCACCAGATGTCCATGCACGCGGATTTGGGGTGGGGAGTTGGTGGTGATATGAAGGTCGCTACCTGCCATCTCCAGCATTCGTTTCAACAGATCGCTTAACGACAGCCCCATAGTCTTCCTTTCCTTTGCTCCTGCATTGCTTGCCCGCATCGGACGAATCCGAACCGAACCCAACCTTAATGGATGGTTTCGCGAGCTACTTCTTCGAGCGTGGTAACGCCGGCTGCGACCTTGATCAGACCGCTTCGCCGCAAGGTGATCATGCCTCGCTCAATTGCCTTTTTCTTGAGTTCTACGGCGGAGGCGCCGACCAGCACCAGTTCCTTGATCTCGTCATCGACTTCCATGACCTCGTACAGGCCGGCGCGCCCCTTGAAGCCCGTGTTGTTGCAGATGGCGCATCCCTTACCTTTTTGAATCTTTACGGTTTTCGCTTCCTCGGGTGTGAAACCTTCATCCATGAGGGCTTGCACGGGGACATCCACGGTGGCCGCGCAGTCTCGACAGATTCGTCGCACCAAGCGCTGGGCGCAGATCAAGTGCACGGAGGTGGCGACCAGGAAGGGTTCAATCCCCATGTTCATCAAACGAGTGATGGTCTCGGGCGCGCCGTTGGTGTGCAGGGTAGAAAGCACCAGGTGACCGGTGAGGGCAGCTTTGATGGCAATTTCGGCGGTTTCAAAGTCGCGGATTTCGCCCACCAGAATGATGTTCGGGTCCTGCCGCAAGAATGCGCGCAGGGCGGCCGCAAAATTCAGTCCGATCTGTTCCTTCATCTGCACTTGGTTGACGCCGCCCAACTGAAACTCCACCGGATCTTCCGCGGTCATAATGTTGGTGTCCACCGTGTTCAAACGGGAGATGGAAGAATAGAGGGTGTTGGTTTTTCCCGATCCGGTCGGCCCGGTGACCAAGACCATGCCATAGGGCTTGAGGATGGCCTTCTCGAACTTGACCAGGGATTCCGGCTCGAAACCCAGCTTGGTCATATCGAGGCGCAGGTTCTCCTTGTCGAGCAACCGCAACACGATCTTCTCGCCCCACAGGGTAGGTAGGGTGCTGACGCGAAAGTCCAACTGCCTTTTACGCCCGCCAACGTTCATCTTCAGCATGATGCGGCCGTCCTGGGGAAGCCGTTTTTCGCTGATGTCGAGCTTGGCCATGATTTTCAAACGTGAGGTGATCGCGTCCTTATATTTTTGCGGGGGCGTCATGATCGGCTGCAGGACGCCGTCAATGCGAAAGCGCACACGAAACTCCCGCTCGTACGGCTCCATGTGAATGTCGCTTGCACCACGGTTGACCGCTTCGCTCAACACCGCGTTGACCAGCTTCACAATGGGCGCTTCGTCAGCGGCGCGCTCCAGGTCCGCCAAGCCCATCTCTTCCTGTTCCAACTGAAGCTCGACGTCGGCGGAGTCGGTCTCGCTCATCGACATCATGACCTGCTCGAGATCTTCCTTTTTGCCAGTGCCGTACGCCTTATCGATGCCCTCCAGGATGGAACTTTCCGAGGCCACGACCGGCTCAATGTTGAAACCCGTCATGAACTTGATGTCGTCCATGGCGAAGACATTGGTCGGGTCCACCATGGCAATGGTGAGCGATGCGCCCACCCGGCTGAGCGGCAGAATCTGGTAACGCTTGGCGGTTTCGTAGGGGATCAGCTTGACCACGGCGGGATCAATTTCGAAATAGGAAAGATTAATGGCCGGCACGCCATATTGCCGCGACAGGAAGTTGGTCACGTCTCCGTCGCTCATGAATCCAAGTTTGACGAGCGCAGAGCCGAGACGGCAGTTGCTTTCCTTCTGGGTCTTGACCGCTTGCTCCAACTGCTCCGGGGTGATGATCTTTTCCTTAACGAGAAGATCACCCAACCGTTGAGACATGCCTCGATCTCCTATCGGATCTTGCGAAAATTGATGGTGAATGCACGCGAACCCAGTCGACTCTCGGGGAAGGGGCGTGCAATTCGCGTTGACACAAATTGTCAACGCAGACCCCGGTGCCGCGCGAGTAACTTTGGTACGTTCAATGGGTTACGTAAGTCCTTTGTACTCATGGAACCGATTGATTTTATTGGGGGAAAGGATTTGTACGCTCTAGGGTTCGACTGGTTCTGGGGGGGGCGCGGGCGGCAAAAATTCCCAGGCCTGACAGAAATGGGACTTGTTGCAGGCTTCCTGAATCATGGATGGAAAGATTCTTGACGAACAACGGCCACCGGGAAGCAATCAAGATCGGGAGAACGGCCGAGCGAAGGTTTTTGGGAATCCCGCGCGAGCCGTGGAATTACTGGTCGCCTCGCCTTCAAAGGCACGGCCTCGCCGGGGGTCGATTCGCACCACGGCGCGAGGTTGAGCAAAAGCCGCGCTAGATGCTCGACGATCTGCCAGGCAGCGGCGAATTGTTCGGCCAAGAATTGGGCGGAGAAGTGTCCGCGGGACGCCAGCCGACGGAGTCCTATACCGCCGCTACAGCCAACGCTGCCTAGAGCCGAGAAGGCTGTTTCGCCCTGCAGATTCAAGCTGCGGGTCCCGCCGGATGGCAAAGAGAGGGAGCAGTTGTGGAGGGGCGGCATTCAATGGAGCGGACCGCTGATGGCGCGGAAATTATGGATCGCCCCGTCTACGTGGGCAGACGTCTCGACGACAATTAGGTAATGCCCGCACAAGCGCAACACTTTGTGGCGGTTCTTCTCGAGTTCCCGCGCCCCGAACAGAGTCATGACCTCAATGCCTCCCTCTACCCCGATATACTTCCCCGGGCCCGGTCGCTTGCCAAGCACGAACGATTCCTCCGTATAGCCCCACTTGCTGTCCCTCAGGGTGGTGTAGCCATCCAAAGCGTTGGCGGCAGTGAGGGCGCCAACCTCGGACAAGAACAGCTTGTGCGACCGCGGCAGGACGGGCGCCACGGGAGCGTCTGGCAACGCAGACGCGCTTGCGAGTGTGGCGAACAGCGTTAGAATAAGGGACAGCCTCAGACGGTTCTTCGTGAGTCCTCCGGGGTTAGGCGATAGGACGGTGGCAGCCGTTACCTATCGCCGTAGTCGTTTAGGGTTCAACTGAGATGCGGCCTCTCCTCTCGCGCGTCCTGATCCGCTGCCATAGGGCATGAACTATAACTACCGAGCAGCGCCGCATAAAGCCTCCCGGTGGATTACTTCCTTCGGTTCAAGTCCAACAGCCCCCTTTTGCCTTGGAGAGCGACTCCTTTCGCCAAAACTGGACTAAATCGAGCCTGGGAACCCTGGTGGCGTGGCAGCTTGCGGTCGTCAGGGCTGGCCGGCTGGTGTCCCGAACCTAGGGGGGAGCACACAAGCGACCGGATTGGCATGTGGCCAGCGGCATCCAAGGTGCGAGGGTGCCCGGCGATCGCATCGCTTCCTAAACGGCGAAGTTGACGTACGCGTCCCGGTTGATCCCTTCAGGTTGCTCGCGGACCCAAGGATCGGGTCGGTCAGGCGAGCGTCGCAAAAGATCCTATAATGAGGCTTGGTGCGGGGGTTTGCCTTCGAGCCGCGGAACATGCCAATGACTTCGCCGCATTCAGGTCGTTTCAAGGGGCAGGCAGGGAATCGGAATCGGGTGATCACTCCGGTGGCGCTCGGCTTTGTGGTGCTCTGTGCCGTGCTCTTAGCCCTGACCTCCTTCGACCTTCCCCAGACCTGGAATCCGGACACAAACCAGCAGCTCCTACTGTTCGCGTTTCTCGCGGTGCTCATCTTTGTTGTCTTCTTAGCCCTGACGTTTGTCCTGGTCCGCAACGTCTTGAAGCTGTTCGCGGAGAGGCGTCTGGGCGTTTTGGGATCGAAATTTCGCACCCGCCTGCTGATCGCCAGTCTTCTGCTTTCGTTTCTTCCCGTCATTGGCATGTTCTTTTTCGCCTACGTGCTCATGAACCGATCCATTGACAAGTGGTTCTCCACTCCGGTCGAAGAGGTGCGTCGGGACACGGCGACGATGACTTCGCTGCTCTCTGAGTACGTGGCCCAGAACGCGACTTCGGAGGCCACCTCCCTGGCCGCTTCTTCTACGATTGACCAGGCGTTTCGCGAAGCGGATTTCAGCGCAGTGGGAGATGAATTCCGGCGCCACCAGTCCACCCTGCAAGGCGGGTTCGCGGTCGCGCTGGAGAATGGAAGCCCGAAGGTCACCTTTCAAGTGCCTGCGCCCTGGTCCGAACTCCGGGCGGTGCTTTCCCTCCCGCGGCAGCCCTCCCGGGTACCTTTCGTTCTGACTTGGGGCCAAACCGAGTACATGGTGGGGTCGGCCGCGGTTGGCGATCACGGTCAGATTCTGGTGGCCATGCCGTTGCCGCAGAGATTCTCGCAGACCGTGAAGCAGATTCAGACCAGCCAGCAGCGCTATCTCGAGCTGGCACGGGGCCGTCGGCTGGTCCGCCGCACCTACATGGAGGTGTTGCTCTTGCTGACCGTGGTGGTGCTTTTTGTTGCCACCTGGCTGGCGCTGTTCGTGTCCAAGTTGGTTACCCGACCCGTCGTCGCTCTGGCCGAGGCCACGCAGGAAATCTCCCGCGGGCGGCTCGACTATCGGGTTGAGGTTCACGGGGCCGACGAGATCGGCGAACTGGTGCAGTCCTTCAATCGGATGGCAGAGGAGCTAGAGTCCAGCCGACAACAGCTCGAGTCTTCCAGCCACGAGTTGGCGGCCGCCAACGTAGCCCTCGAACAGCGGCGCCGACAAATCGCCACCATCCTCGAAAGCATCCCCAACGGAGTGCTTTCCCTCAACGCCGAGCGGCGCGTCACCCATGTCAACCACGCCCTGCTGCGGTTACTGCATCCCTCCGGCGCTGGGTCCGACATCCCCCCCGGACTGATCGAAGCGTCGCTCGCAGAACTCTTTAGCGGGGAAATCCTGAAAGAGCTGGAATCTCTGCTGCGGCGTGCAGACCGCATGGGCACCACCACGACGCAGATGGAAATGGCGCTCGAGGGGGCTACGCTCAATGTGGCGATCACGGTGGCCACTCTCAAGCACGATGGTCAGGGCTTAGGATATGTTCTGGTTTTTGAAGATCTGTCGGAGCTGCTCAAGGCCCAAAAACAAGCCGCGTGGCGTGAAGTCGCACGACGCGTGGCGCATGAGATCAAGAATCCGCTGACGCCCATCGCACTTTCCGCCGAACGCATGCGCCGGCATCTCGCGCGCGATCAACGTCCCGATCCAACCAGCTGGCAGGTCCTGCGAAGTTGTGCGGACACGATTGCGGGAGCCGTCGAAACGGTGCGAACTCTAGTCGATGAATTTTCCGCTTTGGCCCGGTTCCCCACGGCCCGACCACACCCGGCCAGCATCAACACGATCGTCGAAACCACGCTGGCCATGTTCGACGGTCGCTTGGAGAATATCCGCATTCGCAAGTCGCTGGCTCCGGGGTTGCCGGAAGTCATGGCGGATCCCCAGGCGATCAAGCGCGCCTTGGCCAATTTGCTGGATAACGCTGCCGAGGCGATGCAACTCGCCATGTTCCGCGAAATCCAGATTTCGACGGCCCTGGTGGCCAGCCGCGACGCGGTGGAAATTACGGTCGCCGATACCGGACACGGTGTGACGCAGGAGTTGAAGGAGCGCTTGTTTCTGCCCTATTTCTCCACCAAGGAGCGCGGCACCGGACTGGGTTTGACGATTGTCAGCCGTATTATCGAGGACCACCGCGGTTCGATTCGGGTGGAGGAGAATCGCCCGGTGGGCGCCAAATTCATCATTGAACTCCCGGTGGCCACCGAAGCCGTCGCTGCGCCGGCGGTGAATCAGCATGCCTAACATTCTCATCGTCGATGATGAAGTTACCATCCGGCACTCCCTGAAGGATGTGCTCGAGGAGGAAGGGTATCAGACCGTCGGGGCGGAAAGCGGTGAAGCTTGTTTAGAGGTTTTGCGCAAACACAGCTTCGACGTGGTGCTGCTCGACGTGTGGCTTCCGGGAATGGACGGATTGGAAACTCTGGGGAAGATTCGCGAGATGGAAGGCGCTTTTGCAGTCATCATGATTTCCGGACATGGCACGATTGAGACCGCAGTCCGGGCCACCAAGCTGGGCGCGTACGATTTCCTCGAAAAACCGCTCTCCATCGAGAAAACCCTGATCGTGATCAAGAACGCGCTCGACGCCAAGCGTTTGCGGGAAGAGAACCGCGATCTCAAGAAACAACTGATCCCGAGAAGCGTCATCGTGGGCGAGAGTGTTCCCATGAAGGCACTGCGTCAGCAGATCCAGATCATGGCTCCGACCAACGGAAGGGTGCTGATCTATGGAGAGTCTGGTACGGGCAAGGAATTAGTGGCCCGTGCCATTCATGTCAACAGCCCGCGCCGGGACGAGATGTTTGTCGAAGTGAATTGCGCCGCGATTCCGGAGGATCTGATTGAAAGCGAGCTCTTCGGACATCGCAAGGGCTGTTTTCCCGGCGCGCTGGCCGACAAGGAAGGGAAGTTCCAGAAAGCGCATGGCGGCACGATGTTCCTCGATGAGATTGGGGATATGAGCCTGAAAACTCAGTCCAAAGTGCTGCGCACTTTGGAAGACCAGCGCTTCGTCCCGGTGGGCAGCGATGCAGCCATCACCGTGGATGCGCGGGTGATCGCCTCCACCAACAAAGATCTGGACGAAGAAATCTCCAAAGGGAACTTCCGCGAAGACTTGTTCTATCGCTTGAACGTGATTCCTTTTTCGGTGCCTCCCTTACGCGAGCGCAAGGAAGACATTCCGCTGCTGGTGCGCCATTTTCTTAGGGAGTTCGCCACCACCTACGGGCGGCGCTCGCGGGAGATCACCGACGATGCGATTGAGGTTCTCATGCGCTATTCCTGGCCGGGGAATGTGCGCGAGTTGCGCAATGTTATGGAACGGATTGTGATCATGAACCCCGCTGCGCTGCGGGTGGAGCGCAAGCATCTCCCGCCGTTGATTCAGCGGGATGGCGGGCGGCGGGCGGCGGGCATTGAATTCTCCACCTTGCACCAGGCCCGGGCGGCGTATGAACGGGATTACATTTTGAAAAAGCTGGATGAGAATTACGGCAACGTAAGCCGCACCGCGGAAGTGCTGGGACTCGAGCGCAGCCATCTCTATCGCAAAATGAGGAGCCTGGGGATTGCGGCCAAGGAGTCGTAGAGTGGTGGGGAGACAGCAGAACGGTGAGAGGAAAGCGAATCCTCGAGGCCATCACTCCGGTCGGCCTTTGGCGAACTGCCGCCGCCAGTCGAGTTCCTGGAGAAATGCGGGCGACTCGCGCCACTGGGGACTCACCTTGACGAACAGTTCGAGGTAGACGCGTGTGCCCACCAGCCCTTCAATCTCCGGGCGCGCGGCCGTACCGATCTTTTTGAGCATCTGTCCATGCCTGCCCACCAGAATCCGCTTCTGCCCTTGGCGTTCGCAATGGATCGTGGCTGCCACGCGGGTAAGCTTTGGACCTTCCTCGAACTCATCGATTGCGACCGTGGTCGCGTAGGGCAGCTCTTCGCTGGTGGCCTCAACCACCTGCTGACGAATGCTTTCCGCCACCATAAAGCGCACCGGCTGATCGGTGATCTGATCTTCCGGGAAGTACCGCGGTCCCTGCGGCAAATGCTCGAGCATGGTTCGAAGCAGCAGATCCAACCCTTGCCGCTTGCGGGCCGACAGGGGAATGATTTCCCGAAAGTCGTGTCGTTGACGATACTCCTCGATGATGGGCAAGAGCCGATCCTTCTTGGGCACCCGATCGATCTTGTTCAAGAGCAGCAAAACCGGGGCACCCGAGTGCTTGGCCATCTCGAGCACAAACTGATCTTCGCGGCCGAACCTCTGGGTAACGTCCGCCATCAGCAGGAGCAGGTCGCAGCTCGCGAGCGCCTGGCGGACTTCGGCCATCATGGTACGGCCCAGAGAGCTGTCCGGTTTGTGCACGCCCGGGGTGTCGATCAGGATCACCTGGCCGGCGGATCGGTTCTTTTGGGACGGGACCTGCAGGATGCCGAGGACGCGATTGCGCGTGGTCTGCGGCTTGGGGCTTACGATCGCCAGCTTCTGGCCGACCAAGCTATTCAGCAGGGTTGATTTTCCTGCATTGGGTCGGCCGAGAATCGAGACGAATCCTGAGTGGAAGGCCATCGTGTCGGGACAGCTTGGTGCCGGCGGCGGATCCCCGAGCCTCGAGCGCCACCCTCCACTATATCAAGCGCATCTGTCTGGGTTCGACGGCGGTGATGCGCACCCGTTCGACCCGACGTTTGGTGGATTCCAAAACCTCGAAGCGGAGCCCGTCCTCCTCCACCACTTCTCCCTTCTGCGGAATCCGCCCGGCCAACTCGCTGACCAGACCGGCGACGGTGGCCGACGCTTTGCCTTCGGGTCGCATGGCAAACAACTCGGTGAGACGATCCACGTCCATGTTTCCCGGCACGATGTAGGAGTGCTCGTTCTCGCGAACCACATCGGTCTTGTCATGCTCATCGCGAATCTCGCCGACGATCTCCTCGACCAGATCTTCGATGGTCACCAGTCCGGCGATGCCTCCATATTCATCGACCACGATCGCCATGCGAATGTTGTTCTTTTGCATTTCGCGCAAAAGATCGCTGCCCAGTTTGCTTTCCGGTACAAAGTACACATCCTTGCGCATGATCGTGTCCACCCGGCGGGTGGGGGCCTCACTATCGGGCACTTGCAAGATGTCTTGGGCGTATACGATTCCTTTGATATCGTGGATCGTCCCCTGGTACACGGGCACGCGGGAAAACGGCTTGTGGCGCAGGAGCTCGACAAACTGCTCGATGGTCGTATCGCTGGGTACGGCAACAATCTCCGGGCGGGGCTTCATAGCCTCGCGGACCGTCTTCTCCCCGAATTCAACCACAGACTGGATGAGATCTCGATTGCTCTCGTCGAGAATGCCTTCCTCCCGACCGGCTTCAATCAAAGCATCCACAGCTTCCGCTTGGGTTTCCGGTTCGCGCTCCACCGGTTCCCGGGTCAGGGAGGCCACCGACTGCAGAAAACCCAGCACCAAGGTTACCGGCAGGGTGAGGTATATCAGCATCTTTAACAGAGAAGTCCACCGGATAAGCCACAGACCCTGGGTGCGGGAAAACAAAAGAAACGGCAAAAAGCGATGAAAGACGATCACGATCAGGATCAAGCTTAATGTGGCCTGCAGGATCTCATAGATGCTCCAAGCCCGGTCGCGGAATACGGTAAAGCCAACCAGCATGGCAACCGCCGCCGTGGTCAGTTGGCCCAAGACTGACATGGAGAGTGCCGCTCGATCGCGACTGACACCCAATCGGGGTTCCACCTTCTGTTCGAAGGCATCGATGTTGTCCTGGAATTCGCGGGAGAGAAATTTACCCATCTCGGAATAGACACGACCCACGTAGGAGACCAGAGTCATCAACCCGAAAAGGACAAAGAGCGCGGCTAGGATGATCAGGTTCATCGAACCCTTCGTTGTCGGCGGGCTCCCGGCCGCGCGGCGCCAGGATGGGGCGAGTGCCGGGCCCGCTTCGACTTGCGCATGGTGCCCGCGGAACGCTCCAGCAATGCCAAGGGCAATTGCAAGGATCTCCGCAGGCGGTATTCCTTTCTTGCCATCCTTCCATGGTCGAGCTCGTGGTTATAGCCGGCGAGGTGGAGCAGGCCATGCAGAGCCAGAATCTTGATCTCCTCGGCCGGGCTATGACCCAGCCGGCGGGCGTTGCGGCGCGCTAGATCGACCGAGATGGCGATATCCCCGGCCAGCTTGGCGGATCGATCAAGCACGGGAAAGGACAGCACGTCGGTAGGCTCGTCCTTGCCGCGAAATTGCCGGTTCAGCCGCCGCAGGGCACGGTCACTTGTCAGGAGGACATTGACTGCGCCGGGAAGGCGAGCGGTGTCGAGCGCGCGCAAGACAAATCGCGATAACGCCGCTCGACTCAACCCCCGCACCGGCTTGTGAAAGATGACCACCGTGTTTCTCGGCGCCGGCCCGCGCTTGCTCTCTGCCCGGAATAGGTTCTGCAACCGTTGTCTAGGAGCCTGGGTAGCCGGCCACAAAAGCGAAACAGGAGGGTATCGAAACCCTCCTGCTCAACTGCCCGCGTTCTATTCTTCGCTGGGAAGCTCTCGGGACGGCAGGGCTCGGTTCTCCTGGGGAGCACCAGAGTCGCCGGCCTTGCCATTGGGTCCGTTCTTTGCGTCCAACAAGGACATCTGCTGCTGTTCCGCCATCCTTACCTTGTGCCCATCGTAGGCACGAATAATGCGTTGCACGAGATGATGGCGCACGACATCACCTTCGTCAAAATAAACGAAGCTCAATCCTTCCACATGTTTTAACACATCCACGGCCTCGAGCAGTCCGCTTCGCCGGGCGCTCGGCAAATCGATCTGGGTGATGTCGCCGGTGATCACGGCCTTGGAGTTGAAGCCCAACCGGGTCACGAACATCTTCATCTGTTCCGACGTGGTGTTCTGCGCCTCGTCCAAAATGACGAAGGAATCATTCAAGGTCCGCCCGCGCATAAAAGCAATGGGGGCGATTTCAATCACGTTTTTTTCCAGATAGCGGTCCACCTTCTCGGGATCCAGCATGTCGTAGAGTGCGTCATAGAGGGGCCGCAGATAAGGATCGATCTTGTCCTGTAGCGTACCCGGCAAGAATCCAAGTCGTTCCCCGGCTTCCACCGCCGGCCGAGCCAAAATGATTCGGTTCACGCGTTTCGCAAGCAGTGCCGAAATGGCCATGGCGACTGCCAGGTAGGTCTTGCCGGTGCCCGCCGGCCCGATACCGAACACCATGTCGTGCTGCTCAATCACCTCCAGATAGCGCCGCTGGTTCAGGCTCTTGGGCTGCACCGTACGTCGCCCAAAGGAACGCTGACGGCCCGCCTCCGCCAACCCGCGCAGCGTGGCCTTGGGATCGGCCATCAGCACGCGCAACATGCTGTTCAGATCGCCGTTATTAAAGCTCCGTCCGGTGCGCTGCAGGTGGTCGTAATCGGCAAAGACTTGCTCGGCGCGGGCCACATCGCGGGGCGCACCTTCCAGTTCAATCGAATCGGATCGCAGGTCAATGTTGATATTGAGCCCTTCTTCGAGCACATGCAAGTTCTCATCCCTGGTTCCAAACAAGGTCTCGATGTTGTCACTGATCTCGATACTTTTTTTCATTCAGCTTTGATATCACCTCTGAACGAAGTCGGGGGTACCCGGGGGAATCGAAAGCGGCTCGTCACCAAGCGCGGGCTCGCGCTGCTGGGTCCACGGCGGCTGGTTACCACGGTGGAGAGGCGTTCCTTCTCTGCAACGGACCATACCAGAGTCGGTTCCGAGACGTTGATTCTCTTGGGAGGTGGAACCCGACGGAATGCTTGCACCCAACGTACAGGCGACTACCATTGAAGATAGAGTACCCCTGCGCTCCGGGTGAGTCAATGGGCGGATGCCCGCCGGCGCCTCCAAGGTGCGTTCGCTTTCGTGTCCGCCGGCGGCCCATGCCGCGGCAACCTGCTTCGACTTCAGTTCGCCGTCCATGGACCGAAAGGTACGTGTTTTTTGAAGTGTTTGCCACCGGGGATCGGGCCCTGGCCGGCACCAATTCCCACCTTTCCTGCATGACACTTTTTGTCTCTCCCGGTGGCAATCCAGAGGACGATGACCGGTAGAGTGAAAGCAAGACCTTGGCCAAGGCGAAGGGGTCGGAGGCCACCTGCAAGGCGGATCTCCGGATCGAGCGGCCAAGTGCTCCGAACATCCTGGTCCCGAGCCCGAGGGTGGGCAAGGCAGTTCGGGTCACGGCCGATCTCAAATTTGACCGCCTGGGAGTGAGTTCCGTACAATCAAAGCCTACCGACTGCTCGTACGAGAAATCCGACAACCAAGGCAAACATGGCAAATCATTTTTCTGCGCTGAAACGCGCCCGTCAAACCGAAAAGCGTACCCTCCGTAACCGGGCCAATACGTCTCGCCTGCGCACCGCCCTCCGGCAGATGCGGGAGTCGCTGGCCAAAGGGGATAAGTCAGCCGCTGAGCAGCTCCTAGGGCCGACGTTTTCCGCATTGGATAAGGCCGCGCGCAAGGCCGTGATCCACCCCAACACGGCAGCTCGCTACAAATCCCGCTTGCGGGCGCGGCTCCGAGGATTGCCGTAGCCGAGCTTCTGGTTTCAATTCGGAGAACAGCGCGATTCGAAGAGCTTTGGCGACGACCCCGATTGCCTCTGAATCTCTAGGCGGAAAAAGACCACTGCGGCGCGTCCCGGTTCGTTTTTGGGCTTTTCGCAGCGGCCCCGGCGCATCAACCTCTACAGCACAACTTGAAAATGCTTCTCGAGCGCAGCTTGCCAATCGTTGTCGGTAGCCAGGAGTGATTCCTCTTTCTTTCCCTGGCGGGTGACTATCAGCCGCCGCCCTGCCAAAGTAATGCGGCCTTCGCCGGTGGCGCGGCTACAGAGACGGTTGCGGGTGAACGGAGATTCCGGAGAGACTTGGTGGTAGTGGCACATATCGGCAAAATCCCCCAGCTGTCGTGGGACGAGCGAGAAGGAATACTGCCGCTTCCAACTTCCGCCGCCTTCTGCCATTTCCACCCGGAGGAAGCCGTGCGCCTCCGCGATGCGGAATCTCCTCCTGCTTTGTGGCTGCTCTAGGCCAGGTTGGAGGCGCAACGGTTCGAGGAAGGAGTCGCCGAATCCAACGTCCGCAAGCCAGGGCTCGTCGAGGTCTACGCGAAGCGCCAGATGATCAAATTCGGGGCCGTCGCGGTCATTGTCCCGGGGCACGCGGGCGGATAGCAAAGTTACTTTGAACCCCAGCGCGCGTAACAGAGCCGCGAAGGCTCCATTCAGTTCGTAGCAGAAACCGCCTCGCCGTCGGTCCACGATTTTACGGATGATCGCTTCTTCATCGCAGACAATCGGCCGGCCCAGCGCGATGTCGAGATTCTCGAACGGAACCGCCATCATGTGAGCACGATGCAGCGCCCGCAAGCTATCGAGGGAAGGTGCGCTCGGTGCTTGGTGCCCGATGCGATCGAAATACGCGAGCACGTCCATGGCTCTTGCCCATTCGACGATTCTCGAACCGCCGGGCGCAGCCAGTAGGCGGAAGGCATTCTGGCAAGCTTGCGCTGCACCTCGCCGGGGCCATGCACGCGAGCGGCCAACCCGGCTCTTGATGTCAAACCGGCAACTCTTCCTGGGACCAGCCGGAAACTTCGGATTTCGACTCGGCGGCCAAATCGAGAACCAGCTTTTCAAGAAGCAATCGTTTGCTCGGTGGATTGGAGCGAAGCGCGAGATCGGTCTTGGCGACCATGCGGATGGCCTGCATCAGCTCTCGTTTTGATTTGTAGCGATGAGCCTGCCGGATAATATCCTCGGCGGCAAACGGAGGTACCCGAAAACCTTGCCAAAGCGCGGCCCACAACATACGCTGGTCCCGTACCTTGCGTTCAACGATGACCAGCATTTGCCGCAATGTCTTGGCCAGCATGTAGAGGATCCCGCTCGCGGCTTCGTCGCCCGCACCCGAGCGCAGAACTGCATCGAGCATCTCGAGGGCTCGCGCCCGATCCTTGGCCGAGATCGCGTCCGTCAGCTGGTAGAGGGACCTCTGCTTAGCAGCCAACACCAAGGTTTCGACGTCGCCCAGAGTGATCCGCTTCCTCTCTGCGACATACAACATGAGCTTCTCCAATTCGCTCGAGATCATCATCATATTGCCGCCCAGCGCGTCGACGAGCTCGCGAGCAGCATCGCCATCAACCTGCGCGCCGTGCTGCGTCGCATACTCACCAATCCAGCGCACCGCCTCGCTCTCTTCGACTCGCGCTAACTCGACGATCGCGCAGTACCCGCCCAGAGTGTCGCGGATGCGCTGATAGTGCTCCTTGTCGGTAAGTTCCATTCGCCGGGGGTTGGCGGGAATACTGATGTGGTCGGCAACGAAGATCAATAACGCTGCCGGATTGGGGTTCTTGCAGTAGGCTTCGATGGCGGCCAGTTTTTCTTGATTCGCCCCACGAGCGAACAGATTCCTTACCCCGCGGATGAAAATCACTTGAAACGGCGCCACCAGGGAAGGGGTTTGCGCGTGATCGAGAATCTCCGCCAGCTCGGTCTCGGCTAAGTCAAATTCAAAGAGACTGAAGTCGCGCAGGCTGGGAGGAACCAGATGTTGCACCATGGCGTCGCGGCAGCGCTGGCGAAAGAACACCTCGTCCCCCACAAAGACGTAGGCCGGTCGCAGCTTGTGCGCTTCGACGTCGGCAACGAAGCGGTCCGCCTGCGCGAAAGACCGCATCAGAACCCCTCTAGAATGTTGGAGACCAGGGTTTGGGCAAAGTCACGCGACAGACGCGCCAGCGCCGGAGTGTCTTCCTCGAAGAAGCTGTTGGGATCGCGGGAGATCTCGTATTGCTCCCGGAACAGATAACTCGGGTTGCGATAGAGAAGCTTACCGCCCTTGTCTTCGAGCGACACGCTCACCGAGATGACGACTAGGGCGCTGGCCGCCCGTCCCGTCGTGGAGTCATAGGTTAAGGGCGTAGTGTAAGCAGAAAGCACGGTTCCGTGTAGTGTAGCATCGGCGCCGCCTGCCTGGTCCGCGATCACATGGTAATGGGTGCGGGTGGTTAACTCGCGCGCTACCGCGGCCGTGAGCATTTGCTCAATCTTATAGGTGTGAGTCTGATTGAGAAAGGCGGGAACGGCGATGGTGCGAACCTCCTCGGGAATCGCAGTGTTATGGCCTGCCGTATGGTACCCGCAGCCGGCCCAGAGCAGGGAAGAGCATGCCAAAGCGGCTACCAAGGCTTGGCGGGGCAGCTGGGCGCGGGGCGCATCGCTCATTGAATCTTGCCTCGGGGGCGGGTGACCAGAATGTTTTCCGCGCATTCGACCGCGGTTGCCGCCGCGATGCGTAGGTTGTCGGCTGCCGCCCACAGCCAGAAGGCCCTTGCTTGGCCGGCATCCGGAATCACCGACACCTGCACGTCTGCCTGACCGGCCACACTCACGTTGCTCGGCGCGTTGGCAGCGCCGCGGGGTAAGTTTACATGGTCACCGGCGAGCGCCTGCGCGATGGCCTCCGCATCCACGATCTGATCGGTGTCGACGTGGATGGCAAAGACGTGTCCGTGAAAGACGGGAGCCTGGACCAACAAGAGAGAAGGCAGCGGCGCATCCTTGCCGGCAATGTGCCGGTAATGCTTCAAGACGCGGCTCTCGACCTCGGCTAGGGTGGAGATCGAATGTTCCCCATAGCGGGCAACCAGGTTGAAGGCGACCTGGGTATCGAAGATGCTCTTCGGGATTTGCTGGAAGGAAAGCAGGTTGACCGTTTGCTCGTGCAATTCATCCAAGCCTTTTTGCCCGTGTTCGGACGCGGGTTCGAAGACCGTAGCGGTGATGCGCTTGAGCGGAACAAGCTTGTGCGCGCGCAACACGAGCAGCGCCAGTACCACGGCGGCCGGGTGAGCCGCGACCGAGGGGCCGGGTTGCAATTCGGCCATGAAGGGCTTCCGCAATTCACGCTCAATCCAAGGGGATCGCACGGCGGCTTGCGGCTCATCCTCGAGAGCAAATGATAAATCGACGATCGCGCTGCCCTCGTCGCGTGCGATTTTCCATGTTTTGCCGGTACACTCCGGGTCGGAAGCGAAGAAGGTGACATCCAAACGGTGAAACTGATCCGCCCGGACTTTTTGAATAAAGGTGACCTCGTCGCCTACGGCCTCCAGTTGCCCGAGGGACTCGTCGTCGTCCAGCAGCTTAATGTCGGCAAAGGGAAAATTACGAGCTTCGAGCATTTCGGCGACCTCTTTGCCCTTGAGCGTGGCTCCACCGACAATGGCCACCCGGAAGAGATGGTTGGCGTCGAGGGTTTCCGCCTGCGACAGAGCCCGAGATTTCACCTTGGAACTCATCAGATCGGGGATGCTTCGCGATACGAGGGCGGCGGCGAGCCACTCTTGCGCCGGAAAATCCATTGCAGCCGCCAAATCACGCCCGAGACCATGTAAGCGAGCGCGCTTAGAAACAGCAGCCACTGGGAGAAAAACCAGATGCCCGCAAACAACAATCCAAGTACCACCATCAGCCGGAACGGCTGGCGTGCCCGGAGATCGATGTCCTTAAAGCTGTAAAAGCGCCAGGTGCTCACCATAAGATATCCCGCCGCGATCATAATGAGCATCCAGGTGAGACAGGCCCACAAGGAACTGATCGGGTCGCCGCCGGAGAAGTGCACCACTGCCGCAATGACCCCAGCGGCGGCGGGAATGGGCATGCCGACAAAGTATTTCTTGCCCGGCCGGCCGGGATTCGAGGGCTGCGGATTGGAGGTGATGTTGAAACGTGCCAGGCGGCTGGCCCCGGCGATCACGAAGAAAAAGCTGGCAACCGCTCCCAATTGAATCAGCTTGCCGGTCAATTCCGAGGATCCCAGGAAGGTAGGCAGCTGGCGGAATCCCCACATCCAACCGAGCAGGGCGGGCGCGACTCCGAAGGTGATGACGTCGGCTAAGGAGTCCAGCTCTCTGCCAAAATCACTGCTGGTGTGCGTCATCCGCGCAATCCGCCCGTCCAGTCCGTCAAACAGCACGGCGAATCCTATGGCCTTGGCTGCATTGTCGAAATGGGAAGGGTCTTGCGGCGTTCCGTGTGTAACCTGCAGGATGGCGTAGTAGCCCAGGGCAATGTTCGCGGTCGTGAACAGGGAGGGCAAGATGTACATGCCCTTGCGAAACCGCTTTGGAGGCTTGTCTTCCTTCCTCCGCCTGGGAACCCGCGCAAGTTCCGGGTCCATTTCAGATCGCTCCTTGGCTGCGGTCGGCAGCCCCAGGGACCGCGAGCTGCGGCTCAGCGTCGAGATAAGCCAGTACGCTCGAGCCACCCTTCACTTTGTCCCCCACCTTCACCTGGATGGTGCCCGAGCTGGGGATGAGCACATCCACTCGCGATCCAAATTTGATCATGCCGACGCGCTCGCCCCGTTCCACGCGGTCGTTCACTCTCTTGGTGAAAACGATCCTTCGCGCCAGAAGGCCTGCGATTTGCTTGAACACGACCGTCTGGCCTTCACCCTCCACGGTTACGATGTTCTGTTCATTTTCGTCAGCGCAGCCGGCGCTCATGGCGTTTCGGAACTTCCCCTGCCTGTATCGAACCTCACGGATCACGCCGCTCAGGGGAGAGCGGTTCACGTGGACGTCAAAGACACTCAAGAAAATGCTGATGCGGTGATAGGGGAAATCGCCCTCCACGAGTTCCGACAGGTGCGTAACTTTGCCATCGGCTGGGGAAACCAAGGCACCGGGTGCATTGGGAATTACCCGCTCCGGATCGCGGAAGAACCATAGCAGGAACAAAGCCAAAAGCACGGCCGGAACAGCCCATCCGGGACTGGTCAGCCAGCCAATGAGAATGGCCGCGGCGCCGAGGGGAAGAGCGTAGTAGTAAGCATCGCAAACCATGGGGAGCAGTTTAATTATAGTTCAAGCCGAAAAACTCTCCTGGCCTGCTTACACCAAGAAAACCAACTGCTTACCAGTAGCCGGGATGAGGAACACTCCCACCTCCGCGGCCTCGATGCCGCTCGAACGGTGATGAAATTACGCGACCTGATGCTGCTGCTGGAACTGCCGCTCGATACTTTGCATCTGGTCTTTCAGGCGAAGTTTCAGCTTCTTCAGCCGCACTTCCTCTAGTTTTTCGTCGTCTGTGAGATAGCGTTTCTGGGTGAGTGAATCGAGACGCTTTGCGTATTCCGTGTGCTCCATTACCAGCTTCCGAAATTCCTCGTGGCTGGCGAGGAGCTGGTCCCTAGAAGTTAGCATCCAGCAGACCTCCTAACCGGATAGTCGTGTTCAAGGTACCATAGGACCCGCACCGCTTCAACGCGAAATTCTACGCGGGAATTACCGGCGATACTCCTTGATTTTGAGCAACTTGTGAATCGAGTGCCAGAGGGCGGTGCGAGCTAACCCCGCAAGTTATAAATCACCGCGTCTTCCTCCGGATTACGATAATAGTTGGTCCGCCGCCCGCATGCGATGAAACCACTCTGCTCGAACAGGCATCTGGCTGCGTGGTTCGATTCGCGAACCTCAAGAAAGATCGATACTGCCTGCCGACCACGGGCGAGGTTGAGAAAATGCCTGAGCAGACGTTGCCCCAGTCCTCGGCGGCGTGCAGGACCGGTAATGGCGAGGTTTTCGATCTCCCACTCCTCGCCGACGGCGCAGCCCACGAGAAAGCCCCGGAGGGTGGAATCTTCTTCGATTACAAGCAGGATCCTTTGCGTGCCAGATGCAAAGCACGCCGACTGGTACTGTTCGCGGGACCAGTGCGCAGCCGTGAGGGCATCCTTCTCGATTGCCAGGAGCGAGGAGATGTCGTCGAGGGTGGCAAATCGGATGTGCAAGGAGAGGCTCCTCGGATTCGTTCCGGGCGCCCGGCTGCCGCACTCCCGAAGCTTTGCTCATCGGCGAGCCACAGAGCTAGGGGCGGCGGTTTTTGGCAAAAATCTCCGCCTCGGGCCGCCGTATATAGTTCGCTTCCAGCTCTTGCGGCGAGACCGTCTCGCCCGACTGAATTTTCTGCCAGCCAAGGCTGGCGATGACGTCGCTTCTCGGCCGCCGCACCTCCTCGACTCGTACGCCCTGCGCAAGGGCGGCCTCGACAAGCTCGCGGTCCGGTGTGACCAAGGTCAGGTGGGCGGCTGCGGCGAAGCCCTGCTCGCGGCTGAGCAGGCTTTGGGAAATGGCCCGGGGTTGCCGGCCGGCGCTGGCGAACTCGCCCACGTAGACTTCCTTTCGTCCGGCGTCGAGCGCCACCAGAATTTTGCCGGGGGTGCGACTTCCCCAGGCAACCGCCTCCAGCAGGGACACGGCGGCAATCGGTTTCTCGAGTACTTCGGCCAATGCTTTGATGGCCGCCAGCCCCACCCTCAAGCCGGTGAACGACCCCGGGCCGGAGGCGACGGCGAACGCCTCGAGATCGTGCTTGGTGAAGTGATGTTTCGCCAGCAACAGGGCAATCTCCGGCACAAGCTGCGCGGAAAATGCTCCCGCGGTTAACGGGACCAGATCGACAATCTTTGCGTCGTCGCCCGGTCCGCAGCTGGCGAGCGCGATGCTACCGTGGGTTCCGGAGGTGTCGGTGGCGAGAAGGAGCATGCAATCGAATCCCTAGCGATCCGTGAATTCGCCTAGTCTGACTCTACCAACTCGAGCAACACTCCGGCGGCGCTCGATGGATGCACGAAGATATAGCGATGTCCGCCGGCGCCGACCTTAATCTCCTCGGAAGCCAGTCGCACGCCCTCCCGCGTCAGCCGTTCGACGACGGCGGCCAGGTCAGGGACGCGCAGGCAGACGTGGTGCAATCCTTCTCCCCTTCGCGCGATGAAGTTTGCGATCGTAGACGTCTCCGACGTGGGTTCGAGCAGCTCGAGCCGGCTCTCACCCAGGGAAACCATGACTAGGCGGACCTGCTCGGCGGCGACAACCTCTTCTCCCGAGATGCTGAGTCCGAGCTTCTGGTAAATGCTCTTCGCTGCCGAGAGCGACTTCACCGCAATGCCGAGGTGGTCAATCTTGCACATGGTCATTTCTCGCTCCCACAGCCGCCCACGAAGCTGAGTGGTTGCCCCTAAACCGCCGATGATGCCCCGGCGAAAGGCGGAGAATCATAGGTTGAGGCTAGGCTCGTCGTTCGCAGCCTAGCAGTTTGCTGAAAACTTCGTTTTCGCCACCAACGGGAAGGGCGCGAATTCCACTCGTGCCCGGGCCGAGACCAATGAACAGCGGCTTCCAGGCGCGGGCAAAGGCGCGCTGGCAAGAACACTGTTTCAGCAAGTCTTGGTTCCCTGGCGAAGGCTGCGTCTAACGATCAACCTTCGTTCCTGTGTCCGTCCAGCCATTCCTTCGGCCAGAACAGCTGCACAGCCAGACAGGCCACCAGGCAATGGAGAAAACTGGCAAGCTGCGATGTTGCTGGCCACCATCTCTCGATCAAGCCGAGCCGTGCGGCCCAGAAACTGATCCCGGTGGCGATCGGAGTGGCGATCAAACTGATCTTCGGCGTCCTCGACCTCCGGCCTCGAGAAGGATACGTCCTGAATTCGACCTTTGCTCCCTAGGTGCCCTGGCCTAACTTTCCCACCATTTCCTCTACCAGCGTATAGGGATCGCGTTTGTGCTCGGCGACCTCGGCCGCGTAGCGGGCAATCGTCCCATCTGCCAGCTGGCGATGCACCCTCTCAAAGAGCGCATCGCGCAGCATCGCAAGCAGCCGCTCCTGCCAATTGTGCCGCTTGTGCTCGAGCAGCCGATTCTCTTGCTGCAGATAGGCCTCGTAATCGGCGATCGCGGCAACGAGATTCGCAATCCCTGTGCCATCGCTGGCCACTGTCTTAATAATCGGCGGCGTCCAGCCATCGCTGCGCCCGGCGAGCGACTGCAGGGCCCGAATCTCGCGTTCCACCTGTTCGGCCCCCTTCCGGTCACTCTTATTGACGACAAAAATGTCGGCAATCTCCATGATGCCAGCTTTGATCGTCTGCACATCGTCGCCCATTCCGGGTACGAGAATTACGATGGTGACGTCGGCCAGGCGCACGACATCGATTTCGTCCTGCCCTACGCCGACGGTTTCGATCATGATCAAATCATGGCCGGAAGCGTCGAGCACGGTGGCCACATCGGCGGTGGCGCGGGCCAGGCCGCCTAGGGAACCGCGAGTCGCCATGCTGCGGATGTAAATTCCCGGATCGCAGAAGCGGTCCTGCATGCGGATGCGATCGCCTAAAATGGCCCCTCCCGAATAGGGGCTCGTGGGGTCGACCGCGATAATGCCAACCTTGCGACTTTCGTGGCGATAGTGCTTCGCCAGTTGATCGACCAACGTGCTTTTTCCCGCTCCGGGAGCGCCTGTAACACCTACCATCACGCCCTGGCCAGTCCAGGGGAAGAGTGCCTTCAGCAGTTCTGACCAACCCGGGCTACGGTTTTCAACGGTGGTGATGGCGCGCGCCAGCGTGCGGTGATCGCCGCTGCGAAGGCGCCGGACCAGAGCTTGGGAATCGTGGTTCAACGGTTCAGTTTGCCACTCCCCACAGCGAAAGCCGGGGGATTCTTTCCCGTTTCATTCCGCAACGCTGGCTGCCGCCAGTGACTCGCAGTCCGCGGGCGTTTAACGTCTCCGGGTGTCCCTCGGCGACCAGGCGCAGACCTTCGCATCGGATGCTCTTCGCAGCGTTCCCATCCCGCGCGTGCTGCGTCCCGCACGCTGGGCAGCTCCATTCTCGGCCGAGAGCTCGTTCCAGGGCTTGCCTCTTCTGTGCTGCTTATAATGCTGTTGACAGCGCTCGAGCGCCAGTTCTAGACGAAGCGAGCGACCGCAGAATCCTCATTCCGTCGTAGCCTCCCCATTCTACAATGGGACCATGAGGATTCTCCTTTTTAGCGGCAAGGGCGGAGTTGGCAAGACCAGCCTGGCAGCGGCCACCGGATTGCGCCTTGCCCAGCACTACCGTACGCTGGTGATGAGCATTGATCCAGCGCACAGTCTGGCGGACGCCTTCGACCTGGGTGCGGATCTGTTTCAAGCCGAAACCTCGGATCCGCTGTCGGTTGCCGACCGACTCTCGATTCTCGAACTGAACATCCAGAAGGAGGTTAAGCGTCACTGGCAGGAAATATCCGGCTACGTGACCTCGGTGCTTCGCACCACGGGAATCAGCGGCGTCGAAGCGGAGGAATTAGCCATCTTGCCGGGGATGGAAGAGCTCAGTGCCATGATGTACATCAACCAATACCGGCGGGAGGAGCGTTACGATGTCGTGGTACTGGACGCAGCGCCCACGGCCGAGTCCATGCGCTTCATCAGCATGCCGACCACGCTCGATTGGTACATGAAACATATTTTTCCTTTCCAGCGCAACCTGCTCAAGGCCGTGCGGCCCATCGCCAACCGCGTGTCGCCCTTCGAACTGCCCACCGACAGCTACTTTCTCAATATTCGTGATCTTTTCGAAAAGCTCGAAGGCGTGGACGAGATCCTGGAAGATCCACGCATCACCAGCGTGCGCCTGGTCACCAACCCGGAGCGGATGGTGCTGCGCGAGACGCAGCGAGCCTTCGTGTATTTCTCCCTCCATGGGCTTACCGTAGATGCGGTCGTCGTGAACCGTGTGCTGCCCGCCGAGGTTCTGGATACTTGGTTCAATGAGTGGCACAGTTCCCAGGCGGGGGTTCTGCGGGAAATCGAAGAGTATTTTGCGCCGGTGCCGGTGAAACGGGTGCCCCTGTTCGCCCACGAGGTCTTGGGTAAGAAGCGCCTAGAGGACCTCGCCCGAGTGCTGTATGCTGAAGGAGAAGATCCGGCGGCGGTTACCCGGACAGAGAGGCCCTATACGTTTGGCAAGGAGAAGGGCACCTACCAAGTCCGCGTACTTCTGCCGTTTGCTACCAAGGGTGAGATCGGACTGTTCAAGAAGGGCGACGAGTTGGTAGTGGAGGTCGGCACTTTCCGCCGCCACATCGGTTTGCCCCGTTCGATGGCAGCCTTGATGCCGGCGCGAGCCAGACTGGAGAGCCGAGTCTTGACGGTTGAGATGAGGGAGGCACAATGAGCGAAGCACAGACGGAGCAGAAAGAGGCGGGCGGGCGAGTGGTGTACGAACGTTGCCTCTGCCGCGAAGCATTGGATCATCTACGGGATTACCTGGGGGTCCCCCCCGCCGTCCGCGAGCACTTGGCAAATTCGCGCATCGAGTTTCTAAAGGCGATCCGTGCGGTCATTGATGCGCGGATCGAGCATCTGTCCGGCGCCGATCAACGGGGTACGAAGGTCGTGGTTGAATAGGGCGGCGCTTGCTTCCGGTGGCCGATCGGCAGACGAGCAAGCCGGGCCGAGCGTCTGCAAGAGACTCTAATCCTTCAGCAACTGTCGCGCGATCACCAAGCGCTGCACCTCGCTCGTACCTTCCCCGATGGTGCAGAGCTTGACATCGCGATAGAATTTTTCCGCCGGATAATCCTTAATGAATCCGTAGCCCCCGTGAATTTGCACGCTCTCATTGGCGCAGCGGACGGCCACTTCGCTGGCAAACAGCTTGGCCATCGAGGACTCCTGGGTCGTCTTGCTTCCCGCATCCTTGAGCGACGCTGCACGCAGCGTGAGCAGCCGCGCGGCTTCGATTTC
>Ga0187783_10000749_pt1 | contig 23826 bp, 20 predicted proteins | sample 1015_SJ02_MP02_2_FD_132471 | JGI IMG/M metagenome (GOLD analysis project Ga0187783, IMG submission 132471) | Tropical peat soil microbial communities from peatlands in Department of Meta, Colombia - 1015_SJ02_MP02_20_MG | ecosystem: Environmental > Terrestrial > Soil > Wetlands > Peat | place...
CATGTCGGGACACACCGGACACATCATTGCACCTCTGGTCAAAGTCACTCCGATCGATCTTGCGCGCCATGTTCGATTTCAAGATTGCCAGATCGGACCGCGGTAAGCAATTTTTCTAAACAACGCGTCTTGCTCGCGCCGGATCTCACGGAAACTCGGTCTTCGGGCGGCCGTCGGTCGCAAGTCGCCGCATGTTTTGTGATGTCCGCACTGGTCACGCTTCGATCTCGCCGTGTCCCGCTGCGAGATTCGGCCTGCGACGGGACTGGTTGGATCATATGTCGGGAAACGGGATTTGCGACGGGTCCTGACCTTTTATTCGCGCACACAGCTGGTTGATCAAAGGGCGCGCCGTCACGACGAGCCGTCAAATAATCTGGAACCATCGTCACCGCACCATCGATGCGCCCACCTATAACTTCAATATGCCTAAGTATTTCGGCACGTCGCCTGGCCCTTCACTCCGAGGTCTGTGAAGCTGGTGCTACCTAATATCGGCTGGACCACGACAGGTATGGGTTCGTGGATCGCGGATGCGACCCTTACCGCAACCGCCGATCAAATCACCCGCGGATCCGTTGGGGCCGGAAACCTTCGGCACTGCAGGCGCCGCACCGGGCGTGACCGTGGTCTGGAAGGCTGCCTTGGTTTGAAATGATCCTGCAGCCTGGCAAGCTGACCATGGTACGCCTGTGGAGGCCACGATCAACGCCAGGAGGCTGATCCGACGCATTGGAGTTCCCGCAAATCTAGTTAGCAACACTAATCGCAAACTGCATGGAAGTACACAAAACGCCCGGCTCCAATTGCGAGCCGTTCGCAACCAGCTTGGACCCCTTGCCGCCGGCACACTTGCGATGGGGAACTGCGGCGCGGCCCGTGCGCGAAATCATTGCGATACTGCCCGCCGGTGCGGTGGATTCAAGCAGTCAAAGACTGTGAATAATCGTTGATCAGGGCATTTTTCGGTCACCAGACTTTGATCTCTGGGGAGCCATGCTGGCTGGCGGGAAGCTGAACCGGCATCATGCGGCGCGTCGTTACCCTCGCCCGCCTGAAAAAACCGCGCTTTGAGTGCATGGCCGGCCTTCTTCAATTCTCTCGACGCTTGCCGACCTGGGCCCTTGGTGATCGCAGTATGCGGGTGGTCAGGCTGCAACCTTTCCGATCCTCCGACGAAGATAGCCGGGTCACGCTCGACTTCGATCCGGGGCGGCGCCCAAGGACGATCGCAATTCCTGTGAATGACGTTCGCGGGACGCGCGTCAATCTTGACCAAAGAACCATGGGCAGTCCCCCTATGGCAATGCCACTCCGGTGAACTTGATGGGACCGGTGTTGCGGCCACACATTGAGATCGACTCCTACGGGGGGAGCCGCAAGCGTTTGTGGTCACACAGGCTGACCGCGTTTCGCTCGCCACTGCCACCTCGGAATGAAGGCGAGCGATGTTTCAGAGGCTGACAAGATTCGCAAATCGTCTGACACCGCGCCTCGGAGGACCGCCAGAGCGCCATCCGTTATCAACCTCTCCTGTTCACAAAACTGTCTTCGTACTGTCTCATCGAGGAGGCCCTGCCAGAACCCCGCTGCGCCGGTCTCCGGATCAAGCCCAGGCCCGCGTCGGCGCACACGTTACCGGACCGGACAATGCTATCTAGTGGTCCTTCCGGTGTTCCTCCTTCCCAACCGCAAACAAATCTGCAACAGATCGGGCAGGGGATGACTTGCAACAACACTGCGGAATGAGGTTACTCGCGCCGGTCGAGCCTGCTGCCGGGGCGAGCGGGATGAGGCTAAAGTCTCTGGGCGACATAGAGCGCCTCGGCATGGTGGGGGTCATGACGAAAGAGATTATCGCCCGGCCAACGTTGGGAAAAATTCGCACGACAGGGTGCCGGGTCCGACTGTCGACCTCGCTTGCTGCCGTGGGGCTCGGCCTGGTTGCCCTGGGTGGTGCGGCGCTCGCCGCGGATCTGCCGGCAAAAGCGCCCGAACCCGACACGTCGACGGCTTATGATTGGACCGGCTGGTACATCGGTGGTCACACTGGAGCAATCAGGGGTTCTTCGAACTGGACCTCAACGCCGCTGGGATCGGGCGGGTTGAGCGGTTCCTTCGATCTTCCTCTCAATTTCGATTTCATGGCCGGCACTGGCAGCTACGTGATGGGACTGCAGGGCGGCTACAATTATGTCCTGCCGTCACGGATGATGCTTGGCATCGAGGCCGACGTCAGTTTCCCGAACTCGGACGTGACGGTACCTTATTCGGTGAAGGGCAGCCAGACTGTAGCGTCGCCCCTGGCCGGCCAGGTGACCTATGGCGAGGCGGTGATTCATTACGGCAGCGTCCGCGCTCGTATTGGCTACGCGTTCGATCACCTGCTGCTTTATGGAACAGCAGGTTTCGCCTGGACCTATGATCAGGTGACGCGCAACCAGGACGTCGCTCCGCTTGCTGGCGGCCTCGTACCAGCCGGCACCCTGGAAACGGCGCTGCTGTGGCGGCTAGGATGGGTCGCAGGGATCGGTGTGGAAATTCCTGTCGCCGGGAATTGGTCAGCCAAGGCTGAATTTCTGGAAACTGAATTTGGCCGTAGGGGAACATTTTTCCCAGCATCGGCAGATACCTTCGCATCCGACCTCGCTACGCAAAGCATCCTGCTCGGACTAAACTACAAGATCGGAGACACCAACCCTGTACCGGAGCTTCTGACCAAAGGCCCATCCGCGCTGGAGACGGACCGCTTCGCTTTTCACGCGCAGGGCACCTTCCTCGAGCAGTACACGCCGCCGTTCCGGTCGCCCTATGTCGGCACTAACAGCCTCATTCCGAACCAGGGCCGCGAGACTTCCGACGTAACGGGTTATGCCGGCGTCCGACTCTGGGAGGGGGCTGAAGCCTGGATCGATCCGGAGTTCGACCAGGGCTTCGGCCTGAGCAACTCGGTCGGAGTGGCGGGCTTCCCGAGCGGTGAGGCCTACAAGGTCGGCGCGAGCTATCCTTATGCCCGACTCCAAAGGGCGTTCTTACGACAGACGATCGACCTCGGCGGCGACGATGAGAAAATCGAATCCGGATTTAACCAGTTCTCGGGATCGCAAACATCGGACCGGCTGGTGATCACTGTCGGAAAATTCGGTGTCGTCGATATCTTCGATACGAACAAATACGCCCACGACCCCCGCGGCGATTTCATGAACTGGTCGTTGGTCGACACCGGAACGTTCGACTACGCGGCCGATGCCTGGGGTTATTCAGTTGGTGGGGCGGTCGAGTGGTACACGGGGCCTTGGACCTTCCGCGGCGGCCTGTTCGATATGTCGGTCGCGCCGAATACCACAGCGCTCGATCCCCACTTCTCGCAATTCCAGTGGGTCGGCGAAGTCGAGCGCCGATATGAGATTTTCGGCCAACCCGGCAAGATAGCGGTCACCGGATTTTTGACGCGCGGTGACATGGGCAGCTTCGAAGACGCTATCCTCCTTGCCGCGATGACCGGTGGGCCTCCCGATCTGGCGGCTGTGCGGACGTATCAGAGCCGCGGCGGCATCAGCATGAATCTCGAGCAGCAGCTCGCAGAGAACATTGGCTTCTTCGCCCGCGCGGGATGGGCCGACGGCAACAAAGAGCCGTTCGATTTCACGGACATCGATCGAACCCTCGCGGGCGGCTTCTCACTGTCTGGAAAGCTATGGAAACGCGACGAGGATAATTTCGGCATAGCCGGCGTAGTCAATGGCATCACCGATGTGCACCAGGCCTTCCTCAATGCCGGCGGCCTTGGCATTCTGGTCGGCGACGGGCAGCTGCCGCACCCCGGCAACGAGGGCATCCTTGAGACCTATTACAGCTTTCCATGGTTTGCCTCGAGGATCACGCTCGACTATCAGCTGATCGTAAATCCTGGTTACAATCAAGACCGCGGCCCCGCTTCGGTATTCGGTGTTCGCGTGCACATGCAATATTAGGCATCCAGGCGAATACGGAGCCGTCCGATGACTCTACAAGACTTTCGTATCGCCGTGCTGGCACGCGCGCCGCGGCCGAACATCTGGGACCTTGTCGCCCTGATCCTGGTGATTGGCGCCATGGTGCTAATCGTCTATGGCGGCGAGCAGACCACGCTGCCGCTGACAGCGCTGGAGACGACGCCGGTATCGCTCGACCCGATCCACTTGCCGTTCTACGCGCTCCGCACAACCATGCGGATGCTGCTCGCTATCGTCTGCTCGACCATTTTCACCTTCGTCTATGCGGCGGTCGCCGCCAAGAGCCGGCGCGCCGAGATGGTGCTGATCCCGCTGCTGGACATCCTGCAATCCGTACCGATCCTCGGCTTTCTCACCTTCACCGTCGTGTTCTTTCTGAACCTGTTTCCCGGAAAGGTGCTGGGCGCCGAACTCGCCTGCGTGTTCGCGATCTTCACCAGCCAAGCCTGGAACATGACCTTCAGCATGTACCAGTCAATCCGCAACGTGCCGAAAGATCTGGAGGAGGCAACCCAAAGCTTCCATCTGAGCGGCTGGCAACGTTTCTGGCGGCTCGACGTACCATTCGCCATGCCCGGTCTGATCTGGAATGCGATGATGTCTATGTCGGGCGGATGGTTCTTTGTCGTGGCCTCGGAGGCCATCACCGTCGGGAATACCACCATCACGTTGCCCGGCATTGGCTCCTATGTGGCGCTTGCGATCGACAAGCGGGATCTCGCCGCGATTGGCTACGCCATCCTCACCATGCTGTTGGTGATCATCGCCTACGACCAATTGCTGTTTCGTCCGATCGTGGCCTGGGCGGATAAATTCCGGTTCGAGCAGATCGCCGCCAGCGAAGCACCCACGTCCTGGATGCTGGACCTGTTTCGGCGGACGCGAGCCCTGCGCGCCTTGACCTACCCGCTTGCCGCAGCGAACGAGGCCATTTCCACCTTGCGCATTGCGCTGCCCCCTGCGCTGCGGCCAGCCGCAAAGAGTGCCCGGCCCTCCCGCCTGATCGACGTGCTCTGGCTTACCGTGATTGCTGCCTGCACTGGGTACGCCGGATGGCGCGCGTACCAGTATCTGTCGGCGAATTTGACGACGTCGGACCTCTATGATGCAACGGAGGACGGACTCGTGACGCTGTTGCGCGTCGTCGTGCTGATCGCATTGGCGACGCTGATCTGGGTGCCAGTCGGAGTCTGGATCGGGCTTCGCCCGAAGATTGCCGAGCGTGTCCAGCCGCTCGCACAATTCCTTGCCGCATTCCCGGCCAACCTCGCTTTCCCGATCTTCGTGGTTGTGATCGTGCGCTACGATCTGAACCCAAACATCTGGCTCAGCCCGCTGATGATTTTGGGTACGCAGTGGTACATCCTGTTCAACGTCATTGCAGGCGCCAGCGCCTTTCCGGGCGATCTCCGGGAAGTGGCTTCAAACTTCCACGTGAAGGGATGGCGATGGTGGATCAAGGTGATCCTGCCGGGCATCTTCCCCTATTACGTCACCGGTGCCGTGACCGCCTCGGGGGGGTCTTGGAACGCCTCGATTGTCGCGGAGGTCGCCAGCTGGGGTGATACGCATCTGTCGGCGACTGGACTCGGCGCCTACATAGCCAAGGCCACCGAGGCCGGCGACTACCCGCGCGTCATACTCGGCATCGTCATCATGTGCATCCTGGTGACAATATTCAACCGCGTGCTGTGGAGACCGCTATATGCCTTCGGCGAGCGCCGGCTTCGCCTCGGCTGACTGGAGGAAGTCATGCTCGACGAGCGCAAGCAGTCCACGACCCTGATTGATCTTCGCGGCGTCTGCCGGTCGTTTCCGAAAGGAAGCGGCGAGGACCTCTTGGTGCTCGAAAAGGTTGATCTGACCATTCACTCCAGCGAAATCGTCGGCCTGCTGGGCCGATCCGGATCAGGCAAGTCGACGCTTTTGCGCATCATCGCTGGCCTGATCGCGCCCTCCTCGGGCGATGCCAGATGCCGTGGCGAGGTCATCCAGGGGCCGCCGAACGGGGTGGCGATGGTGTTTCAATCGTTCGCGCTGTTTCCATGGCTCACAGTGCTGCAGAACGTCGAATTGGGCCTGGAAGCGCTCGGCATCGATGACGAGGAACAGCGCAAGCGCGCTCTCGCCGCGATCGACCTGATCGGCCTCGACGGCTTTGAGTCCGCCTACCCAAAGGAATTGTCCGGCGGAATGCGCCAGCGCGTCGGCTTTGCGCGGGCGTTGGTCGTGCATCCCGACGTACTCCTGATGGACGAACCATTTTCCGCGCTCGACGTCCTGACTGCGGAAACGCTGCGCACCGACCTGATCGATCTTTGGATCGAAGGCCGGCTGCCGATCAAATCGATCCTGATGGTGACTCACAATATCGAGGAGGCGGTTCTGATGTGTGACCGCGTCCTGGTGTTTTCGTCGAACCCCGGAAGGGTGGCGGGCGAGTTCAAGATCGACCTTCCGCATCCGCGCAGCCGCCTCGACCCGACCTTCCGTCAGCTCGTCGATATGCTCTATGCGCGCATGACCCACCGCGCGGAGCCCAGGACGCCCGTGGCTGGCGGTTTTCCGGGTACCGGGGTGGGGATGGTACTCAAACACGTCTCGTCCAACGTGCTTTCGGGTCTAATCGAGACGCTGGCGGGGCCGCCGTATAACGGCCACGTTGACCTGCCTGTACTGGCCAACAACCTTCAATTGGAGGCCGACGAGATACTCCACCTAGGCGAATCGCTGCAGCTGTTGCGATTCGCCCAGTTGAGCGAAGGCGACCTGACACTCACGGAGGCCGGCAAGCGCTTTGCGCTCCTCGAAACCGATGCGCGCAAGAAGTTGTTCGCCGAACATGCCCTCAACTATGTGCCGGTCATCGGCCTGATCCGGCGTGTGCTAGACGAGCGGCCGTCACATACTGCCCCCGTTGCGCGCTTCCGCAACGAGCTCGAGGACCACATGTCGGAGGAGGACGCCGACGACACACTGAGAACAATCGTGTCGTGGGGCCGCTACGCCGAGCTGTTCGCCTATGACGAGCAGTCGGAAACGTTCAGTCTCGAAAACCCAAGCTAGAGCCAGACGACAATGTAACGCTTCAACGGCACGCAGACCTGCGGAACGTCGTTCCAGCGCGCCGAGAGTTGTGCCCTCAAGACGGAACCAAAACTCAGCTCTATTTCATGACGAATGGCGTTGCAAATGGCCGCCGCCGACAGATCACGAATTGCGATCCGAAAAGTTCGCCAATTGTGAGCAGTTTTGGGTCTTGAGGATCCGTTTTCTGGCAAAAGAATACGCAGACTTTGCCACCTATGACGATCCGGACACGCCAGACGGCCGCTGCGCCGCCTGGTCAAAGCAGTCAGGCCGGCGGTGCACCAGGTTGGCGCGCTTGCCGTTGCCGCACGCGCCGCCACCATCAACGAATGCCGAGAGCGTTCTCCAACTGGCGCTTGGTCATCTTGGACCGGCCTTCGACGTGCCGGCGCTTCGCCATGGCATACAGCTCCTGCCGCGTATGGCCATCGGGACGATGCGCTCGAGTTGCGGCCGCCTTTCGGCCGCGAGCCGTAGGGTGCTTGGCGTTTTTCCCGCCCATCGCACGCGTACTCTCGCGTTTGCCGGACGCGCCGATATGCGAGGTCCCTTCGCGCTCTTGCTGCCCGGTGCGCCCTTCGGCCTCCTTTCGCTCGGTACGACGCAGGTTCCGCCGGTTGCGGCGATCGCTCTCGTATTTCGATGCGCCCGCTTCCTCCAGCGCGATCGCGATTGCCTGGCGGCGGCTTTTGACCGGTCCGCCCTTGCCACCGGGGCCGCTCTTGAGTTCGCCATGCTTGAATTCATGCATCACGCGTCCGGCGATGCGCTTTTGTCGGGTTGATTCCGCCATGTTAGGCTCCTTCCGAGGGAGGAATTCAATGAAAAAACTCAAAGAGCTGCAGCCGGTTCCTCGGAATGGGGCGGCCGGCAGGCAGGTTAGTGGCGGAGGCCAGAGAGTGTTCGATGATCAAGATGATCCGAGCGATGCGCATTCACCGTCGGCGGCGCAAATGTTCTCCAGGATGACGAGGGCGGGTGGGGGAAGCGACGGCATCATTGCCAAGCGTCGTGATCTGCCGTTCCAGGCGGGGAGTCGCGATGGCATGCAGAAGATAAAACGCCATCGCAGCGCCGATTGCGTCATCGGCGGATTCCGGTATGGCAAACGCGCCGTGGTCGGACGCAAACTGGTGGGCTCACTGCTCCTCGGACTTTACGCCAGCAAAGGGAAGCTTTTACGTCGACAATTAAGGCGGGAGAAAAAATCCACTCTAACTGAACGACCGAAGGCACTTCCACGGACCACAGCTTAACGGGCAACATGCCTGGCGTTCTAAGCCGGTGGCCCGCTCGGCGGAAGGATGCCGTCAAATTATCTGCGCCGAGCTGCGAATCGACGAGTTGAATTATTTCATTTCAGCTGCGTTTTCAGGCCGCTGGGCTTTCGCCACGCTCGCCCGCGCCGGCAGGGTCGCTATACCCCGAGTAGCTGAAATTCGTAGGAAGTGCCAACGCTTCCGCTCAATGCAAGAAGCGCGCGTCCAGGATCCGTGATATTGTTCGTGACAAAGGAGATCAGCCCTGACCGCTGCCGCATTGACGATTTTTGCCTTGGCGCTACTCGTGGCCGCAGGCTCACCGGGGCCAAGTATCGCCGCTCTCGTAGCGAGAGTTCTAACGAATGGCCTGCGCGACGTTCTGCCTTTCCTGGCGGCAATGTGGATCGGTGAGGCGATCTGGCTGAGCTTCGCGGTCTGGGGACTTGCTATTGTGGCGCAGACGTTTGCGGTCATCTTTACCGTGATGAAGGTCCTTGGGATCGCGTACATGCTCTTCCTCGCTTGGAAGATGTGGTTTGGTCGGACCGAGGTGGCCAGCGACCAGCGTTCAATCGGCCAAAAGTCAATTCAGATGTTCCTCGGCGGCATGTTAGTGACACTTGGCAATCCTAAAATCATGGTGTTCTACCTGGCACTCGTCCCGACGCTGATCGAACTTGACCGATTAGATTTTCTTTCCTGGACCGAGCTGACTTTGACGATGTTGACTGTGCTGGTCGTAATCGACTGCGCATGGGCGCTCGCCGCCGCCCGCGCACGACGTCTCCTGACCAACCATCGTGCGATGCGAATAGCCAACCGGACCAGCGCCTCCATGATGGCCGGCGCTGCAGCCGCTATCGCTGCGAACTAACAGTTCGCCGCGGCCCGTATTCGCGGCGAAGTCCGGTTTGGAGTCATTTGCTCCCTCACCGCGGCTCCGTCTGCCGGTCCGCAGTGAACTGGGGCGGCGGCCACTCGGATATGGACGCGGTCACGCTATACTTCGACAGAACGCACGCACGCCCTGGGCGTGGCGGAACTCTCGCGGCCGCCAATTCGCTGGTACCGTCATGAGAAAACCGGCGCGCGGATCTGAGAGCGGCGGTCTCAGCCGATCAAGCTACCAACCTGGGTAGGAATCCGCGGTCGTTAGAAGGCCGTGCAGCGTGCCGGCGGAGCCCGCTGGCGGGCTTCGCGCTGGAGGTGGCGGCGCCGCGCTCACGCCTCAATCGCAAAAGGCGGAGATCGGCGCCCTTGAGGCGTAGTCGCAACCACTGTGATCGACTGCGTTCCGATTGGACGACGGTCCATAGATGGGCGCGGTGCGCGTTTCCCCTATGCGGTCGTAGTTGCCTGCGGCGTAGCCATGCCCATGGGCCGTCCGCGCGAGGGCTGCTGAGGGTGCAATTGCCGCACCCGCAACCGCCAGAATCAAGATCATTCGTCTCATTTAAAGTCTCCGGTTCTTCCTTGATCTCAAGCGTCGACTTAGTGTTTGTTTCGGGCCTCGATAACCGCATGTTCAACGAAGAGAGAGTTTGAGACTGCTCAATAATGGTGCCTTTCGGCAAACTACCAAGACCACATCGATGCCGGCGATCAGATCGTGCCCGAGTTGTCGATTGAGACGACGCCTAACTATTCTTACGACCTTGCGATCGGGCCAGAGACGGCAGCTCGCGAGTGTCGGTTCTCGGGATTGAGCGGCCCGAGACATGGGTGCCAACCAGCAAGGGGCCGCCCACGGCGAGGATTAGCATGATTGGCTCGGATTTAGCGAAGAACGTATTCCAGTTCCACGGGATCGATGCCGCGGGGAACGTTGTGCTGCAACGTCAGCTGCGGCGGGGGCAGATGGAGAAGTTTTTCGCCGAACTGCCGCCGGCGGTGGTGGGGATGGAGGCGTGTAGCGGAGCGCATCACTGGGCGCGCCTGCTTCAAAAGCCTGGGCACGAAGTTCGAATCATGCCGCCGGCCTATGTGAAGCCCTACGTCAAGCGCAACAAGAACGGGCGCAATGCCGAAGGAGTTTGCGAGGCGATGGGGCGGCCGCCATGCGATTTGTGCCGGTGAAGAGCCTTGATAACCAGGCGGTTCAGGTCATGCATCGCACGCCTCTGCTGCTGTCAGCAAACGCGCTTCGTTCGGCGGTGGCCGAGTTTGGCATCGTTGCAGCACGGGGCACGAAGGGGTTGCTCAGCTTGGTGCAACTGCTCGACGACCCAACGAGCGCAATCCGGAGAAAGCCCGCATGCCGCTGCAAGTGTTGGCCAGGCAATGGGAGAGGCAGAATGAAGACATCTGCAAATTGGAAAAGCTGATCGTTTGTGCCGCTAAGACCGATGAAGAGGCGCGTCGGCTGATGGCGATACCGGGGCTAGCCGCAATATCTCACCGACGGGAGTGCATCGGGGCTGCGAATCAGTGAAAGTTGTTGTGCCGCAACCGACGGAGGCAGCATAACCTCCGATGCAGGAGCGCTTCTCCTCGCGGCAGGTGATCGTGCGATCAGGTTGATGGATAGATTTGCCGCGTGCTTCCAGGCGATGCCGACGGGTACGGCCAGCGCTTTGTGCCATGGCGGCAGCGACGGGCTCGAACCCGCGACCTCAGGCCTGACAGACCAGCCGGGCTGCGAAAATACACAACGATTTCAGGGCTTTGGTACACTCCGAGGTATCAAAAACGTACAGCAATGCGTAAAGAAGTGTACCACGGTCGCGTCCATGTTGAGTCGGCGGATTCCATCGAGACGCCCGCCCGCGACCAAGGGAGCGGATGAGTTGGCTCGCATCACAGAGTTTCCGCGAAATTGGCAGCGGCTTCGCTGGCACGTTCGAAGGTATCGTTTGCGACGGTTCGATATGTTACGCCCGAAATCCGCCTCGGTGTCGTGACTAGTCCGACGGACTCCTTACTTGTGGTACATCGGCGTAGACGCCGTCGGCGGTGTTGGCGCGGCCGGCGAGATTGCAAACGTGAGCCACACATTATAGCCCGAAGGCCGATCGCGCTCGTCGAACTCTCCATATCCTTTTAGATTCAGATAACCCTGCATGGCTCCGAGCGGAAAGATGTAGCCGATCTGTGGGCCAACACCGACGACCCGTGATTCAAAAGTACCAACGTGGTCGCCAGAACCGCTGTCGCCGCTAACCTGATCGTAGAGATAACCGACCAGCCCCACGAGCAGCTGTTTGGACAGAAACTGCGACGCGCCCCAGTCGAGGTGAAAATCGACGCCATTCTGATAGTTGGTACTGGTGTTCTCGAAGTTATAGGTAAATCCCGCAACAGCAGAGAGCTCGTGCCCGGTCTGCGGATCGAAATAGGTATAGCCTGCCCCCCCGTCGATGGCGCCGTGCCCAATGCCCATATTGGCCAAACTGGTCGCACTGTAGACACCAACCGGAATATCCCCGGTGCCGTAAATCATGAAATTATGAACGCCTTGATTCCATCTTAAAAATGCTTGCGGGTAGAGGTCACCAAATCCGGTTACCGAATCGCTGATGCTGTCCGATCGAAAGAAGGTGAACGGTGGAATCGAAGCCGTGAGGGTCCCGGCCAACGAAGCACTCTCGTGACCCACCGGGACGCCCAGACCCAGTGACGCCTGCCCTCCCAGGACCGGGGTTGCAAACACGTAGCTCGGATTGATCCATTCGAACTCCACGTTGGCCTTCAGGTTCGCATTCACATTTAAGTTCAAAGTAGGGTTGAGATTGCCGATTTGGAATTCGCGTGCCCGCGCGACGTCGGCACCTGCAGTTACGTTGTCGTAATAGAAGAAAGTTCCGAGCGCCCACCCCGGCGTCTGCGGCGTCGCGGCGAGACTTCCGAAGGTGCCGGGAAGCCAGAAGCTGACCCCTCCTTCGTCGGCGAGGGAGGCATTTGGCGCGCCGCCAAGCATAACAGCGAACGTCGCTGCAGCCCCCCACTGTCGGGTCCGGCGCTGCATGCTCGACGCCGCGTTCTGCCATTTGAAACGGTAATAATGGGTCATCCGCCCCTCCCGACGGCCTGCCATGCCGCGTTGACGACCCTCGATACTTAGTCGTTGCGACATAAGTCTAGGTGCCGAAGTGACTGCAGATGGCAGGCCAGAGCTCACATTGTCGGCGACTCGTCAGTAAAATCATTCTGCGCACTCAAAGATCGATCAAGTTAGAAATCTTGATCGGACAAAAGAGGCCAACGAGTGTTGCCGATTTGACACCCGGTAATCTGTTACCTTGTTGAAAAGCCTTCGGATCACCTCGGCCGATCGATCGAGATTGGCAATAGCTACATACGGCGGCCCCACGGCAATACGACGAGTCACAGACGTTCGCACTGGCCGGGCAGAGCAGCGAGTGAAACATAGTTCGGGTTAGACAGTCACACGCGGAGCATCGTCGCAAACAACGCCAGCAGTCCGAGAATAGCGATCAACGCTGCGAGCAGCGTCGCTCTCGAACGTCGAATGTCGGGGTAGCCTTGAGCAGTAACGCAAGCAATCCGATGATGATCATTATCGTCCCGAGCTCGTGTGGTCCGACGAAGGCTTGTCTTCCAGGCTCTCCGACCCTGGGAATGCGAAAAAACTTATGGATACTGAACCCGAACGAGATCAGGGCGATCGCCGTCTTGACCCACGACAGCATAGTTCGCTCGTAAGCGGGGCGCGTGCGGTCGAGCGCGAATTTACTTTCGGCCCGAAGGGTGCCCGGTTCAGGCGGGGCTAGCATCGCGATTTGGCCCGAACATCGAATCAGACACAGAAGCGTGTCCTCGCCAAGATCTTGGGCTGCGTGCCCCATCGATGACGTCACACGTGTCGGTCACGCCGCTTGGTGAGGGCCACTGAGTGACCTGGTCGCGAGGTGGCGTCGATTAGTAAGTGTGGCTGACGCCGCGATGGGTCGAATAATTTCCGGACCCGACAGACGACGGAGCATGTCTCGCAACGTGGTGGTAATTTCGATTTCGGAAGCAATTTCTGCTGGACGCGCGGCATTTCTTACCAGCGAACGAGTCATCCGATCGCTACACTTCGATCGACCTCGGCTACTCCTTCGACCGGATTGCCTCAATGCGCAGCCTGTATTGACACCGGCTTTAAAGCAAACCTAAGAAAACGCCGGCGAATCTCGCGCTGGCCGTCGCCGTGTTGTTGCCGACGTAGGCAGTGTTGAAGACTCGGAATCGCTCTTGTCCGAGCTATGCGTCAAGATAAGTTGTGTGTGATCGCATTGTTTGGCAGTGTCTGATCCGTCGATAGAGGATGAGCAATGTCGCAGCGTGATAGCGGTTACCGACGCAAGGAGCGTGATTTTTACGAGACGCCGTGGTGGGTCACCGAGACGCTGATCCAGCGAGTTCGACTTGCCGAGATGTGCCGGACCGTCTGGGAGCCGGCGCAGGGCACCGGCAAGATGGCGCGGGTGCTCGAAGCTGCGGGCTTTCGGGTGATCGGGTCCGACATCGACGATGGTACGGACTTTCTGTCGGCCGCGATGCCAGCCGGCGCCGATGCCATCGTGACGAACCCCCCTTACGAGCTCGGGCAGGAATTTTGTGAACGCGCGTTGCAGCACGCGGAGACGGTCAACGGTGTCGTGGCCATGTTGTTGCGCACCGATTTCGACCATGCCAAGCGCCGGACGCACCTGTTCCGAGATTGCCCGGCGTTCTCAAAAAAACTGGTCTTGATGCAGCGCATCGCGTGGTTCGTGGAGGCGGACGGAAAGCCTCGGGCTTCGCCGTCGTTCAATCACGCCTGGTACATCTGGGATTGGAAAAACGCCGGGCCGCCGACGATCGTCTATGGCCCATAGTGTCGCAATTGGGTGTGCCGGCGCCTTTTGTGTCGCGGAAGTCGGAATTGGACCCTTGCTTATTCAATAATTTGAAAATGGTGCGCGAGAGGGATTCGAAGTCCATGTCTAAATTATTGATAGCACGTAAAAATTTATTTTTAACTGCCCGAAAGGACCAACACCGATACCATCACCAGCCTCCCGCGCGGTCCTTTGAGCCAAACAGAATAAAACTTTGAACCCGCGCCAACCGACACTTCGAGCAAAAAAGCTTGCGACATCCGCCCTACGAAGCGCAGGCCGTTCTGGCACAATCTGAAAAATGACGTTGTACTGCTCCGGCGTGGAAATGCAAACGCGTAAGCCCTACGTCCTGGGGGTGCATCGCGGGGGCCTGAATCGAAGGTTACAATCTTTCGGAATACACACGTCGGTCAGGCCGCCTCTGGCTTGTTTACGGTCTCGATACGATCGAGAATCTTGCCGAGATCGCGCTTCGCGATTTGAACGTCATAGTCGTTTTGCAGATTCAGCCAGAGCTGTGCCGTTGTGCCGAGCGCCTTGGCGAGCCGGAGCGCAGTGTCGGCGGTAATTCCAGTCTGTTCGTTGACGATACGTTCGATCCGAGTGCGAGGCAAGCCGCAAACCTTGGCAAGAGCCCCCGCCGACATTTGGAGGGGGACCAGAAACTCTTCCCGAAGAACCTCGCCGGGGTGCATGGGTTTGAGCTTTTTCGACATTGTGGCTTCCTCTCTAATGGTAGTCGACGATCTCAACCTCCGCCGGGCCTTCTGCCGTCCAAACAAAGCACACCCGGAACTGGTCGTTGATCCGAATCGAGTGTTGCCCCTTGCGATTGCCGACCAGTGCCTCGAGGCGATTACCCGGAGGCGACCTCAAGTCCGCGAGATCAGCCGCGGCGTTTAGGTAGCGCAGTTTCCGGCGCGCCACCCTAACCAGATCGGCTGGGAAGCCCTTCGGACTTTCGCCATTAAAGACGGCTTCGGTCGTTTTGTTCCGGAAGCTCCTAATCACAATTCCACTGTATCATTGGGCGATACAGTCGTCAAGATCGATGTATCAGCCAGTGATACAATACATCCGTATTGGTGCTACGCACAGGTCATGTACTGCCTTGATCGCGTTCCGGCCGTGGCGGCGAGCAAACCGGAACTCCGTGACGCCGAGCCTTTCAAGACCGTGCTCTCGGGTAACCGTGAGGCAATCGCCAAACTCTCGATGCCGGACCTGGAGAAGATCCTGGTCGCGACCCTGACCGGCATGACAACCGAGGAATTCAACACCGAAGTGAAAAAGTGGCTCGAAACCGCACGGGACCCGCGCTGGAAACGACCCTACACCGAGCTCGTATATCAGCCGATGCTCGAAGTGCTGCGCCATTTGCGTGACAATGATTACAAAACCTACATCGTGACCGGCGGAGGCCAGGACTTCGTGCGTGTCTATTCGGAGAAGGTCTACGGCATTCCGCCCGAGCAGGTTGTGGGCACCGCAGGTGCAACAAAATTAGGTTACGACAAGGAAGGGAAGCCATTCCTGACCAAAGAGCCGAAGCTGCTGCTCAATGACGACAAGGCCGGCAAGCCGGAAGGGATCCATCTGATGATCGGGCGGCGGCCCTATGCCGCCTTCGGTAATTCGGTCGGCGACCGCGAAATGCTGGAATGGACCGGCGCCGGTCGAGGCGTCCGTCTCAAGATGCTGGTGCTGCACGACGACGCCAACCGCGAATACGCATACGGCCCGGCCGAAGGTCTACCCGACACCAAGGTCGGTACCTTTACCGAAGCTCTGCTCGATGAAGCGAAGAGCAAGGGTTGGACCGTGATCAGCATGAAGAACGATTGGAAGCAAATCTTCGCATTCGAGAAGGGCGGTCGATCCGAATGACCGACTATTGTCGTCTGTCGTTGCCGCCGTGATTGAATCCGGTGGGCGGCAGCGCCCGGGCGTGCTGGCCCAACGGCTGCGCAGGCGACCGACCGCTTTGCGGGCCCAGCCGGTAGGCCGCCCCTAACTCTGTTTGACTCGCATTAATTCTCGTTGGATTAGCAAACCGCCGCCTTTAGCCAGGATCACCTTTTCCGCGGTTCATGCTCCAAGGACCCACCAGCCGTGGCTCAAGTTTCCGCCAGAAAAGAATGATAGGACTGTGATGCTGGATGTCGGCCTACCATGACTCTTTGAGTTTCCTCGCGGATGGCATCCGACAGGAGCGCTGCAAGAAGCCGCCGGGTGGCCAAGACCAACGATAGCAGGCGGGCCTTGCCTCGGCCTTGTCGTTCCCCGGCGATTGCAGCGGTCTGCAAATCAGATTGGTTTTGCTGGTCTTTCAGCACGTGTCCCGAAAAATCTCCGGGATCCAGCGTTGGCTCGCATGGCAGAGTTTCCGCCAAGTTGGCAGGAGCTTCGCCGCCACCTCATATTTGCAAATGCGACGACTGCCAGGTGCAAAGCTAACATGGACCAAGGTCGCCATATGCGATGTTCGAGGCAGGTGCGCCGTGGTACATCAACCGTCGGGCTCCCTGGTAGATTACCGCGACGGGCTGGCGCTACCTGAATGCGCTATTGGTTCATGCTCTTCACCGCGGTCGGCGTCCACGCGCGCCATATGCAAATTCTGATAAAAGGCGCGAGAGAGGGACTTCGACTTTAATTCCTGCTGCCTGGCGCGCTCGGAAGCCCGAGGACCTGTTTGTATCCATTAACAGGGGTAGAATCACATCGGGCATTGGACCGAGGAGCAACGAAATGCTGTTTTGCTCAATCTCCCGCCATGCCCGTAAGGACGATGCCGGTGATCTGGCCCTCTGAGTTAAAGCCGATGAGAAGGCTGGCCGCGTCGCCGCGTGGGAAGGAGAGCTTCACGTCGTAGAATGTCTGCGCCCCGATGGCGCGGGTTTGCAGGACTTGGGCGCCTATCGGCGATGCCCCGTACTTGTAGTCATTGAGGTACGCCGACATTTTCTTCACCGCGTCCTCAGTCAGCTGTGCGCTATAGGCTGCGGCCAACTGCGTGCGGTCGATTTGACCAGTTCGCATTCGTTCGAACCATTGCAGCGCAAGGCCCTCGACGCTCTTCGCAGTCGGCGTGCTGGATGGAGCACACAACGTCGCGAGAGGGGTCATGATGATCCCGACTATCGCTACAGCGAATTTGGTCGCAAGCAGAGGTTTCATCGACAGCTTTCTTCGTTAGTTTGCGAAACTGAGGCATATACGTGTGATCACACTGCGGCGAATTCTGAAGGAGGCGGCAACCCCGCCCCCTTCTTACTCAAATGGCGATTTGAACGCGAGTTTGCAGGCCGTCAAAGGTAATTAGCCGCCACCACCACCGATGTGCACCTTGTCGATCTGGTCCTTCAGCAAGGGCACGGGATTTTCCGGGTGCTGCAAATTCGGAACAAGGTCGGTCGAGGCGCCGCCGACATAGCGTGTGATGCTCGGATACTTGATAATCGATTTGTCGAAGTCGACGATCGCTGGGTAGATCAAGGAGAGGACCCAGCCATTGTCCTCGCCGGCGTATTTACCAGGCGACGACGTGAGAACGCGGGAGGGTGCCGCGCCGTTGAATATCATGTCGTATTTCTCGTAGGGATCCATGGTCAGATTGTACAAGGCACCAATGGATCCAAGATTGGCCGTTGCACCAAGCCAGGAGTCCTTCGCCGTAAGGAGGTATTTCCAGGCGATATGCACCCACGGCTCCTTGGGATCTCCGCCGATGTCCGCGCGCGCTCCTTCGAACACCTCGCCGTCGATATAGATCCAGGAGTTACGGGCGGAGTGTTGCGCCTTGCCGAGAATATAGGCGCTGTTGTCGATGCTGTCGAAGTAGATGGGCTTACCATCGTTGCCGACCCAGTCGTGTGGTGGCGGAGTCAGACCCACCATGGCGGCGAGAGTGGCCCAGCAATCAATGTGGGACATCATCTCATCAAAATGGGTGCCTGCCGCAATATGACTCGGCCACCACATGAGACCTGGAACCCGCCAACCGCCTTCAAACGGAGATCCCTTCTCGCCCCGGAATGGGGTGGTCCCGGCATCTGGGTAGGCATCCAGCCAGGCGCCGTTGTCAGCGGTCACGATGACAATGGTGTTGGGGACGTCAGTACGGATTTCATCCATGATCCGGCCGATGTCATCGTCCATCTCCATCAGCGAATCAGAGTAGTCCCCAAGGTGCGACCGACCCCGGAACGCCGGGGCGGCATTGGTTGGGTTATGCATTTTGATGAAGTTTACATCCATAAAGAACGGCTTTTCAGCGTTCGCATGCTGCTTGATGTAAGTCACCGCAGAATCGGTTTGCCTAATGTCGAACTCAGCCAAGCTGTCGTAGTTGATTGTACCGGTGAGCGTGGCCGGATGGCCCGCAGTCCCCTGCCATTCGCCCAGATTCACAATGTCGTCGAACATCTTGTTGAATTCCGGATTGTACGACGGGAACCAGGGATGGAACCACTTGCTGGTGTCGTTGTAGGAGTAAACACCGGCATAGTAAGCGGCAAAATGTTTCATCTCGTCGAAGCCGTGTTCGGTAGGGTAGGCGTCTGGTTTATCGCCAAGATGCCATTTTCCAGAGAAATAGGTCGTGTATCCGTTTTTCTGAAAGAACTCCGCGATTGTTGGCGTTTCTTTGCGGAGGCGGTTTTCATCGCCAGGGGCTACTACGATCGACAGCCCTGAACGGATCGGAATGCGGCCGGTCATGAACGAAGCGCGCCCCGCGGTGCAACTCGCCTGTCCGTACCAGTTGGTGAAGACCGCTCCCTCCTTCGCAATCCGATCGATGTTTGGCGTCGGATGACCCAAGCCTGCGCCACCCAAAGAATAGGCGCCGAAATCGTTCCAGCCCGTGTCATCAGTCATCAACATAACGATGTTAGGCCTCTTGGGCGCTTGGGCCGACGCCGGTGTACTCGCCACTGTCGCGGTCGCGAGAAGCGCCAGTGAGCTGAGCCATAACTTCCGAGCAATCTTCATGGGCAAATTCCTCCGATAGCCCTCCGGGGCGGGGTCTGCAGATGGAACTTGGCCGACCCCCTCAACTCTGGCTATGCATTTTCGGCAAACTTGTCGGTGATTGCATTGTACTTGATCTCGTGAACCCGAGTTCGGTCGTTCGGCGGCTTGTCGAACGACAGTGCAAAGTTCGACTCGAGGAAGGCCGGCTGCGTGCGCGTAGCCAGGGGCGGGAGTAACCTGCCGCGCTCGAACGGGGCTCGTTCGACGATCTCGCAGCGTATTGACCGCAGGGCATGTGCCGCGGCACGCGGGACATTTCCGAAGGTCGAGGTACGTGGCCGCGCCGTCCGCCTATCGGCAAGAGCCGCAAATGACCTCAACCGAACCTTCGGTCGCGGTCCAAGGCTCAGCTCGTCTTGTTCAATATCGGCGTTGCTTATCAGCCACCGCCAAATCGCGTGATGTTCGGCGCAGGTGGGTTTGGGTACTTCTTTATTGACTCCAAGTATCCCTCCGCGGCCTTCAGCGCCGGTTCGGTTACCCGGCTAAACATTCCGCCAACAACTAGATCTTCGTGCGGGTCCATCTCAATGTTATACACCTTGGGATAACCTGCCATCGGGGCGCTTGCTGAGAAAATGCCGGGCTCTCGCTGTGGTCCAATGCCGGTCGGATGAATGTCGGTGAAATAGATGCGCCATTGCTTTCACCGCACCGCCACCAAATCACCGCCGATGAAGCTCAATAGGCTGTCTCGATGTCCGGCCGCGCTGTTGCCGAGTAATACGTCGATCTGATCAACACCGTCGATTGGGCGATCGGTCAGCAGCCTGCCACCGATAATGCCAGCAAACGTCGGCATAAAGTCCATGATCGAAAACATGGCGTATGAGATGGTGTTCGGCTTGACGTGACCCGGCCAGCGAATGATCGCGCACGTCCGTATCGAGCCTTCTGTCACCTCGCCGAGTTCGCCTCGGAAGGGACCCGAATTGCCCATATCCGGTGTACCGTCGTTCCCGAATTCACCAACTGTCTCGCCATACGGTCCATTGTCGGAAGCGAAGACAACTATGGTATTGTCGCCGATGCCAAGCTCCTTGAGCGTGTCAAGGATCTGGCCGACGTGATAGTCGCCCTCCATTAATTTGTCGCCGTAGTCGCCGATCTGGGACTTGCCTTTGAATTGCTGCGCAGGCAAGTTAGGCACATGCCCCATTGAGAACGGAAGATAGAGAAAGAAGGGCTTCGCAGCGGCCTTTTCACGTCGGATAAAGTCTATCGATTTGTCCACCAACTCATTGTCAATGTTGGCGCGCACCTCGGGGTGAACGGCTTCACCGTTCTCATTGGTTCACCAGACGTCGCCTCGACAATTTGCGGCCCACCGGACAGTAGTTCGCCAGGCGGGGGTGTAATGGAGTGCGTCAGCTCCATCGTGTCCACGTAAGTTGCCGCGTCCCACGAAATGTCGGGCGGGATGCCGTAGAACTCATCGAACCCGTGCGTGGTCGGTAGGCTCTGCGGTTCGCCGCCCAGGTGCCATTTGCCGAAGATTGCCGTGGCGTAGCCGACATCCTTGAATAGCTGGCCCATTATGTAGGCGCGCGCCGCCAGCGTGTTGGGAGAGCCTTCCACCGCAATAAGCGACAAGCCAATGCTGATCGAGTATTGCTCTGTCATCAGCGCAGCCCGCGACGGTGTGCAGGCTGGTTCAACTAAGTACTGAGTGAGCCGCAATCCTTCGCGGGCCAGTTGGTCGATCCGTGGCGTCGGCGCGCCGCGCAACTCGCCCCCGCCATAGGCGCCGAGGTCCCCATACGCGACGTTGTCGGCGAGAATGAAGACGACATTGGGCCCTTACGGCCGCTGCGCGCGCGCCTGCATGGTCCCCATTGTCACCAGCGCAATGAAACTCGTGAACAGACCTAAACAAATGCGCCGTGACACATTCATCGTCTGGCTCCCTGGTACGATTGCAGCGCTCGTACTCGGACTTCTGCTCGCGCGGGCCAAGAACTCATATGATACCCAGAGCGGCCATGTCCACGCAGATGACCACCAATATCATCTTTCTCGAGCAGTCTGCTGGCGCAGTAGGGGCCGGCGCTGTCTGCGAACTCATGCGACGCGCGATCGGAGTGCAATGATTCCGTCCCCGAGCCGAAAGTACCCGGATACCTAGCGCTCCGACCAGCAACACCTTCGGTGCTTCTTGGTTCGACGGAGAATTCCAACTTGATTAATTGTTGCGTGCGCTGAATGATTTTCGGGGGGAGTCGGGGCGGCAATTTCGATCGATAATCAGCAGTCGGTCCTTGGCGCCTTCCGCAAAGCGGAGCTTGGGGCTCTTGCGCCGCGTGGACGTGATGGGAGGAGCACATGAGTTCGACAGGGCGCACTGCGCCGCGAAACGACAAGGTCGGGGTGTTACGGTGGGCGACCGCTGCGACGCTCGTTGCTGTCAGCTGTGCTATCCCAGAAGCGTCGCTCGCCGATGAAGGCGGCGTCAGCTTCTGGCTTCCGGGCACCTTCGGAAGCCTCGCGGCGACACCTCAGACCCCCGGTTGGATGCTCGGGACCTTCTTCTATTACACGAACGTGACCGCCGGAGCCGACGTGTCGCGGGCTCGTGAGCTGGAAATCGGCAGCCTCAATCCTACGCTAAACGTGAATGTGAATGCGAACCTGAAAGCGAACGCAGAATTTGAATGGATCAATCCGACCTATGTGTTTGCTACTCCGGTTTTGGGCGGGCAGGCGTCGGTGGGCATGGGCATCCCGGTGGGTGGATCGAGCACCTCCGTATCAGGGATCCTGACGGCCTCGATTCCGCCTTTCGCGTTCATTCGATCGGACACCATCGGCGACTCGACGACCGGAACCGGGGACCTCTACCCGCAGGTGACACTGAAGTGGAATCAGGGGGTTAACAATTTCATGATCTACGGGACCGGTGACATTCCGGTTGGTCTCTATAGCCCGACTAGCTTATCCAATATGGGAATCGGACACGGCGCTATCGATGGCGGCGCGGGGTACACGTATTTCAACCAGCAGACCGGGCACGAGTTCTCCGCGGTAGCAGGATTTACGTATAATTTCGAGAATACCAGTACCAACTATCAGAACGGTGTTGATTTTCATCTCGATTGGGGCGCGTCGCAATTCCTGTCCAAACAGCTGCTCGTCGGGCTGGTTGGCTATCTCTACGATCAGGTCAGCGGCGACAGCGGTTCTGGGGATCATGTCGGCCCCTTCGAATCGCGCGTCGTCGGTATCGGCCCGCAGATCGGTTACATTTTTCCGCTCGGAACTATGCAGGGATACGTCAATCTGAAAGGATATGGAGAGTTCGATGCGAACGATCGGCCTTCGGGATATAACGTGTGGCTCACCTTCGCAATCACGCCGGCGGAGCCAACGACGCCACCGTCGGCGACCCCAGTGTACCACAAATGAAGAGCCATACGGGTTGATCGGGGCGGCGCGGTGGCGCTCGTTTTATAGCAAGCGCAGGTCGAGCAGCAGCTCCAGCCAACATAACAACGGACGCTTGCGAGCAGCGAACTCGCTCAGATGATCAGGTGTTTCAGACTATAGACTTGAACCGGATCGCCGGACGGCGTTGCCAATTTAAAGCCCGCAACGGCGCAAGGACCATGTTTTTTACGGGGTCACTCGCCACTAAAAGCGCTCGGCCCCTTCCGCGGTCGCGGGATCGAGCTCTAACGTTTCTATGCCCACAGGGGCGATGCTCGTCCTGGATTGTTTTTTGAAAGCTGATCCATTCATGCTCCAAGCCAGACCGCGCAGTAACTGACCTTGATACTGATCCGCCGCAGAAGCCAATCATGCTCCGGCCAGCACATAGGATCGGTTGCCACCCATCGGACGAGCTGTCGAGCCGCCAATAGCGCGGAAACATTCCGACCATTTCGCAAGACTCGCCACGCTCACCCTGAATGTCGCGGTAACCTTCCTACAGTTATCGCCCGCCCACAACCTCACGCCCAGCTGCCATGTCGCTCGGCTCTATGACGTGCATATTCATGCGAAACGTAACGAGCGGGCGAGGCGGAAGCGCCACCAGGCGGCGGTCGCTCGCGCGCGTCGAGAGCCCGATCCTTTGCAGCAGATGTTTAATGGACCGCCGAAGGAGGGTCCGCTCGCTGGCGCCGATGCTATCGGGCCAGGAAGCTTCGTGTTGGACCTGCATGCGGCACTGAGCCCGCAGATTGACGCGCTGGAACGTTGGGCTTCGGATCGAGATGAAGGGGAGTAGGAGCCATGGCGAAGAAACCTGAACGCGATCCCGACATGCCCTCACCGTTCGTGCTGCTGATCATCTTGCCGCGGTGCGGCTGATCGCGATGGGGGTGTTCAGCGGTCAGTTGAGATGGCCGGCTATTCCACGGGGCGAGTTCTAGATTGGGCCGGTGGTCATCGAGTACGGCCGCGGTAGTCCTGGCGACCGGGGGATCAGGCCGCCGACGATCCTGCTAGCGCTCGCGGGCATCCGTTGCGAATGCCCGCGAGCAAAACGATGGTCAGTCGTGCGCCCTGGCGAGCGCGTGCTGAATGACCTGATGGTCGTCGCTTGATAGCTGCACCGGCCCGAGCTTGAAAGTGAGTTCGTCGAGCTTGCCGGTGAAGGGGAACGGTACTTGGTAA
>Ga0187783_10000750_pt1 | contig 23821 bp, 19 predicted proteins | sample 1015_SJ02_MP02_2_FD_132471 | JGI IMG/M metagenome (GOLD analysis project Ga0187783, IMG submission 132471) | Tropical peat soil microbial communities from peatlands in Department of Meta, Colombia - 1015_SJ02_MP02_20_MG | ecosystem: Environmental > Terrestrial > Soil > Wetlands > Peat | place...
CTACGAACACACCAACGGCATGGAGGTCAACGCGGAAAACTTGGAGAATACCCCGCCCACCGTGATCACGCCCACCCAGTACAACGTTGTGGGCTACACCAATATCGGCGGACAGGGACTGCTGTTTCCCGGGTATCAGGAATCGATCCCCAATCAGCAGACGTGGCCTTATGTGCAACAGTGGCACCTGGACATCCAGCGCAACCTGATCCGCAACACGGTGGCGACGATTTCCTATGTGGGTGCGAAAGGCACCCATCTCACCCTGCAACATGAACTCAACCAGCTGCATTCCACCCCTCCCTCGGAAAATCCTTTCCACCCCGGTCAGCCCGTCACCGCGGCTGTCTGCAACTCGCAAGCCGGTACGGTCCTCGATCCGACTTTCGTGGTCAATGGCAACACGATCACCGGTCAACCAGCCATTAACCTTACCGTCGCCTGCGGCAATGACCCTGATTTTTTCCGGCCCTACTACAGCGTTGGAGACATCCAGCGCTTCGACCCGGAAGCGAACTCCAACTACAACGCACTCCAGATCTCGGTGCGCAAAACCAGCGGCAAGCTGACGCTCGAAGGGGCGTACACCTATAGCCACTCGTTCGATGATTCCTCCGACAATGAGGACTCTAACTTCGTCGACTCCTATGACGTACACAAAAATTACGCCAGCTCCAACTATGACCAACGACACATTCTGACCGTAGCCTGGGTCTATCAACTGCCGTCCGTTAACCGAGGTAAACTGATGCACGGGTTTCTGGGCGGATGGTCGTACGCCGGCATCATGACTTCGGAAAGCGGCACCCCGTTCTCGGTGGAAAACGGAGCTTACCCCGATAGCGCCGGTGTGGCTGACGGGACGGTCTTCAACGGGTCATTTGCGGATATCATCGGGAATCCTTTTACCAACATTCCACCCCGAAGTCCGGCGCAAAAGGGACCGCTGCTGTTCAATCCCAATGCGTACACCCAGGCCCAAGGACTGACGTTCGGAGATTCCGGCCGGAACAGCCTCAACATACCCCATCGCACCACTTGCGATATGTCGGTGTATAAGGAATTCAAGCCCACGGAGAAAGTCTCCCTACAATTCCGGGCGGAAGGCTTCAACATTTTCAACCATCCGCAATGGAACGGCGTAAACCAATTCCAAAACACCGCCAACTTCCTGTACCCTAGCGGGGCACACTTGGGTCGTGTCGGGCAGTTCGCGATCCGGATTGCGTTCTAACCCCGAGCCTGTCGATGCCGCAAAGCTTGTGCCAACACGAACTATGATCGGAGCGGTTGACATCGGGGGAACCAAGATCGCGGTGGGGGTGGTGGATGGCGAGGGCAAAGTGCTGTCCCGCATGGAATCGGCCACGGACGCACAGCGCAGCTACGAAGATGGGCTGGAAGTGGTCGTCGGCATGCTGCGGAAAACCGTCGCGGAGGTTGGGAAGAAGATCGAGGGCATCGGCATCGGTTCGACCGGCCCCGTCAACCCCGTCACCGGCGAATTTGGCGACATCGACTTTCTGCCCCGCTGGCGGGGAAAAAATCCGGTCCGCGAGCTGGCGGACATCTTCCAGGTGCGCGTGGCCCTTGAAAACGACGGCGACGCGGGCGCTCTCGGCGAGGCAGGTTGGGGTGCGGGCCAGCATCGCTCGAACCTGGTGTACGTGACCCTGGGAACCGGAATCGGCGGCGGCATTATTCTGCGCGGGCAACTCTACCGCGGCGTCGACGGGGCGCACCCGGAAATTGGCCACCACGTGATTGACCCCTCCGGCCCCGCCTGCTCTTGCGGATTCCGCGGCTGCTGGGAGGCGCTGGCAACCGGGCCGGCGATGGCGGCCTGGTTCGAGAGCGAGCGGCCTGCCGCTTCCCAGTCCGGCCACCATCCTACGGCCGAGCGTGTCTGCCAGCTGGCGCGGCAGGGCGATCAGTTAGCTGCCCGGGCGGTGACGCGAGAGGCGTACTATTTAGGTCTGGGCCTGGCCAATCTGATCAACCTGTTTACCCCGGAGGCCATCGTGTTGGGGGGAAGCCTGATGAAGAGCGCGGATCTTTTTCTCGAGAAAATCCGCGGCGTGATTCGCCAGGGCTGTCGCTTCATCCCGCTCGAGAAGACGGAACTGGTGCTCGCGTCCCTGGGAGAGGACGCGAACCTCATTGGCGCAGCCAGAGTTTGGCATCACCGCTTCGGCCGGCAAGAAGTAGTGTGTGCCTGATGCTCACCTCGCTGCCTCCCCGGGGAGCGCCCTCGAACCTATGACAAGAAACCGCCAAATGGTCGCCTTGGTCTTCCTCACCTTCTTCGTGATGTCGCTCCTCACCAACATTCTGGGTCCTATCGTTCCCGACATCATCAGCAGCTTTCACGTGAGCTTGACGGCGGCGGGTCTGTTGGCCTTCGCTTTCTTCATCGCCTACGGGGTCATGTCGATTCCCGCCGGCTTCCTGGTGGAGCGCTTCCGAGAGAAGCCGGTGATGATGGTGGCTTTTGTCGCCGGCACGCTAGGCTCCCTGAGCTTCGCCTTATTTCCTCAATATCGCGTGGCCATGGTTTCCTATTTCGTCATCGGAGCAGGGATGGCGGTTCTGCAGGTGGCGATCAATCCTTTGTTGCGCGTGGCCGGCGGAGAGGAGCACTACGCATTTAATTCGGCCTTCGCGCAATTCATCTTCTGTAGCGCGTCGTTCCTCAGCCCGCGAATCTACTCCTATTTGGTGCTGAATCTGGGGACGCCTGCGCCCCGCGCCAATCTCCTGCTGCGCGTTCTGGGCGGCTTGACGCCCGCGGGTCTGCCTTGGGCGTCGGTGTACTGGATTTTCACCGTCTTTGCCTTTCTCATGGTCGTGATTCTGGCCTTCACCCGATTTCCCCGGGTCGAGCACACCGACGAGGAGCGCGCCGGTTCGCTCGAGATGTATCGCAGCCTGGCGCGCAAGCCGATTGTCTGGATGTATTTTGTCGCCATGTTCGCTTATGTGGGCTGCGAACAGGGAACGGCCGACTGGATGTCGGAGTTTCTGGCCAGGTATCACGGCTTCGATCCCCACAGCACGGGGGCAGCGGTGGTTTCCTGGTTCTGGGGATTGCTCACCGTGGGCTGCTTAATCGGCATGTTGCTGCTGAAGATTTTCGACAGCCGCAAGTTGCTGATCGGTACCTCCGTGGGTGCTTTGGCCTGCTTGTCCGCCGCCTTGTTTGGTCCGGCCAACGTGTCCGTCCTGGCCTTCCCCGGCATCGGTCTGTTCGCGTCGATCATGTGGCCGATCGTCGTTTCCCTGGCGCTCAATTCGGTGGCGGAGTATCACGGGTCCTTCTCTGGCATTCTGAGTACGGCAATCATGGGGGGCGCGATTGTGCCGCTGATCATCGGACGGATTGGCGATCATCTGGGGCTGCGCAGCGGCGTTGCCTTCCTCTACCTCACCTTTGGCGTTATCTTCAGTGTCGGCTTTTGGGCGAGGCCGCTGATCAGCAATGCAACCATCAGTCTGAAGAAGGAGGCGGCTCAGGCGGTTTGAGCGGGATAGGATGAGCGTAAACCTTGGACTTTCGCGGCGTGATTTTCTGGCTGGGGCGACGGCAACGGCTGCTCTGGCCCGAGCGTTTCCGGGTGGAGACCAGCCGGCGTCGTCGCCTGTGCTTCGCTCGCCTTTTCGAGTCTCGGTCATTAACGATGAGATCTCCGAGGACTTCGGCCGGTCCTGCGAAGTGGCCGCACGCCAATTCGGAATGCGGTGGATCGAACTGCGCGGGATGTGGCAGAAGAACATCGTGAATCTCGACGCCCAGGAGGTTGCCGAAGCGCAGCGTATTCTTAAGAAATACGAATTGCGCGTGACCGACATCGCTAGTCCGCTGTTTAAAGTGGCGTGGAAGGACGATCCCCGGGCCAAGGAAAGACAAGCGGCGGATTTTCACGCCGACTTCACCTTTGCGCAGCAGGAGGAAGTGCTCGAGCGGAGCCTCGGCTTGGCGCAAGCCTTTGCCACCGATCGCGTGCGCTGCTTCGATTTCTGGAGAATGGAGAATCCGGCGCCCTATCGCGAAGCCATCAATGCAACCTTGCGCAGCGCTGCCGAAAAGGCGGGCAAATTGGGAATCATCCTGCTGCTTGAAAATGACGGGGGGCTCAATACCAGTACCGGGGCGGAAGCGGCCAAGGTCCTCCATGCGGTCGAATCTCCTCACCTGATGCTGAACTGGGACCCGGGAAACGCGGCGGCCAACGGTGAAAGGGCGTATCCCGATGGCTACAATCTTCTGCCCAAAGAGCGGATCGGCCACTGCCATTGCAAGGATGCGGTGAAGCAAGGCCAGGGGTACGAGTGGGCGGCCATGGGGACGGGGATCGTCGACTGGCGCGGACAATTTGCGGCCTTGAAACGCGACGGCTATCACTTCGCCGTGAGCCTGGAAACCCATTGGAACGGCGGCACACCGGAAGAATCGTCGCGCCGCAGCTGGTCGGGGATGAAAGACTTGTTAGAGGAGGCAGGGGCGTTGTAGCCAGGACAACCATGGATCAGCAGACCAGGCGGGACTTTCTGAAGCAGACGGCGCTCGGGACGGCGGCGCTGCTGGCCTATCCGCCGGCACGCGTGCTCGGGGCCAACGACCGGGTTCGGGTGGGAATGATCGGGGTCGGCAATCGCGGTCAGGACTTGCTCGAGGAAGTCCAGGCGGTTCCCAACGTGCAGGTCGTGGCCATGGCCGATGTGTATCGGGGTCGCTTCGACGAGGCAAAAAAAATGGCCCCGAGCGTCCTCACCTTCGACGATCATCGCCGGCTCCTCGACCGGAACGACGTGGATGCGGTCATTGTCGCCAGCCCGCTGCACACCCACGCCCGACACTTCCTGGATACGCTCGCTGCAGGCAAGGATCTGTACGCGGAAAAAACCATGACTTGGTCGATGCGGGAAGCCGACGCATGTCTGGCGGCCGCCCGGCAATCCGGGCGCGTGGTGCAGATCGGATTGCAATGGGAGAGTTCCGGAGCCTTGGCGGACGTCAAGCAATGGATCGGGGAGGGCCGGACGGGAAAAGTGACGCAGGTGGAGTCGTGGATGAGCCGCAATACGCCCCACGGCCAGGGCCAGTGGGTGCGCCCGGTGCCGGCCGATTGCACGGCCGAGAATGTTAACTGGAGCGCATTTCTGAACGGCCGGCCGGACCGTCCCTTCGATCCGTTTCGCCTCATCAACTGGCGGTTGTTCTGGGAATTCTCCGGCGGCAACGTCACCGAGAACATGGTGCATCAGGTAGCCTGGATCATGAGCGCCCTCGAGTTGCCGCTTCCCAGCGCGGCTTCCATGTCGGGCGGGATCTTTTCGGAACAAGACGGCCGGGAGGTGCCGGATACCATTGCCGTCACTCTCGAGTTCCCCAACGATCTGGTTTGGACCTGGCAATCCACCTTCAGCAACCGCCACTACGCTCTGGGCGAGCACATCTTAGGAAGCGATGGGACCATCGAACACGGATGGGCGGAATCGGACATGGTGAATGGCGAAGAGGGAGAGTTCACTCGCTACTACCCGGAAAAGGTCAATCGGCCGCAGGCGGCCGCCCTGGTCGGCAAGTCCAAGGACCAGGACCACATGGGCAACTGGATCGATTGTGTGCGCACCCGCAAGACTCCGAACGCTCCCGTCGAAATTGGTTACCAGTCGGCGATCGCAGTCCACATGGCCAATCTTGCCTACCGCCACAAACAGCGGATGACCCTGGAGGAAGCCAAGGCCGTGGCGCCACCATTCTGAGGGAAGGAAGGGTGCTCCGTCCTAACTCATCCCGCAAGCAGCGAAGAAGCGAGCGAAACTTGGAATCCCGGCTCCCGGGTCTCTCCCGAGACCGGGAGTCTGGTGCTGCGGATTCGGGTACACTGAGAGAGCTCCCATGGCGGGTCAGAATGTTGAGCGACGCGAAATTCTGCGGATGCTTTCGCTGGCCGCAGCAGCCGCAACCTTCCCCGGTTTCAGCAAGTGGAGCTTTGCTTGCGGGGCCATCGGCGAGGAGCTCGCGCCCAGCAAGCCGGCGGTCTATCAACCCGTGTTTTTTACCGCTGCGGAGTATGCTCTGGTTGAGCGGTTGGCCGCGATCATCATTCCCACTGACGAGACTCCAGGTGCGGACCAGGCGGGCGTTGCCGAATTCATCGACGTGATGACCGCCAGAGATCCCGATCTGCAGCATCAGCTCCGCGCCGGCGGCCAATGGCTGGACGCCCACAGCCAGAAACTGGAGGGCAAGCCGTTCCTTGGACTCTCCTCCGACCGGCAAGTCTCCCTGCTCGAGACGCTCGCCTACCGGGAGAAATTTCGTGCGGGCGAGGAATCCGGCCGCAACTACTTCGCCCTGATGCGGGAATACACCATCATGGGTTTCTACACCAGCGAGGTTGGCCTGAAGGAATTGGATTTCCCGGGATTAAGATTCTACGCCGAATCGCCTGCGTGTCCTCACCGGGACGATCCTGAGCACCGTCATTTGCCGCCTCCGCAGTTTTAAGGTCGCGATGCCACAGCAGATTTACGACGTGATTGTGATCGGAACCGGCGCCGGAGGGGGCATGGCGATCAAAACCTTGTGCCAGGCCGGGCTCAAGGTGTGCGCCCTGAACTCCGGGCGCCGGCTCGACCCGCAGAAAGACTTCCGCAATCATCGCATGCCCTGGGAGATGAAATATCGCGGCTTCGGTGATCCCGAGACCCGCATCCTATCGCAGCCCGATTTCGTGAACACCGAATATGTCGAGGGCGCCTGGGAGCAGGAGCTGGTGCATACCACCGCCCCGGGCACCAAGTGGTTTTGGCCGCGCTGCTCCGCTGTGGGAGGGAAGACCAATTTTTGGGGACGCAGTGCGCCGCGCTTCAGTGAGATTGATTTTCAGGCAGCGTCCCGCGACGGAGTCGACGTCGATTGGCCGGTGACCTACCAGGAGATGGCTCCGTTCTACACCCGGGTGGAAACGATGATTGGCGTGGCCAGCACGGTGCAGAACCGACCCAGCAATCCCGATGGCAGTTATCTTCCGCCCATGAATTTTCGCTGTTTCGACAGGATTCTTGAGGCAGGAGCGCGCAAGCTGGGAATTCCCTACCTGCCCGACCGTATTGCCCAACTCACCGTCGCCCACGCCGGCCATCCCGCCTGCCACTTCTGCGGGGACTGTACCAGCGGGTGTGAAGTGGGCGCCTTCTTCTCCGCCCCATGGTTTCTTCTGCCCGAGGCGGAAGCCAGTGGAAATCTGGATCTGCGCACCAACGCTGTGGCTAAGAACGTTCTGGTCGATGACGAGGGAAAAGCCTCGGGCGTGGCCTACATCGACCGCGCCAGCCGGCAAGAGTACGAGGTCCGGGGACGGGCCGTGGTGGTTGCTGCCTCCTGCCTGGAAACCACCCGCATCCTGCTGAACTCGAAGTCGCGCCGCTGGCCCGACGGCCTAGCCAACTCCAGCGGCCAATTGGGGCGCAACCTGTGCGATCACCTGTACGCGGGCATTTCCGGCTACCTGCCGCAGCTGCTCGGGCAACCCAGCTTTCCCGACAACGTTTCCGACAGTTCCATCGCTTGGATGCCGCGATGGCAAAACCTGGATCACCCCCGGAAAGAGAAGTTTGTTCGCGGTTACGCGGTTTATCCCGACGGCGGTTGCTGGGAGTTTCCCGCCTACTATGACGCCATCGAAGGCTTCGGGTCCTCGTTCAAACGCGCAATGAAACGCCGCTATCCGACGCCCATCAGCTTCATGACCCAGATTCCGACCTTGGCTTCCCGCAAAAACTATGTGGACCTTGATCCCAAAGCCAAGGACTCCTTTGGCATTCCCAAGGTGCGAATTCATTTTCATTGGGGGGAAAACGAACTCGAGATGTGGCAGCATGCCAAGCATGCGTGTGCGGAGGTGCTGCGAGCGAGCGGCGGAGTGCTCGAGTCGGTGGACGAGGAACCGCAGACTCCCGGCTACAGCCAACATGAGATCGGCACCTGCCGCATGGGCCATGATGCGAAGCAATTTGTCACCAACCGTTTCGGCCAAACCCACGACGTTGCCAATCTGTACCTATGTGACGCCAGTGTTTTTGTGAACGGCACCGACAAGCCCCCGGTGCTGTCGATTCTTACCTTTTCGCTACGCACCAGCGAATACTTGGTGGCCCAGATGCGTCGGGGAGCGTGAGCCGCCGACTGCCGCCTGCCCCGACGGCCCAATGTGCGCTTCGCTCCGCAGTGACCTTCCGCATCCCGGCAAGGAATCCCCCAGCAGTGCCGGGGTCGAACCCCTACCAACAGCTGCACCCGCAGCGGCCGGTCAGCAAACTTTGTCATGGGATTAAGAAATAGTCCTCCCGGCCGGGGTGAAGGAGTGATATCGCGACTCGCCAGCTAGGAGCAGATCCCAGTTTCTGAGTTGCCGACCATGGACGAGCCGGCTCGGTTGAACCGCAGCCGTGTCACGCGGCTGCAGCCGAAAGCAGCTTTGCGCTCAGATGAATCTCGGTGCCCGCCAAGGCCTTCGAGACAGGACAATTCTGTTTCGCAGCCAGCGCAATCGCCTGGAAGGTCCTGTCATCGATACCCGGAATCTCGGCTTCCGTCTGAAGTTCAATGCTCGTGATTGCAAATCCCTCAGCGACTTTGTCGAATCTCACATTGGCGCTGGTGTGGATGCGGTTTGGCGTGATCCCCTTTTGCGAAAGCTGCGCCGTCAGCGCCATCGTGAAGCAGCCCGCATGTGCCGCTCCGATCAGTTCTTCCGGGTTGGTTGCCGATTGGCCTTCTTCAAACCGGGACTTGTAGGAATACGGCCCTTCGAAGGCCCCGCTCCCCACTTTCAGCCGGCCGGCTCCCTGGATGAGATTCCCTTTCCATTCCGCTTCTGCTTTCCGTATTGGCATGCGTTTTCTCCTTAAAGTAATTGGTGTCTTGAATTCGGTGGTTGTGGCTTCTCCAGTATTATAAGGATCGACGACGAGTCGGGCGGGTGGTTATTGTAATTGTTCCTCCTCCCAATATGAGTATGCAACTGGTTGCCTTGGATAGTCGACAAGCTCCAGGACGCCGCCAGGCATTCGCGCGGCGTTCGCTTCATGGACCTCGTGTGGCACACCCAGAAAAACTCGAGCGGAGAACTCATGACCACGCCAGAAGTTTCCGCAAAACTTGACTTTCGCGAGCGAGCGAAGGCTAATGACGTGCCCGTCGCGCGTTTGGTCGGCTTCAAGTTGAAGGAGGTTGCCGAGGGACGGGCCACGGTTGTCCTGCAGGCCGGGCCGCAGCACGCAAATCCCATGGGCACTCTCCACGGTGGAATTCTTTGCGACATCGCCGACGCCGCGATGGGAATCGCCTTTGCCAGCACCCTCGCGCCAGGGGAATCGTTCACCACGATCGAATTGAAGATCAACTTCTTTCGCCCGGTCTGGCAGGCAGAACTCAAAGCGGAAGGGGCGGTCCTACAGCGTGGCCGGAGTGTCGGCTACGTGGAATGCAACATCACCGACGAGCAGAACCGCTTGATTGCAAAGGCAGCCTCTACTTGTACGGTGCTGCGGGGTGAGAAAGCGTCCGGACGGTAACCGCTGCTAGGCGAGTCGGCTGGCGCCCATGACCGACGGCACCGCCGCAGTAGCGTGTAGGCGAACAGTCTCGACCGCGCGGCCCCGAGGAGCGCTGCCGACAGTATCACTCGCCCCCGGGTCAATTGCCGCGACGTTCGACCACGCAGAAGAGATTCCCATCGGGATCCTCGAGAACCACGAAATCAGACCTAGCGGGATACCTCCACGGATAGTGCCGCGCACCTAGCTGCAGCAACCTGGCCACCTCGTCGTCTCTGCTGTCGGTATAGAGGTCGAGATGAATCCAATTTCGCCGGGCTCGTCGTGCTTCCCTCGCCTGCAAGGAAAGATTCGGGCCGTTTCCATCTCGCGGGCAGAGAACCACCCAGCCATCGTTGGCGGGTTGCCGCGGCACGTAGTGAAGAACGTCTTGCCAAAAGCTTACCATGCGGTCAAATTCGTGGCAGTGGATGACGATCGAACCAATTCTCATGCTGGTTCACCCCTAGAATGATAGCGGTTGAGAACCTGGGTTCGCGAGCGCCGCGCCAGGGCCCTTCGCTCTGAAGGCTGCCGTTGATGCGTACCTGGCCAAGATGCCCCCCGCACCACCGGCCCGGTTTGACGCCCGCGCTGAGGGCCGATACTGGCTCATGCGGTGGGATTTTGGCTTGGGCTGTTTTGGGTAGGTGGCGGAGGCTGCACGCCTGCCCTTTCCCTAGGGCAGAATGGGCATTCTGAGCGGTGCCTCGAGGAGAGAAGAAGACTTGCGTATTTCCGCCAGGGCGGCCTCCACCCGGCTGCTTTGCGTGGCTTCGAGGGTAATGACAAAGGGCAACGCCGCCTTGTCTTGGCCGGCGCTTTGCAGAACCGCGTCAATGTTGATGTCGTGCTTAGAAAGAATGCTGGCCAGTCGGGCAAGGATCCCTGGGCTGTCCTTGACCACCAGGCGTAGGTAGTGGGGAGTTTCAAAATCGCTGCTAATCTCCCCGGGAGTAGCCGCGGGCCCCTCCGATGGCGCAAGTCCACGGGAGGGATGCCGCAGGATGTCGAGAATGTCGGAAACCACCGCCACGGCCGTCGGGTTGCCGCCCGCACCCAGTCCCGAGAACACGGTCTCTCCGCCAAACTCGCCGTGACTGATGATCAAGTTCTCTCCTCCCTCGACGGTCGCCAGCGGGGAACGACGAGAAACCAGCGTCGGCTCAACCGCTACCAGCAGCTTTCCCTCGCGGAGCTCGGCCCGCGACACTTGGCGAATGGTACAGTCGAGCTCATGGGCGTACCCAAAGTCGACGGAAGAAAGATCGCGAATCGAACGGCATAAGACATTCTCCGGCCACACCTCGGCCTTGAGAGCGACGCGCACCAAAATCACCAGCTTGGCGCGCGCATCGAGACCATCGATGTCCTCGGTGGGATCGGCCTCGGCAAAGCCGGCTTGCTGCGCCTCCCGCAGAGCGTCGGCGAATCCGGCACCCGCTTCGATCCGCGTCACAATGTAATTGCAGGTCCCGTTCAGAATTCCATAGATCTTGAACAACCGATCCCCGGCAAGGCCTTGCGCCAGTCCGGATAGGATGGGGATGCCGCCGCCTACCGAGGCGCCAAAGGCGAGCTGCTGTCGGTTCCGACGCGCCAGTTCGATCAACTCCGAGCCGTGCCGCGCCATGAGCTGCTTATTGGCAGTGACCACGGATTTTCGCGCTTCGAGAGCCTGCCGCACCCAGTCATAGGCGGGACGCAGACCGCCAATGAGTTCGACGACCACCGCCACGTCAGACCTGAGAACCTCTGCGATGTCATCCGTCCAGCACACTCGATCCGATACCCAGTCGACCTTCTTGCGCTCCGGCGCGCGCACGCAGATATGGGTGAGCGCAAGCGAGTGCTGGCCACGGCGGGCATCGAGCAGACGTGCCACAGCGGTTCCGACGGTTCCAAAGCCCAGCAGGGCGATCTTCACGGGGGGTGGCTGATCGAGCGCGGACTGATCGACCTGAGAAGTGGGACTGATCATGGATCAGGCGAACCTCGGGTGTCGAAGGTGGCCGGGCGCGACCCGGAGGATTCGAGGGCGGGAGGTCAGAGATGGGGGTATCGCATCCCGGTCATCGAACCGTTGGCCATCCATGGCAAGCAGTGATTCGAACCCCACGAGTCTCCTTTTCGGAAAAGCTCAGCGCCTACAAACCCGGCCCGGTCGCTCGCGCAAAGCTTCTCGTGCCTTCCCGCGGCACCGCTTTCTCCTCGAATACCTGTTTCACCACCGATGGCGGGTCCCCGGCCCTCTCGGCAAAGAAATAGGCATGCAGTTGCTTGACCGCTTCCGGAACATCCTGTTCTTCGATCACGAAGCTGATGTTGATCTCCGAGGCCCCTTGCGAAATCATGTGCACGTTAATTCCCGCGGAGGCGAGCACGCTGAACACGCGCGCGGCGACGCCGATCCGACCGCGAAGTTTCTCCCCAACCAAGCAGAGAATGGCCTTGTTGTCTTCGACCTCCACATTGCCCAAACGCTTTAAGTCGTCGATCAAGCCGGCAAGATGACGCGAGGCTTCGACCGCCACGGAAACGCTTACTTCCGACGTGGACACCAAATCCGCCGGGCAAGCATGGCGGTCAAAGGCTTCAAACAGAGCATGCAAAAAGCCTTGCGCAGCCACGATCCGCGGCAGGCGAACATTGATCACTTTGACGCCTCGTTTGGCAGCAATCGAACGCACGATGGTCTTACTGGCTCGCGCCCGGGCACGTATACAGGTGCCCTTCGACTCCGGATTCCGCGAATTGAGGATGTACAGCGGGATGTTTTTCTCGACCGCCGGGATCAGAGTTGCGGGATGTAAGACTTTGGCGCCAAAATAGGCGAGCTCGGAGGCCTCGTCGAACCCGATGACGGCGATGCGGCGGGCATCCGGACACAGGCGCGGATCGGCGGTCATCATTCCCTCGACGTCGGTCCAAATCTCAATCCTGCGCGCACCCAGGCCAGCCCCCACGAGGGCTGCCGAAAAATCCGAACCGCCCCGGCCGAGAGTGGTTGGGATTCCGTCGGCGGTCGCTGCAATGAAGCCTCCCATCACCGGCAGCCGGCCGGTATTGAGCAGTGGCTTCAAGGAGTGACGCAGCCGCCGGTTGGTTTCTTCGCGCTGCGGAACCGCGCGAGTGTGGGTGGCATCGGTGACCACCAGAAGTCGGGAGTCGACGAGCACGGCATCCATGCCCCGGGCGCGAAAGGCCATGCTGACGATCTGGCTCGAAAACAGTTCCCCGAAAGACAGGAGGTTATCGCTCGTGCGGGGAGAGAGTTCGCCCAAGGCCGCAACTCCGCGCAGAACGTCCTCGAGGGAATCAAACAGTGTCTGCAACCGATCACGCAACTCAGTTTCACCCCGGCCATTCAACAAGGATGCCAGCACGGCAAAGTGCCGTTGCCGCATTTGGCGGTGCAGGCGCAAGCCCTCGGCCAGCGCGCCAGAAGCCGCCAGCTGAGACATGGTGACCAGCGAATCGGTCACCTGCGCCAGGGCGCTGACGACCACCACCGGCTTCTGTTCCAGGCGCGAACCGACAATCTCGGCCACGCGCTCGATGGCCTTGCCATCCTCGACCGAAGTCCCACCAAACTTCATGACGATCATGGGTTGGTTCTCGCTCCCGGTTGGTCGCGGCTTCCCGGGTACCGGCTGGAGCTAATGACCTCCATTCGCGTCGGGAAAGTTGTTCTCGGGCGTGCCTCGGCCCACAGGTGCGGACCGCAGCTCGAATAACAACCGCTGAATCAGCTTTTCGCACCCACCGATCATGTGAAGACCGCTCTCCCGCTGATGCTCTGCCAGCACCTTTTCCAGTTTTTCTCTGAGCTCATCCATCTGTCGACCTCATGCGAATCGTTGTCCCCAAAAACCGAAAGGCCATCATCCCCTTCTGGATGATGGCCTTTCTCATTCTCGATCTCGGCTGCATCATCCACTCGGCCCGATGCGAATCAGGATTGCGCCTGTAATGGGGATCAACAGGAGATTCCGGCCACACGAAACTCCCGCACTCGAGAGGCGCATGCTTTGCGCCAACCAGTTTGGGGCAGAGTGGGTCACCTGAAACAACTCCAAGGAAGCAACTGGTGTCAGCTTACACGAGTGTTTCTTGTTCGGTCAACACCCCGAACCAGCGAAACCATCGAATCTTTCGCCTGGGCCGAAGAGGGTGTAGCGGTGGAGTCGCTTTCAATGGCACGGAGAAGGCCGGCAACGGGATTCTTGGAGAAGCAGCTTCGCGACAAAATCGGGCCTCACCCGACTCTGCATCAACCGGCTGCGACGCTCCTTCCCGTGGCCTCTTCGGTCGATCGTCGCGAAGTACGATTGGGCGGAAGACCGGCGTCCCGAATCTTATAGAGGAGCGCCCGATAGCTGATGCTGAGGGCTCGAGCGGCCTGCTTCCGGTTCCAGTGATGCGCTTGCAGCACTTTGAGGATGACCTTCCGCTCCAGCTCGCGGGTCGCCTGGCGAGTCAACTTCTTCAAGGAGATAGGACCGTCCAGGTTGATCTCAGGATTGAAGAACTCTTGTCCGTTTCGAGCTACGAGTTCGGCCGTGATCACGTCCTCACCACCGAGAATCACGTAGCGCTTCATCAGGTTCTCTAACTCGCGGATGTTTCCCGGCCAGTGATACTTCTCCAGCCTGCCCATCACCTCCGAGGAAAGAGCCCGCGCCCGGCAGTTATACTTCTGGTTGTAGTACTCGAGAAAATAACCGACCAGCGCCCCGATGTCTTGCCGCCGTTCGCGCAGCGGGGGAAGATGTAGACTGACGACGTTAATGCGATAGAACAGATCCTGGCGGAACGTTCCATTTTCAATTTCAGTTTCCAACTGGCGGTTGGTGGCGCACACTACCCGCACCTCCACCTTTTTGTCCTCTTGGGCACCGATACGACAGAACTGTCCGTCCTGGAGCAGTTGCAAAAGCTTCGATTGCAGCGCCAAATCCAGCTCTGAAATCTCATCGAGAAACAACGACCCTCGATGCGCCAGTTCCACCCGGCCCGGCTTGGCACCGTAGGCACCGGTAAAAGCCCCTTTCTCGTAACCGAAGAGTTCACTTTCGAGCAGGGTGGCGGGGATGGCGGGACAGTTTACCTTGACAAAAGGTCCCGTCTTCCAGGGCGAAAGTGCATGAATCATGCGCGCGATGATGTCCTTGCCCGTGCCACTCTCGCCATGAATCAGAACCGGAACATTGGCGCTGGCAACTTTATTCATCCGCGCCCGCAGCGTTTGCATGGCGTCGGAGCTGCCAAAGACCACAGACTCGGGGGGAAATTCCCCCAACGACTGCACTAAGCCATTGAAATGAGTGACAGGTTCGATCGCCACGGTTTCCTCGCCGAGAATCTGAGGTGCACCCTGAGCGCCAAAGCGCTCGCGCCTCGGTGGACAACCTGTGATTAGTCTACATTTACTTTGGATTCATTAACTTATCGATGGCATTGTGAGCCTGAGTGAGGGCGATTCTAGGCAGCAAAAGTGGCCATATGCACCGGGTTGGGATGGGCAAAGATTTTCACTTTGGGGAAGTGACTTTCCTTCGCGGAAGGGTTTGACTCGCCGCGCGAGGTTGCAACAGGGCGCGCGAGAATTTCACGCCGCCCAATTGGTAGGCTTGTGCCTGGGTCCTCCACATGACCCGGCCCTGCAAATTACGGGAAAACCTGGGCAAGTCCGAGTTCGCCACCGGAGGAGCACTGGGAATCTCGAGCAAAACCTGCGCGGAAAGCGGCAAAGAACGGCGAACGGCTATAAGAGCTCCGCCTGCGGAGACGTTCAACGCGGTAGCAAACTCCAACCATTCCTTGTCATTTCCCTCCTTGCCACGGACAAAGATGGGAATTGCCAAGGGTAGACGCTGCCATTTCCGCCGTTCTGGGGCAACCCTTCTTCGGAGCAAAATCCACCCTCTACTCCAAATGGTTCTGCGCTTTTACCGCACCTTGGGGGCCAAAGTTTCTATGCGCCCGGAGTAGGTTGTTGTGGTTGCCAGCCGAGAACTCGAGGTTTGGGCGCGCATCAAGCGAGGAACTCAGGACCTCGCCCTTGTTTTCATGCTTTTTTTCCTCTCGATCCGGGCGTAGCCGCCGGGGGGAATAAGTACTTTCGACTGCACACTTTTGCCCATGAGTGGTATTTCGCTGCGCATTTTTGATTGACAGACGGAAACGTCTGTCATAACATCGCGCTATTACTGAAGATAGCCTGCGTGTTGCCCCCCCTCGCATGGGACAAAAGCCTTCTCTACTATGGCGCTCATGGTTCAAAAATCCTGCATCTCTGGTGACGCCGCGCCGGCTACAAGCTCCGCTCCCGCAAAGGCCGATCCCGAGAACCCCTCTTCCGATCCGGCCTTAAGCAGCAACGAGTTATCCCAGCAGTATTCCCAACTGCGGGAACGACTTCAGCGAACGACCAATGCTCTTGCCTCCGCCGCTCACGACCTGAAGACTCCGCTTGCCATCCTGAACGGATACATCGAACTGCTTGAGAGCGAGAAGCTTGGCACGCTGAACGAGCGCCAGAAGGAAGTCCTTCGCGATATGAGTTCCAGTGGACGCCGGTTGCAGAACTTCATCCAGGATTTCCTCAGCTATAGCGTGCTCGAAACCGGCGAAATGAAGATGCAGTTTGAGACTGGCGATTTGAACGCCTGCCTGTCGGAAGTTTGCCGCCTCTGGTCCCGCGCCTTCCAAGACCGAGGTTTGGCGCTTTATTTTCTGCCCAATCAGAAGCTGACGGAATTCCCTTTTGACACGGCCAAAGTACAGCGGGTGATCTCGAACCTGCTTGACAACGCATCCAAGTTCACTCCCGCCGGCGGCACGGTATGGCTGCACGCCGAGCCTCACATGTGGGACCGACGCACCGTGGATCAACCGGGTATCCTCACCGAACGCCGGCGCCAGGCCAGCGCCGTGCCCAATTCGGTGAAGATCAGTGTGTCCGACACCGGACCGGGAATACCGGCGGAATATCATATTGAGGTGTTTGACGACTTCTTCCGCCTGCCATCGACCGAGCGCCAATCCGGCATGGGGCTGGGGCTGGCGATCGCCCGCCGGCTGGTGGGCAACATGGGCGGCAAGATTTGGGTCGAGAGTGAACCCGGAGCCGGGTCGAAGTTTTCCTTCATCGTTCCTCTCTGGCCGCCGCAAGCGACTCCCTCGGGAAAGGGTGAATGAAGAACACGGCGAACATTCTGTTGGTCGACGATGAACCGGGGATGCTGCGGTACATTCGTACTTTGCTCGAAGTGGACGACTATAGGGTCGAAACCGCCAGTACCGGCCAAGAAGCCATCGAGCGCGTGCAAAAAGGCCTGCGTCCCGACCTGGTATTGCTCGATTTGCTGATGCCGGGCTTGGACGGTCTGCAGGCGCTCGAGCAACTGCGCCAACTGCAACCCGGCTTGAGAGTGGTGATGCTCTCCTGCGTGGGAGACACCCGCAAGGTGGTGCAGGCGATGCGCCTCGGAGCCTACGACTACCTGACCAAACCATTTCAGAAAGCCGAGCTCGATACGGTGATCGATCAATGCCTCGGCGCCAACAAGCGCAATTCTCCTGGCGAGGTGGAGGAGCTTGCCGACGATGTCTTCTTCGTAGCCGCCAGCCCGGCGATGCGGAAACTACGGTCGGAGGCGGCATTGGTCGCCAATGTAGATATTCCGGTGCTGATGCTGGGCGAAAGCGGCACGGGGAAGGAAGTCATGGCGCGGCTGATTCATAAGCTGTCGCCCCGCGCTCATCGCACCTTCCTTAAGGTAAACTGCGCGGCCGTCCCCGCGGATCTGCTGGAAAGCGAACTGTTTGGCTATGAGGCGGGAGCGTTCACCGGGGCCAATCATGCCAAACCGGGCAAGTTCGAACTCTGCAACAAGGGAACGATTCTGCTCGACGAGATCGGGGAGATGCCGACCTCCCTCCAGGCCAAGCTGCTGCACATCCTGCAGGATGGACAATTCTCGAGGTTAGGCAGCCGCTCGGTCATCAAAGCCGACGTGCGCATCCTGGCGGCGACGAATGTCAACATCCCCGAAGCCCTGGCGTCAAAGCGGCTGCGGGAGGACCTCTATTACCGTCTCAACGCATTTACCCTCCATGTGCCGCCCTTGCGCGAGCGCACGGAAGAGATCCCGCTGCTCCTCAAGCATTTCATGGCCAGACTTTCGGAGCGTTATGCGCGCCCGCCGCTGCCCGTCTCTCCGGAAATGTTGGAAGCATGTCTCTCGTATGGTTGGCCGGGCAATCTGCGCGAACTGGGCAATTTCGTAAAGCGGTATTTGGTCTTGGGGGATGAGAAGCTCGCCATCCAGGAACTCCGGCCTCAAAGCGACGGCCATGGCGCACAATTCGTCCCCGCTGCGCCGAATGCCGGCAACGGGAGCGGAGGATTGAAGTCTTTGGCGCGCAGCGCGAAGGATGAGGCCGAAGCTGAGGCCATTGCCAAGGCCCTCGAGGAAACCAACTGGAACCGCAAGCAAGCGGCGGCGTTGCTCAAGATCAGTTACAAGGCTTTGCTTTACAAGATACGGCAATACGGCATTGCGGAGCAGAAAGGCCATCACCGATTGTCGGCAAACGCCTGATGGCAACTGCTTTCGCGATCAGAACGTCGGGCTTCCCCCTACTGCCTCCCAGTTTGCTTTTCACTGCACCACCAGGGTCACGATGACGTTCCGCGTGGCTGTACCCGAGGTCGCGCTGACCGTCACGATATAGGTCCCCGCCGGGGTTCCGCTTGTCGTCGTCACCGACGACTTGGCACAGCCAACCGGGAAAAAGATTAGCGACAGCGAGGCGACGACGAGAAACCCCACCAGCCAACGCCGCTTGCCTGCGGATCCGCGCATTCCCATGCTCAAAAGCGCCAAGCCGGAGAGCGGCAACCAGGTTGCATACAACGGCCCGCCGCGCTTTCCTTTATCGGTGGTCGTGGTCACGCGGGTGGTGGTGTTGATGACCAGCAAGAAACTCACCGGACCATTGCTGAGATTGGGGACTGGCGACGGCGGAACCTCGGTGCAGGTGGCGCCGTTCGGCAGGCCGGCACTGCAGGTGATGGAAACATTGTTGGGAATGTTGCCGGTAGGCGTAAGGGTGGCCGTGTAGGTGGCGGGCACGCCTGCCGGAACCGTGGCGTAATTCGGCGATACGCCGATGTTGTAGTCGTTGACCAGCGTGGATGTCGTCAGCGACTGGGTGCACGAACTGCATCCTGCGACGGTAACCGAAGCCGTGTTGCCTAACGTAAGCGTGGTGAGCGAAGGTGTAATGCCCGCCGTCGGAGTTAGGATTATGGTGGCCGTCGAAGTGGCGCCGGAGTTGAGCGTTCCGATGGTACAGCTCACGATCGTCCCCGTGGCACTGCCGCAGCTGCCCGAGCTCACGGTTGCCGAGGTAAACGACGCACCCGAGGGCGGCAAGGTATCGGTGAAGATGATGTTGCTGGCAAGATCGCCGGTATTGCTAATGGTGTAATTGAAGGTGACCTGATTCCCCACACCAACCACCGGGGGAGAACTCGTACCCGTCAAGGTCAAGCTGATCGTCGGCCCTAATTTGCTGAGAAAGGCGTCGGTGGTGCCGAGCAAAGTGGATTGAAAGGGAGGATATTGCGGAGTCGTCGGTATTTGCAAGAAGTTGGACGAATTGGTTTCGCCCGCAACGTAACTCGAACCCAGCGGATCGACAGCGATGCCGGTGCCATAATCGGCTCCCGTTCCACCCAGGTAGGTGAAATAGTGACCCGGTGCGGTGGGGGTGGTGCCGGTGGTATCGATGCGGGCCACGAAGGCGTCGTTACCCCCCGCATATCCGGCCTGGATGCTGTTGTTTAACTCGGGAATGTTCGGGGAGTTCGTCCAGCCCGCAAGGCGCGCTCCCTGCTCATTGTCCACCGCGACCGCCAAACCGACATCGGTCGCCAAGCCGCCCAGAAATGTAGAGTAGCCAAGAGTGACCAGCCCCGGAGTGCTTCCGGTCGTAATCGGATTGGCCAGTTTCGCAAGGAACGCGTCGCTCGGACCGCCACCGTAGCTGCTCTGATACACACCCGTGCCGGTGATGGGAAAATCTGCCGAAGCCGTCGAGCCGGTTACATAGGCATTGGTGCCATCGGTTGCGATTCCGTAGCCAATATCATTCCCCGAGCCGCCCAGGTAGGTCGAGTAGAGGAGTTGCGAACCCGTGACCGCATTGGGGTTGAACTCGGCTGCGAACGCATCGGTAGCGGTAACGCTCGTCGGACAGCTGGTCGTGCTGGTGGAGGCGACCACGTCCAGGCAACCCTGGTAGGCGTTGAGAATGGGAAAATCGTTGGAGGCGCCTACGTGCAAGAAGTTCGTGCCTCCGGTGATATAGACGTTGTTATTGATATCCACGGCAATTCCACCGCCGAGCGCCACTCCGCTCGAAGGATTGCCTCCGCCAAAGTACGTGGAATAGGCCAAGCTCGAGGCTTCAGAGAGAGTGGGCACGATTTTGCTCATGAAGAACTGAATCGTCGATCCCACGGCCGGTTTTGTCTGATAGGCCCCGAGAGTTGCGGGGAAGATTGAGGTTGCGGTCGGAATATTGCTCGAGGTGGTAGTGCCGATGATATAGGCATTCTGGTCGCTCTCGCCAACGGCAAACCCGCTAGCGATCTCCGTGCCATTGCCCGAAAGATAGGTCGAATAGAACAACACCTCCCCCGTCGGATCCAGTTTGCTGACGAATGCATGGGGGTGAGCGCTGGCTGGAGAAGTCTGAAAGGCGAGCGTGCAGAAGGATTTGAACTCACTCGCCACAGAAGTGCAGTAGGTGGACGTAGTAGTAGGAAAATTGGTCGAGGTCGTCGTCCCCCCGACCAGCACATCGGTGGCGGAGTCCACGCCCACCCCGGCCGTGTAATCCGTCCCATTTCCACCCAGGTAGGTGGAGAACTCCAAGGTATTCGCGAAACTGTTGAACTTCGTGACAAAGATATTCGCCGTACCGCGGAGGCTGGATTGAAAAGGCGAGGAGCCAAGCGGAAAGTCGACCGACGTGGTGGATCCGGCAATATATGCATTGGTGGCCGGGTCTACCGCAACCGCCGGACACCCGGACAGGGGAAGTCCGGTACCGAGGATGACCGAACAACCCTCGTTGCCGTTTCCCCCAAGGTAGGTGGAGTAGGTGAGTACGGGATCGATTACCAGAGCGTGGCCTCGGTCATAGGCCCCCAAGCGAATGCCGACTTCATGTTGGCCGTGCAATTCGAATCGCCCTTGGACGGGACGTTGTTGCTCTCCGATTCTTTGATACACTCGCGGAGCCTCGAGACGAACTTCTCCCCCTGCCAGCTTGATCTCGAGGTCACCGTTGGCGGCGATGGCGACTGGCTCCCGACCGCCAAATCTGAATTTCACCAGGCCCGGATCGCTTCCCGGAGCAACCTCGAAGTCATATTCGAGTCGCCCTTGATTGCCGTAATAGATTAAGTCGATTCCCGGGTACACATCCGCATATCGGACGCGAGCGAACTGAGGAATGTTCGCATGCCACTGGGCCGGATCATTGCCCAGGAAGTAGTTGCTCTTGCCGGGGAGCTTCTCGTTTCCCTTGATATCCGCGCCCGGATTTGAATGCACCAGCTCCATCGACAGCACCGCAGCCTGCGGCGCGGAATGGCGGCTGCGATCCGCAGCGTCCTGGAGCGCCAGTACGGCAGATTGCGCGGTGAGAAACAGCGCGTAGCCACTGCCGCGAGCGAGAAATCTCACCCGCGGATCGGTCTGCCCTTGGTTTGCCTCAAAGATGAGCGGGAGATGAGCGAAGGACGTAAGAAACCGCTGGCGGTCAGCCAAGCCGGGGTCGAGACCGGCCGTCCTGCTCTGTTTGCCCGGACTTACTTTGGCGCCAAACTGCAAGGCGAAGACGGCGAGTGAAAGTAATAGCGCAAGGGCTGCGAACACCTGTCCGCGCAAACAAGCTACTCCCAACCAACAGCGATTCGTTCTCAAGCACTCCTCCGGATTTCCCTATTCCTGGAGAGGAAGAAGAAACAGCACTTCAAACCGCGCGCGCCCATGAGCTGCGAACTGGGAGGCAGGATATCACCCGCTCTTAGTATTCAACTACTTAAACATTCGACAGATACACTGTCAAGGGGTCTCAACGCCGGGTTGCGGCTCAATTTGAATGAATCCCTCTTGCCCACGGATCGAAAATACAAACACCCTGCAGCAGACTTTCAGTCTAGACGGTCGTGGAGACTTCCTGGGTGGCTGTGTCTTCCCGCCCAAATCCTCAGATGCGGCGAGCGCTCTCCCGAGATGCCGGTTCCTGGCGCACGTTGTGGGCGCCGGGCGAGCCTTCCGCCCGCTAATGCCTCTTTAGTTCCTGGATCTCCCGCCTGAGCCGAGCGTAACGCCGCGCGAGGCTGCTCAGGTAGGCGATGTGGATCGCCCAAGTGATGATATAAGCCGCATAGAGATAGCTCATCGCGAACCCCGAACTTCGAGTAACGATTCGAGCGCCTGCATTTCCTCGACTTCCTGGGACAGGACTTCCAGCCGATAACGGGCGGCGAATACGAGCAGGCCGAAACACTGGAAGGCAATCCAATTGAGCAGCCAGACCTGCAACATGCGAGGATCGATTGAGCCGCCCCCGCCGATCACCGGCTGAGGATGTTGGGTGCGGAAAAACCAAATGGAGAAATAGACCAGCGGCATATCCAGTGCCCCGAAAACCGCCAGCGCCGCGGCCAAGACTGGCATTTGCCCACCGCTCGAAAAACGCCGCAGAAGCAAGTAGCTGACGTAGATCAACCAGAGCACGAGGGTCGAGGTCAGTCGAATATCCCAGGTCCACCAGATTCCCCATACCGGTCGGGCCCACAGCGGCCCGGTTACCAAAACTACGGTGTTGAACACAACCCCAACCTCGGCGGAAGCCACAGCCACTGCGTCGGCCCTGGGATTGCGGCGAATCAGATACACGATCGAAGAAACGAAGTTCAACGCGAAGAAGGAGAACATGGTCCACGCCGAGGGCACGTGGTAATAGATAATTCGGTAGACGTCTCCCTGAAGCCGGTCGGTGGGTGCAACCCAGAGCGCTTGATATAGGCCGTAAGCGAGTAAAGCGGCGGTCAGGACGGCAAAGATGGGAAAGGCTCGTTTCATTCCGCGTGCAGCACACGTTCAAAGAGGAAGAGGCTAGCCATAGTAAACACTAGATCATAGGTGACAAGCAAGACCACCCAGAACTTGGCAGAGAATTCCCCTGTCAGGATTGCGCTGGTGGCTTCGACCATGGCTAGAAGCGCCGGAATCGATATGGGAAACAGCAGTAAGGGCAACATGATCTCCCGACTGCGGGTGCGCAAGGAAATGGCGGCAAAAAACGTCCCGTTTACCACCAGCGCCCAGGTGCCAAGTCCGGCGACCACCAGCAGCTGGTAGGCCGGTCCGATGGCACGCAAGTTGTAAAAGACGGCAAACAAGGGTGTCATCAGGGCCTCGAGCACGGTGACAAAAAGAAAATTCCCAAAAACTTTGGCCAGAAACAGCGAGTTCGGCGGGGCCGGTGAAACCCGGTACGCATCGAGCACCTGGTTGCGCAGCTCGCGGGCCCAAGTTTGGTTCAGGGCCACGACGGAAGCAAACAGAAATGCCACCCATATGAGTCCGCCCGCAATCCGCCGCGATTCTTCGGCCGTCGGGTCAAAGGAGAAACTGAAGATCACCACCACGAGCAGGGCAAAAAACAACATGGCGTTGGTGGCGTCTTTGGAGCGCCATTCCAGGCGAAGATCTTTGAGTAAGGTAGCTCGCGTGAGCCCGGCTGAGCCCGTCATCGCGCCTCCGCGGTCACAAGCGAGGGAGTTCGGTTCACGATTTGGCCCTCGGCCATCCACACAAACTCATCGGCGGCATCATCGAGCAACCATGCCTGGTGGGTAACCACAAAGATGGTTCGGCCCTGGTCCCGAAGTTCACTCAGCCATTGGACCATTTCGCGGGCAGAGCCTACATCCACATTGGAGAATGGTTCGTCGAGGAGCAAGAGTTTCGGGTCATTCAGAAGGGCGCGCGCCAGCGACACGCGCTGCCGCATTCCTTGGGAGTACTGCCCCATGGGACGCTTCAAATGGGGGTCTAGTTTTGCTCGACGGATGAGGTCGCGACTGCGCTCGGGGTCATCCATTCCGTAGAGGCGAGCA
>Ga0187783_10000751_pt1:0-22500 | contig 23815 bp, 21 predicted proteins | sample 1015_SJ02_MP02_2_FD_132471 | JGI IMG/M metagenome (GOLD analysis project Ga0187783, IMG submission 132471) | Tropical peat soil microbial communities from peatlands in Department of Meta, Colombia - 1015_SJ02_MP02_20_MG | ecosystem: Environmental > Terrestrial > Soil > Wetlands > Peat...
GCCATGGGGCTGACACCACAACAGGCTCTCGATCTCTTCGATGCCGATGATCTGTTCGGCATCGGCATGGCCGCAAACGAAGTGCGCCGGAAGAAAACCGATCCGCGCGTTGCGACCTATCAGATCGATCGCAACATCAATTACACGAATTTCTGCACCGAGTACTGTTCGTTCTGCGCCTTTTACCGCCCGCTGGGGGCAAGGGACGGCTATATCCTGCCGCTCGAAACGATTTACGGCAAGATTCAGGAAATGATCGAGCTGGGCGGAACGGGCGTGCTCATGCAGGGCGGCTTGCATCCGGACCTGCGCATCGAGTTCTACGAAAACATGCTGAGCTCGATCAAGCGAAAGTTCCCCCAGGTTCATCTGCACTGTTTTTCGGCGCCGGAGATCACCTCGATCGCGGAAGTTTCGGGCCTTTCGCTCGCAGAGGTGATCGCGCGATTGCGCGATGCCGGACTCGATTCGATTCCGGGCGGGGGCGCAGAGATTCTCGACGATGAGGTTCGCGCCCGCATTTCACGCCTTAAGTGCACGTCCGATGAATGGGAGCAGGTGCATCGCACGGCGCACGCGCTGGGCATGCGAACCACAGCCACCATGATGTTCGGCTGCGGCGAGGAAATCCGCCACCGCGTCAACCATCTCGAGCGTTTGCGCCGGATACAAGAGGACACGGGCGGATTTACCGCCTTCATTCCTTGGATTTTCGCGCCGGAAAATACGGCCTTAGGAAAAAGGATCGCCGAGGCCACGGCATTCGATTACCTAAAGACCCTGGCCATCAGCCGGCTTTATCTCCACAATATCGATCACGTTCAATCGAGCTGGCTCACGCCGGGAATCAAGATCTGCCAGGTCGGGTTGCAGTTCGGGGCAGACGACGTCGGCAGCATCCTCATCGAGGAAAACGTCGTGTATGCCGCCGGAGTGCGCAACCGAACCAACGAGGCCGAACTGCGTCGCATCATCTCCGATGCGGGTTATATCCCGGCACAACGCGACACGCTATACCGTTCCTACCTGCTCAAGATGTAATGGAGAGACAAGTTACCGTTTGCGACGGTCTGCGAACGCCTTGTTTCTCCGCAGCAGCAAGGGGATTTCTGCCGACCTCATGCTGCCACTCCCTGTGTCACGGTTTCTGATCGAGGTGTGCACCAAGTTTCGAAGTTCCAATGACTTCCCCGGCGGCGACGAGTATACTCGGCGCAATGCTTAGGGGGGTGCACATGTTCATGGCACGCATTTCCTCCGTCGCCGTACTCCTAGCTGGGCTTCTCGCCTCTGTGACCGCAAACGGCCAAAACAGCGTCCCGCCGCCCGCTCGAAGTCGAACCGTGCAGATTGAGTTGACCAGTACGATTCGAGCCAAGAAGGCGAAAGTGGGCGACGCAGTGAAAGCGCGCACCGTGAGTGCGCTGATCCTCCCGAATCAAACTGTCATTCGGGAAGGTTCCAAATTGACTGGCCATGTGTGTGTGGCGAATTCCGGGCGAAGCGGCACCAACCCTGCGACCATTGGTATAGCGTTCGATGAAGTGCAGGTGAAGAGCGGAGCGGAGGTGCGACTGCATTTCTCGATTCGAGCGGGGGCATTCGTCCACGCAACTGTTCATGACGCAGGGGCGAGGCAAAATGAATTCGAGCAGCCCTCAGCACCGTACGATTTTCAGCACCACCCCGCGGCAGGCCAACTTCAGCTTGAGCGAGATAGCATCGCCGCTGACGTCCAATCTCGGCTGATCAAGCCCCTGAGTCCGCCGTCCGAGCCTGGGTCGTTCTCCGAGCCACGGATTGAGTTGCGGACTGTGCCGGGAGGAACGCTTGTTGGCATGCCAGGTGTAACTCTTCGGGTCGATGGACCGGCGGGAGCGGCCACATTTCAGTCGTCGAATCGGAAGCTTGAACTTAAGAGTGGACTTCAGCTGGTGCTACGTGTCGATCCATGATGCGCTTCGTACGGGGCGCCAAGGTTACGGCGGCGAGTTCCGTGTCAGTCGTGAGTCGACGCACAAGATTGCGAAAATAGCCGTCGCGGCCGGCTAACTTACTGGGGCTTTAAGGCTTACGAATGGAGAGGACTACCTCTGTCCCGTCCGGCCACTCAAGGGGTTCCGAGGGGATCAGCGTGCCGTTCGCGATGTGCGCCCGAATCGTGCGCCGAGGCCCCGTCGAGCGCGCGGCCGATGCGGGGCTAGCGGGTGGCTCGGAGCGGCAATCGCCGCCGTCCAAGGCCGCATTGGCCAACCCGTCCGCCTCACGATTCATTTCACGAGGGACGTGCTCGATGGCGAAGTACTCGAGTTGCCTGGCGAGTTTCGAGGCGCGCTCGTAGAGCGGCTTGAGATCGGCGCTCTTAACCCTGTACTGCCCCTTCATTTGCCGGACGAGCAGCTCGGAGTCACTGCGGATCCGAAGGGCCTTGATGCCATGGCTTACCGCGTAATCGAGCGCAGCGAGCAACGCGTAATACTCGGCCACGTTGTTTGTCTCGCGCCCGATCCTCTTGCCGAGTTCGAAAACCACCTGCCCGCCCGGCCGACGGAGGATCACGGCGTAGGATGCGGGACCGGGATTGCCGCGTGATGCGCCGTCGATATGGGCTATGTGCACCCCGGCCGGCGGCGGGGCGGAGGCGTCGGGAAACAGCCGAGGACTGCCGGGAGGCTTCATTCCGGACGCGCTCGGGCCGCGGGGCTACATTTCATCGGCGGCAGAGTCGGACGGAGCGGATTTCGGGAGGAGTCCAGGGGCCGTGGTGGCAGAAGCCGTGGGTCCGACGTAAAAAAGGATGCGCGTGCAGGTCTCGCAGTGGAGCATTTCATCGCCGGAAACGCGGCGCATTTCCTGAAGAACATGTGGGCGAACGCGCATGCCGCAAGCCGAGCATTTTTCGTCGCGCACCTCGGCGAGAGCGACTCCGTGATGCTTTCGCGCGATCCGCTGGTAGTGGTCGACGAGACTTTCCGGAATCAGGGCCACAATTCGATTGCGCTCGGTCTCGAGTTCCTGGATTTCCTTCTGGCTAGCCGTTTTTTCGGCCTCGATGTTCTGCCGTTCGCGCGCGGCAACCGCCTCGGCTTCCTTGGCCGTTTTCTCCGAGGTCTTTACGCGCCGCTCGTACTCCTCGCTCGATACCATCTCTTCGAGCAAGCGGTCTTCCGACCGTGCCATTTCCGCTTCGGCCAGTTCGATTTCGCGCTGGAGGGCCTTATAAGCCTCGTTGGTTTTGACCTGAGAGGTTTGGTCCTTGTATTTGCGAACCCGGTCCTTCCATTGCTCGACGTCCAGCTCGTATTTCTTTCGGCCCTTGATGGTGGCAACTTGCGCCGCCTTGCTCTTCTCGAGCTCCGCCCGCGCGGCTGCGACGCGCGCGTCAATGTCCGAGATTTTCTGGGGGAATTGCGCGAACCGCTTCCGCTCTTCGCCGAGCCGCAAGTCCACGGCCTGAAGCGCGAGCAGATTTTGGAGAACGTCACTCACAATCTTCGGATTCTAACACATCCACCGGCTCGGGCCCGGCGAACCCGGCCTGCTGCCGGGCGGGTGATCTGTCGATTGGGGTGCGTCCTTTTGGGGTACTCATCCGTATGACGAGTATGATAGGCGCCGCCGCATGGCCGTTGGAGGGGTCCTTGGCCGTCGATAAGGATGTCGCGCGGCTTCGCCGGGGGGACGTGGACGCCCTGGCCGAGCTGATTGCGCGATATCAAAACCGGCTTTACCGCTATCTGTTGCGGCTGGTGCGGGAGCCGGCGGAAGCGGAGGATCTGTTTCAGCAGACTTGGTTGCGCGTGGCCCAGAAGATCCGTGCGTTCGATCCGAGCCGGAACTTTGACGCTTGGCTGTTTACGCTCGCACGGAACCTGGCCATCGACCATCTTCGCCGTATCCGACCGCTGAGCCTCGACGAGCCAGTTTCCGGCGAGCCGTTCGAGGAAAGTCGAACCGACCGGCTCATCTCGACCGAAAGCCTCCCGTTTGACCGTGCACTGGCGGCCGAGCGGCGGAACCGTTTGGCGCAGGCCATGGAGAGAATGCCGGCGGTTTATCGCGAGGTGCTCACTCTGCGATTCGAGGAAGAAATGAAGGTGGAGGAGATTGCCCAGGTCATTGGTGCCCCGCTCTCGACGGTGAAAACGCGCCTGCGGCGCTCGCTCGAGCAGCTGCGGAATTACCTCGCGACGCGCTACCCGGGAGTCGATTGGCCATGAGCGAACACAACAAGATTCAAGAGCTGCTGACGCTGGCCGCCGCGGGCGCTCTCGGCAGCTCGGACGAACAGCGAGTCGACGAGCATCTGCGGTCGTGCGCGATCTGCTTGAAGGAAATCGCCGCCTGGCAAGCCATTGCGGCTGATCTGCGCCGCTTGCCGACCCCGGAGGCTCCAGCGCGATTGGTCGAGCGGACGCGCTGGCTTGCCGAAGCAAGCCTCGAGGAGCAGGCGGAGCATCGCTGGCAGAACAGGGTGATGGCGTTGGTCGTCACTTTTGCTTGGCTGCTGACCATCCTAAGCTGGCCCCTGGTTCGCCTGGTCTCGGGCAGTGTCCTCGGTTTGCTCGATCCTCATCTGAACCGCAGCTGGATCAGTTTTGCCGGTTTTACCGCACTGGTCTGGCTGGCGGGGGGAACGGCAGCGGTGCTGCTGTCGCGTCAGGAGCGACGGGAAAGGAGACTGGCATGAGCCGCTTTGGCAGGGAACTGCGCGTCATTCCGGCTACGGCATGGATCATCGCCTTGCTTGCCTACGCAGGCATCACGACGCCCCTGTTTTTCTACGTGATCCCCCAAGATCCGGAGCTGGGGCGTTGGCCGCGCTGGGGCCAAGCCCTGTTTGTCTATGGCATCTTTCTTTTCTTGATTGCCTTTATCGCCCTGCTCGGGTACGTATACGGGGATGCCAAGCGGCGTCAAATGCGCGCCGGCATGTGGACGCTGCTGGCCATTTTCATCCCCTACCTGATCGGCATTATTCTCTATTTCATCTTGCGCGACCCACTGCCCAAGCCCTGCCCTGACTGCGGAAAGGGAGTGAAAGGGGGATTCGTTTTTTGCCCGCATTGCGGAGCCTCGCTCCAGCCAAGCTGCCCGAATTGCGGCCGCGCCGTTGACCCAACCTGGATGAATTGCCCGCATTGCGGGCAGCGACTGCCTTCCCAATCTCAGCGCGACCTCCGCTCGCCACTAAGCGAGCCCACCAGGGATGCGGGGTAATCAACTTGCCTCGGACCAGAGCTCGTCGCGAACGTTCTTCAATACATAGGCGGCGCGCTCGACGCCAACCTGCCCTTCGAGCTGAGCGTCTTCATTCTCGATGCTGAGAATGCCCTCGTATCCAACGTCCATATAGGCGCGCACGACCGACTTCCACAGGTCGGCCCCGTGTCCGTAGCCAACGGCCCGAAAGAATGCCGAAGCCTCCGGAATCTCCTGGGTCGTAAACCCAAAATTGAGCACGCCGTATTGGTCGACATTGCGCTGGTAGAGGACCGTGTCCTTCATGTGCGCGTGAAAGAGAGCGCCCTGGCGGCCGAGCAAGTGGATGACGGCGACCGGGTCGCATTGCTGCCAGAAAAGGTGGCTCAGGTCGCAATTCGCGCCGATTTCCTCGCCGGCGGCCTCGCGCAGCTTCAGCAGGGTGCGCGGATTGTAGACGGCGAAGTTCGGATGCATTTCGAGCCCGATCCGGCGGATCCCGTGTTGGCGTGCAAACGCCGCCGCCTGTTTCCAGTACGGAATCAACCTCTCCTTCCACTGCCAGTCGAGCGCGGACGCGTATTCATCGGGCCAGCGGTAGGTGATCCAATTCGGGTTCTGATCCGTGGGATTTGCTCCGGGACATCCGGAGAATCCCACGATCACCTCGACGCCCAGTTTCTCGGCGAGCAAGACCGTACGGCGAAACGTTTCCGCGTCGCGACCGGCGATGGCCGCGTCCGGATGCACGGGGTTTCCATGGCAGCTGAGCGTGGCCACGCGAATATTGCGGTCCTCGAACTTTCCTTTCCAAGCCTTGAGTTTCGCGGAATCAGCCAGCAATTCATCGACCGGGCAGTGGGGAGTGCCGGGGTAGCCGCCCGTGCCGATCTCAACGGCCTCCAGGCCGAGCGCGCTGATCCTCTCCAGCATGGCGTCCAGGGAGAGATCTGCATAGACGGGATCGAAAACTCCGATCGGAATCTTGCGGCGGTTTTTGGGAGCGGATCGATCGCCGACTTGCCTCGGCGCGGGGGCAGCCGGGTGCGGCCTGCCCGAGGTGCGGGCCGGCATCGCCGCCACCGCCCCCATCGCGCCGCCCACCGCTTTCAGAAAATTGCGTCGACCGGCCTGCTCGAGCTCACGGCCGTCTGCGTTTTGCGCGATCTCGCCGGACATGTCCACCCCCGCTACAGTTGATCTGCACACTTTCGACCGACAAGCCTACAGCTTTTCGCCGACGATGAAGAGAGAAGATTGGGTCAGGGTGATGTCCGGCAGGGGATCGGGGCTGGTCGCAGCGACGGGCAGAAGCTTCGGATAAAAACCGCAGTCCTTATGCTCGACGATCGATTGCTCGACCAGGCGCCGAGTCTGCCGGTAGGCGGGATCGCCGCGTTTCCAGCCGGCAACGCTCAGCCAATGATCGAAGGAACGTGGGCGGGAATCGATTTCAAAGAAAGTGACCCGCAACCCGGCCGTGGTGAACATGGCCTTCAGCTCGCTTGGCGGCATGGCTCGCGCGTGGGATGGATCGCGAGCCACCTCGATCCGATTACGAAGCTCGGCCGCGCCAGCATCCTCGGGAACGATCATATCGAGCACCCCGGCTCGCCCGCCATGCGCCAGAACGCGCGCCATCTCGTCGATGACGCGCTGGGGGTCAAGAATATGGTGGAGGCTGTAGCTAGTGACCGCCACGTCGATCGAAGCATCCCCAAGCGGCAATCGCCGAGCATCCGCCAGCAGGGCAAAGAGATTCCCGATTCCATCCGCTTCGGCCGAGCGCCGCGCGCGACCCAAGATCGCCGGCGTGAAATCGACGCCGATCACCCAGCGAACATGCTTGGCGAATCTGAGCGCGAGAGTTCCCGGGCCGCAGGCCAAGTCGATGGCACGGTCCGATTGGCTCGCCCGTGTGAGCGTCGCGAGCAACTCCGCTTCGCGAACGCGCTCCTTCAGGGCATAGTCGCCGAAAACTTCGGCCGTGAGCGTGAAGCGGTCGCGAACCAACTCGGTTTGCTGGTCGTCTCTGCGCAAGGTGGTTCTGCTTACCGCACAAGAATACACCGGGCCCGATGCTGTTCGTCGATGCGGCGCAAATCGGGAAGCCCGACATCGCAATCGGCCAGGCGCACCGAGCAGCGCGGCGAAAACGAACACCCCGGCGGCAGGGCGTCGAGGGCGGGAACAGTGCCCGGAATGGGAACCACCCCTCCCCGCTCGAGGCGCGGAGCAGCGCGAAGCAGTGCATCCGTATAGGGATGACGCGGATGCCCGAGAACTTCCTTCGTGGGGCCCTCCTCGACGATGCGGCCCGCGTACAGAACCAGCAAACGGCTGGTGACCTGGGCCACCACCCCGAGGTCATGGGTAATGAAGAGAAGCGACAATTGCAGTTCGCGCTGGAGATTGGCGAGCAGGTCCAGAATTTGCTTTTGTACCGTCACGTCGAGTGCCGTCGTCGGTTCATCGGCCACCAGCACCTTCGGTCCCGCCGCAAGCGCCATGGCAATCGTGACGCGTTGGCGAAGACCGCCGGAAAGCTGGTGCGGATACTGCCCAAGACGCCGCTCGGGTTCCGGAACGGCAGCCCGCTCGAGAGCCTCGATCGTTCGATCACGGAGTGCGCGGGAAGAAATGCGCGCCGCATGAACCCGAATGGCCTCTTTGATCTGCTCGCCGATTGTTACCACGGGATTGAGCGCGGTCATCGGCTCCTGAAACACCATGGCCATTTCTCCGCCTCGCATTCTGCGCATGATCTCGGGAGGGGCGGAAAGAAGATCGATCTTCCCGTTCTCCGAGCCGGTTTGTCCAGCGAGGAAGGCCTCCCCGCTCGCGCGGGCGCCCGGGGGAAGCAAGCCCATCAAAGCAAGCGCAAGCATCGTTTTTCCCGAGCCCGACTCCCCGACAATCCCGAGCGATTCGCTTTCATCGAGCGCGAACGATACCTCCGCCACAGGCCGAACCCAGCCCTGCTCGGTCGGCAGTTCAACGCTCAGCCGGCGAATATCGAGTCTGCTCGCCATAGCCACCATCATACGTCTTCGCCCATGTTTCCGATGGATTCGCGCTTCGTGAATTGTCAGGCCCGCACGCGAGCCCTGGCGCATCCGGGCTCGCGGCCCTTGCCTCCGGGGCGCCGCCGGATCAGCGTTTGGACAGGGGGATGACCAAGCGGAGCGCGGTGTGCGTGTCCGAGAAGCGGCAGACCTTGTTGTCGACCAACCCGGCCGATTTTCCCGCCGCGATGACGTCTACCTCGCGAATCTGCTGCCTGCCCTTGGGGTAGATGACCCAAACCGCCCCGTTCTTCTCGATGGCTTTCGCCAGGGCTTTGAGCCTGGGCAAATCGGTTGTGGCTTCGGCGGCAACCAGGATCAGGTCCATGGATTCCTGGGGCAGCTGACGCAAATAGCCGGACACGCGTCGACCGAGCTCGGACAGGAAGGAAGCATCATCTATGCCCAGCACGGCGATGCGCTGCTCGGTCTTAACGCCCAGCTTATCGAGCAGCGACCGATGCGAATAGTCCCGCTCGGCCGGGCGTCGAGCCTTTGATCGGACTCTGGGCGGCACAGTTTTATCTCGACGTGAACGGCCTGGCCAAAACCCTCTCCTGGCGCGGCGCAAGCGCTCTCGCGTTCGGCTCGATTATAGGCGCGTTCGCTTCATCCGGCGCACGCCAAATCTCGGCCGCCTTTTCCACAGGTTGCAACGAGATGCACAGCATGACGTGTGCTTGCCGCGGGCGGGTTCGACGCTTATGCTTGCGGCATGGCCCGAGCAGATTGCCGGACGTGCGGCGGCAGCGGATGGAAGGTCGTTGAGCGCCGGACCGACGGCGCAGAGCCGATGACCGAGCGGGAGGCAGCGCGTCCCGAAGCCGCGGCTCCCGAGCCGAGGATGGTCTGGGCGATTCCCTGCGACTGTACGGCGACTGACCGCACAGAGCGGGCGCTTGAGCGAGCGCGCATCCCGGAACGCTATCGGCACTGCGACTTCGATAATTTCGAAACGGACAATGAACACGAAAACGCCTCGCGCGACCAGCTGCAGAACTGGAACCGCAGCCTCACGCAAGCGAAACTGGTCGTAGCGCGGTTTGCCGAAGAGTACATGCCGGCGGCCAGCGGGGGAATGGAACAAGGTTTCTTGCTCATGGGGCCGTGCGGAGTCGGCAAGACGCATCTGGCGGTGGCGGCACTCAAGCAGATCGTCCTGCGCGGGGCCGGCGGGCTCTTTTACGATTACCGCGAGCTTTTGAAGGAAATTCAGGGCAGCTACAATCCCGAGAGCCAGTCGACGGAGATGAGCGTGCTCGATCCGGTTCTCAGCACGGAACTACTGGTTTTGGACGATGTGGGTTCAAGCAAGCCGTCGACATGGGCTCTGGAAACCGTGGGTCATATCCTGAACTCGCGGTACAACGCGAAGCGCGTGACGCTTCTCACCACGAATTTTCTCGATTCCGACGCCGTGCACAACGCCGACTCCTCCCTGGCGCGAGTGCCAGGAATGCGCGCGCCGATAGCAGAAGATTCGTTGACCGAACGCGTCGGCAAGCGCATCCGGTCACGACTGTATGAAATGTGCCGGACGATCGAGATCATGGCGCCCGACTACCGCAAGGAAATCCGGAACGTCAGCCGCTTCGCCCGATCATAGACCGGCTACGGTTCGTAGCGGAACGATTTATCCGGATAGGGTGGGGCCTTCGGCACAGGCCGCGGATCCCGTCGAATTTCCTCCACAAGGTATTTCACGGCGGCATCCAGCTGCGCGTCATGGCCCTCGAAGGTCGCGTGCGGAGGATTATCGATTATGATGTCCGGATCAACGCCGTGTCCTTCGATGAGCCATTTGCGCTCCGCTCCGTAGACTCCCGTTTCGGCTGCGGTGGCAATGCCGTTGTCTTCCAGTCGATTATTGGCTGAGAGCCAAATCTCGCCGCCCCAGGTGCGCATGCCGATGACCTTGCCCAAACCGAGCCGGCGAAAGCCTTCCGAGAAAGCCTCGCCGTCCGAGGCAGTCTGCTGATCGCAGAGCACGACCATGTGCCCGCGAAAGGCGTATTGCATATTCCAGGTCGGGTTGCCGGTCCGCGGTTGCCAGTAGAACCAGGCCTGACGCGCCAGTTTCGAGAGAAGCCAGGAATCGATGTTTCCTCCGTTATTGTGGCGCACGTCAATGATCAGGCCTTGGCGGTCAAAAACCGGGTAGAAATCGCGCGCCCATTGTGCGATGTCGTTTGCTCCCATGGCGCGCAGATGCACGTACCCGATTTGCCCCCCTGAAGCGGCATCCACCCTGAGCCGCCGCGTATACTCCCATTCGGCGTAGCGCAACTGGCTTTCCGCTTCCGCGGAGATGGCCGTGGCCAGAACGTCTCGAATCTGCCCGGAAGGCGACTTCACCCGCAGCAGCACTTTCCGCCCCGCCTTGCCGCGCAGCAGCGCGCGCTCGTCGGAGACTCCGACCAGACTATCGCCATCGATGCTGAGAATTACCTCGCCCTCCTCAACCAGCGAGTCCGGCTTCGCCAGCGGCGGGGCCTCATCCGGGAGGTCAGGATCGTGCAGGTAGATGTGTTCGACGACGTAGCCGCCGGCGCGCTCGTCCGGGCGGAGTACAGCGCCCAACGAGGCGAGGTCTACTTGATCGGAAGGCTTTCGCGAATCGCCGCCCCGCACGAAGGTGTGAAGAGCGGAGAGCTCGCTCACCATCTGAGCGATCACGTCATTCAGTTCGTTCCGATCGGCGACGCGATCGACGAGCGGAAGATATCGCTGGCGCATGGCGGCCCAATCGACGCCGTTCATGTGGCGATCGTAGAAGTAATCACGTTCGAGCCGCCAGGCGTCCTCAAACAGCGCATGGTACTCGGTGCGCGGACTCGTGACGAAAGTCCAGCTGGACATGTCGATCTTCGACTTTCCGAGCGTCTTCGGTTCTCCGAGTTCCTTCCCGTCCGAATCGAAGACGAAGAAATCGTCGCCTTTGGCCACGAGCATTTTCTTGCGATCGAGCGAGATTTCATACCCATTCACGTCACTCAGGAGAATCTCTGGAGCCTCGCCCTTGTTGGCGATATCCAGGCACGAGAGGGCTGCCTTGGGCTGCGGTTCTTCATCGAGCTCGGTCCAGCACAGCCTCTTATCGGTTGCCTCCAGATCGGAATAGTTCCCAGGCCGGACGGGAATTTCGTTCAATCGCAAGGTCAAATCCTTAAAGTCGATGTCGACCCGGACGGTGGCCGCTTTCTTTGGCTCGGCCGTCTTCTGGTCGTCCGCTGTCGTTCCCGCGGCGGGCGGTTCGGGCTTCTCCGGATGCAGCTCGTCGATGGGGGCAAAGGGCGAGCGCAGTCCGGGCGTGAGCGCGAGCTCGTAGATCTTGATGGAACGATCAAAGTTCGGGTCCGGCTGCCGCGCACCCCAAGGCGACCTGACTGTCGAGCGCAACATGCGGTCGGAAAGGAAATAGATCCACTTGCCGTCGGCGCTCCAGGCTGGGTTTTGGCTGTTGTATCGGTCCGAGGTCAGCGCCTCGATGGCGCCCGTCGTCGTATTGAGCACCTTAATCTGTGAAAACGTGTTGCTTGCCGCTTCGACGTAGGCAAGCCATTGGCTATCCGGCGACCAGCTGAGGTCGACGAAATCGTCGACCATGGACTTGGCGACAGGCTTGGTTTGCTTCGTCCTCATGTCATAGAGCCACAGCTCGTGATCCTTGTCGTGATAGGCCAGCCAGTGGCCGTCCGGCGAAGGAACCCCCTCCCAGCGCAGGACCTTGGCATCTTGCGTCAACTGCTCGGCCGCGCCGATGCCGCTTGCCGGAAATTTCCAAAATTCTGTTTCGCCCGTTTCGGTCGAAAGGGCCACGATGCTCTTACCGTCGGGCATGTACCGAGCTTCGCGGTAGCGCACTCCGGAATTGCCGGCAACCTTGACGATTCGTCCGCTGACCGAGGGTAAGGTAAAAACCTCCCCGCGCGCGGTGAACACGGCGGCAGAACCGTCGGGTGCGATGTGCGCTTGGGTGAGGTATTCGAGAGGCTTGTTGACCCAATGGTCGCGCAGCTGGTCGAAATCCGAGACCAGGGTAATCGGGATAACCGCGTCCTTGCCGGAGCTGAGATCGAGGAGCCACAAGTCGGCGCCGCACTGGTAGGCGATACGGCCATCGGAGAGGGACGCCGAACGGACATCGAAACCGCGGTGATGCGTGTGTTGCCGCACCGTGTGGCCGTGCTCGTCCATCGAATAGATGTTCATCACCCCGTCGCGGTCAGAAAGAAAGTAAACGCGGCCGTCCCAGAACATGGGATTATCCGAGGTGCCCTCCCAATCGCCGGTCAGCTCGACCGCTTCCGAACCCGCGTCGTAGCGCCAGATGTTTTCCGCCGTGCCGCCTTTGTATCGCTTCGTCCAGCTCGGCTGCCGGTCGAGACGCGTGAAAAAGAGCGTGTGTCCATCGGGTGAGTAACTGCCCTGGGCGGCGGCGGCGAGAGGAATGATTTCGCGGGCCCCCTGGCCATCGATAGCTACGAGCTGCGGATTGGGAAGGGTCGAGTAGCGCCTGGTGCGAACCAAGACACGCCCGTCCGGGATCCAGCCGGCCACCAGCGCGTCTCCATCCCAGGTGCGGCGCTCGGGTAATCCGCCGTCAATCGGCATCGTGTAGGCGTCGAGCGGTCCTTCGTATTCCGCGCTGAATGCGACAGTTCGGCCGTCCGGCGAGATCGCCGCGTGGATTTCCTCTCCGGGATTGGACGTGAGGCGCGTCGCTGCACCGCCCTTCGTGCTCACCTTCCAGAGATCACCCTCAGCGGTGAAAACGATGGTATCGCCGTAGATCGCGGGATACCGGTAGTAGCCGGGACGGGTAGGGCCGGTGTTCTCGGCGCGCAGGTACAGAACGAACAAGAGGGCAAGGATCAGCGTAAGGGCGGCTCGAATCAAAAATGGTCTGGATGGCGTGGCCATACGCAAACGACCTCCTCCTCGATGCGTTCCCGATCGCAGGCCAGGATTCCCCTCGTGCGCCTGAGACAAACCTTGCAGGCCTGGCCGCGATGTGGTGCAGTCGGGATCGAGAGGCGGGCGATGGTAGCACAGAGTGGGGATCGTGCTGTCGGGTGGCTCGGAGGTCAGGTATCTACGGTTCGTTCGCGCTGCCGAAGGCGAGGGTCACGAGAGTTTTCTGCTCAAGCTCATGAGCTTTGTGGGAACCGGTGGCCGGGCTGGCACTCGCCGAACGTTTGATGGACAACACGGCGCGGTCGCCCGCCAGGCGCTCCAGTCGGGGGATCAGAAATGCCAGCGCGCCCATATTGGCGGGCTCCTCCTGTACCCACACAAATTCGCGGGCCTTCTTGTGACGATCCATCTCGGCCGCGAGCTCGGCTTCTGGCAGCGGGTAGAGTTGTTCGAGGAATACAATTGCTGTCGAGCTGTCTTTCCGCCGCTTGCGCTCGGCTTCGAGCTCGTGCCCGATTTTGCCCGTGCACAGCAGCACCCGCCTGGCCGAGCCGTCGCCGCGATCGGGAATCACGAGACGAAAGCGCGGCGCGGCCAGATCGGCGAGAGTCGAGGATGCGGCCGGATGCCGCAGCATGCTTTTGGGAGTAAAGACCACCAGCGGCTTACGCCATCGCCTGAGCGCCTGCCTGCGCAGCAGATGAAAATATTGGGCCGCCGTCGACGGTTGGCAGATCTGGATGTTGTCCCGCGCGGCAAGCTGAAGGAATCGCTCGATTCGCGCGCTCGAGTGCTCCGGCCCTTGCCCCTCATAACCGTGCGGCAGAAGCATCACAAGTCCGGAAAGCAAGTTCCACTTGTCCTCGCCCGCGGAAACGAACTGATCAATCACGATCTGCGCGCCGTTTGCAAAATCGCCGAACTGCGCTTCCCATAGAACCAAGGCCTCCGGGAAATCGCGGCTGAACCCGTATTCGAATCCGAGCACGGAAGCTTCCGAGAGGGTCGAGTTGTGGATCTCCAGCCAAGCCGGCTCCTTGGCCAGCCGCTCGAGGGGGACAAAGTTCTGCTCCGTCTCGATGTCGATGAGCGCCGCATGGCGCTGGTTAAACGTTCCCCGCCGGCTGTCTTGGCCGCTGAGCCGCACCGGAACCCCCTGTCGCAAAAGCGAACCGAAGGCCAGCGCTTCGGCCATGCCGAAGTCGACCGGCCGGGTGCCGCGGGCCATCTCGAGCCGCTGCTCGAGCAATTTCTTCACCTTGGGATGAATGTGGAACCCGCTCGGATATTCGACGAGCGCTTCGCCAATCTCGGTCAGCCTCTCGCCAGCCACGCCCGTGTCGACCTCGAACGAGGCTTTGTGGCGCCCTCCGCAAAACGGATCCCAATACGGGGGGAGCGTGCGCAAGGGAGGGTTTTTTTCTAGCTCGAGCGCGGTTTTCTGCGCCGCGTCGAGTTCGGCCTGGACTTGCCGCACGATTGGGGCGGGATCCATGGCCGTCTGGCTGGCGTAAATCTTCCACGTCGGCGGATGGGCCTCGATTTTTCGATAGCGCAGCGGCTGGGTGATGGTCGGGTCGTCGACTTCACTGTGCCCGTGCCTGCGGTAGCCGATCAAATCGATCACGACCGGCGTGCGGAAGGCGTACCGATATTGGGCCGCGATCTGGCCGACGCGCACCACCGCGTCGGGATCCTCCGAGTTGACGTGGAAAACAGGAATCGGCAGGCGCTTCGCTAGATCGGAAGAAAATCGCGAAGAGTGCAGTTCCTGGGGCACGGTCGTGAAGCCAATCAGATTGTTGACGATGATATTGATCGAGCCTCCGGCGGTGAATCCTTCGACCAGGGCCATATTCAGTGTCTCCGCCCAGATCCCCTGCCCGGCAAACGCCGCGTCGCCATGCATGAAGATGGGGATCACTTTCTGGCGGCCCAGCCTTCCGAGCCGCGTTTGCTTGGCGCGTACGCGCCCCATGGCCACCGGATCCACGGCCTCGAGATGGCTGGGGTTCGAGGCCAGATGAATCGAGAGTTTGCGCCCGTTCGCGGCCGCAAAATCACCGGTTGCCCCGATATGATATTTCACGTCTCCCCCGCCCAGAACGCTCCGCGGGTCCACATCCTCGAAGCGAGCAAAGATCTCCGCCGCGTCGCGCCCCACAATGTGGGTCATCACGTTCAGCCGTCCGCGGTGGCTCATGGCCAGCACCGCTTGTTCGGCGCCCTGGTCCGCTGCGGCATTCAAGACGGCATCGAGCAGGGGCACGAGTGACTCTTCCCCTTCGAGCGAATAGCGCTTCGTGCCCAGATAGCGCGTCTGCAGCACGTGTTCGAAAATGTCCGCGCGAACCAGCCTTTCGAGAATCCTTTCGCGATCCGGCGCCGGATATTTCGCCTCCATGCGCTCCTCAATCCAGATTCGGCACTCGCGACCGGGAATGTGCATGAACTCGGCGCCTATCGTGCCGCAATACAACCGGCGCGCGGCTTCCGCGTCGGGTCCCGCAACGTCCAATTCGTCCATGTGGACCGGCCGGAGATCGCCGAGCGGGTCAAGGTTCGCCTGCAAATATCCCCAGCGCCGAAATGCGTCCCAGATCTGCTCCTGAGCCTCTTTGTGCGCCGTCCGATTCACGACTGCTTGTTGCCTGCTCATGAAGCCCCTTCCACAGGAATGGCCCATTATACGTTCGACGCGCGCGACAGGAATTCAGAAAACATGGACGAAGCGGGAATTCGATGTCGTTTGCGAGTGGCCAGTCGCCGTTTCCCGATAGCGTGCCGGCCCGGGCCGCTCGACTCGTGCGCTCTCGCGTCAGTCTTTCCAATAGCCGAGCAGTCGGCGAACCAGCACGAATTGGCCAAGGTGATACGAATTGTGGTCGGCGAGAAGCAACGCTTCACGCAGAATCGTCTGGCCCGAACCGTGCGGAATGGCGGAAAGCAGATCCGTGCGGGGATCGGCAACCAGTTGCCCCATGGCGTCCATGTCGGCGAAAAACTCCGTGGCGCTCTTCTTCCAGGCTGCATCGCTTGAGGGAGCAGTCGTTTTGGGCCAATAGCCGGACGGAAAGTCCGGGGAAACATGCTTCGGATTGCGCGAAAACTCGAGAATGTCTCGCTGCGCGATCCGGGCGTGCTCGAGCAGCTCCCACAGCGAATGCGGCGCTCCGACGGGCCTTTTCCCGCGCGCCTCAGGCGGGACCCCGGCGAGGGCGTTCTTCCAGGTGAGGTGCGCCTCACCCCAGCCCAGAGCCTTCCGAAGTTGGTCGCGCAATGCTCTCTCGTTCATGTGGCCCCTCGCTCGAACCTGCTCGAACCATAGTAGGCAGGTGAACTCGCGGGCGTCAACGACGCGCCCATGGGGCCCGCACTCGCCGGATCCGCCGCGACGTCGCTTGTTGCCCCCCTTCTCCTGGCGTATGATCCGGGCAACGCCATTGTTTTGGGAGCGTGCTATGAGTGAATTTTCGCGTCGTGATTTTTCGCGAGTCGTTGCTCAATCCCTGGCCCTGGCCGCTTCGGCCCCCTATCTGCGCGCCGCGCAAGGTTCGCGCCACGACGAGCCGGCGCCGCCCGGAGCCGTGCACCTGAATTTCAACGAGAACCCCTACGGTCCTTCGCCCAGCGCGCTGGCGGCCCTGGCCACCTGCGGCCACATTGCCGCGCGGTATCCGGACGGGCCATACCAGGCCTTGCGCGAGGCGCTCGCAGAGATGCATGGTGTTAAGCCCGACAACATCGCGCTCGGATGCGGATCAACGGAAATCCTGTGCATCGCGGACGAAGCGTTCCTCGGACCGAAAAAGAATCTTGTGGTGGCCGAGCCGACCTTCGAAGCGGTGATCGAGTATGTACAAGCCGCCCATGGCGAGGTCGTGAAGGTCCCGCTGACGGCCGATCACCGCCACGATTTGCCGAGAATGGCCGCCGCGTGTGCGCCGAACACAGGAATGGTTTACGTCTGCAATCCCAACAATCCGACGGGAACCATTGTTTCCCGCGACGAGCTTGCCGCGTTCGTAAATCGCGTGCCGCCTTCAACGCTGATCCTGGTCGACGAGGCCTATTTCCATTTCGCCCAAGCGACCGACTACGGCACAGCCGTCGATTTGCTGGCCGAGCATCCGAATCTGATCGTGTCCCGTACGTTCTCGAAGGTCTATGGTATGGCCGGAATGCGGCTCGGGTATGCCGTGGGCGGGAAGGACGTGATCGAGGCCATGCGGCCGTACAACCTCCAGCCATTCAACGGAAACGCGGCCGTGCTCGCGGCAAGCCAGGCGAGTCTGTCCGACCAGGGCCACGTTGCCGAATGCGCGAAGAAGATGAACGCGACGCGCGGGTGGCTATGCGGGCAGCTCGCCAGCCAGGGCCGGAGCTTCATTCCCTCGGAAGCCAATTTTGTGATGATTAATGTGGGCGCCGACGTCCAACCGCTCATCGAGCAGTTTCGTGCTCGAAAGATTCTGGTCGGGCGAAAGTTTCCCTCCATGCCGAATTTCCTGCGCGTGAGCATTGGAACACAGGCGGAAACCGAACAGTTCCTTGCCGCGCTCGTGGAAGTTGTTCCCGCCGAGCGCCCGCGGGCCGCCTAAGGTTGCGCCCGGGGGGCTAGCCGCGCGGGACCTCGCTCATCAACTCGATCACGTTGCGGTCCGGATCGCGAAACGCGGCGAGCCAGAGATCGTGCTTTTCGAGTTTCGCAACCAGGGTCGGCTTGGTCTCAAACACGACCCCCCGCGCCGCCAACTGTTCGGCGGCCCTTTCGATGTTGTCGACTCGAAAGTAGAGGATCGGGCGAAACGATTCGCCGTTTGCTTCCGGCAGCCCCAGCATCAATCGAATCCCCGCGCAATCGAAAAACGCGAGGTTCGGCAGGCGAAACAGCAGTGTCAGCCCGAGCACGTCGCGATAGAAGTCAACCGAGCGGTCCAGATCGGTCACGGTCATGCCGACCTGTCCGATTTGTCCCAGCCGCAAGCCTCGATCCGCAGTCATCATTTCGATACCTCTGTGGAAGACACCAGAATATTCCCAGATCGATCGCTTGAAAACTTCTTCCTTCTTGCGATTCGACCCATGCGCCCTTGGCCTACGCCGGCTTAGCCTTCCCCGCCCGGGGGCCCACTCGTGGGTCGACGTCGCCCGAGGGAGGCGAAGCGGAGCAGATTACAACCGTTCGGCAAGCCAAGAAAACTTCGTGGGAAATGCGCTTCGGCGACTAGACTAGCGGGAGTTTAATTAAGATCGCTTGAAACCTATCGGAGGTTTTCATGCTCAAACAGACGAAGTTTGTGGCAGCCTTGCTACTTGTGTGCGCGGCAGCGGTCGAGCCCGCCCTCGCGCAGGCGCATGGCGGAGCGCCCGGCCCGGAGCAGGAATTTCTGGCCAAGCGCGCCGGCGAATATACACGGGTTATCAAGTTCGTCGGCCAACCGGGCACATGGAATGGAAGTTCGAAAATCTCCGTCATTCTCGGCGGCCGTTTCCTTTTCGAGGAAACCCACGATACCGTTTTCGGTCGTCCGGTCGAGGGCAGGCGAATCTATGGATACAACAACTCGACGAAAGAATATGAAATGATCACGCTGTACACGATGTCGACGGCCATTACCAAGCTCACCGGCACGAGCGATGACGGCGGGAAGAGCGTCGACTACGCGGGTGCCTCCGACGAGCCGCAAGGGAAGGTTCCGCTGCACGCGCAAGTGCGGCAGATCGACGACGACCACTTCGTCGTTACGCTCTCTACGGCCGGACCGGACGGCAAGAATACGCCGTTTCAAGAAACCGCCTACACGCGCAAGAAGTGACGGAGGGCTCTCCTCGAGATTTAGGACGCCCCCCAAAAGAGGTTGCGCACGAGAAACAACATATTCGCGGGGCGTTCGGCCAGGCGGCGCATGAACCAGGGAAACCAGTAAGAGCCATAGCAGATGAACACGCCGCTTCGATAGCCTTCGCGCGCCAGCCGCAGCTGCTCCGCGCTCTGAATCCCATAGAGCATCTGAAATTCGATCTCCTTCCCGTCGAGGTCTTGGCTGGCAGCCCACTGGCAGATTTGGCGGATGAGCTTCCGGTCATGCGTGCCGAGGGCCGCCCGGACGCCCTTGCGGCGGGCGTCGGCGCTGAGCAGCATCTGAGCAAGCTCGAGGTAATTCTGGTCTACATCCGCTTTCTCAGCGAAGGCGATTTCGGGGGGCTCGCTGTAAGCGCCCTTGACCAGCCGCACCGCCGCGCCATCGGCAATCAGCGCTTCCAGGTCCCGCTGGGTGCGAAACAGATAGGCCTGCACGCAGACGCCGATATTTCGACGCGATGTGCGCGCGCGACGGCAAAATTCGAGCGTCACATCCACGTAGGGGCTCTGCTCCATATCGACCCAAACCGTACGGTCAGGTCCAGAGGCCTCGGCAATCCGACCGAAATTCTCTAGACAAAGGAAGAAATCGATATCCAGGCCGAGCTGGCTGAGCTTGATCGAGAGTTCGCTTGGGAGGCTTGCGGCGCGCAGGCGGTCGAGTACGCCGAGATAGTGCTGGGTGACCCGTTCCGCTTCCGCGCGATTCTCAACGCCTTCCCCAAGATGGCTGAGAATCGTGTGCAGGCCCTTCTGCTCGAGCCGTCCCGCGACTGCGAGCGCATCGTCGGCCGTTTCGCCGGGCATGAAACGTTTGACCGTGCGACGCGCGAATCGGAATCGGGGAATGCGTTCGCGCAGCCAGGTGCTTTGAGAGGCCCTTAATAGGGCGGTGCGAAGCGGCTTCATAGGCTGCGTCGCGGGACGCAAACCCTCATCGCCCGACCCCAGGATGAATGACGCGGCCCCTGCCCTTCGGCCGGCTGGGGTGGGAAGGGCTGTGCTCGAATCCGAAGACGCGGATCATTGCCGGGAGGCAAGAACCTTGATGAAGCGGTAATAAAAGTCAACGCCTTCATAGAAGGAAGCGACCGGCAAGCGCTCGTCTCGGCCGTGCGAGCGGTCGTCATTGATGTCGATGAACACCCCGGGGACGCCGTAGGTAGGAATGCCCGCCGCTCGCGAAATGGCGCCGTCGCTCGCGCCCGCGTCCATCACCGGCACCACCGGAACCCCCGGCCACATCTGGTTCACAACGTCTTGGAGTCCGTTCATCACATCGGGCCGCAGCGGGGATGGCGGGTTCGCGCGGGGTCCCAACCCGGAACTATCGACCAGCGTGACGTGAATCTCCGGCTCGGCCAGAATTCCGACCAGCTGTTGTCGAATCTCCTCCGGAGTGTGGCCCGGGAAGATCCGGCAGTTGACGATGGCCCGGGCCAGTCCCGGCAACGCGTTGTTCGCATGGCCCGCATCGAGGCGGGTGGCCACGCACGTGGTTCGCATGCGTGCGTTGTAGAAAGGCGTCTTGGCGAGCCGCTCGACGGCCGCCTCGTCCGGCGGCGTTTCAAGGATCGCCTTCATGTCTCGACCGTCCTGGCCGCCGACGATGTCGGCTTCCTTGGCGAAGTAGCCGCGCGTGACCTCGTTCAGCTCGAGGGGAAACTGATACTTCTCAAGCCGGGCGAGGCCGTCGGCGAGCTGATAGATCGCGTTATCCGGCGTGGGCAGGGAGCTGTGGCCGCCCTTGTTGCGAACCTCGAGCGTGAAGTCGGCGTAGAGCTTTTCGCTCGCTTCGATGCCGATCAGCAGCCGCTTTCCCCCGTCCATTTCAAAATCGCCAGCGTCGGGATTCAGAATGTAATCGGCGTCGATGAGTTCGCGATGATTCCTGAGCAGCCAATCGACACCGTTCGACGAGCCGCCTTCCTCGTCGGCGGTGAGCGCGAGGATGATGTCCCGATCGGGCTTATAGCCTTCGCGCTTCAGCCGAATGAGCGTGGTAACCAGGATGGCGTCGCCGTCTTTCACGTCTTCCGTGCCTCGGCCATAGAAGTAGCCGTCTTTCTCGGTGAACTCGAACGGATCGAGCGACCAATCCCCTCGCCGCGCTTCGACCACATCGAGATGACAAATCAGCAGGATGGGCTTTCGCGCACCGTTTCCCCGGAGGCGCGCGACCATGTTGTACTTGCGTGGGTTCGGCCCGAGCACTTCGACATCGCTTGACGGGAAGCCGCCGTCGACGAGCCGCTCGGCCATGGCTCTGGCCGCCGTCGTGACGTTGCCGACCGAATCGGTCGTATTGATTTCAATGAGCTGGCGGAAAATCGAGCGCGAGAGCTGTTGCGTCGTATCGTCCGTTTGAGCGTCGAGAGCCGCGGGCGCGCACAGCAGTGCGGCAACGGCAAGTACAAGGCGAGTCTTCATTCTTGTCTCCCCCGGAAACGGCAAAGCGTGCAAGCCTACCAGAGGCGGCCGCTGGCCGCCATCGAAACGGTACGGCGCGCTCGGCGGCGTTTTGCCGCAAAACTAAGGACCGTCAGGCTTGGGCCGCCCCCGCCCGCGTCCCGGTCAGAATGGCGGGGGCGAGAACGGCTGTTCGGTTCTCGGCTCCAGGATGAAAATCGCATACCGATAAAGGGCGAGCTTCATGGGCAGACTGACCTCATGCGTTCCCACGATCTCACCGAAGGCCTCGTGAACCTCACGTCCTTTGTCTTCCGGGAGCAGGCCCAGGAGCTCGCCGAAACGATTTTTCGCCTTCGTGAACTGATCGCTCTCCTCCGCCGTCAAGCCCGGCTTGAGGTTCCCCTCCGCGTACGGGGTGTAGAACCGACGAGGGAACTGCTTCTCGTACAGGTCGATGTAAGCAATTTTTGCGGCGTCCGGGGTTGCTTGTGCATCGGCAACGGCCTTGGCTACAAAGCCCATCAGTGCCGTTTCGAAGCCGACGAAATCCACGCGCGCGCGTTTCGAGGGGCCGGCCCCTTTTCTGGCGAGCGAGTCGGCGAGGGCGCCAGTCCGCGCGTCATAGCAGTGGCCGTACACCGCCGCAGCGCGCGTGGTACCGTCGGTCGCCGAGCTTTTCTCTTGGTTGAATTTCGCGACCCAGTCGCTCGAACTCATGTCCAGGATTTGTGCGCAGGTCAAGCCGAGCCGGTCGGCCGACGAGGGCGTTCTCGGCGGGGATTTCGTCTGAGCCGCGGAAGCCGGGAGCGCGAGCAGCAGGATGCTCATGGCCGACATGGTTGGGTGGTTGAGTCTCATCTGTTTTCGCCGTAATGCCCGTTCTCGCTTCTCCGGCCTCAGGAGCTCGGATGCAGGCGCGGTCGGCTGCGTTGGTCTCGCGACGGCCGCAACACGGGGAGAACGGCGGAGGCGAAGCTCCGCGCGGGGGATTCTGAATCGATGGGCTCAGCGCCCCCGGCCGAGCAACGCGCGTTCGCT
>Ga0187783_10000752_pt1 | contig 23811 bp, 19 predicted proteins | sample 1015_SJ02_MP02_2_FD_132471 | JGI IMG/M metagenome (GOLD analysis project Ga0187783, IMG submission 132471) | Tropical peat soil microbial communities from peatlands in Department of Meta, Colombia - 1015_SJ02_MP02_20_MG | ecosystem: Environmental > Terrestrial > Soil > Wetlands > Peat | place...
CGGCTCAACCGGTCGATGCAACACCCCTCGCGGCATTTGATCTGGCAATACGTTTTAGCGGCCGTTGCTTTGGGGTTGCGGTTCGGTTTTCCCTAAACAGGACGGTGTTTTCTTCGTATCAGGGTCCGCCAACGATCTTAGCCTTTGGAACTCATTGACTTGGAACTTCGTCCTGGTGTTGCAACGACCCATTGAGACCACCTCAGTTTTTTGAGCGGAAGTTGGATGTTGGCCAGGGAATAGATACAATTCAGCCGTGAAGATGGCCAGGTCAGTCATTCTCGGCACCGCGGCCGCCGCCGGACTAGTCATTCTTTCGCTCTCCTGCGCGCCAGGCGATGTCCGTGCGCAGACATCGGCCTCGAAGACCACACCTGCCACGCATAAGAGTGCCGGGTCGACACCGCCGCTGATCGACGTTGAGGGCTACGATCGCATCCTGGCCAAGTATCGCGGCAAGCCGCTGCTCGTCACCTTCTGGGCCACCTGGTGCGAGCCTTGCCGCTACGAGTTCCCTATGATCGTTGGACTCGCCAAGCAATATGCGCCGCAGGGGCTCGAGGTATTTGGTGTAAGCCTGGACGACGACGCGGACATGCACCTGGTTCGGCACTTTCTGGAAAAGAATCAGCCGCCTTTCCCGAATTACCGGCAGAAACCGGGAATCGATGTCGACGCTTTCTATCGCGGCGTGAATCCAGACTGGACGGGAACCATGCCGGAGACAATCTTTTACAACCGCGACGGCCGCATTGCGGGCCATTTCATCGGCGGGCAGCCGCGCGACGCTTTTGAACAAGCCATCCGCATGATCCTTTCCAGCGGAACGTCCGGCGCGTCGCACTGATCGGAAGCGGCGCGATCGCGCTCCCATTTCTCCCACAGCCCATCGGAGGAAAGCATGACACTTCAGACTCGCGGCAACAAGCTGACCTGGCTCGGACACGCGGCATTTCGCATCACGACCCCCACGGGCAATGTGGTGATCATCGACCCCTGGGTGAAGTCAAACCCCTCGTGCCCGGAACCGCTCAAGAAAGTCGATCGCGCCGATACCCTGCTCATCACGCACGGACATTTCGATCACATCGCCGACGCCGTCGAGCTGGGCAGGAGGCTCAAGCCGCAGATTGTGGGGATCTACGAGACCTGTGCCTGGCTGGAAGGGAAAGGCGTCGAGAATACGAACGGGATGAACAAGGGTGGGACGCAAAGAGTGGGTGAGATCGAGGTGACCATGGTGAATGCGGTTCATTCCTGCGGCATCCAGGACGGAGACAAGATCATTTACGGCGGCGAGGCTTGCGGCTATGTCGTGCGCCTTCCCGGCGGGCTGACGATTTATCACGCCGGAGACACGGCCGTGTTCAGCGACATGAAGCTGATCGGCGAACTGTATTCGCCGGATGTGGCCATGCTGCCGATCGGCGATCACTATACGATGGGGCCGCGTGAAGCCGCCCTTGCCGTTCGTCTGCTCGGCGTGCGGCATGTGATTCCCATGCACTTTGGCACCTTCCCGTTGCTCACCGGACGACCTGAACGGCTGCGCGAATTGACGCAAGACATTTCCGGGGGCGTCGAGATCCACACGTTGAAACCCGGCGAAAGCATCGCTTAGCCGCCGGGACGAACCAGGGAGAGAAGACGCGAATGCCGCGAATCCTCGACAAGAGAACAGAAGCGTACCTCGACGGACTGCTGCCCGAACGCGATCCCGTCCTGGCCGACATGGAGCGATACGCGCGGCGGCACGATGTTCCCATCATTGAAGCCGCTTGCGGCAGGCTGCTCCACCTGCTAACGCAGATTTCGGGGGCCAAACGAATTTTCGAGATGGGCTCGGCCATCGGCTATTCGACCCTGTGGTTTGCGCGGGCTGCCGGAGAGGGAGCCGAAGTCTTTTACACCGACGGCGATCCCGTGAATGCCGAACGTGCGCGGAGGCACTTCGAGTGCGCGCGCGTCACCGACCGGGTTCGCATTTTGGTGGGCGACGCACTGGAGCTGATCGACACTGTTCCAGGCGAGTTCGACCTAATTTTTATCGATGTCGACAAGCACCAGTATCCGGCGGCGGTCGGGAAATCCCTGCCGCGGCTGCGCAGCGGGGGATTGCTTGTCGCCGATAACGTGCTTTGGTCGGGACTGGTGGCCGGACGTGCCGGGGACATAAGCACGCGCAGCATTCAGACGTTCAACCGTCGCATATACGGGGCGAAGGAGCTCTTTCCCGTCATCGTGCCGCTGCGCGATGGAGTGGCCGTATGCCGGAAACTTTAGGGGCCTTCGCATGGCAAGGCGGGAGCGCCATCAGCCGTGTGGGGCGGCCCACTCTCCTCGCGCGCGAAGGGCCGGGCATCGCTCTCTCTATTGGTTCGGCGTCACCGTGACGGATTCGGCGAGCTTGAAATCAAGCCGCGTTTCGGCAGGAATCACAATGTCACGCTGGCCGGTGAACGCGGCGCCCGCACCGCCCGCTCCGCCGCCGGCCAGCGCGCCAATCGCCGCGCCTTTGCCGCCTCCGGCGAGCGCCCCGACAATCGCCCCGAAGGCCGCCCCGCCACCGCCGCCGACGGCCGTCCTCTTACCCCGCCCTTTGCTGCTTTCTGCGACGTCCGACGTGCGGATCCGATACGTCTTCCCCGCAAAGCGGAGGGACTCGAGACCCAGTCCCAATTCGGCATGTCCGCTGAAACGGCCGGCGGATTTCGCGTCGCTCACGATGCCGGTTAGTCTCGTGCCGGTCGGCAAAACCTCCGCCCCATTGACGGCGACCGGCTCGGCCAGCGAAGCGTCGAAATGGTCCCCGCTATTGCTCGTTTTCGAACTAACCTGCTGGTCGATGGTTACGGAAAGAATCTTGCCGGCGGGAATGACAATGGGCTGCGGAGCGGGCTGTTGCGCCGGGGACGCACTGGAATTCTCTTGATTGGGCTGGGCGTTCGAGGGGGCCGATGAATTCTTGCATCCGGCCAGCGTCAACACCATAGCCGTCAGAAAAAATCCCGTTCTAGAGCGAAAGGTCGTCATCGGTTTCACCCCAAGTATGATATGAGAACGTCAGGTCCGGGCTACGTGCCGTGATTGTAGATCGCCAGCCGCCCGAATCTCAACTGGGTCATTTCTGCTCGTTGGCAAATCAATTCGCAACGTGCCATGTTCAAGATGCCGCAGGCCAGGCTTCGGCCGAGCGACGATCGTTATCGAGGCAGGAGGGCATGGCTTTTAAAATCTTTGCATTTGTCTTTCCCCTCGGCCTGGATACGCTTGCCTTGGCCATTGCACTCGGGCTTCGAGGATTTCCGCCGTGGCCTGCGGTGCTGCTGTTCTCCATCTTCGAAACCGCTATGCCTGTCTTTGGAATCTCGCTTGCCCTGTTTGTAAGTCCGCGTGTCGAAACCGCTGCCGTGGTCATCGGAGGAATCGTATTGATCGCCGTCGGCGCTCACGCCGTTCGAGAGGCCCTGCGGGGTGAAAAGGAGGTTGAGCAAATCTCCTTCGGTTCCGCCCGCTCCCTACTGCTGGCCGGTCTGGCCATATCGACAGACGAATTGGCAGCGGGATTTCCGCTGGGCGTGTCTGGACTGCCGGTCCCCGGTGTACTGATCACCATTGGAGTTCAAACCGTACTCCTCACCTTGCTCGGTGTGGCCATCGGAAACCGCGCCCGCCGGGGGCTGGCCGCGAGGGCTTCTCGTTACGCCGGCGTTGCGGCGGGCATCGCGTTCACGGCCGTTGGCCTGTGGCTTATCGCCGGACGCCTGGCCCCACGGCTATGGGGCCCTTCCGGCTGAAGCGGCCGCTAGCGGCGGGTGGGCAGGAACGTGCGGAGAAAGAAGGTCAAGTTGGCGGGCCGCTCGGCCAGCCGGCGCATGAAATAGGGGAACCAATCGGCGCCGTAGGGGATATAAATGCGAAGACGATAGCCTTCGCGAACGAGCTGCCGCTGCAGGTCGGTGCGGATGCCGTAGAGCATCTGAAACTCAAAGTGGCCGTGATCGATGCGATTCTGGCGGGCAAAATCCTTCGTGGCCCAGATCATGGCTGGATCATGCGTGGCGATCCCGTGATAGATCCCGCTGAGCAGCAGGAGTTTCATGAGCTTGACGTAATTCGCGTCCACGTCGGATTTCTTGGCAAAGGCGATTTCAGCCGGCTCGTTGTAGGCGCCCTTGCACAACCGCAGGCGGCAGCCAATCGCAAGAAGGTCGCGAACGTCCTGCTCGGTGCGATAGAGATAGGCCTGAACGACAGTGCCGATATTGTCGTGTCTGGCCCGAACGCGCTTGACGATCTCGAGTGTGCGCTCTGTGTAGGGCGAACCTTCCATGTCGACGCGCACGAAATTCGCGTGGTGCGCCGCATGCGAAACGATGGTGTCCAGAAGCTCTTCGCAGACCGAGACGCCTAAATCGAGTCCGAGCTGCGTGAGTTTGAGCGAGACGTTAGCGTCCAGCTGTTCTTGCGCGATGCGATCGAAAATCTCGAGGTAATTCTGAGCGCTCCGGCGGGCGCTCGGTTCGTCATCGACATTCTCGCCGAGCAGGTCGAGACTGGCGGATTGGCCGGCGCGATTGACGGCCCGAGCGGCCTCGACGCCGTGCTCGAGGGTCTGGCCCGCCACGAAGCGGCCCGCCACGCGGCGGCTGACGCCGCTGTTCATGATCAGGGGCGCGAGGCGCTTGCTCTCGGAGAGATGAATCAGCAGCTTACGAACCAGGTGGAAGGATTGAAACTGCGCGTGAGTGGACCGAGCCGCACGATCAGTCGACATGCATGCCGCATTATGCCGCGAGAGGGCCCGAAGCGCCAGGACCTCGCTTGGTTTGCCTTGGTCTGGTTCGATCTGGCCGGTGGCCAGGGCCGGCGTACCGCTAATGCTCTGGAACGCGCCGCGGGAATGTTGATTGACACTCGTTCCCGACGTTCCGATAATTTTGCGCATGGCGGAAAAAGCCAAGGCCGACAAGCAAAAATCGATCGAGCGGGCGCTGGAAGATGCGGTGTCGCGCGCGCTGCGCGACAATCTTGCCCCTTTGCAACGCACTGCCGAGGATCTTCAGCAGGCCTATGCAGATCTCGTCGCAGCCTGCGCCTCGACCCGACCGGCCAATGCGCTTCCGGCCATGCTCCGCGCGCAGACGGCCGCTTCGTCGCTCGCGGCCGGGCTGGCCGTCCTTTCAAACTTCGTAACCCTGGCCCTCAATCCCCGCGAGCACCACACGAGCCCCGAAGAACCCGAAGCCCGGGAATCCGGGGCGGCCGCAACGGAGACGATCGAACAACCTCAGACTTCGCCGGCAACCGCCGCGGTGGACGAGGAATCTGAGTGGGCGGAAGAACCGGTCGAGCCGCAGGGTTCCCCCGTCGAGGTCGAGCTGTCACCCGAGGCCTCCCTGACCGGCGAAGAAGAGAAAGTCACCGCCGACGCTCGAACCTTCGATCTGGCCAGTCTTCCTCCAGAAGTCCAAGACTTACACCGCCGGGCGAACCGCGTGGCCAAAGTTGCCATGCAGGATATACAACTTCTGCGGCCGAAGGACGTCCGGCTAGGCCGCGAGCATAAGGACATCTGCCATCGGCTCCGCACGGATTTGGACAAGGCCCGCAGGGAATACGACCGCCGGTTCCGGGCGATTCTCGACGATCCGATCGATTACTTCCACCATTGGATGGTCGAGATCCTGGCGGCGGGCGAGCCCGAAGCGCTCGGAGAATATCCGTACCCTTCACCGGTTCTGCGGCACTAGAATAAATGGCATGAAGACAGGGACCCGGCTCGCGCTGATCGGTGGAGTCGTGTTTTCCTTTCTCGCGCCGTCCGCATCGGCGCGCGGAACGGGCACCCGGGCGCGGGAAGCCGCGGCCGCCAGGACCATTGCCGACCCCAAATACCTTGAGGAGCTTTCGCGCGAACTAAAGGATGAACATCCCGGATCCGCCTATCAGAAGCTCAGTGTCCTTGCGGAGCGGAAGCCGCCCGGCGTGCTGGGAGCGCGCGCGGCGCTGGCGCTCGGCTACTTCGACTACTCCAACGGACAATACGCGCGAGCGGCCAAGTGGCTCGAACGCGCCCAGCAGGATCCCCTGCTGCGCGACTACGCCGTGTATTGGTCGGCGGAAAACGAATTGGCGCAGGGACACGGCGCCGAGGCGGTCGCCGAGTTCAAACAGTTCCGCCAGGAGTTTCCCGACTCGGTGATGACCGAACAGGCGCTCGAGGCCCTCGGCGATGCGGCCATCGCGGCCAATCAGCCGGGCGAGGCGGTCGCCGCGCTCGATGCCTATCCCGGGACAGCCGATCGCCCCGCGCTGCTTTTCCTGCGCGGCGAAGCTCACGAGCAAGCCGGCGAAAAACAATTGGCCGCCGCCGATTATGAGGCCGTGTACTTTCGCTTCGCGGCGAGCGAACAGGCCCGCGAGGCCGGAACGAAGCTCGATTTCCTGTCCAGCACGCCGGGGGTCGAAATTCCCGCGATTCCCATCGACCAGCAGAAGACGCACGCCGACATACTGTTCGAAGCCAAGGACTGGGCGGACGCGCGCAACGAGTACTCCAAGATTCTGCTCGATTTGAACGGGGTCGATGCGGAACGAGCTCGGCTGCGCATCATCGAATGCGCCGCTCAGATGGCCTCCAGCCCCACGGATCTGGCCGCGCTTCAACTCTCCGACCCCGATGTCGATGCGGAACGCTTCTACTCGCTCGCGCAGATCTACCGTTCGCTCATGCAGGATTCGGAGATGTCGGCGGCGGTCGAAGCGGCCGTCGCGCGGGCGCCCCAGAGCCGCTGGACGGCCCTCGCGCTCATGACCGCAGGCAACGAGTTTTGGGTTGAGCTAGACCGCGACCGCGCGGCTGGGTTCTACAAGCGCCTCGAGGAGGGTTTTCCGACCTCCCCGGAGGCCACGCCGGCCGAGTGGCGCGTCGCCTGGGTCTCCGTATTGAAACGGCAGCCGGAGGCGTCCGATTTGCTGACCGAGCATATTCATCGGTTCCCGACTTCGCCCTTCGTTCCCGATGCCCTGTACTGGCTTGGCCGGTTGTCCGAGGAAGCGGCGAAACCGGCGCTCGCGCGAAGCTATTATGAAAAGCTCGCGGAGCGTTTTCCGGAGAATTACTTCGAGACCGCCGCCGACGCGCGCCTGCGCGTTCTCGGCCAGGGCGCCAGCGAGGATCCCAATGTGCTGGCCGAGATTCCTCCTCCGCCCGCGGTGCCCAAAATGAGTGATGCCGTTTCTGCGGCCGCTCGGGAGAGGAAGGCGCGGGCGGATGCTTTGCGCTCGATTGCCTTTGACGACTCCGCTGAACTGGAATTGCGCGCCGCCTATGCGGCGACGGGCGACCCCCGCCTGCTGCTCGAAGCGGCGCAGGCGGCAGTCGATGCGGGGCACCTCGGCGAGGCCATCGTTGCGGTGCGCCAAGTCTTTCCCCAGCTCGAATCGCGGCCGTTTGCCAACGTGCCGCGCGAGGTATGGCTCACAGCTTACGCCATGCCCTTCAAGAGTTCGATCCGTCTCTGGTCGACGCGCGCGGGCGTTGACCCCATGCTGGTCGCCGGGCTGATCCGCCAAGAATCGGCATTCGAACGGGAGGCGCATTCGAATCGGAATGCCATGGGCTTGATGCAGCTTGAGCCGAAAACGGCGCGGCTAATGGCCCACGAATCCAGAATCCGCTATTCCGACGAGCGGCTGTTTGATCCCGACTACAACGTTCGGCTGGGGACCATGTATCTCGCCGGATTGCGAAAACAATTCGGCAGCGTCGAATCGGCCTTGGCCGCGTACAATGCCGGCGAGGACCGGGTCACCGCATGGACCGCCGGCCAGACCTACCGGGAGCCGGCTGAGTTCGTCGACTCGATTCCGTTCACCGAGACGCGCGAATACGTGGAGATCGTTTCGCGCAATGCGGAAATCTATCACCGACTTTACGGAGAGCCGGATGAACCCCGCCGCGCCACAATCCAGCATCGACAGGGAAGGTAGCCCTTCTCTCTCCTCTAAAGCCGAGCGCTTCACCGAATCGGTCATCCGGGAGATGACGCGTCTGGCACTCCGGCACCATGCTGTGAACCTCTCGCAAGGTTTTCCCGATTTTCCGGCGCCCGCGGAAATCAAACGGGCGGCTCGGGACGCGATCGAAGCTGACATCAACCAATATGCCATCACCTGGGGCGCTCCCTCGTTGCGCAATGCAATTGCCGAGAAGTTCGAGCGAACGCAGGGTGTCGCCGTCGATCCGGAGCGCGAGATCACGGTGGCCTGCGGCTCGACAGAAGCCATGATGTCGGCGATGATGGCCATTATTAATCCGGGCGACGAAGTCGTGGTCTTTGAACCATTCTATGAAAACTACGGCCCGGACGCGATTCTCTCGGGCGCGACACCAAGATTCGTGAAGCTGCGCCCGCCCGACTGGACGTTCGATCCGCGTGAACTCTCCACCGCCTTCGGCCCGGCCACCAAGGCGATCATCCTCAATACGCCAAATAATCCGACAGGTAAGGTTTTCGAGCGTGCCGAACTGGAAGCGATTCGCGATCTGTGCGTCGAGTGGAACACCTTCGCGATCACCGATGAGATTTACGAGCACATGCTCTACGACGGTGCGACGCACGTCTCGATGGCGGCCGTCGACGGAATGCGGAACCGGACGATCACGATCAATGCGCTATCAAAAACGTACAGCGTAACGGGCTGGCGCGTGGGCTGGGCGATCGCGGCGCCCAGGGTCACCTCGGCGATACGCAAGGTGCACGACTTTCTGACCGTGGGCGCGGCAGCGCCGTTGCAGGAGGCGGGTGCGGCTGCCTTGAAGTTCCCGCCGAGCTATTACGAAACGCTGGCGCGCGAGTATGCCGCGCGACGCGACCGTCTTCTCAGCCTTCTCACGGAGGCCGGCTTTCGCTGCTTCAAACCGCGCGGGGCGTATTACATCATGACCGATATCTCTTCGTTCGGTTTCCCCGACGATGTGGCCTTCGCGAAATATTTGGTGAGCGAAATTGGAGTTGCCGCGGTACCCGGTTCGAGCTTCTACCAAAACCCTGCGGATGGCCGCACACACTTGCGTTTCACCTTCTGCAAGACGGAGAAGACATTCCAGGCCGCGGCCCAGCGCTTCGCCCGGCTGAAGCCAAACCCTTAAACCGGGTGCGAACTCAATCGATCGAACGAGCGCCCTAGCTGCATCGGCTTTGCCGACATCCCGTCCCGTTGGGCAGTGTGCTAGAATCCGGGCGCTTTGAGGGGAGCGAAATCGATCGAGATGCAAGTTGAACTGATTCGGCCGGGCACGCGCGTCACGTCCACCGGTGAGGGCGAGTCGCACGATATCACCGCAAGCGGAACGCGCACGTTTCTCTGCTCGATGGTGATTACCGACCAGATCGAGCAGGAATCGATCGACCTCTCGATCTGGGGCTCCGGGGACGGGCAGAACTGGGGCGCGAAGCCGCTGCTCATGATGCCGCAACGATTCTATCGGGGCGAAACGCGCCAAGTCCTCGATTTGTCGCGCAAGCCAGAGATTCGCTACCTCCGCGCCAAGTGGGAGCTTTTCCGCTGGGGGCGTGTGGCCCCGCATCCGATGTTTGTGGTCGGCTTTCATTTACGTGAAGTGCCGGCCTTCGTGCGTCAGCCCGTCAGGACGTAATCCAATCTTCGGCCGTTCGGGGGGCGAACGCGCCAGGGACAATGTTTCCAGATTCGGGTCCAGCGAATACTAGATTTCCCACAAGCCACCGTCCTGGCGAGCCTCGCTCTCCATGCTCAACTTCCGGCTTGCTCCCTGACGACCAAACATGTTCTGCTGGGCGGAGAACCGAAGCTGCATTTCCTGGATTGTTTGGGTACCGTTTGAGGCGTTGATTAAAGGCTTCGCCTTAGCGACTGTCAACGGCAGATTTTCAATTTTCGAGTGGTTAGCCAGTTACCTCTGGTCGGCAGTCAAGAACGGCGGGCAGCAATAGAATTAGAGTCAGGGTGTTGCATTCATGTGTTTCTGCAGTTTATCTTGCCACATTTTCTTAGGGGTTGTCTGTCTGGTTGCTGCCGTGTGGGTGGCTCCGCAGTCATTGGCGACAGCGAACGAGGCTGCATGCACTTTGTGTTTCTACGGCCCGGATAATATTGTCTTCGATGCCGCCGGCAACGCATATATTACCGATAACGATCACAAGAGCCATTTTCGCGTCTTAAAGGTTTCCCAGCAAGGAACACGGATCGCCGAATGGCGAGTCTTTCGCGCCGTTCAGGGCCGTAGCAGTGGGCCCGAAGGCATCGCCATCGATTCCGATGGGAACATCTTCGTCACTGATGGCGGCGCGCTACGTGTGCTGAAGTTTTCGCCCACAGGCAAGCTCCTCATAAGTATGGGGAGCAGGCATCCATGGTTTCACGATCTGGGGCATGTTGCAGTCGACTCAGCCGGTTACATCTACGTTGCGGAGGGTGGAGCAAATCGAATTCAGAAATTTTCCTCCGATGGCAAGCGGGTTGCCCTCTGGCAGCGATCCAAGGGGAATGGATCGGACCAATGGAATACGCCGGAGACCATTGCGGTACGTTCCGACGGCAGTCTGGTGGTTGAAGACGCGGGCAACCATCGGATCGTTGTGATATCGACCCGTAGCGGGCGAACTCAGTTTGTTTTTGGCGGACGAGGGAACGGACCGGGCCAATTTGTCGAGGACGAGGGATCAGGAGTGGATCATGACGGAAACATTTATGTCAGCGATTGGGCGCTGCATCGAGTACAGAAATTTGACCCTTGCGGCAAGTTGCTTTCTACGATTTCCAACTCGGTCGATAATGTCTTGTTCTCACAAAATGGTCCTGCGGGGATTACCGTTGATGCGAACGGCAATCTCTATACTGTTGATGGGTACGGAATTGCCGGGCGTATGAGTGTAGTGAAGTTTTCGCAACAGGGAAAACTGCTGGCCCGTTGGCACTAAAGCGCTGCCTATAAACGGCGTCGGCCTTCCATGACTTTCATCATGGCTCTTCATCAGCGTATTCCAAACCCGCGCGGGATAGTAGCGACAGTGGGTCGATCCACGTCGGCACGAGAGGGACGATGGCTCCGAACGATGAGGATTCAGGTGCCGGAGCTTTCCCGACTCCTTCAGCGGAATGCGCACTCGGCATTCAAAGCGGGTTCGATCTGCGCAGACGCACGGACATTTCGTGTCATGGGCGGCGGCCTGGCCGGTACGGCCACAATAGCCTAGAATGACTGCGAGAAGCGAGCTTCGAGAAACTTCCCAGCTTCGCTGCCGCCCTGAATTGCGGAATCGGATCCAGTTCCTTGAACGCCGACGTGAAGGCATTCGACAGACTCCAGATCGTTCGCGAATGGAGCTCCGTACTTCGGCTCGAAATACAGGTGATGTACGGTCCGGGCCAGATGTTTTCGCAGCTTCGAGTTTGCCCTCCACAAACAACTCGTACACGACCACCTTGGCGGTGATCTCCGTCATATAGAGAGCATCGTAAAGTAGACCCTACCTATCCCCCGCGAGATCGGCTGGAAAGACACAGTAGCCCTGAGTGTTGGCGACGAAGTTGTGATTGGGATGCGAGTAGAGGGCTTCAAGGGAAGATACTTATTTCATTGCCATAATCTCGAGCACGAGGATCGAGGAATGATGGCGCGTTTTGATGTTCGCTGACGGACTCCAATTGCCATGTACGCTCGAATTTCCTTTGGAGACTTCAGCCGCTTCCGCATGGGTCCAAGTTCCGCTGCGGGCGAGCGACTCCGACGGAAATGCAATCGATTAACGAAAACGGCTTCGAGTGTTTGGCAAGCACGGGCGTGAAGGCGGTTGTACTCGGGAGGCGCGGCATGAAGCGCACAGCCCTCTTCGCGCTCGTTTCATCTCCCCCTGCTTGCAATGCCGGTCAGACCCCCGCCGACACAAATTCCAGAAGAAGGTCCGAATTGGGCTTCGTCATTTCCGTGACGGTTCGCCTAGAAGCCCCCGGCGAGAGAGCGGAGCGGAAGGGGTCACTTGCTCGACAGATTTGAGGCGTATTTCCGAAAATGCGGAAAACGACCCGTTCCGCTCCCGAGTGGAGGAGCAGGGGCAGGGGGAAGCTCCCGACCAAGAGGCATCCCCGCCTGCCCCGGATTGGTGCCGTTGTTAGCTTAGAAGCATCTTCGATGGCAATTGGTTTTCCGGCTGCGCAACTCGTTCGTCGAATCCGCCGTGTCGAACGGCAACGAACTGCCCTGGCCTAACACTCGAATCTGGGACATACTAGGTGAGTAGTCGATTCTCACGGCTCAATCGGTTCCGAACCGACCGATCTCCATGTCCTCGCGCATCGAAGACTACGCGCTGATCGGCGATCTCGAAACGGCTGCCCTGGTCGCCAAAGATGGGTCGATTGACTGGCTCTGTTGGCCGCGCTTTGATTCAGCCGCCTGTTTTGCCGCTATGCTGGGGAGCCCAGAAAATGGCCGCTGGCAGCTCTGCCCGGCGGGGCCCATCCGATCTACCCGGCGGCACTATCGCGACGACACCTTGATTTTGGAGACGGAGGTCGAAACCAGCGATGGCGCGGTAACCATCATCGATTTCATGCCACCGCGGGAAGAACATTCCGATCTGGTCCGCTTGGTTCGCGGGCGGCGCGGGCAAGTACCCATGAAAATGGAACTCAGCCTTCGCTTCGCCTACGGGAAGTACGTGCCGTGGGTAACCCAGCCGCATCGCGGCCTGTTGCGAGCGGTTGCCGGCCCGCAGATGGCGGTTCTGCGCACCGAGGCCCCGCTTCAGGGCGAGGACCTGAAGACCTTTTCGGAATTCACGGTAAGGGCCGGCGAAACGGTGCCCTTTGTCCTTACCTACCAGGAATCGCATCTCGGCACGCCCCGCGCCCTGGATCCGGGCCTTGCCTTGCGGCAAACGGAAACGTTCTGGCGCCAGTGGATTCGTCAATGCTGCTATCGCGGTAGCGGACGTGCAGCCGTGCGGCGGTCGCTGATCACGCTCAAGGCGCTCACATACTGGCCGACGGGAGGGATTCTGGCCGCGCCCACGGCCTCGCTACCGGAAAAGCTGGGCGGAACCCGCAATTGGGATTACCGCTTCTGCTGGTTGCGCGATGCTTCCTATACTCTGCTGGCCCTCATACGCGCCGGCTATCACTCGGAGGCGGGAGAGTGGCTCGCATGGCTGCTGCGCGCCGTTGCCGGGAGCCCCGATCAGGTGCAGATCATGTACGGGGTGGGAGGCGAGCGGGAGCTATACGAGCGAGAAGTCAAATGGCTCGACGGATACGACCATTCACGCCCCGTTCGGGTCGGCAATGCTGCATCCGAGCAGCTGCAGCTTGACATTTATGGCGAGGTGATGAGCGCCATGCATTACGCGCATCACGCCGGTCATCAGGAGACCAAGGCCGAGAGGGGCCTCCAAGTCGCACTGCTCAAACACCTGGAAAAAGTATGGCGGAAGCCGGACAACGGCATTTGGGAAATGCGAGGTCCGCGGCGTCATTTCACGCACTCGAAAGTGATGGCCTGGCTGGCGTTCGACCGTGCCATCAAGAGCGCCGAGCAGTTTGGGCTCAGAGGCCCCGTGGACCGCTGGCGCGCCGTGCGCGAGGAGATACACCAGGACGTCTGCCGCAACGGCTATGACGCAAAGCTAGGCAGTTTCGTGCAGTTCTACGGCTCGAAACATGTCGACGCGAGCCTGTTACAGATTGCGAAGGTCGGATTTCTTCCCGCGACCGACCCCCGCGTCAAGGGAACGGTTCGCGCTATCGAGCGCGAATTGGCCCACGATGGCTTTGTCCTGCGATACAAAACCGACCAGGCACAAGACGGGTTGCCTGCCGGCGAAGGCACGTTTCTGATTTGCAGCTTCTGGCTTGCCGACAATTACGTGCTGATGGGACAACGTGCCAAGGCCAGTCGCCTTTTCAAAAAGCTGGTCGAGCTGTGCAATGACGTCGGGTTGCTGGCAGAAGAATACGATCCGAAGGACAAGCGCATGCTGGGAAATTTCCCGCAGGCCTATTCGCATATCGCGCTGGCCCACACGGCCTTCGAGCTGGCCGGGCTGCCCGAGTATCCGAAGTTGAAACCGCCGCGACGTCCTGCTCCCTGATGGGTTCGTGCTTCCTCAGCATGGCCCACGCCAAACCTGCGCCGGCAAGAATCGGCGGACCATGAATGTCACGAGCGGTGACGAGGAGTACGGCTCCAAGCAGCATTCCGACGCTGCCAGCCCGGGCTGGAATCGTCTTCGGCGCCAGGAGGAGCCAGCTAGCCAGGCCCCCAGCAGGCCGGCCCCCGCAACCGAGGCACCGGCGCCGTACGGCTGCCAGGCGTAGCCGGCAATCTTTCCCACGAGTCCGGCGGTGAGTACAGCAGGAGCCATTGGCGGCGGGTGAAAATGCGCTCGGCCAAGGAGCCCAGAATGAAAATGGCTGGGAAATTGAAAGCGATCTGCCGCCAGCCGCCCGCATGGACGAACAGGGGAGTGATCAACCGCCACCACTCGTGCCGCGCCAGTGTATTCGGCGTTCGCTCAAGCGAATCGAGCAGGCTGTGAAAGACGCATTGCAGGCTTGTGACGACTCCGGTCGTGGCCAGAACGGCGATGGTGGCAACCGGCACCCGGCGATGGGCCGTGTTTCGCAAATGAATCAGAGCCCCTCGACTCTGTCAAGCTAACCCGGCACCGGGCGGGTCTCCCCCGGCAATCAGCCGAGATCAAACGATTCGAGGTAGGCGGGAATCGTGACGTTCCAGCGGAACTTGCTGACGATCGCGTCACGAAAGCTCCCGAGCGGGGTTGGCTCGCCATGGACGAGGAAGGTCTGTCGTGGCGGCGCCTCGAGACCCGAGAGCCAGCGCAGCAACTCGCTTTGGCCCGCATGCGCCGACAGCTGCGCCATCTCAACGACCTGCGCGCGCACGGGGACCTGCTCGCCGAAAATACGGATGGATTTGGCTCCATCCTGCAAAAAACGCCCGCGCGTGCCTTCGGCCTGATATCCGACCAGGAGCACGGTGTTGCGCGAATCGGGCAAACGTCGGGCGAGGTGATGCAGGATGCGGCCACCGGTGGCCATGCCGCTTGCCGAAAGAATGATGCAGGGTGAAACGACATCATTGATTTTCTTCGATTCCTCTGCGGTGCGCGTCATGTGAACTTCGTGCAGGTTCAGGGGATCGAGGTTGCCCTCCTCTTCGTGCTGGAATCCGACCGTATGGTCCTCGTGGTGCTTCGCGTACAGGTCCGTGACGCTGATGGCCATCGGGCTGTCGATGTAAACAGGCAAACGCGGGATGCGCTGCTCCTGTTCTAGCTGGCGCAGGTAGTACATGACGAGCTGCGTGCGGTCGACGGCAAAGCAGGGAATCACGACCGCGCCGCCGCGTTTTGCGGTGCCGGAAATGACCTCGGCGAGGGCATCTTCCGGCGACCCGGCAGGATGGTCGCGGTCGCCGTAGGTAGATTCGCAGAGGAGGAAGTCGGCGCGGGCCGGGGATTCCGGATCGTGCAGGATGGGCTGATCATACCGGCCAAGGTCACCCGAGAAGACCACCAGGGTCTGCTTGCCGTTTTCGGCGATGGTCAACTCCAGCCAGGACGCGCCGAGGATGTGTCCCGCATTGTGAGGACGGACGGAAAATTGCGCGCTGATCGTGAACGGGCCCGTGCGCGGGATCTCGCGAAACTGCTCGAGCGCCTGCTGAGCTTCGGCAACGGTATAGAGCGGTAGGGGAGGGTCGTGGCGGCTAGACTTCTTCTTCGCGCGGAATTGCGCTTCTTCTTCCTGCAGGTGCGCCGAATCGGGCAACAGCAAGCCGCAAAGCTCATCCGTCGCGGCGTTGGCGTAAATCGGGCCGCGAAAGCCGAAGCGGACCAGGCGCGGCAGATAGCCAGTATGGTCGATGTGCGCGTGCGTCAGAAGAATCCAATCGATGGTCGAAGGATCGATCGAGAATTTCTCCCAGTTACGCTGAGCGAGTTCCTGCGAACCCTCGAAGAGGCCGCAATCGACCAGCAGCCTCTTGCCGCCCGTCTCAACCAGGTATTTCGAGCCCGTGACCGTGCCGGCTGCGCCTAGAAACGTGATCTTCGCCATTAGCGCGTCATTCTAAAACGAACCGGCGCAAAGTCCCGCGCTTTTCTGCAGAGAATCAGCCGAGGCTCTAGCTTGACCCCTGTTGTCAGGCTGGCATAGGCTCACGGACTGTGAGAATCGCAACCCTCATCGCGGCGCTCTTGTTTTTCGCTGCTGCGGCCGCAGCGCAGGACAGGCTCACCGATTCCCTGACCACGGGCGCCTGGGAGCTTGGGCCGCTGGTCGGGGGCGGCTCGGGGCTCGGCAAGTCGAGTAACACGCAATTCTTCTATGCCGGCGGGAGGGTCGGGCGCATCTTCACGGGCCAACATCTACCGTGGCTGTTGCGCGGGAATTTTGAATGGGCCGTCGACGCCATGCCCGTCTATACCTTCTTCACGCCAAGCGGCACGGTCTACGGCGGCAGCTTCAAGCCGGTCATCTGGCAATGGAATTTCACCCGCGGACAGAAATTCGCGCCGTATGTGGCCGCCGCAGGCGGGATCGTCTTCACCACGAACAACATCCCGCCCGGCAACACCTCCTATGTGAACTTCACCCCGCAATTCGTGGTCGGCACGCATCTGTTCACCAGACCGCGCCGTGCGGTCTTTTTCGAAGGCTCGCTCGCCCATCTTTCAAGTGCGAGTCTCGGCAGACACAACCCGGGTTACAACGTCTCCCTGTTGTTTACCGTCGGCTACTCTTGGTTCAAGCCGTGGAAGTAGTCGCATTCTGCTGATCCAGAACTCGACCTATGTCCGATCCGAAAAATCGCTCCGATCACGCACTCGGCATGGATGAGGCGATCACCCGCCGCGATTTCCTGGGCGGAGCGCTTGCGGCCTCCGGCGGGCTGTTGCTCGAGCCCCTGCGCAGGGCTGAGCAGCCGGCCACGGCCGGAGGGGCCGCTCCGGACGACTGGACCGGATACGGAGGCGAAGGGGATTACGCGCACTCGAACGGCAACACGCTCGAGGTGCTTACGGCCGGGCACCAGATTCGCGACGGCGCGTTCGAAACCCTCCCTGCCGATCTGGTCGACACGAAGGAAACGTATGACTGCGTGATTGTTGGTGGCGGAATCAGCGGACTCGCCGCAGCTCTCTTCTTTGAGCGCCTCGGCGGCAGGGGGATGACGACGCTCGTGCTCGAAAATCATCCTATCTTTGGCGGCGAGGCCAAACGGAACGAGTTCGTCGTCGACGGGCACCGGCTGATTGCGCATCAAGGCTCCGCGATTTATCTAACGCCGTATCCTTACAGCTTCATCGGCCGATTCTACGACTCGATCGGCATGACGACCCCAAAACTGACCTACCAGACCTGGAGCGGCCCCGAGCCCAAGATGACACTGTCGCGCACGCCCTACGAATCGGCCGGACTCGCGCGTGGCGAGTACGGATTCTATTTCGGGGCCAAATTCGGCCACAAACCGGGTCTGTGGGTGACCGATCCGCTGGGCACGAAGCTTGGGGGCGCTCCCGTATCGGAGAAGACGCGTCATGAGTTGTACGAGTGGTTTTCGGGAACCGCGAGGGGTCCGGTAGAGTTCACGCCGCCGAAGTATGAAGGCGACGAAATCTCGCGCCGCCTCGACTCCCTCACCCTCGAACAGCACTACATCGAGCGCTACGGGATCAGCCGCGAAACCATCCGCGATTTTCTGTCGCCGGTCGAGGGCGGCGGTTCGGGGTTGGGTCCCGACGCGCTTTCCGCCTTCTCCGACTACGCAGCCGACCTGCTGCATCCGCTCGATCCCGACGACAGCCAAAGCGTGCAGATGTTTCCGGACGGCAATACGGCCTTCGCGCGGTTGATCACGAAAACCCTGATTCCCGGCTCAATCGCGGGCCCGCACACGATCGACGCCGTTTGCCGAAACAGCGTGAATTTCAGTTCGCTCGATGTGGCCGGCGCGCGAGTCCGAATTCGCGTGGGTGCCACGGCGGTATATCTGAAGCATGACGGCCCCCCGGATCGATCGCATACGGTTACCGTGGTCTATACGCGAGGGGGCAAGTTGTGTCGCGTGCGCGCCCGCTCGGTTGTCATGGCCGGTGGATCCTGGACGACGAAGGAAATCATCCGCGACCTGCCCGAAGCACAACGGGCCGCCTACGCACAGTTCTACCGCTCGCCCTGCATGATGGCCAACGTGGCCCTGCGAAACTGGCGATTCCTTTACAAAATGGGTATCAGCGGCTGCCGCTGGTTCGAAGGCTTCGGAAACTATTTCGATGTCTGTCGGCAAGCGACCTGCGGAATCGATGCCGATTCGGTCGGCCCCGATTTGCCGGTAGCCGTGTCGCTGAAGGTTCTGTTTTCCTATCCGGGAATGTCCACAGAGGAACAGGGCATTCGCGGCCGTGCGGAACTGTTTTCGACCTCCTTTCGCGACTATGAACGCCAGATTCGCGAACAGTTCACGGACATGTTTGCGCGCGCCGGGTTCGATGCGCGCCGGGACATCGCGGGCATCATTCTAAATCGCTGGGGGCACGCCTATTTGAGCCCGCAGCCCGGTTTCTTTTTCGGCCTCGACGGCAAACCCGCGCCGCGCGAGATTCTGCGTCGCGGGCCGTTCGGACGCATTGCATTCGCGAACACAGATCTCGCCGGCGCAATGGATCACCGCTGCTCGATCCTTGAAGCACAGCGCGCCGTCCAGCAGCTGCTCGACCAGGTGATCGTCTAACCGCTTTCCGATTCGCACTTGGACCCCGGCTCGTCGCCGAACAGCGTTCGCCCACCGGACGGAGTCTGGCCGACCCGCTCGAGGCCGGGTTCGAGCGAAGCCGAATTATTTCGGCACCCATCTCCACTTGTTCTATCATCTGCGGTCCCTGAGGCTCGGGCCAGGGCGAATTGAGGACGCGCTGATCGGAGAATCGATGAAAATTGAAAAAGCGGTCTTTGTGCTGCACCGGCGCAGCAGCCGCATGTGGCTTTTTCGCTTGGCTCTTATGGCAGGTGCGCTCGTTCTGGTCGCTGGCATGCGCGGACAAATGCAAAATGACTCGTCTTCGACAAACGCGGCTGCATCAGGAGAAGAGGAGTCAGCCGTACGGCCGCGCCCGAACTACCAACTCGCCGCGCGGTTCATGCCGGAACAAATAGACAAGCTCATTTTCGATACCTCCGTCACGCCGCATTGGTTCGAAACCTCCGACCGGTTCTGGTACAGCTATCAAACCACGGACGGCACGCGATACTGGGTCGTCGATCCACTGAAGAAATCGAAACTACCCCTGTGGGACAATGCGAAGATCGCGGCGGCCCTTTCCACACTTACGAATTTTCCCTACGACGCGCAGCACCTTCCCGTGAAGCATCTACGCCTGCTTGATCGAGATACGAAGATGCGGTTCGAGGTCGAGATTCGCAAGAACGCAGTCGTTCCCAACGAGCCCAAACCGGAAAAGAGCCAGGAAGACATCGAGGAGACGACCGGGAACCAGCAGGTGCTGCAAGGGGAAGGCGCGCAGAAAAAAGGAGCCGAAAAGGGCGAGCAAAACAAGCAGGAGAAGAAAGAGGAAAACGAGAAGACGGAGGAGGGCAAAGAAGAAAAACCGCCGGACACGCGAACCCTATACTTCGAATATGACCTGGCCACCGGCAACGTTAGGCGTCTCGACAATTTCGAGGCGCCGCCGAAGCGTCCGAAATGGGCCTCGATTTCCCCCGACGGCAAAACCGTCGTCTTTGCCCGGGGCTACAACCTGTACATGATGGACGCTGCGAACTATGCCAAAGCCGCCAAAAAGCCGGGCGATTCATCCGTCATCGAAACGCAACTGACCACCGATGGCGTGGTGGATTACAGCTACGCGCGCCACATCCTGCCCGAACAGGAAGAAGCGGTAAAGAAAGAGGACAAGGGCGAGGTGAACAAGGCGGGCATGCGCCTCCCGCCGATTACGGTTCACTGGTCTCAGGATTCGACCAAGTTCGCCGTCGAGCGCTCCGATGATCGCAAAGTTGCGCCTCTCTGGGTGATTCATTCGCTGGCCAGCCCTCGCCCGACGCTGGAAACCTACAAATACGACCTGCCCGGCGAAGACATGGTAAGCGTCCCGGAAATTCAGATTTTCGACGTGGCATCGAGGCAGCACATCCTGGTTCAGACAAAGGACTTCCCGGGACAGTACGTTGCGATCGCCGACGCGCCGATGCGCGAAGTCGACCGCCAGGACGTCCGCGAGCAGCGCGAATTGCAAGAAGGCCCCTCCGCACTCATCCAACCGATGAGTCGTTGGCTCTCGGAAACTCACGACAAGCTCTTCTTCACCACCACCAGCCGCGATTTTCGCCGCATCGATGTTCTCGTCGCGGACACTTCGACCGGCGCGGCAAAGAACCTGATTCAGGAACGCTCGAACGTGTGGATGGACGTGCGGCCGCTGCGGCTCGCGGGCAACGGGGATCTCATCTGGTGGTCCGAGCGCGACGGATGGGCGCACTACTATCTCTATGGCAGCGACGGCAGAGTCAAAAACCAGATCACATCCGGCGAATACATGACCGACGAGATCGTCTCTATCGATCAGAAGGCGCGCGTGATGTATTTCACCGCAAACGGGCGCGAACCGAAGCAGGATCCCTATTACACGCACCTCTATCGGGTGGGACTGGACGGCTCGAATCTGAAGCTCCTTACCCCGGGCAACTTTTCGCACGTGGCCGATGCACCGGACGACGGCAAATTCTTCGTCGACACCTACTCGCGCGTGGATGCGGCGCCCAAATCCGTCCTGCTCGACGCGCAGGGCACCGAGCTCGTTGAACTGGAAACCACGGATATGGACCGCGCCCTCCAAGCGGGCTTCAAATATCCGGAAGTCTTTCGCGTGAAAGCGGATGACGGCATCACCGACCTCTATGGTGTAATGTACAAGCCGTTCGACTTCGACCCCCACCGCCGGTATCCGCTGATCGAGTACGTCTATCCCGGTCCGCAAACGGAATCCGTGAACAAGACGTTCACGCCCAAGAGCCCCAACATTCCGCTCGCGCAACTCGGGTTCATCGTCATCGAAGTAGGGAATCGCGGTGGCAGCCCGCAGCGCGACAAGTGGTATGACAGCTACGGTTACGGAAACTTGCGCGATTACGGCCTCGCCGATAAAAAGGACGCTGCCGAGCAGCTCGCTGCCCGCTATCCGTTCATCGATAGCTCTCGTGTCGGGATTTGGGGACACTCCGGCGGAGGATTCATGTCGACGGCAGCCATCCTGCAGTACCCCGATTTCTTCAAGGCCGCCTGGTCGGAATCCGGCAACCACGACAACAACGTTTACAACCATTTCTGGAGCGAGAAATACCACGGCGTCCGCGAAGAGACCCAGAAGGACGGGACTCAGCGGTTCATCTATGAGATCGACAAGAATTCCGAGATCGCCAAGAACCTCCGGGGCCACCTCATGCTCACCACCGGCGACATGGACGACAACGTGAGCATGGTGAACACGATGCGCGTAGCCGATGCGCTGATCAAGGCCAATAAGCGCTTCGAGATGTTTGTGTTTCCGGGGATGCGGCACAGCTACATGCCCATCAACAGCTATGTGATCATGCGGCGCGGAGACTTCTTCGCCCGTTGGCTCCTGGGCGCAGATGAAGAGGAGGCCGACATCTGGGAGCTTCAGATCGAGAAGCAGGCTACGCCGAGCAAGAGGTTCTCCGAATAGCCTTTCCCAGCACTCCGCGCTCGAGCGCGGCCGAGGCCGCGAGCGCGCAGGTTGGGTATCGAAATGTCCATGCGCAGCTTGTCCGGCTTGCGGCACGCGACCCCTGCCGTTTTGCGCCAATCGCCCGTTCGGGGCCCGAGGCTACGACAGGAGCCCGAAACGATGGTATAAAGAGAAGAGTAGGGGCGGCCCAATACCTGGCCCGTTGTATACCAATTTGGCGCAGCGCGGCGGACGACACGCGGGGGGCGGAAAATGGCTCCAAATGCGCACCTGTCAAAATTGACAGTTGTCGATTCCCTTTAAATCCATAAAAAAAGCTACCCTCATGCAGCTCGCTGACGAACACACGCTGCTGGTTCGAACCTTTCGAAACGTAATGGAGTCGATCCGCGACCTAGCCGAATCGGTCCGACGGCGTTATCGAGAGGGCATCCTCAAGCAGCTGGCAACCAAACAATCCCAGCATGCATTCGCGCAATGCATACTGGCCAGCACGGCCTTGGTATCCCTAGCCGTGGCCAGCTACCGATTGCGTTGGAATCCGACGACGACGGCCCTGCTATATGTCGTTGTGGTCGTGTTCTTGGCCCGCGTCGGCCGCTTTGTTTTATCCGTCGTGGCCTCGGTCGCCGCGGCTGTGTGCTTGGCGCATCTTGCGCCCCCCGCCTACTCCTTCCGCGTTGACGACCCGCTCGACGACATAGCCATCGTCGCTTTTCTCGTCGCTTCCTTGATGATTGTTGGACTCGTGTTCCAGCTGCGCAGGATGGCCGAGGAGGCCCGCCTAAGCGTGAGCCGAAGGTTGATTGATGCCGAGGAGCGCGAACGTACGCGAATCGCGAGAGACCTTCACGATGATATCGGTCAACGTATGGCGCTTCTGGAGATCAGATTCGATCAACTCAGAAAATCGGTTCCAGGTGCCCTCGCTGAACATCGGACCGCGATGGACGGACTACTGAAACAAATCGACGAGCTATGCACCGACATCCAAGTCTTGGCGCACACGCTGCACTCTCCAAAGCTGGAATATCTCGGCCTGGTTAAGTCCATAAGCAGCTTCTGCAAAGAGTTCGCGAGCCAGCAGAAGGTAGAGATCGACTTCAAGAGCGAAGATTTGCCAATTCCTCTGCCGCCGGAGGTATCGCTCTCTCTGTTCCGAGTCATGCAGGAAGCCTTGCATAATTCCGCCAAGCACAGTGGGGCACAGAAGTTCGAAGTTGTCCTGTTTGAAACGTCGGATGCCATCTGGCTCATCGTGCGCGATTCGGGACTGGGCTTTGACCCCGAGGCGGCCATGAAAAGCCCGGGTCTGGGGCTGGTCAGCATGCGCGAACGGATCAAGTTGCTGAAAGGACAGTTTTTGATCGATTCGCAACTGAACCGCGGCACGACGATCCACGCCAGAGTGCCCCTCGGTCAGGGACCAGCGCCGCGTGCTAGTCAGCAAAGTAACCCAGAGAAATCGAAACAGTCCGTTAAGGCTTGCCCGTGACATGGCCAGGATAGCTGCAAGGAGGGAGCCCAGTGCCGGGATGTAGCGGGCCACAAACGCGGTCGCGACCGGCAACAAGATCGCCCCGAAAATGGGCAGGGGGCCTGCGCACACACTCGACACTCAGCGTGGTGGTTGAAGACAGCTCGCGCCATCCTCGGTTAGCGCCTCTCGAACAAGCCGAAAGCTCAATCTAACATTGCGCCTTGGATAGCGGATTTTTTCGCGGATTCCCGTTTACACTGACACATGGTCTTGGGTGCTTATTTCGAAGGATGCAGCGTCGGCGAGGAGCAGGAATGGCTGGGTTTGGGTGGTGTGCCACAACGCGGCCGCAAGGATATTCGCTGTCGTGGACTCGATGGGCCCGCGCGCTACCCTGTGTAACTTCCGTCAAGAGCTGGTGGAGCCGATGGGATTCGAACCCACGACCTCCTCGATGCCATCGAGGCGCGCTCCCAACTGCGCCACGGCCCCACCGCAGGAGGTTCGCTGATCTTTTATAGCATCCATGATGAG